>Ga0272443_10007428_pt1 | contig 10467 bp, 10 predicted proteins | sample SSMAcet12_FD_193581 | JGI IMG/M metagenome (GOLD analysis project Ga0272443, IMG submission 193581) | Marine sediment archaeal communities from Little Sippewissett salt marsh, Falmouth, MA, United States - SSM-Acet-12 | ecosystem: Environmental > Aquatic > Marine > Wetlands > Sediment ... | reverse complement strand
TTATGCAGCGTTTACCTCGATCATATACTCGTTTGGAACATAGTGGTGTTCTTTTACCTCGTAGTTGTTCCTGGTAACGGTATAGTATTTCTTGAAACGCTCTGATACATCGCGCTCAACCTGCGGAGTAAGCTCTTTTCCGGCATTTACCCAGAAAGTACGCTTGCTTCCGTTGCTGATTATTTCACTGTCGTTGATAATCAGTTCTCCCTTCTTGATGAAGTATTCTGCATTGCCAAAGGCATGCTCAATCTTCTCACCGTCATCAAGATCAGATTCAGGATTAAGCGGATAGACAACAACGTCACCCTCCATGCCTGGTTTAAGTGAACCAAACATATTGGAAAGACCAAGCATCCTTGCAGCACCCTCACGGTTCATCTGTGCAAGTTCGTAGAGAGTGAGTTCACGGTCAAATTCACCGATGTAACACTGTCTGCGTACAGATTCACCATACTTGCATGCATCAAGAATCTCGTCACGTGCTTTTAAGCTCATGAGCCACTTAATGACACGCGGGTACCTGCGAAGTGGTCCTGCATTTGGTGCATCTGATGTAAGATAACACTTTGTCATATCCTTACACTGAAGTGCAAGTTCAAGACCGATTGCCCACTGTGCAACTCCGATGAATGAGTTCGGGTTGTAGATGAAAGGAACAACACCTGCGCAGGTTTCAAGTTCAACATCCTTGTTTACCCACTTAAGGTTGTTCATATGAGAGAGATGGTACTCGAAAGGACCGTCTGCTGTCATTGTTGTTGTTTCATCAAGTGTGACCTGGCCGATATCAAAGGTAAGGTTTTCAGTACTGTTGAAGTAATTCATGACTTCCTTGGACTTTGACTCAAAGTTCTTTGATCCATATGATTCTCCACCATATGAATGGAACTGAAGATGTGTGTGGTGAAGAACCTGTTCACGTCCAAAGTCATTGTCTGCCTTGATACCTTCTGCACACTTCAGCGAGTCAATTGTAATCTGGTAATTGCCCGGTTCTCCAAGTGAATTGGAGTGTACGTGCATTGAGTGCGGAAGTCTGAGATACTCATTTGCCTCAATAAGACCTGTGATGATCTGCTTTGGTGTTACATCGAAGAAAGGAACAGGGTCGTCAATTGTAAGACAGTTCATACCCCATCCCCAGGCTTCTGATCCTCCGGGATTTACGCATTTTATACCGTATCCCTTTGTCATCTTAAGAAGCCATGAGATGTAGCTGGCAGTATTTTCTACCTCATTGTTTTTGAGGTATTCCATGACAAACCAGTTATTTCCAAAGACAGGAAGTGCTGCCTCATCAATGATAGGTGTATCCCTCATCTCCTCGTGGGTATGGCGTGCATACAGTGGAGGCATTGCTGCTTCCATTGCAAAACCATATCCCATCTTTGCAAAGATATAACCGGATGAAATTGCAGTAGGGACAGAGAAACCTGCCTCCATGCGTTTTACACCCTTTGCCGGATCATAGCAGTTGAGCTTCTCTTCCGGACGGAGATTCCTTCCTACATTGACCTTTGGCCCTGCACAGTGGGAGTGTACATCAACAGCACCAGCCATTACAAGCTTTCCGGATGCATCAATTACTTTTGCACCCTTAACGTCGGATGCATTGACAATTTTGCCGTCTTTTACTGCTACATCCATCTTTTCGCAGTTGATACCCTGTGTGGGATCAACTACAAAACCGTTCTTAATAATGTATTCAGCCATTGATTTATACCCCCTTAATCTCTTTAATGCGTCCAAGGACAAGTTTAAGGAACTCTTCGTCAGTCAGCATACCTTCCGGAGCATCAACTACCTTGTGTGTCTCAATAGGCACACTGTCCATTCTGTATGCACATCCGCCGACTTCAACACCGACAAATGCCACAGGAACGTGGAGATCTGCAACAACCGTTGAAGGTGTGATATGAGGATCGACAACAACACACGGAAGTGCATTCATCTTCTTTACAGAGCTGAACGGGAAATGTGCTCCCGGATCACTGCCAAGTACAAATACAGAGTCAACTTCTTCTCTCATGAGAAGATCGTTTGAGGAAGACTCACCTGGATTATATCTTGCAAATCCTCTGGAGAGATCAACACAGAACGGGAATCCGAACTGCCATCCCCATACTTCACCGGCTCCGGTAACATTGTAGTGACCACGCATTGGCATAATGCTCCATTTGGTAAACTCGTTTAAGTCACGGGTTACCTGAATGGCTATGTCAATGTTGTGATTCTTTGAGAGTGAGTGTGTAACACCCATTCCAAAGAAGATACAGCCGAATCTTGCATTCTTCATCTTCTCTGCAACTTCGTAAATTGTCTCCTTTGGAACACCTGCAACTACGTCAGGAAGCTGTTCATTACGGAATGCCACACGAAGTGCTGAGAGAAGTTCGTAGTCACGTCCCTGCTCGACCTGGAGATGTATATCTGCGAGGTTTGCAGAGTCAGTAGGTCTTGGATCAACCACTACAACACTTCTGCCCCTGTGTCCTTTCGCTGTGAAAAATCCACGCGGGAAGAGTGAGTAACGGCTCATGTGACGCGGGTGAGCATGTGCCGGGTTACATCCCCAGAACACTACCATGTCAGCACGGTTTTTGATCTCTCCAAGAGTACAGCTTGGTACACCAACATCCTGTACTGCAATGAGAGTTGATCCGTGACATACAGTTGCTGTATTGTCAAGCTGTCCGCCAACAAGTTCTGCAACGTGGGATCCAACAACCTGTGATTCACAGTTTGTTGAACTCCATCCGTACATAAGTGGTTTTTTGGACTTTGCAAGCATCTGAGCCGTGAATTCAGCAGCCTCATCATATGAGACTTCTCTCCACGAACCATCCTCATTTCTCATTCTGGGACGGGTAAGTCTGTCTTTTGCCTGTGAGTGAAGAAACTTTTCAGCACCGATTGCACAGGCATTGTTTACCTCAAGGAGCTCTTTGCCATCGTCGCTTACAACAACTTCAAGATCATCACAGAGTGTGCCGCAAAACGGGCAAACCACATCTGTTATCAGTTTTGTCATAATTTGTTCACCAACTAAAGCATTTCCTCTAATACTGCAAGGGAGTCCAGAACCTTCTCTTCAGGTGCCGGTTCGACAGTCACAGGAACACCTTTGAATGTCGGCATTCCCATGGAGTAGGTATTTGGATCAATTACCCTGTTTGCCCATGGCCCCATTGGAATCCATCCAAGACCGGGGTGGGGTCCCTGTGTTGCCTTTATGGCTTTGACAATGACCCATCCATACTGGCTGGCTACACGGACATTTGTTCCGTGCCATATCCCAAGCTTTTTGAGATCTTCAGGGTTGAGTTCAATAATGCCACAGGCATCACGGTAGGCAGGCTTTTCTTTCCCGCCCTCCATTGTCACGCCCTGCATGATTGTTCTACCTGAAATCAGGTTTAGTTCAATCTTTTCTGCCACAATAATTCACCCCATAAAATGGGATTAGTTCTTTTTTCCAGCAAGTGGGCTTGGACCAAGTTCCGTTACAGTCTTAACGACATCTTCCATAACCATACCCCATTTTGCACCCTCGGATGCTGAGACAAAGGTCATTCTGAGTCTGTTGTCGTTAAGTCCTATATTCTTAAGAACATTCTTTAAGAGGAACATACGCTTTGCACACTTATAGTTACCTTCTAGGTAATGACAGTCACCAAAGTGGCAACCTGATACAAGTACACCATCTGCTCCGTCCTGGAATGCTTTCAGGATGAAAAGCGGGTCAACACGGCCAGTACACATTACACGTATTGCACGAACATCCGGTGGGTACTGGATACGTGCTCCTCCTGCAAGATCTGCACCTGCGTAAGAACACCAGTTACAGATGATTGCGATAATCTTTGGTTTCCATTCTCCGTCTGACATTTACTCTTCGCCTCCAAGCGGGTTAAGAAGGAATGCATCGATCTGTGCTACAATCTGCTGTGATGTAAAGTGCTGCATGCGTATAGCACCACCAGGGCAGAATCCTCCACATGTTCCGCAACCCTTACATTTTGCTTCAGTTACGGTCATAACCTGTCTTCCGTCCTTTTCAATCAGTGACAGTGCACCGTATGGACACTGTGGTACACACATTCCACATCCTGCACAGAGATCTTCCATGCACTGTGCAAAGTAAGGCTCAAGCTGAACCTCTCCCTGATGGATAGGAATTGATGCCGCAGATGCTGCTCCCTCTGCCTGTGCTACTGTGTCAGGAATATCCTTTGGTCCCTGGCAGACACCTGCAAGGAAGATACCTGCTGTTGTTGTACCGCACGGATTCAGCTTCGGGTGTGCCTCAAGATACCATCCGTCCTGTGATTTGGAGATACCAAACATCTGGCGGATAGGTTCTGCATCAGGCTTTGGCTGAATTGCTGCTGCGAGTACAACCATATTACACTCTACATTGACAGGTCTGCCAAGAAGTGTATCCTCTGTCTTGACGATCAGGTTCTTTGTATCCGGATCTTCAAGAATTTCTGCTACACGGCCACGGATGAATTTTGCACCCTCATGCTGGATACGGTAGTAGAACTCCTCATACATCTTACCAAATGAACGGATATCCATGTAGAAGATATAAGGAACAGCGCCCGGAATCTTTTCCATGATCTGGTGAGCGTGTTTGAGCGAGTACATACAGCAGAATCTTGAACAGTACGGCTTTGCAACACCGCCTGTGTTATCTCTTGATCCTGCACAGAGAACAAATCCTACCTTCATCGGTGTTGCACCGTCTGATGGTCTGATAAGATGTCCGCCGGTTGGTCCGGATGCACAGATTAAGCGCTCGAATTCAAGACCTGTGATGACATTCTCGTGTCTCTTGTAACCCCATTCGTTCTTCTCTTCGATTGGGATAAGGTCATATCCTGTTGCAAGAATTACACAGCCGACCTTGACTTTCTCAAGTTCATCAACCATGTTGAGGTCAATTGCGTTCTTCTCCGGACCGCATGCCTCTGCACAGAGACCACATTTGACACATGACTCAAAGTCAATGGTGTACTGAAGTGGCATTACCTGCGGGTGGTAGATGTAAATTGCCTTTCTTGGTGCCATACCCATTTCAAATGGATTTGGTTTAATTACCGGACAGACCTCTGCACAGTCTCCACAGCCGTTACATCCTGAACCTTCGATTCCGGCTGCAATCATTTCAGAAGGATCTCTTGTACCACGTGCCTTCTTGCGGAGTGTGATCTCAAAGTTTCCAATATAACCTTCAACATTTTCAACTTCTGTGAAGGTCTTCATGATGATATTGGGGTGACGTCCTGCATCGACCATCTTTGGTGTAAGAATACACTGTGAACAGTCAAGTGTCGGGAAGGTCTTGTCGAGCTGGGACATGCGTCCACCGATCGTAGGGTCCTTCTCAATAAGATATGTCTTGATGCCTGCATTTGCAAGATCAAGTGCTGCCTGCATTCCACCAACACCTGCTCCGACAACCATTGCTGCGTGCTCTACAGGCACTGACTTTGGCTGGAGATCTTCGAGGAGTGTTGCTTTTGCAACTGCAATCCTGACCTGGTCCTTTGCTTTTGCTGTTGCTCCGTCCCAGTCATGCATGTGAACCCATGAGTTCTGGTCACGGATGTTTGCCATCTCGAAACGGAACTTGTTAAGTCCACCCTCTTCGGTTGCTGTCCTGAATGTAGGTTCGTGAAGACGCGGGGAACATGCTGCTACAACAATACCATTAAGGTTGTGCTCTTTAATTGCATCCATGATCTTGTTCTGACCCGGAGTTGAGCACATATACTGGTATTCATCTGCAACAATTACACCCGGAAGTGTCATTGCATAGTCTTTGACTTCCTCAACGGAAAGTGAACCTGCGATGTTTGTACCGCAGTGACAAATGAATACACCTACTCTTGGTTCCTGATTTTCTGCCATTTGTCGTCCTCCTTATTGAATTTTCTCCAGGAATGGATTACAGTCGATTGCATGCAGATCCAGAGCGAGATCCTGCGGAGACATACCCTGTGCAAGTCCTAAAAGTTCATTGTAGTGAAGAACAGGAATATTGTATGTCTGGCCGAAGTTCTCCTGAATTTCGATCTGACCCCTGTCAAACTGAAGCTGACAGAACGGACAGAATTCAGTTATAGCGTCTGCGCCGACTTCACTCATATTGATCATCTTTTCATTTGTGATATCAAGTGAATGGAGAATATCGTATCCACGGACACCGCCACCGGCACCACAGCACTGCATCTTGTTCTTGTACTGAACAGATTCACAGCCAAGTGCGTCAATGAGTGCCTCAAACCACATTGGGTTTTCGGTGTCACCGAAGTGGCGCTCTGTCTTTGGCTTTAACAGGTGGCAGCCATAGTGAGGTGCAACCTTAACTCCGCTCAGTGGTCTTACGACACTGTCACGGACCTTATCTACACCACAGATCTTTTCATCTTTGTATAACTCAATCAGGTGCCAGACATCAATTGAACCCTTAAATTCCATGTCTGCTTCTGCGAGAACTTCGTTTGCTCCGTCACGGAGTTCGTCGTTCTCCTTGAGTTTCTCATTGACTTCGTAAATGGACTTGTAACAGCCATTGCAGATAAGTGCAATATCCTTGCCCATCTCTTCTGCTAGACAGATGTTACGTGCTGCCATTGCGTACCATACCCTGAGATCCACGGCACCAAAAGCACCTGGTGCAGGACAGCAGCTTGCTCCCTTTAAGGGCAGCAGTTCAATGCCAAGTTTAGCACTGGTTTTGATTGCAGATGCTTCACACCCAGGATAACGGTTTGGTGCTATGCAACCAAGGAAGAATGCGTATGAATGTTCCATATTATTTGACATATTTTAATTCACTCCTCTGAAAGGATGCGGTCTGCAGTTTCTTTCATCTTGTAGTGGTCCAGAATCTTTCTGATTCCGTCCATATATTCAGGGTAGGAATGTACTGTTGGCGGTTCTGCATCAAGACCAAGTTTTACACGTGCAGCCCTGTTTACATCATTGTTTGGCACAACATGACCAAACTGGTACATTACCTGAATTGATTTAAGGAAGTTCCTCGGAGCAATTCCGTACTTCTGGAATGCAATGTTTCTCATACCCATGATAACATCTGTCGGTGCAATACCACGCGGACATCTGTCTGTGCATGAGTAACAGGTAGTGCATAACCATAGATCCGGGTCTTTGAGTGCTTCTTCCTCGAGTCCGAGAACAGCCCTTCTCATAAATTTCCTGATACGGTATGAACTGCGTGGGGCAGACGGACATGATCCTGTACATGTTCCACACTGATAGCACATATGTGGAATTGTAAGACTTATCCTCTCAACCTCTTTCAGGAAATCGGGTTCCGAATCTGATGTATAGTAATATGTATCCTTAAGCTTCTCTTCGAGCTCAGGATTTCCGTAATTCTTTTCTACAGCCATATTATTGTCACCTACTCAAACTGTCTTGAGTTCTACCTCTCCAACCTCTACGTTCTCCTTTACCTTGGAAGTCCTTGGCTGGAGAAGTTTTTCCTTGATCTTTAGGAAGAGATCTGTCTCTTTTCCGGTTACATTGATGCCTGTACGCTTCATTACAATGATATCCTCACCAGGACATGCGTTAACACAGACACCACAGAGAATACAGAAATCCTGATTGACTGCAATGTTTGCCTCTACTTTACCATGCATATCAGCAGGTGATTTTGGTGAGGGCATGTAGATTGCATTTGCAGGACAGATGTCCATACAGGTCGAACATCCGCCAGGACATTTCTCTGCGTGGAATTCAATCTCTCCAACAAAGGGCTTTGTAACTGTAATTGCTTCTGTTGGACAGTTCTCTGCACACCAGCGGCAGCTGCAGCAGTTCTCTTCGATAGTGACCTTACCATACTTCTTCTGTACAGATTCACCCTCTTTTGATACAGTAATAGCATCTGACGGGCAGATCTCTGAACAGACACCACAGCCGTCACAGAGTGACTCAGTCCATTTGACAATGCCCTCAGGCACACCGGACTCTGCTGTAAATGGCTTTCTCTCGACATTAAGTGCTGCACAGACCTCTGCACAGAGACCACAGACTGTACACTTCTCATCATCACATTCGAAGTTTACCTTCCATTCAACTGCCTCTGCTTTCTTAAGGCCGTCTGCTGCAACTCCCTCGAAATCAGGCACATCACGCTTAATTGCGTCACGCGGGCAGGCATCCTCACATGTAGTACACCTGACACATTTCTCATCATCTATGATTCTTGTAACATCATATGACGGGAAACCTTCCTTTTCTACGATAGGGAGCCTTGACTCGCCGTCGATCTTTAAATCCAGTGCCCCAAACGGACACATGATTACACAAACACCACAGTATGAACATTCTTTCTCGTTTATAGAGATTGACTGACCGTACTCAATTGCACCCTTTCGGACTGCGCCTACCGGGCCAATGCTAATTGCTTCTTCCGGACAGGACTCGAAACAGATCCCACAGCCTGTGCACTTGCTGTTGTCAAGCACAAGATTGTTGACCTGATTGAGGAGCTTCTGCTCCATCGTGATTATATCGCCGTCCTGTTTACGGGAGTATTTTGGGAAAAGCGTATTCATTACTTCAACACTCCTTTAAATAAAATATTTAAGCCTCTCCTGGAACCTGTACCATGTCTTTCCAACGCCCTTCAAGTTTAATAACGCCATACGGGCACGCCGAGATGCATACTCCGCATCCGGCACATAACTCGTGGTCAAAGTCGAGCACTACTGCCTTACCATTGACAACCTTGTAAATCTTGTCTGTAGTTACAGGGTCAACAGTGGAAAGCTCAAGTGCATCAACCGGGCATGCGACCACACAGTTGTTGCAGCCTGTACAACGTTCCATGTTTACATGAACAGCAAATGCCATTTTTTTTCACGCACCGCTATATCGATCTTAAATCGATCGCTAAAAGTTGGTAAAAAATATAGATAAATGTTCTGAAGTAATACCACGATTTTTTACGCAAAAATAAGAAAATATAGATTAATGACATTTACAAATAACCCAAGTAAATATGTAGAAGTTAACATAGCAAAAAACCCTGCCTGCGTCCCAAAATTAAAATAGAAACCCTTATACAGGGTTAAGGAATTTCAATACACAATTTTGAAAGAAAAACAATGAAGAAATAATTGCCATGCACTGCCGGATTTCGGTATAAATGATAATACAACACTTAAATTTAAAGAATAATTGAATTACACGCCGAATTCCCAAAAGAGATTAATTTAACCTGCACAAGAAAATAACCGCATTTCGGCCCCGGATTGTTGAAGAAAATCACAATCATCAGAAATCCGATCGCAGAAAGATGCGCCGCACCGGATTTACGTGCCGCACCTGCCACACATATAACAGTACCCGGAAAAACTGAACGAAGATCAAAGATAAAAATGAAACATTATTTTAACTTCCCGGATAGAAAATTAAACCATAGCTAAATGAGGTATATGAGATATGGAACTCAATGGCGTAAAAATTGATGACAATTATGCAGAGGCATTTCCAAACTGGTCATGCAGAGTAATAATAACAGCAATTAATGAACAGTGGGCTGTTCAGGCTGCAACTGAAGCAACAGGTTTTGCAACATCGGCAATCGGATGCCCCTGTGAAGCAGGAATCGAAGGTGCAGTCGATGCATCAGAGACACCTGACGGAAGGCCCGGAATCTCCGTTCTCTTCTTTGCAGGCGGAAAGAAGAAGCTTAAGGAGCAGGTAATAGAGCGCCTCGCAGAGTGTGTCCTCACACAGCCTACAACAGCAGTCTTTGACGGCATGCCTGATGCTGAAGAGAGAATTGATGTGAAACTTCACTTCTTCGGCGACGGATTTGAATACAAAAAGGAAGTAGGCGGACGCCAGTGCTGGGCAATACCCATCATGAACGGAGAGTACATCGGAGAGGAGAACTTCGGAATTGTAAAGGGTGTCGCAGGCGGCAACTTCTTTATCATGGGCGAGAACATCCCCGCAGCACTTATGGCAGCAGAGTCAGCTGTGGATGCAATCATGGGTGTACCGGGATGCATGTGCTCATTCCCTGTAGTTGCATCAGGCTCAAAGGTCGGTTCAAACAAGTACAAGTTCATGCCGGCAACAACAAACGAGAAATACTGCCCTTCAATCCGTGACAAGGTAGAGGGATCACTCGTACCTGAAGGCGTAGGTGCTGTATATGAGATCGTCATTGACGGAGTCGATGAGGATTCAATAAAGGAAGCAACAAAGGCAGGTATTGAAGCCGCAACAAAGATTCCGGGAATCAAATTCATCACCGCAGGAAACTTCGGCGGAAGCCTCGGACCATTCAAATTCGATCTCAAAGAGATCCTTGAATTATAAAACTGAATTTAACAGAACCGGAATTTCCGGTAAAAAATCAACAGATTCTTTTTTTTAACAGTCACCTACAAAAATCCGGGTTCTTAATTA
>Ga0272443_10007426_pt1 | contig 10470 bp, 7 predicted proteins | sample SSMAcet12_FD_193581 | JGI IMG/M metagenome (GOLD analysis project Ga0272443, IMG submission 193581) | Marine sediment archaeal communities from Little Sippewissett salt marsh, Falmouth, MA, United States - SSM-Acet-12 | ecosystem: Environmental > Aquatic > Marine > Wetlands > Sediment ... | reverse complement strand
TGATAACGGCGTCGTGCGAGCGGTTTCGTCCAATCGTGATGATCACCCTGGCGGCTGTGTTGGGGATGTTGCCTCTGGCCTTGGGGCGAGGCATCGGTGCCGAGATGAGAAACGGGGTGGGCGTTGCGTCGGCCGGCGGCATTCTTGTGTCCGGAGTGCTGACGCTGATCGTCGTTCCGATTCTGTATGACCTGTTCACAAAGGGTAGACGACCTGCTGCGGAGGCCGGGGAATAAGTCAGAGGAGTTGCAACATGCTGGTGAGCGTCGAAGACTGGTCCAGAACGACCCATGACGGGGAATCGATCGAGTTCCTGGCAGTCCAATTGGAGCATTTCGGGTTCATGTTTTCGCGATCCCAGGCAGAGGAATATTGTCGCAAGTTGAGCGAACTACGCAATGGAGATGCATGTCATACGGGTGAAGGGGATACCTTGTTCATGGATTTGGACACAACCACTTACGACTCGCCCTTCGTAATTTTGGCGACTGCTCACAATGCTCCCCATTCAGGTTGGTTCTGCGATATCCCGGAACCAGCGGCGAACGAACTCCACCGAAAACTGAAGGAACGACTTCGAAGCTGTGACGACGAAACGAGTTGCGTCGTGGCTTGATGAACGGTGACGATCATGGATGTGCATCGTAAGTATCTTCTAATCGGATTTTGTCTCGTGGCCTTGGCCTGGTGGGAGGCCCCGGGTATCGTCCTGGGTGCCGACGATGAGTTCCAGCGGCTTCCCAAGGTGGAATCCGATCTGTTCACAGCTTCTGGGAATCGCGTTGCTGCAGATGCCGAGATCACTTCAGGGCTTTCTTCATCAAGCTGGCAATGGCATATTCGTCCACACGGGTTCATCTATGATACGTACTGGGCAAGTGCTGCCGAGCCACGACTGGCAACGCATTTTATTGACGAGCGATACGACGGAACGTTTCTGGATTCGCACATCGGCGGGCGTTTTGGGATTCTGCGGTACGGCCCGAAGGACCGGCCGGAAGGCTTCCAGCTTGATCTTCTTGGTGGCGCGAAGCTGCGTCAGAATTGGGGAGATCTCGATGTTCTGGCGACGGATTTTCGCTACGACCTCGTTGGCACCTATGGAGTGGGGCCAAATCGCTTCAAGTTCGGTTTCTATCACGTGAGCGCGCACACAGGTGACGAGTTCCTGCTGGAGAATCCCGGATTCGAGCGGTTGAATTTCTTCCGGGACACGCTTGTCACAGGGTATTCTTACTACCCGATTCCCCAGGCCCGGTTCTATGCCGAGATGGGGTGGGCGATGGATCATGAGATTTCGGAGCCTTGGGAGTTTCAGTTTGGGGTCGATCTTGGGCCGCAGAGCTACACTGGAGTGCGTGGTGCTCCGTTCCTTGCGATGAACGTGCATCTTCGCGAAGAACTGGACTTCGGCGGCAACTTCGCCTTCCAAGCCGGCTGGGCCTGGCGAGGCGAGGACACTCTTGACGGGCTTCTGCGGACGGGTGTCTATTTCTATGAGGGCGCGAGTCCCCATTTCTCGTTCTATGCGGAACACGAGAGGCAGATCGGCTGGGGTTTGTGGTACGACTTCTAACGTGACGGTCCAAGATTCGAGGGCAACGCTGCCATGAACGATTTCCTCCAGATCGTTACGACGACCGAACGGCAAGAGGATGCGCGGCGGATTGCTGATGTCTTAGTCGAGAAGCGTTTGGCCGCCTGTGTTCAGATTGTGGGGCCCGTGACGAGCGTGTATCGCTGGCAGGGCAAGGTGGAGTCGGCACAGGAATGGCAATGCCAGATCAAGACCCGTCAAGCTCTGCTCGATGACGTGGCCGACGCGATCCGCGAGATTCATCCTTACGACGTGCCAGAGATTGTAGCGATACCGATTGTGGCTGGAAGCCGCGAGTATCTGGTTTGGCTCGAAGAGCAGACCGGGGCCAGCTAAGCCTGGCTCAGCCCCACTTGATGAAGAAGTAGGTGAGGTGAAAGAAGATCGGAGCGGAGAAGCAGAGAGAGTCGATTCGATCGAGGACTCCGCCGTGCCCTTCGATGAGGGTACCGTAATCCTTGACGCCGCGATCGCGTTTGATGGCCGACATGGTCAGGCCTCCGGCGAAGGCCGTCAGGGAAACGAGGAAGGAGGCAAAAGCAGCCTGCCACCAGTGTGAAAAGGGAGTGACGCCCCAGAGCGCGGCTCCAATCAGAGTCACACTCGCCGCGCTACCGAACAGACCTTCCCAGGTTCGCGCGGGGCTGATTGTAGGTACGATGGGATGCCTGCTGGGTATCTGCGACCAGAGGTACTGGCAGGCGTCGGCCAGTTGGACGATCACCACGAAGAAGAAGAGGAGGCGAGACATCCGGCCCGTATTTTCGTAGGGCATCTTGATTTGATCGGTGATCGTTTCCACCTGCATGAGGTCGGCGACGGACTCGGATTCATAGGCCGGCGTGACCTCAATTGCTTCGTCTTCGTCTATTTCAGCCGGTTGAATGGCGGCAGTCTGCGCCTCAACGGGTGGAAGTTCCAAGGTGAGCAGCGCTGGCGCGTAGCTTAAGCAATAAACGCAGATCAGTAATCCACATTGGATCTTGGCGGTTCGTTCCAGAAAGCGTTTCGAATCTCCGGAGAAGGCGATCCTTGCAGGAACTGCCAGGAAGGCGTAAACGGGAATGAAAATGCTGTAGATGTCGTAGGCGGTGATCCCCAGCGGTTGTTCAAACCACCTGCTGCCGGCGAGCATGAGGAACCCGTACTGCAGGGGTGTGCAGATAAAAAACACCCAGAAGAGCGCGCGGTGATCGGCAGGGCGTGTAGGTGTCAGCGTGATGAATTCCCGCAGGGCCCAGAAGGAAATCGCCAGGAAAAGGATGATCGTGAGCATCTTGCCAGCGAGAAGAGCTCCAGCAAGAGGGGCAAACAACAGCCACCAAGCCCAGACACGGAGACGAAATGTCTCGACGATGGCCGGGTCGAGTCCCAGGTCGGTGCGCCGCTTGAGATAGCGCACGACGGCTGTTGCGATGCCAAGCAGCACCAGCACGCCGCCGATGAGTCCCAAGGTCAACACATCCATGGATTGATCTACCTTATGCTTCTTTCAGTCGCACGACGGCTTCACGAGCACGTTCGAGGAACTTCACTTTCGGCTCTTTTCGTTCCAGCCACATGGGCGGTCCGAAAGTGACGCATGTCAGCATCGGAACGGGCAGGACTTCGCCGCGTGGGAGGATTCGATTCATATTATCGATGTGGACGGGGATCAGTTCCAGATCCGGTCGTTTCTTGCTCAGATAGTATAGTCCGCTCTTGAAGCCGCCGATATCGGGGCCGGAGGAGCGTCCGCCTTCGGGAAAGACGATAAGCGAGTACTGATGACCGATCTCACGGATCATGAGGTCAACGGGGCTCTGGTGGACCTTGATTTCGGTGCGATCGATGAGCAGGGCATTGAAGACCTCCCGGGAGAGGTACCGTCGGATGGGGCCGCCCATCCAGTAGTCTTTTGCCGCGACCGGGCGAGTGAGGGACCGGACATCGGGTGGCAGTGCCGACCAGAGGACGACGGCGTCGAGGTGGCTCGTGTGGTTGGCGAAGTAGACTCTCTGGCACGGATCAGGATGACAATCGATCCAGCGCACGCTAGCACCGCTGAGGAATCGTGCCAACAACGCCAGAAAGCCGCCTGCTATGTTCGTTTCCATGTCGCCGCAACCATCCCCAAATCCGCGAAACTCCTATCCTAGCTTGGATTTGGAGCGAAGCATAGGGGCCCATGAAGGCATAGATTTCCTACTCTTGCTCGACGGCTACTTTGCTGGTGTCGTTCTTCCAGTCGTATTTCTGGGTGAACTGCTCCTCGTTCAGCGTTGCCTGGCATTTGCTTGTTTGAACGACATATCGAATATCGGCATCTTCCCACGCACCGTCGTAGTGCCCATCCGGGGAGATAACGGCATAGTTGTGGTCCCTGAAGGTCAAGATGGTCCGCACGAGTTCTCGATCCTGGGGCCGGTGGAGACGGATCACGCTGGGGCCTCCCTGTAGGGAAAGAGTCCCATCTGCGGAGAATACCTGAGTGCCCAGGACGCTCTTGCTGATACGTTCCTTGGTTTCGACATTCCAACAGCATGTCTCGGAGCGACTGCCGGTAAGCAAGGCTTTACCGCATGCCTGCCAGCCAAGTGCGAGAAGGGGATGATCGTGGCTGCGGATGGGGAGGCGGTCCTCGGAAGCATTTGGGTCTGCTGCGACAAGAACGATTTCGGGTGCATCGTTACTTCCGCTCGTAGCTGCCAGTCGGCCGGCTTCTTCCGACCAGGCGAGGATACGCCCGAAGTCTGTTGCATCGTCCAACGAGAGGACACTAGTTCCATCTTCGGCCTCAACCACTTCGATTGCCGAATTCGATCCGAGGGCAAGTACGGTTCCGCCACTCATCCATGCCAGGGACTCGGCTTCGATGTCGAGGTTCCGCAGGTCAAGACTCCGCAGTTCATCACCGGTTTCATGGTCCCAAATGATCACACCATCGCCGAGAGCGGCGATTTCTTTGCCGTCTGGAGACCAGGCGAGGTTGGCAATCGGTTCGTCATCAAAGGACCAGAGTTCCTTCCGGGTCTTGACGTTGTACAAGGATATTGCCGACAGCATCTTCCGGCGAGTGGCGCTCCAGGATTCCGTTATTACTGCGAGCTTCGCTTTTTCGGCATTGACATCGGGGCTGAAGACGAGCGAGCGAACGGCGCCTTCGACGGACAGGGAGCGTGATTCGCCGGAGCCTGCGTCGATGAGCAGGATCTTGTCGTCTGTCGTTCCGCAGGCGATGGTTTTTCCGGTGCTGGAGACCGCCAGGGCGGTTGGCGTTCCGGCGTGGAGAGGCAGTTCAGCGAGTGATTCGCGTCCCAGTCCCGTGGGATCACAGGAGCGTACGTCGCCGTTAGCCTTGATCAGGATCGCCTGGTCTTTGTTGCCAACGCGACAGAGGAGGCTTGTTCCCGTCTCGAATTCGGGGCCAAGCGTTCCGCGGGTCAGATCGTAGTAGCGGGTTCTGCCGTCACGTCCTCCTGCGGTTCCGACAATCAGGGGAGGATCAGCCAGCCAAACGAGAGCCCGATCGCCTCCAGGATGCTCAGGGAGGGTGCCGAGTTCGTCACCTTCGACAGTCCAGATGTTGACACCTTGGTAGCTCTCTCCCCCACCGCAACTGGATGCGATCATGGTGGCGCAAGGCGACCAGGCTAAGGCTGAGATTGGCTCGGAGTGGGCAGAGAAGGAGCTGACTTCAGCACTGGTGGCGACTTCCCATACGTGAACGTTCAGATCGTCACCGCCGGCTGCAAGCATGAGGCCGTCCGGGGAGAAGGCAACGACGTTGATTTTTCCTTGTGCTCCCGTCAAGGGCTGCATGGCCTGGTTTGCATTGAAGTCCCAGAGCATGACGGCATCGTTTTCCTCCTGCACCAAGCTCTTGTCGATGTACGCCAATTTGGTGCCGTCGGGTGACCAGGCAAGCGAGCCAGGTTCGGTCGAACGAGTGCTGAAGTCGTCGGGGAGGACGGTACCATTGGGAACATCCCAGATCACCAAGGTGCCAGCTTCGTAGGCCGCGGCGAGGTAGGTGCCGCCCGGTGCCCAGGCGAGGGCTCGGACGGCTCCGCCACGACCGGGATAGATCAGGATGGAGCAGGATCCATCGTCGAGGTTCCAGATACGGATTGCGCCTTCACCACTTCCTGTAGCAAGAGACTTTCCGTCGGGGGCTGCAGCCGCGGAGAGGATGGGGGTCCGGTGCGCGACCGTCTCGAGAGTCCAACTGGCGACGCCCTCGATTTCGGCGGGTTCTGTGACCAGGGCGTCTTCTCCGAGAGGGCCGCGTACGCGAGGTGGCTTGCCTGATGTCAGTTTCAGGGGCGTGGCGTCCGGAATGGTTACGCTCTCCTGATCCAGAGACACGTGCCATCCCTGGCTGGTCATTCTCACGTTGGATCCAATGCTCGACTCTCGGCTTGTAATCCACCACTGTGCCGCATAGGCGCCAACAATCCCCATGAGCAGGCTCGACAGGACAGCGATGGTGATCCAAAGGCCCCATTGCGGTTTAGGAGGGGGCGGCATGACGTAGAAACCCGAGTATTGGCTTCTTGATTGGCCCTGGGTTGAAGAGCCACCGGTTGACCCCATGCCGGGGCCGCGACGTTTGCGACGGGGTGCCGTTGTGGAACTCCCGGACTTCTCTTCTGCGGAGGGTGTTGCTGTCTCGGAAGATTGCGGCATAGGCGACGTTTCCGCAGCCTTCCAGGCATTCTCAATCATCTCGGGGAGGTTGGCTCCGGCGCACAGTGGATAGAGGGACTCGGCCAGGTCAACAGGCTTCTGGAAACGATCGTCAGGATCCTTGGCGAGCATTTGCTCCAGGACAGCAACCACTTTCTTGGGCAGGTCGGGGCGGAATTCCTGGATGGCAGGCGGGGCTTCCTTGCGGTGGGCCATCATCTTGTCGAAGGAGCTGGAATACTGGACACCACCGAAGGGCGGTTGTCCCGCGAGGATCTTGTAGAAGGTACATCCAAGGCTGTAGATATCGGCGCGGATATCGACAGAGTGGGTATCGGCGACTTGTTCGGGGGCCATGTAGTCGGCGGTTCCCATGGGCTGGCCGGCGGTGGTCAGTTCGACATTGGACTGTTTGTCGATATGGAAGCGAGCGAGGCCGAGGTCGAGGATCTTGGCGATGCCGTTGCTGGTGACCATGACGTTCGAAGGTTTGATGTCGCGGTGAACCAAGCCCTGTTCGTAAGCACACTGCAATCCAAGGGCGGCCTGACGAATGATGTCACACGAGTCGGCAACTCCAAGGGGGCCGAGGTAGTCGACGAGTTCGGTGAGATCGAACCCGTCAATGAGTTCCATGGCCAAGTACTGGACACCATCGACTTCACCGGCGTCGGTGGCATGGACGATATGGGGATGATCGAGTTTGCCAACAGCAGCCATCTCGCGTTCGAAGCGAGCCACGGCTCGTTGATCCGTGTTGCGCCCTTTGGGGAGCACTTTCAAGGCTACTTCCCGTTCGAGACGGACGTGGACGGCTCGGTAGACGGTTCCCATGCCGCCATGACTCAGTTCTTCGACTAGCCTGTAGTCTCCCATCTGGCCGAGGGTCGGTTCCTCTTCTTCGGCTTCTTCTGAAGGGGCAGCCGCCGGTGTTTCCTCGGTTGCTTTCTCGAAGCCACCACCGAGGGCGATTGCACGGGTGACTGCGTCGTGACAGGCCGCCTCCTGGGAGTAGCGATCGAGCGGGGCCGGTTGTCGACAGAGATCGATCAACCGGTCCGTGGAAGCTTCGAGTTCCGACAGGGTTGCATCGCACTGCGTGCAGGTTTCCAGGTGCCTGGAGATTGCATCCCCGTCGGCCTCTGAGATCTTGCCCAGGGCGTAGCTGGTGAGCTCTTCACGGGTCGGACAACCGATACCACTCATGGCGATTTCCTCGGAAAAGACGCTGGTCGTCACTCGACTTCCCACGAGACCGGGGTGGCGGCGTGGAGAGTGACTGGTGGAGAGGGGACGCTATCAATCCGCTCGGGAAGGCCCCCTATCAATATAAACGGGGAGGCGCAACACGGATGGTAGCCGAATGGCCCAGAAGAGCTAGTTGCAGGGTTTTGCCGGAAGGTTATAAGATGTTTCTGGTAAAGGCTTTAAGGAGGACGCGAGGTGTTATGGGGCTTATGTCACTGGCGACGTGGTGGGTGATCGCCGTCATTTGGCCACGCCGATCGCTGGGACGACCAGGTTGGTGCTGGGTGGGGCTAGCTGTTCGAGTTGTTCCGGGGAGTCATTGCTTGGGGGGGACCTCGGTTGTTGTCTCTGGTGCTGGTGGCGCTGGTGCGGGTACAGGCGCGGGTGCGGGCGGTTCGGGGACGCGTTCGGCCCAGGCTGTCCAGCGTTGGACGGGCTGCCGGCGTTCCATCTCGTTTTCGTCGGCCCGGTAGTAGAAGCCTTTGCCGGTGATGCGATTGAGGTTATTGAAGCTGGCAACGCGGAACGCCAAGGTTTCATCGTTGAGATATTGGACGAGTTGGCGGGCATCCTCCTTGGAGATCTCCGGCGTATCGTACTTCCAGAGCAAGGCGAACAGTTCGTCGCCACGATTTCCATAGACGACCTCCATCGAGTCACGCACGGCCTGTGCGGTCTGGGGGCCACGGCGGATGGAGTTGCGGAGGAGATCGATCACTTCGGCCCACTCGACGTAGCGATCCGGGTCGTTGAGGACATGGACAATGGGTTCGAAGTCGTCGATCCAACTGAGTGACTGTCGGGCAAGGCGTCGCACTTCCCGGAGTCGATGGGAGACGTTTTCACGGAGGACGAGATCGGCGGGCTTGCCAAAGTCGAAGACCTTTTTGAGGAGTCCGTTGGCGCGTTGTCCAAGTTTCTGGTCAGGCGTATCGGGGAAATCTGGCCTGACCCAATCGGGGGCTTGGGTCGGCACGGGGGCACTGCCGGGTCCAGCGATCAGGTCGACCATCATGGGGCTCTCAAAGGCGGCCTCGTCGGCACCGACTTCGGTCCAGGAGAAGTTACCCTCCACTCCCCAAAGCCGGGCTGTGGCTGACACCGGCTGGGCCAGCGGGTCTGGGATGGGACCATCGGCACGTCCGACTTCGAGGGCGACGAGCGTCGTGGCATCGGCAAGGGAGAGCAGGCCACTGATCTCGCCGACAGTGAGTTGGACCTGAGCGGCACCGGCCTCCTCACTGGCGAGGAGGAGCATGCGGCCGGCGGCAAGTTCAATGTGGAGCGGGGAGCCTTCGTCGAAGGCGAGCAAGTGCAGCTCTGCACCCCCGACGGGCTCGACGATGAGGTTTCCACCGAGCAGGAGCATCGGCCTGGACGTGGGCAGCGACACGATGCGTTGTCCGGTTTGCAGCGGCTGCGAGTTGGTGATTCGAAGGTAGGGTTCTCCCTCACCCTGGGCAACGAGGGCCAATTCTTCGGGCCTGACAAGGCGTCCGATTTCCTTCCCCTTGGGAACTTCCGGCACCATGGGCTCGGCGATCAGGGGTTCCTGATCGTTGGGTGTGACGGCAGGTATCATGGCTGCCATCTGGCCGGGATCGGGGGCCGGCGCGGGTGCTTCCAATGGTGTCACTGGAACGGGGAGTTCTGATGCTGCGTTGGCCATGGGCGACGGTGCAGGCGTGACAGGCACGATCGGTCCAGGGGGTGGAACAGGTTGGGCTTCGGCGGCCGGCACGGTCATCGCGTTTTCGGCTGGGGCCGCGGGGGCCATGTCATTTGCGGGAGGGCTGGCGGGAGGTTCAGCAACGGGCGCTTCATTCGGTTGGGCTGGTGCGGTTGATTCGGGCGGAGCCTGCTGAACGGGAGGCGGCTCGGTCGTGGGAACTGGGAGCGGGGCGGACGGTTCGGGACTGACATTTGCCGGTTCCGGCATTGCGTTCGCCTGTTCCGGGATCGGCGGTTGAGCGGGCATGTTGACGGCGAGCTGATCGTCTGGAGGCGCGGGTTGGCCTCCGGTGCCAAGGAGACGGCCCAGGTTGCCGGTTGCTGCCAGATAGGTTGCTGCACAGAGAACAACGGTGGCTACCGTCAGCAGTCCGTAGAGTCGCTGGCGACGTCGGCGGGCGGCGAGCAAGTACTCTGGGATTTCGGGATGACGGCGAGGTTGGCTTGGGGACGGGGGAGTGTCGACGCGGTGTTTCTCCGACCCGGTCTCGGTTTCTCCGGGATCGTGTTCGATGTAGGTGTGGCTGGCCGCGGTTTCGGGGAGATGGTACATGCGTACGCGGCTGTCGGGGCGGACTTCGGCGGGTTCACCGAGGACGAGGGTAAGAACCTGATGGCAGGCGGCGACCTCCGCCAATTCGACGTCGGAATCGAGGCAAGCCTTTTCGAAGTCGGTGACGCGATCGGGCGGGAGGATGTTGTCGAGATACTCAGCCACGGTGTTGGGGTCGAGTGCTGCTTTGCGATCGATAACTTCCGGGGAGCCGAGCTTCGTGCGTCGGGTGACGTCGCGAATACGGTGGAGGAGCCCCGAGGCATAGTCGCTTTCCTCGATTTTCTGCCCAATGACCCGAGCCGATTCGGGATCGAGAAGGTCGTCCATATATGCCAGCAGGTTTCGGAGTGTGAGTCGCATGATCTTGTCTCTTGGAAGTTCGATCGCTCGTTCGATGTTCAGACTAACCCTATTTAGTTAGTGGGGGTTTTCGGGCAAATCCGTGCATGGTTTTGGTGGAACGGTGGAGGCGGGGACGGAACGGTGGCCGTAAGTTATTTTTATCAATGGCGTTACGTGCCTTGCGGTTCTGGGAGATTCCGGTGTCTTGGTTCACCGTGAACTGGAATCTGGCCGGTTTGCGATTAGCGACTGGTGAACGACATCGTGTCGAGAGAATCGCAGCATCCTGCTGCGAAGGTTTATCGCTTTGATGCCAATCCCGAAGGAA
>Ga0272443_10007425_pt1 | contig 10472 bp, 8 predicted proteins | sample SSMAcet12_FD_193581 | JGI IMG/M metagenome (GOLD analysis project Ga0272443, IMG submission 193581) | Marine sediment archaeal communities from Little Sippewissett salt marsh, Falmouth, MA, United States - SSM-Acet-12 | ecosystem: Environmental > Aquatic > Marine > Wetlands > Sediment ... | reverse complement strand
ACGGGCGGGGTCCACTCGGCGGGTACCAGGAGGCCCCATGGGAAGTTGTTGCCGTCCAGGTAGACGGCGCCGGGGTTATTCGACTTCCTCAGGGTCTCTTCTCCCACCAGATGAACGTCTTTTCCTGTTGTCCAGACGTAAAGGTAGGGATTGAAGGGGGCCCGGTCGACGATGACTGTTTCGCCCTCGGGACTTTCAGTATCACCGATGTACTGGGGTTCCTTGAAGGTTACGGTGAAGGTCCGGACTTCGCCTTTGGCCCTGGATGTATACAAGAATACGGGTACCTCGAGCGGAGCCTTATAGACCCACTTCTTTATCGGTTTGACTATTTTTCCGACTTTTTCCTTCTTGCCCCAATTAAGATCTGCCCATCCTGTGAAGCTGTCGATGCGGATGCCGAAGAGGTGGTCGTAGCCGGCGATCTTCTCCCTGGCGGTCACTTCGAACTCTATTCGGCTCAGATACTTGCTTTCGGCATCGACGTACTCGGTAATGTGGTAGGCTGCAATGAAGTCGTTGTAGTCGGCGTCGCCGGCGTCTGCGTGGCCGAAGAGATCTTCGTAAGCCACAGAGAGGTTCCCTTCGGCCGGTATTCTGATTGCGTAGGCTTCTCTGGGATCATCGGGACTCACATCCTGATCATCGGGCACGCCGTCTCCGTCGCGGTCGTTCTCAGGAGCGGCATCACGGGCAGCAATTACACCGGAGGACTGAAGCATCGCGATGGTACGTTCGATCTTCTCATACTCCACCATCTCTTCGATATTGACGGTGCGCGGTTCGAAGCCTGAAGCTTCCAGCGTGAGAGTCATGTCCTCCGGCGCAGCCGGAAGGAACACGTCGGCGGAGAGGGTGCCGTCGCCGCCGATGAGACCTTCATACACGAGGTTCCCTTCGTCATCCCGCAGGGTGAGAAAAACATCCGCTGCGGACGGATCGAGAAGGCCGATCTCTCCGTCCTCATCCGCGGAGGGACCGTACAGGTCGACGCTCACCGTCATCTTTACAGGGAAAAAGGTCTTGAACTCGAAAACGGCCGCGCGGGAACGCGCCGTGTCATTGTTTTGATCATCTGGCAGGGCAAAACTTCCGGAAGGTGCCCCGACCGCAAAATCTCCTTCTTCGAACATCGAAGGATTCATCGGACAACCTGCGGCCAGTATAACCGCAAGTATCAGGGCGATATATATAGCTGTACGTTTCACTTTTACAACTCCTTCACTGACAGATTCATAATGGTGCGGAGCCTGGGTGCATCAATTGTTTCTATATAACAGTATAGGACAGATTTAGCGCTTATTCCAGATGACTTTTCGCAGGCGGCTGAATTTTTACCACCCTTCCAGCTGTTTGCGGCCCTCTCTGGTCAATGTAATGGAGAATTTTTTTAATTTGGAGGTGGAGATGGAAAAATTTTCGGCCCAGTTGGCGATCCTGAGGATGAGACCGCGTCTGTCGAAGCCGATGGCTACGAGGTCCTTCTTCTGCATACTCCGGAGGGTGTTCTTGAAGAAGTGCTCGTTCATTTCGAGGAGGCTGTAATACTGCTCGAGGGGGAGTGTTCGGAGCTCCTCTTCCTGCAGTGTTTTCAAAAGGGTTTTGAGACAGAGATATTCGTTCATGTCGATCCGTGCCGGCACAGTTCCGCTCCCAGTTTTGATGTATCCATTCCAGTGTAGCGCGGCACGCAGCTTTAATCAGGCCCGACAGGTTTTTTTGAAAAAAACCGGCAGTGGCGGGGAAATCCGGTGCCGGACGCGGGCGGAATCCGGTGCCGGATGCCGGTAAAATCCGGTCATGGCCGCAGGTCTCCGGTCAGGCCTGTTTTTCACCAGCGGTTGAAGACATCCTCGGCGAAGCCCGCCAGGTTGTCTACCGCAAGCTCCGTGCCATCGTCCAGAACGGCGGTGCCCGAATAGCGGCCGAAGACCTGGTGCTGAACGGATTCGATCAGCAGGAGGTTGAAGTCCGAACGGCGGTCGACGGCAGGAAGGAACTCCAGGTCGAGACGTCCGTCATTGGACTTGATCTTCCACGGCTCCATGATGCGGTCCACGTCGTACTCGAAGACCACCTCCTCCAGCTTGTGGGCCCGCCCATCGTATAAGAGCATGTTCTCGCTGGCCGGGGTCCGGTCGGAGAAGCCGTACCCCAGATTGAAGCCGAAGGGAGTCCCGGCGGCAAGACCCGAAGCCGAAGCCCAGTACCAGCGGTTGCGGTAGGTCCAGTGCCCGCGGCCCCAGTCCAGCACCCCGAAGCTCGTTGCCGGTTCGAAGCGGAACTCCTCCCCCTCCGCCTTCATCCAGCCTTTGGCGGGGATGCAGTTGATCTTCTGATTGTAGTAGAAGGCGGTCCGTTTCTCCGCCCAGCTGGTGGCGATGACCATCCGCTCCGCCTCCGGGGGCTGCTCCAGCACCACCTCCCCTTCGATCCTTCCTGCGGAGAATTTCAGCCGGCGGTGATTTTTTTCCCGATAGATCTCTATAAAGAGCTTCTTGTCCTCGAAGCGGAGTTCGTGGGGGGCATCGATGTCCGGCTGCAGCCCGGACTTCCCGCAGGTCAAAGGTTTGAGGGTGTCGATCTGCCGGTAGATTCCTTTATCGATGTCAACGAAACAGACCGCGAAGAGACCGGCATAGCCGAGATCGCTGAAGGTGAGGGTGATTCCGGCGCCCTTCTCCTGATCGATGACGGCGTAGTAGTCCCACTCCTTTATCCGCCACCAGGGGGCTCTGATTTTTTCCCGGTTGTATATCCAGAATGGATGGCGGGCGTAGCCCTCTTGCTTGATCAATCCGTTGTCATCGAGCAGTTCGATCCGGCTGGTAATCTCCGTCTGCATGGCTGCGGCCTCCTTTTGCCTTCTGAGATAGTGGTAGTATTGTATCATGGAGAGGGGCCCGGGGTAAAATTATTCGCCGGTGAGGACGCTCGCCCCGCTTTGGCTGCCGCCGGCGCGGGCCGGTATGACTATTCCCCCGCCAGCTCGCTCCCGCCGTCCTGTCCTCTGCCGCCGCAGGCATTCGCGATAACCGTGAGACAGGCCAGGAATTTGAGCCGCAATTCCGTCTTCAGCGAACCGAATTCCCGGTCTTCGATGAAATCCCGGAGGTACCGGAACCACTCTTCCTCCTCCAGGGCCTTGAAGCCGGTCTCGAGAATGGTCACAAACGGGAGCTCCTCCAAAGCTTTGGGGTCCTCATACGCCCGTCCGGTGAGCTGTTCGATCTCGATCTTCAGACCGGCAAGAGCCTGGTCCCGGTCGAGGATATACTCCCGCAGGAACTGGTAGAACATCTGCTCACAGCCGCAGAGGGCCGCCACCGCGCTCAGCAGCTCATCAGCCACCTGGGGATGGAGATCCGATGAAGAAATTTTTTCCAGGATATCGGTGATCATGGCGGGGTCCTTCATCCCGGCAAAGGCATTGGCCCCGTGTATGGTGATCCGCGGATTGTCAGCCTCACCGAAGATCTCCCTGATACGCTGATACGAGGAGGCGTCACCCAGCCTGACCAGTGCCACCATGCATTTTCCCACCAGGAAGGGATCTTCGGATTCGAGACCCCGGCGCAGTTCAGGGACCGCCGCTTCGATCCGGTGCTCTCCGAGGATCTCCGCCGCATTCCAGCCTGAAGTGAACTCCCCGCAGCGCAGCTCGTGGATGAGGGCGTCGGCGGTTTTTTCCCCGAAATCGAGTTCCCTCAGCGCGTGCATGGCGTGGACCCGGACCGACAGCCGGTGGGACTCCATCATGCGCCGCAGGGTGGATTCACTGAGGTTCGAAGCGATATTCCGCAGCTGCTGTACGTGGGCCAGATCCTCATCCGATCCGCGGCTCTGCTCGAGCCGGTTCATCACGTAGAGGGCCTTCAGATCCCGCATGGAAAAAAGCAGACTCAGCACACTTCGCACCGGCCACTCCTTGAGCCTCTCGAGGCGCAGCATCAGGATACAGAGGGGAATCAGGATAATAAAGATAACCATGAAGTAGCTGCGGTAGAGGGGAAGGCCGCTCAGACCGGACTGCTGCAGGAGGGTAATGATGGAGCCGCCGCCGACGGAACCGACGATCCCCGCCGCCGCCCCGCTGAACATCCGGGCGAACATAGATATCCCGACCCGGTCCTGAATGTCCACGGCCGAGAGGAAGTAGTGGCTGATTCCGACGTTGATCCCGGTTTTCATGAAGCCCGCCAGGAAGAAGATGAAGCCGACCGCCGCCGGCTGGAATCGATCCGGAGCGAAGATCCAGTAGCCGGCGACCACGAAGAAGCCTATGATGTAGAGGATCAGCAGCGGCCGCGGTCCCACCCGGTCGGAGATCCCCGCGTTGACCCGGGCGGCGGTGACCCCGCCCACCAACAGGAGCAGAGCAAACATCAGCGCCGTGTAGTCGGACAGACCGTAGCCGTTCTTGATCGTGACGATGGAAAAGGGGACCACCAGGACGAAGGCGGAGAAGCCCGCCGACCAGGCGATCAGGGTACGCCGGTACCGCTTCCGGCTGAAGGAGATCCGCAGGGATTCCATGATCGGCTTGCGGGCCGACACCCGCGGCGTCTCGGTCTCCGGCACCTTTGCCAGCAGTACTGAGGCATAGAATCCGAGCAGACAGGCTGCTCCGATCAGTATCTGGTAGACCCAGACCTCACTGTAGAAGCGCATCACCGCTATGACCAGGATCATGGAGAAAAAGTTGGCGACCTGGGCCCGCATCCAGTTACCCGAGATGAAGCGGCCCCTGTCCCGGCTGGTGGTGATCTCTCCCATGAGAGCGGAATTGGCCGTCAGGCCGATGCTGCGGAACACGGAAAAACCGAAGGCCCCCAGCAGAATCGTGGCGACCACGGCCCACTGCGGGGCGGCCCGCCCCACGAAGGGGGCCAGGATCATGATCGACCCGAAGACGTAGCGCATGAACCAGGCCGCCGCCCAGCTTGTAGACAAACCGTAGCGGGGAATCAGCTGCTTCCCGATGATCATGAAGGGCATGGCCAGATGCATGAACGAGGCGAGTACGGCGATCTGAGGGTCCGTCAGACCGTTACGGATACCGTAGAGGATGAGGAGGTCGTTCATCATGAAGGCCACCGAAATGCCGTTCAGCGTGATGTAGCGCTGAAACAGCCGCTGGCCCTTCAGACGGTCCCTGCGGGACAACTGCATCGAAAATCCGCCGGCAGGTCTCATTTGTTGTTCTGGTACCTCCGGAGCAGCATTTCCGCCGCTTCAGGGCCGTCGATGTCCTCGGTGAGGTCGAATACCGGGCCGGTCTGTGTTCCGAGGGTCACAACGGGATTTTCCAGAAGCGCATCCAGATCTTCCCGCTTCATTCCCCCGGTGAAGAGCCGTCCGGCGAACTCGTCCTCCTCCGGATCCGTATCCAGCCAGACCATCCGCTCACGTAGACCTTCCAGGGGTCCGGCGCTGGCATGAACGCCGTTTTTGCTCATCACCGGCTGCGAGGTGAGTCCGAATTCGATGAATCGCTGCAGGAGGAGATTGCGCAGAGAGCCCGTCGCTGCCTTCTGCGGATCGGTGGCGCCGATGATTTTCTGACGGAATTGTTCCCAGGAGACGGTTTCCGGTGAAAATTCCGCCTCGTACAGGACCACTTCCGCTCCGTCGGAGGTGAACACCTCTCTCTGTCCCGGGTAAAAGCCGTTGATACAGTAGATGTCCTGTTCCTTGAAGTAGCCCGCATAGAGACCCGGGGCCATCTTCACCTGGGGAGACTTCTGCCATATCTCGTTGAGTCCGATCCCGCTTACGTTGCCCGCCCGTTTCTGGGCTTCGACGCTGTTGAGGATCTTCTTATCCCCGAGGGCATCGTCCCAGCTGGTTCCAAAGGCTTCTTCGAATTTTTTCAGTGAATCGCCGCCCAGGGAATACTCCTTCGGCGTCGAAAAAACCGCCGTCCCCGCGATGGCGAAATAGTGACGGTCGACGATCCCCCGCTTCCTTATCTCCGCGGCGCTGATACGCCGGGGAGCCGAAAGGGTGATGTTTTTCTCCGCGAGAAATCCTTCGACGAACTGGATGAATCTATCCGTAATTGCATGTGGTTTGATAAATACGAGTGCCCTGTTCTTCACAATGACCTCCTGAGGCCATTGTAGGGCAACCGCATCTTATTGCCAAGCGGGCTTTCTGAGCTTTGTGCAGTGTTCCCGATCGTGCGGATATTTACAGGAACTGCTGCGCCAGGCTGGTTATCTCGCTGTCAGCGTCTATCTCCACCGCCCTGCCGAGGGCCTCCCGCGCCGCCGCATTCTCGCCCATCTGCTGGAGAGAATAACCGTAGAGGAAGTTTCCAAGCTGCTTCTGCTCGGGGGTATTCGCGCTTTCGAGGTACTGTTCGAACTGAGCCGCGGCTTGCGAGAAATCAAACCCCTCGAGGAAGAGCCGGCCCTTCAGCAGGAGGAAGTCCGGATATACACTGCTGTACTCGTTCGCCTCGTGATTCATGGCGATCTGCATGGCCGGGCCCTTTTTCTCGGTATTCAGGTAGGATGCGGCCAGGTAGTACCAATAGGCAGCCTCGTCTTCGAGCATAACTGGATCGACCTCGTTCTCGAAAATATCGATGGCAGCGGTGTAGTCCTCCCGGTTGTAGGCCGCCACGGCTTCATCGAAGCTGAGGGTGTCCTCCTCGACCCAGGTGAATTCGAAATCGTCATCGGCTTTGTCCGCGCGGACCCCCATGACCTGACTCTGCCCCTGCTCTCCGCTGCTGCCGATCCTGGCCATCCTGTTGAATACCGACGAGAGGCCGCTCACCTGCTGGTCCCTGCTCTGCCGGGCCGCCGATTCGAGGCGGTAGGTCCCCGGTTTCGAAAACATGACCGTGGCGGATGATGAGGCGAATTCGGCAATCTCCCCTTCGTCAAGCCGTACTACGCTGTTTTCAGGAAGGAGGTCACCCGGATAGATCGTCTTCCAGCCGGACCCCTCTCGTACGGAGATGTCCCCTTCATTGTAGACCAGCTGGAAATCCTGTGCGGCCAGCATGCCGCCGGCGAGGAACATACACAGTGCGATAAAGAATACTGCTCGTTTACCCATGGTATCCTCCAATACTATAACTATAGCAACTATTGGGGAAAAAACAACCTGTCGGCGGGGTTTCTTCCCGGCGCTGCTCGCTTATTGCGTGACCAGGTTGCTCTCCATACCGCGGCTCCTTCCCTTTTTTTACAGATCAGTGGAAAAAAACAGACCCATTCGGTAAGGTAAAGGTATGACATTGGTCCAGTTCTTCAACATCGTCGAGATACGCACCAAGATCGTCTCGGTATCCACCTTCACCATCGCGGTCCTGTACACCTTCTACGCTACCGGACACTTCCTCCTGATCCACTGCCTCCTGATGGGTTCGGCCACCCTTCTGGTGGATATGGGCACCACCGCCTTCAATATCTTCTACGACTACTGGAGAGGAGTGGATCATTCGGACCACCAGCGGGAGAAGGAGAAGGTCCTGGTCCATGAGGGGGTTGCCCCCGGTGCGGCATTTCTGATCGCTGCGGGGCTCTTTGCGGCAGCGGGAATTCCGGGATTAATTCTGGCCTTCCTGACCGGCTGGCAGGTCCTCGCCGCCGGAGGGCTCAGTATGGCGGTGGGGTTTTTCTACACCGGCGGGCCGAGGCCGATCTCGCGGACACCCCTGGGAGAGCTGTTCGCCGGCGGATTCCTCGGCAGCGTGCTGTTTCTGATCACCTGGTTCGTGATGGTCGGGCACATGGAAGGGATACCGGACTTCCCCCCGCAGGCCGCCGCGGCGAGTATGCCGTCCTTCTTCCTGATCGCTTCAATTCTCACGGTCAACAACACCTGCGACATCGAGGGGGACGCCGCTGCCGGTCGGCGGACCTTCTCCATCGTCGCCGGCAGGAGGGCCGGTGAAGCCGCGGTCTACATCCTCGGGCTGCTGGGATTCGGCAGCGGCGCCGTGCTGGGTATGACGGGGGTACTTCCCGGAGCGGCCGTCCCCGCCGCCGCGGCGGCCGGACTTCTGTCGCTGCCGGTCTACATCTCCATGCACCGCCGCGGATTCACTCACGCTACCAAAGGACCGTCGATGGGCGGTATTTCGAAGGTCTTCATCCTCTACACCCTTTCCATGTGGGGGGCCCTGGCAGCAGGGATCCTCTTACCCGGAACATTTTAGAGAAGACCATCGCGCCGGATTTCCCCCGCCTTTTTTCATAAAAAAAGTCGAAAAAAATTCTTGACAAATTTCATGTATCTACATATAGTAACGATGTAATGAGCAAGAGAGTTTCCATAAAGCACATTACTGCTATATCCTCCTGGTGGTGGCGGAGCAGCGGAGAGATGCCGCGTTCCGTACCGCTATACATGTAGTATTTCCGGTATAATCGCGGGTCAATCTCTCACAGAGATGCGGACCCGCGGTTTTTTTTGAGGCGAGACAGAGCCCGGGTTCCAGACCCGGGCTTTTTTTATGTACCGAGGAAAAGCGCGTATCGTGAAGGAACAAGGAGAGGGAGAAACCGTGGGCCCTGCAGGGGCGCACAAAAAATAGAAAAGGAGCACCATTATGCAGGACGATGAAAGAATTTTTCAATTGTGTACGGGGGACATACCCAGACAGTGGATCAATATCATTCCGGACCTCCCGGAACCCTTGAATCCCCTGATCAATCCCGCGGACGGCACCCCTGTCCCGCTGGAAGCGATGGAGGCGATCTTTCCCCCGGCACTCCTCGAGCAGGAGGTCTCCATGGAGAAGGAGATACGGATTCCCGAGGAGATCCTGGAGGCCTACTCGCTGTACCGGCCCACTCCGCTGATCCGGGCCCGCTTTCTCGAGAAGGCCCTCGGAACGCCGGCGAAAATTTTTTACAAAAACGAAGGGGCCAGTCCGACCGGCAGCCACAAGACCAATACCGCCATTGCCCAGGCCTACTACAATCACAAGGCGGGGATTAAACGTCTGACGACTGAGACCGGCGCCGGCCAGTGGGGCAGCGCCCTCTCGTTCGCCGGTAATATGTTCGGCATGGACGTCAGGGTCTTCATGGTCCGCACGAGTTACGAACAGAAGCCCTACCGGCGGGTGATGATGCAGACCTACGGCGGCCACGTCGTCGCCAGCCCATCCGACCAGACAGAAGTCGGCAGGCGGTTTCTCGAAGACGAGTCGAACTACATCGGTTCCCTCGGAATGGCCATCAGCGAAGCGGTGGAACTGGCCATGAAGGAAACGGGGACCAACTACTCTTTGGGTTCGGTCCTCAACCACGTTCTCCTGCACCAGACAGTGATCGGGCAGGAGGCGAAGCTGGTCCTCGACCGGCTGGGACTGAAGCCGGATATCATTATCGGCTGTCATGGCGGAGGCAGCAACTTCGGCGGCATCGCCATCCCGTTCCTCAAGGAGAAGATGGACGGCCGCGAAGTGGACGTGATCGCCTCCGAGCCGCTGGCTTGTCCCTCCCTCAGCATGGGGATCTTCGCCTACGACTACGGCGATTCGGGAAAATACATTCCGCTGACCAAGATGTACACTCTCGGTCACGACTTCGTACCGCCCGACGTTCATGCCGGCGGGCTGCGATATCACGGCGCCTCCCCAATCGTCTCGATTCTCAACCACGCGGGCGTAGTGCGGGCCGAAGCCCTCAAGCAGCTGGAAACCTTCCAGGCGGCGGTCCTCTTCGCCAAGACCGAAGGGATCGTACCGGCGCCGGAGTCGGCCCATGCCATTGCGTCGGCGATACGAGCCGCAAGGCAGTGCACGGAAACGGGTGAAGAGAAGGTCATTCTCTTCAATCTCTCCGGCCACGGTCACTTCGACATGAGTTCATACCAGACATACCTCGACGGCGGACTCGAGGACTACGAGTATCCCGAGGAAGCGGTGAGAAGAGCGGAAGAGCAGCTGCCGAAAGTAAAGGCTATGGTGAATAGCTGAAGAAATATACTGAAGAAATAACAAGGAGAATAAGAATGGATAAGAACATGAATGAAAAACAGCAGAAGAATGCGAACAAAGCGACCGGTACATCGGATCAGCAGACCCCTTACCAGTTCGCCGGCACTATCAACTGCGGGCACCAGTCATACCGGCCCCCGCAGGACGGCGAACAGAAAAAACGCCCCACCGGCAGTCTCAGCTGACGATGTCCTGAATCCGCGGGGGGCCGTCCTCCTGTAATCCCCCCGCGGGTCCTCTCACTCGGGGCTTGATCGCTGCTTAGAGAGCCCGGCCCCCCCGGCGCAAAGCTCGCGTATGAGGGACCTTCTACCGGTCCCGCACGCTGATGCTGTCGCCGGTAGATATCTCCGGATCGTCCAGGGTCCCGGCGATTTTCCGGCCCGTCTCCAGCCTGTCCGCCAGGTATCCCATCTCCTGGTAGCGCACGAATTTCGACTTGTCCCTGAACTGCCCGTCATCCAAGGCCCTGATCTGGGCCTGCATGAAGGTATCCACGATCCCG
>Ga0272443_10007424_pt1 | contig 10473 bp, 7 predicted proteins | sample SSMAcet12_FD_193581 | JGI IMG/M metagenome (GOLD analysis project Ga0272443, IMG submission 193581) | Marine sediment archaeal communities from Little Sippewissett salt marsh, Falmouth, MA, United States - SSM-Acet-12 | ecosystem: Environmental > Aquatic > Marine > Wetlands > Sediment ... | reverse complement strand
TTGAAGCCGCCAGAGCAGACCTAACCGAAAAGATTATCAAGCCAGCTTTAGACAAAGGTATCTACGTACTCTCTGACAGGTTTTACGATTCCACAACTTGCTACCAGGGATATGGTAGGGGCTTGCCTATTGACGATCTTTTATCTATTCATAAATTAGCTACTTTTGCGATAATTCCCGATGTAACTATCTATTTGGATATTCCTCTAAATGAATCCAAAATGAGAATGGGGAAAAAAAAGCTCGACAGAATGGAAAATGCCGGAGATGCTTTCTTTATGAGAGTTATTAAAGGATACCGAGATATTGCAAAAAATGAAAATGATAGAGTAAAACAAGTAGATGCCATGGGCGGAATATCTGAAACTCATCAGAAAATTCTTGAATTATTAGAGTTGGAGTAAAATATACAAGTTCATAATCCAAGGAAAGTTTGCCCTCATTGTGATACTCACCCTAAATGATTAACAAGTGTTGTTCGTCTTACTTTTTTTATTAAATATGAGATTTATTTGAAACAAATCCTAACATATTGCTTGATTCTTGTGTTCATTTTTGGAACATTGAGCGATTCGATTTCCTTCTATTTTAACAGGCATTCGATTAGAAGTACTATTAAGCAATATATTAAATCTGGTGTAAGTAAGGAAGACACTGAAATAATTAGAATAAACAAGCAAGATATTCATAAGGAAATAGATTTTATTCATTCTAAGGAATTTCGATATAAAGGCAAATTATACGATATTATTTCCAGCATAGAAAATTCAGATTATATAGAATATATTGTAATTAATGACGCACAAGAAGAGTCATTGATTAAAAATTTTACTGAAAAAACAAATGGCTCATGTAAAGTAGCAGCCCTTTTTGAATTTGTGTTACTTAAGTCATTTAACTTTATTTCATATCTATCTGCAATAGATAAGCTAATTCTAAATGTATCGCATTATGATTGCTTATTTATAAAACAAGATGTATTAAAAGGACATTTCAGATTAGATTTTCCTCCACCTAAATTGGCTTATTAAATAATAAGATATTCTTAGATGCGGACAACTATCCTACTAAGTCCCTATAATTAATTATCTGGGGAGGGATATCCTGAATTATTCTATACAATTGAAATAATTGTATAAAGCATGGTATTTTGCTTTAGTAAAGTACCAAATTATTCAATATTTATTAATTTGGTGAAGATATGAAAAAACTACTATTAATAGTAATATTATTCTTTCCATTTTTAAAGCTGGTAGCTTCAGAATCTATTGATACCTTGAAAGTATACCAGCTTGGCGAAGTGGAAGTAACGGATTCGAGAGCGAAAGTTTCCAATATTACTAAAGCCAATATGGCAAATGTAAATTATTACACTATACAGAAATCCGATGTATTCTCTGTTTCTGATCTTCAGCTTTATATTCCATCTGGCTATGTACGCACAAATTCTAGAGGCGAATCAATGCTGTTTATCAGGGGTGCAGGGGAAAGGCAGCTTGGTCTTTTCTTTGATGGTGCTAATATGAACATACCTTGGGATAACCGCTTGGACCTTACTTCGGTACCCGCCGATATGATTGGCAATATAAGAGTGAATAAATCAGCAAATTCGATATTGTACGGACCGAATGTCATGGGTGGTGCCGTTAGCATTTCTACAATAGAAAGAGCTACTAAAGGTAATGGTTTTTCAATGAAAATGCAGGTAGGGGATGGCAACAGCCAGAACCTTTCATTAATCAACGATGGAAGGTTTGGAGATTTTAATTATGTAGCAAATCTTTCTTATTTTTCGAGCGATGGTATTTTGATGTCTGGAAATGCACCCGACTCGCTTGGTAACCAAAATACTGGGTCATCTCTACGTACTAACACAGATCAGAAGAGGATTAGTGCGTACCTAAGAGGAGAGTATAAATTCGACGCTACAACTCTGGGATTATCCTTCTCTTATACCACACAGGACAAGGGGGTCGCTCCTGAAACATTCGCGGGCGAAGATGCACGTTTCTGGCGTTACCCAGAACGAAACAGATTTATGATTACTTTCAATGGCAACCATAACTTTTCTGAAGTCCTTACTTTGAGGGCAACATTCTGGTATGATATCTATTCTCAGAAGATAGAGGATTATAAATCTTTCGATTATAATGAAATTAATGAAACTCAAAAGGATAAAGACAATACAATTGGAACAAGATTATCTTTGAATTATTTATTAGATGATATTCATAGAATATCTGTTGTGCTTAATGGGTTTAATACTATTCACGATCAATCAACTGATGATGCAAATGAAATAGAATATAATCAGAACACACTTAGTACTGGAATGGAATATTCTGGAGTAATCAGCGATTTCAGTGTCAATGCTGGATTTGGCTTTGATTATAATCAAACACCCAAGACAGGACTTTTCACTGAAGCAGAAGGTGATTCACAAAGTGATCTGGCAGGATTTCTGTCATTAAAATACTCTATTTCTGAAAGTATTGCTTTAACTGGTTCTATTAGTAGAAGGACACGCTTCCCCACAATGCGTGAGCAATATGATGGGGCATTAGGTTCTTTCAAGACTAATCCTGATCTGAATGCAGAAACAGGTATTCTCAATGAGATAGGTTTTATTTATGCTACTGATAACTTCAACTTGAAAGCAGTTGGATTCTACAATATTTATGATGATCTGATAGAGAGGATTCGGCTTACTGAAGAGCAGGATCCACTAAGAAGGCGTATGCGTGTTAATTATGCTGAAGCAGAGATTTCTGGAATTGATATGAATGTGAATTATACAGGCATAAGGAACGTGAATGTTTCAGGATTCCTAACATATATGCACACACAGGCAGAGCAGAATAATGAAATGATAGATCATCTTGTGCAAAAGCCAGAGATACTCGCTGGATTGATGGCAAATTACAGATTCAATTTTGGATTAAGTCCTCAAATAGAATTGGAATATACAGGTAAAATGTATGACTCAGACCCTGAAGGTGGTTTTGTTGAAATTGATCCAGCCGTTATTTTCAATCTGAGGATCGGTTATGATTTATTCATATCCGATTTAGCATACACGGAGTTTTTCATAAGGATCAATAATCTGACTGATACATATAAGCTATCTCAGTATGGCTTGCCTTCAGCAGGGAGAACAGCAAACGCAGGAATAACTGTTAGGATATAGCTGTGTGCAGTATGTGATAAATCTATTATAACCCCGATCTTCTTAGGGAGGTTTGTTTTTTTGAAATACATCTTTCTAAAAAAAGTGAGAGGGTAGAATTTTAATAAAAGTGCTTTACTTTCAAGAAAAATATCGAATCTAAGTATTATTATTAACCATCAAAAAGGTTTTTTGGGTAATGTAAAAATAAAAGTGGAGCCATTTCCTTCTATGCTCTTTACTGATATCTTTCCATTGTGCATTTCAATAAATTCTTTGCATAAGATCAGTCCAAGCCCAGTCCCTTTTTCGTTTAATGTACCGATTGTTGTGTGGTGAACATCAATTCTGAATAATTTTCCAATGTCTTCCTGTTTGATTCCAATACCTGAATCTTTCACACTAATTTCTATATAATCACCATTTTCTTTAGCAGAAACAATAATGCTGCCACCGTTTGGAGTAAATTTTATAGCATTTGTAAAAAGATTGCGAAGAACAGTGTTTATTAGGTCTGCATCATAATAAGCTAAGAAATCATTCTTCATTTCATAAATGAACTTTATCCCCTTTTTATCTGCACTAATCTTCATCATAGAAATATTCATTCTAATAACAGCATCAATACTTTGAAGCTCAGCATATAGCTGAATACCTCCAGTTTGTGATCTGGACCATTGGAGCAAGTTATCGAGTAGTTTATAAAGATGAGATGAGTTTTCGTCTAACATCTTAATTGTATCTCTGATCTTATCTTTGCTCAATTCGTCATAATAGTTCGTAAGTAATTCCAAAATATTCCTAAAAGCTGATAGGGGGTTTCGTAGGTCGTGTGCTATGATTGAGAAGAACTTATCTTTCGTGGCATTTAGCTCATTTAGTTTAATATTTTGTTTGTTAAGAGTTTCTTCAGCTTTAATTCTTAGTTCATGTTCGAGTTTTAGCTCTCTGGCTCTTTGAATCAAGTTAAATTTTTCATCTGTACTCGAATGACCATATTCAATAAGCAAGAAGTCTCTATTTTTAATTTTAATAGCGGTTGCTTCTAAGTGAACTTCTTTGTTGGATTCATCAGTTTCAGTCCAAAGATCTGATTTCAGCTTACCTCGAGTATTGTTTTTCCAGAAAGGTTTTGCATCAAGCAAGAAGTTCTCGATATATGGAAATCTACCTGAAATCTCAACTTCGCTTACAAGTTTTTGTTTGTTATTGGCAACAAAATCAACCCAATTCGGTAAAATGCCAATTATATTATACATATTCGATCCTAAATGCTCCAGTATAAGTAAATCGAGAAATGCCGAGATATCAATTATCAGAAGATCATTCTTCAAATCATTATACTTATCATAAACGAGCTTTTCTTCGTTTAAGTTCTGCAATACCTTTTTAATACTCTTTCTAAAGAATGCTTCGTCAAGTAGAATAATATAAAATATATCTCCTTTTTTCAATAAGTAAACATCAGCATATAATTGCTTAGTGGTTTCAATCGAAGGTATGTATATTTCATCCTTCTGTAAAGGGAAATATCCTTCTAGAAAATGCAAACAATCGGTTATTAGCATATTAATCTCTAACCCAAAATCTACATATAGAGAAATATCATCGTTCCATTCTTTGATATACCCATTCTTATCAATAACAATATAAGCGATAGAGCGATTATTAATTGTTTTTTCGATAAGAAATTCAAGCACCTCCATTGGTAATTTATTCATTATACACCTATCATCCTTTTTACGAGGCGATTGAAGGCATGTTCGACTCCCTCACCTGTTTTGGCACTTGTTAATAGCACATCCCATTCATTTGCCTCAATTCTACTAATTAGTTTAGTATCAATATCCCATTCATTTTTTAAATCGTTTTTATTGATGATAAAAATAAATGGTACATTTCCGAGCGAAGCAACAGCTTTCTCATGCAGTAATTGAGCAACATCATAAGTTTTCTTACGAGTGCCATCCATAACTAACAAATACCCAGAAGCACCTATCAAATATGATTGCCTGACTTTTTGGAATTCGTCTTCTCCGTGAATATCCCATATCAGAAGGTTCACATCTTTATCGTTGACATGCACAGACTTCTGATCAATCTTCACTCCGATAGTTGTATGGTACTTTTCGGAGAAGATACTATGAACGTATTGCTGGATTAAGCTGGTCTTGCCAACAGCAAAAGATCCCAACAAACATATTTTTTTCTTGATCATTAAGCCGTAACCTTATGGTTTATTAATAATAACATTAAATGAAACTTTCCTATTCTTCATTTTCTCTTCTTCGGAACTCTCTTTATCAGATAGGGCTGCATTGCTAAATCCTTTAATCAGGAAGTCTGCTTCATTCAAGCCATTTGTGCTCACATATTCGAGAAATTCTTTTGCTCTATTCCAGCTTAGCTTCAGGTTTCTTTGTTCGGAACCACTGGAGCAACTATGTCCCATTATTTCAATAGTTATTTTACTACTATTAGCAATGTTAATAAGATTTTTCATCAGTTCCAAAAGATTATTCACTTTTGGTTGTTGGCCATCAACAAGCTTAGTTGAATTAAACTGGTAAAATAGGTCGGTACTCTCTATTTGATCTATTAGTGAATCAATCAGGAAGCCATCTGAGATATTTAATTTCTTTGTATTTATTTTCCTTACTCCAGAGATTAATGAAGCCCTATCTAAGACATTATCTAACCAATACTTTGGAGCTGTTCCTTCTATGAATAAAACTTCCTGGTTATATTTAATACTAACACTTTCCGGAGCATCCAGTATCTTCTTAGCTCGCTTCTCTACTAATGTTGGTATCTGAGAAGAATAAGGTTCAAATAAGAGCAAAACATCACTGCTATCGTATCCATTGTTCTGCCAAAGAGAATCTGGATAATTAGCAAATTCATCCTTGAATCCCCGAATATATTTTTTCCCATCTTTGCTTCCATCATCAATAATAAAAAAGCCCGGTGTCGAAGCTAATTCATCCTTAAAACCCGACCACTTGCAAGAATCCCAAATAGACCATACAGCCCAAGTAAGAAGCAATATTGCGATGATTGAAAGTATTACAATGGCGATAATTGGCTTTTTGTCCTTATTGTTGTCAGTTGTTTTTTGTAATAACAAAGATTCAAGCTCCGGCTTAAGATACTCGAATGGCTCGGTGTCTCCGTCAAATTTTTTAAACTCACTTTTGTATTGAGTATGAAAATTTTCTATCGCCTTAGAAAAGTTAGTACGCATAGTTTCAGGTGCATTTCCTCTGATAACAAAGGCTAGCACGGCTTCTGGACATTCTTGAATCCAAACAGTGAGTTCGCCAATATTTAGTGTATTTAAACTCTCGGTATCATCTAATTGAAAAGAATCATGTACGAAATCTTGTATGGCTCGAAGCATAGAAGAAACCATATCTGCATCTTTGGAGAACGCAGATTCGAGTTTGGCAGATTCCAACAAAATGCCTGTTTTTTTATGTATTAGAAATACTTGCTCTACTTGAAAGATCAAAGTATGCAAAAGTACAACCTCAGAAAAACTATTGCTACTTACCAGAGCTTCAAATCTCCATTTTAATCCCTGCCAGCTAAATGTGTTTTGCATAGCAGTATTGAAGGACTGAAGCATAGATTTCAGAGCTTCGCTAACAGATTTGCGAGTAGCAGGACCAATCAAGGCGTATAATGTGCTATTTAATTCATTGGGGTCTTGCTCAATGCTTTGTTTGAATGTTTCGTTTAATAATGGGATGAATGCTTGTGTTAACTTATTGCCTTTCTGCATACTTCGGCGAATGGATTCAGGCAATAATTCGCATAATTCCTCTGATTGAATATTGAAGTTATCCAGTCTGGAGATAACTGACTCAATCATTTTTTTCTCATCACCCACTAAAAGTGATTTTAGCTTTTCCCATTCGGGATATTGTTTTGTACTCATTTATGGATGCCGAAATACTGAAAAAAAGTTATTCTTCCCCGCTTATTTTCAAGGCAATATCATTGAGGAAAGAAGCCAGAGTGTTTCTGTCCACCTTAGTATGATGAAGCTCGGAAGTGATTTTTTTCATTTCGTTCATAATATCTTGCCGTTGTTCTGTCATATTTTCGGTTAATCGTTTTCCTTGACTAAGTAGTTGGTCTCGAATTTCACGTTCAAAAGTGTTCACAGATTCTTCAAATTCTGAATAGCGTTTCTCCAAGCGATTTTTCTCGTTTTCTAACTCTCTGTCTCCGTCGGCGCGTTTGGTTTGTTCTGTTTTTAGCTTGTCTGTTAAAGATTTGATCTCCGTTTTAATATACTCTTCAATGTTATCAAACATTTTTTTAGTATCATCTTTCAGCACTTGAATTTCGTTGTTTAAGTTGTCTTCGACTCTGGCGAAACGTTTGTCGAACTCCTTGATATGCTTACCAAATAGTATATCTCTGATTTGATCAACATTGTTAGAGCCATTCTCCTCATTTTGTTCGATGTTTTCTTTTTGTTTGCTCATAATTCACCTAAGAAAATAATATAAAATTGACTTTTCTACAAATAACATACAATCAAAAATTGTTCCAAGTTCTTATTCTAATTGAATTTCTAATAAATAAGGACAATATGCTAATAACTTTATGGATATATATTAGCATTCTCAGAATTATAATAAAAATTAGATTAAATAAAAATAATTTTGATTTCATAAAAACTTTATTATATTTATTTTGTCATAATATAATAAGACAGTCAACAGAACAAAGAATAAGAAGATCCAATCCTGGCCTGGAATTAAATCAAAGATATACGAAAAGAAATAATTCTAAATTGATAAATAAAAATAATTTTTTGAATTTTCAATAAAGGTGTATGCCATGAAAAAATTAATTATTCTTTTCGTAGTATTTCTTGCAATTAGTTTCTCTGCTTTTTCGCAAGTACCAAACAAGATGTCTGTTCAGGGGAAACTTGAAGATGAGAATGGATTTCCACATCCGGACAGTGATTATAATGAGTTCATATTTCGAATATATGGATCATTTACTATCCTCGGTGCATGGGAACATCTTGATTTCTACTCAACAGTTTCAACTAATGGTGGTGTTTTTGACACATATATTTCCCCATTTAATTCAACGGTTAATTTCGAAGAGCCATATACTATGGATATTTTACTTATTGATGAAGGGGATGAAGTTTTAATTACTGACGAGCCAATAGAACTAACTACATCTCCTTATGCTTTTGTAGCTAAAACTGTGGAAGATGGAGGAATAACTACTGACAAGCTGGCTGATGATGCTGTATCTACCCAGAAGATACAAGCATTATCAATTTATGAATACCATATTGCAGACGGAGCTATAACTCAGGATAAGATAGCTGCTAACGTTTCTACAACTCCATCAGGACCCGCTGGTGGAGACCTTGTTGGGAATTATCCGAATCCACTGATAGGAAATGCAGTAATAGCTGCTGCTCATATTCAAAATGGGGCTGTAACTCAGGGTAAGTTAGCTGCTAATGTATCAGCATTTCCATGGGGACCCGCTGGTGGAGACCTTGTTGGGAATTATCCGAATCCACTGATAGGAAATGCAGTAATAGCTGCTGCTCATATTCAAAATGGGGCTGTAATTGGTATTAAGATTGCAAATGGTGCTATTCTATCAAACCATATCGCTAACGATGCTGTTAAATCAAATCATATTGACGATGATCAAGTGCTATCAAATCATATTGACGATGATGCAGTTCTTTCAAGACATATTGATACAGAAGAAGTGCAAGGGCATGGAACAGCTCCAGCTAATGCAGATATTAAAAGGAATAGTATTCAAGGAAGAGGTCTCGGAGGAACGGCAGATATTACTGCTGCTTCCATTGACACCCCTGACCTAACAGATGGAGCTGTTACTACTCCAAAAATTGAAAATAACACAGTTGTCCGTAGTTTGAATGGTACGCAGGATTATGTTGCTCTTTTACCAGGAGCTAATATATCTATATCAACAAACTTAGTAACAGATGAGATAACTATATCCTCTACTTGCTGTACTGTTTCCGCCGGTGGAGAAGCGGGGGGTGATTTAACTGGCATGTATCCAAACCCACAAATAGGCGAGGGTGTTATAGAATCTGATAATATTGCTGCAGATGCTGTGGAAGGACATGGCAATGGTGGAGCAGGGCATATTTTGGCTGGGTCAGTAGGTGGTGCAGATGATGGTGGAGATATTACTCCCGAATCCGTGACAGGACACGGGGAAACTACTTCAGACATTAAACCACAATCTATTGTCGGACATGCAGAAACCACATCAGATATTAAATCCCAAACTATTGTTGGGCAAGGTGGTTATGGTGGTTCCGCTGATATAAAAGCAGGTACTATAATTGGTCATGGCCATCCAGAGCCAACAGCAGATATTTGGCAGGAAACTATCGCAGGACATGGATTAGAAGGAAATGCAGATATTACTCCTTTATCAATAATCGGACACTCTGTCATAGGAGGAACATCAGATGTAAAAGAAGAATCTTTAGTCGGACATGGTATAGTCGGTGGAGCATCCGACATTTTAGAGGAAACGATAACTGGACATGGATATTCTTATGGTGCTGCTGATATCTTGCACGAAACAGTGCAAGGACATGGCACAGCCGCAAACCAAGCAGATGCAGACATTAAACCATATAGTATACAAGGGCATGGCGGAGATGGCGTATCGGACATAAAATCTCTAACAATAGATACTCCTGATTTAACGGATGCTGCTGTTACCACTCCAAAAATTGAAGATAACACAGTTGTCCGAAGTTTGAATGGAACACAAGATTATGTTGCTCTATTGCCCGGTGCTAATATTTCTATATCAACGAATTTAGAGACCGATGAAATAACTATTTCATCAACATGCTGCACTGTAACAATCGGGGAAGAAGCTGGTGGCGACCTTACAGGAACTTTTCCAAATCCAGAATTAGCTCCCGGTGCAGTTGATAGCGAGGATATTAGCCCTGAGGCAGTGGAAGGACATGGCGATGGCGGAGCAGGGCATATTTTAAGAGAAACTGTGGGTGGAGCTGGAGATGGAAATGATATTACACCTGGATCTATTTTAGGCCATGGAGATATTACCGATGCTGATATTAAAGAAGAAACTATTACTGGTCATTTTAACCTAACATCAGACATTTTAGAAGAATCAATCGTTGGACATGGATTTGGAAGTTCATCAGATATTCTGACTCATTCAATCGTTGGACATGGAGGAGATGCAGAATATGGAGATATTAAACCTGAAACAATCCAAGGGCATTTTAA
>Ga0272443_10007423_pt1 | contig 10473 bp, 7 predicted proteins | sample SSMAcet12_FD_193581 | JGI IMG/M metagenome (GOLD analysis project Ga0272443, IMG submission 193581) | Marine sediment archaeal communities from Little Sippewissett salt marsh, Falmouth, MA, United States - SSM-Acet-12 | ecosystem: Environmental > Aquatic > Marine > Wetlands > Sediment ... | reverse complement strand
CATGAATCAGATCCCGTTCCTTCCCTTCACCGACGATCAGGAATCCGACATCCCGATCCAGAGACCGCATTTCCTTGGCGATGTCAACTAGATAGCCAACACCGTTCGCCATCCCCAGGGTCCCAGCATACGTAACGACTCGTAAGGGTAGCTCAGGAATGTGTTGCTCAAGGAATGCTCTGCCTTCTTCGCGCGAACACGAGAACAACTGCGTATCCGAAGCATTCGGGATGACAGCGATTCGGTCCTTTGGAAATCCGTTTCGAATCACTCCGTCCCGCATCCCGGGAGACAGCGCAATGATGTGGGAAGCATAGCTGTAGGCAAATCTCTCCAATCTTCTTGCCAGGTGCACGAGAACTCGACTTCGTAGTGCCCCCAGGGCTATCGGCAGTTCGGGCCACAAATCGCGCACCTCGAACACCATGGGGATCCGCAGCATCCGGGAGGCGTAGACACCGGGAAGAGCAACCGTAAGAGGCGTACTTGTTGCAAACACGACGTCGCCACCAAGGCGTCGCGCTTTCCCTGACGCAGCCATGGCGAAGCGGAAAAAGGCAAGCATGCGCTTCCCATATCTCAGCCGATTGCTGTATCTCTGCCGAAACCAGTGAACATCAATGCCGTCCTCGTTCGTCTCGGTCCACCGCTCTCGCTCTCCGTGCAGTCCTTCATTATCTGCAGTGATCATCTGCACGTCGTGACCGGATTCGACCAGCCGCTTCGCGAATTCGTAGGAACGCGTTCCACCCGCCATTGCAGGCGTTCGAAAATACTGATGGATGTAGAGAATCCTTTTCCCCACTACCCTCACCTACCCTATGGTGCAGCCACAGCATGACGCACCTTCTCGTCTCCCGCCATTACTTGCTTCGCCCGCCCAGCAATGAATCATAGAGCGTCAACAGCTTCATCTCTTCCTGACGCCAGTTGTACTTCTGCTCAACGGCTTGTCGCCCCCTCGTGCCCATCTCTTCTGCTTCATCAGGGTGTTCGATCAGGTAGCAGATCGCATCCGCAATCGCCCGCGGATCCAGAGGATCCACCGTCAGTCCACACCTGTTTCCCTCCACAATCTCTCTCCACAGCGGGAAGTTCGAGGCGATTACGGGAATCCCAGCCATCATGTATTCCAGCAGCTTCGTCGGAAGAGATTCAACATAGTTTGGAACTGGCTTCAGCACGGCAAGGCCAACGTCAGCATTCGCAATCGCGTGCTGTGCTTCGCCGAAGGGTAGTGCCCCAACAACCTTGAAGCCTGAGACATCAGTCTCTGCACCCTGAAGAACATCATGCAGATCATCTGACTGGATCGGTCCAATCACCGCCCATTCCACATCCGCATCACGCTCTTTCAGAACCCTCGCAGCTTCCACCATGGTCAAGGCGCCACGTAGCTCGGAGACCCCTCCAACATAGACGACACGGAACGCATGTGCCACCGCACTGGGAAGCGCTTCTTTCACGCTCACAATCGGGTAGTTGCGGACAATGACACAGTTCGCATGTCCTCGATATAGTGGATGATACGAATCCTCAGCCAAGATGACAGCATCCACAAACCGCAGCAAGACTCGCTCAATCATCCAGTACGCACACCGCACCACAGGCCGTATGGCTCGCGGCATCCAAGCCTTGCTTCGTATCTGCGCCAGTACATTCTCGTGAATGTCATACAGAACGGGCTTCCGCGTCAGAAGCTTGAGAACCACACCCATTGGAAGAAGCTCCGGATCGTGAATGTGGTACACATCCGCACGCTGCCGAAAAGCCACCCGGAGAGCCTTCCACGCCAGCACAAACATCCTCGACAGCCTGTTGCGTGGCACCGGAAGAGCGGCGACCCGGACACCGTCGATCGTCTCGTCGCGAGCATGTCGGGCAATCAGGGTTACATCGTATCCTGCACGTGCGAGCGTCTTTGCCTGCTTGTGGAAGATCCTGGTATCGAACGGCGGATGGACGTTGCTGATAACACAGATGGCTCCACGTGGCGACTTGCTCACAGCATCTCCTGGAGAGACAGAAGACGGGATATCGACCACATATATTGGACAGCTTGATAGTCCGAGAGCTGTTCCGCAGGATGGCTGTCGATGTATGATTGAATCATTACGGCCACGTTCGGCACAAAGCGTGCGAGATCAACCCAGAGAACCGCAGCATGCTTGAGCCGAGGGATAACATCACCGTCCCCCCATACACTTGAGGTCCAATCCATGCCGTTCCAGGAATTGAGAATCAACGTGGCAGCGAAACGAATCATGTCATCTTCATCGAACACAAGTCCATGATCATGGGCCATGACAGCAAATTGGACATCAATCGCTCCGTGCGAGATGTCCTCCGCTGATCCCGCGCTGTCATTTGGTTCTTCAATCCAGTAGTGCCATCGATAGCTGCCATTGGCAACCGGCTCGAGTTCCTGCTTGATTGTGCACGCCAACTGAGCTACACGCTCTGAGTACTCTGGATTCCCTGTCACATCATACAAGGCAAGGAGAACCTTACCCATGGCGCTTTGCCAGTTCACAGGCGCGATCTCCCCGGGATGCTTCGAGTACCCGGCGTCAGCGAGTCTGTAGGTTCCATTCTCCCCCTCTATGCTGTATTGGTCGTCGAAGAAGCGGACTGTCTCTGTCGCTTTCCGCGCGTACCAGGAAGCCACGTTCAGGAAGGTTGAGTGGAGATCGGGGTCTGCCTCAACCAAGGCTGAGAATCGAGCGAGCGGATAAGCAATCATTGCATTATCAATAAGAATTGCCTCAGGTGTATGCCAACCTTCTGAAAGATACTTAAGATTAGACCAAACAGGCTCCCCCCCGTAGAGATAGTCATCCCGGTGGATCAACACGAGATCCGCTTGCAGCACGAAGCCGTCAAGCCAGGCCATATCTTTTGTGTGTTCATACATGTTCAAGTAGCTATCGAGAATCAGCGCTTCCCTCCAGCTGAGATAGCCAATAGTCTGCAGAGCGTCGGCATAGCCATGTCCCTGGTTGATCCTCTCATTCAGCTGCAAATACGCTTGCAGCCTAGCAGAGGTATCTGCCGAGTCTTCCAACGAACGGTCCACTCGCCCACAGGAGCAGAAACATAGCGACAGCAGAGCCGCAACAAGAAGAGAGCTGGAACGCCTGGACCAGCACCTATGAGATCGCCTGTTCATAGATCTCCATGGTCCTTTCTGCTGTACGTTCCCACGTCAGTGTATCGAAAACAAGAGCGCGTCCATCAGTTGCCACAGCCTGCGCCAGTTCAGAGTCCATCAGAACTCGCCGAAGGGATTGTGTCAACTCTGAGATTGACTGCGGGGCAACAAGGAACCCTGTCCTGCCGTCTTCGATGATCCCATCGATCCCTTGCCCTCGCACACCGATGATCGGCTTGCCAGCCGCCATGGCCTCAAGATATACAAGCCCGAATGTCTCTCGCCAGCTCGGCAGGACAAATACATCGCAAGCAGCCATATAGCGAAGAACATCCCTGTGTGAAAGCGCCCCAAGGAACGAAACGTGCTCCGCCAGACCAGCGCGGTCAACAATCGCCTCCAGATGCTCTCTCTCCGGACCGTCGCCCACGATCACAAGGTGAAGCTGAACCTGCTCATTGATAAGGTTCGAGAACGCTCGAATGAGGTAGTCAATACCCTTGCTGCGAAGAAGCCGCGCCACTGTGAGCAGGATTTGGCCAACCGGGAATTCAGCTCGAGTCGTGCCCGCCTCACCATGCGGATCGTCCGGGTGAATTCCATAGGGCACCGTCACAGCCGAACACGCAAACTGAGCGACAAGAGTTCTTGTCAGGCGGGGACTTGGCGAGATCACAACTGAGGCGGCCGAAAAAACCTGCCCCAGCAGCGCTCGTTGAACCTCACCTGCCCGTGCGGTCAGATCAAGATCCGTTGCTTGGATCGTGACTACAAATGGACAGGAGAGCGAACGCGAAATCCCTAACGCAGCAAGCCCATCCGGGATCGCCATGTGCGCATGCACCAGTTTGACCTTCGCCGTGTTGGGGACCTCGTGAACGGCCCTCGTTGCGGCAGCACCAAACGCCGACCAGGACATCTTCCGGAGCAAGCCGAACGGCGCTGTTAAGTACCTAGGATAGGACACATGGATCCCATCCATTTCGGCAGAGCGCGGACTTACAGAGAGCTGGCTCCACCGCGGAAGGCGTCGCAGCATCGGAGGAACCCAAGGAACAGGCGAGATCACGCTTGAGTCCACTTGGCACACTTCTGCAAGCGCTGCAATCTGATCCTTCATGGTGATTCCATAGCGATGCTCACGAAACCTTGGATACATATGCGAAACTTGCATTACGTGCACCGAATCGCTCCATATGTTCTATGTGAATTGGAGTGTCTATCTGCTAGAGCAACCCCCACCACCAGAAGCAGGGGGGGCATGAGCTGCGGAGCATGATAGACGGCAGCAAAGATCATGTAGAACGCATAAGCCGGAATCACGCCTATCAAGGCCGTAGCGAGAACTTTCCCTGTCAATGACTGAGCCCGCCTAAGCACACCCGATAAAGCAACGAGCACAGCGACCCCTCCGATCACAAACCAGATTAGCCCCAGAATCCCGTACCTCCTCATGATGAGCAGCCACTCATTATCCACCGTGCTCTCCATGTCTGCTTCTCCTGGACCCCACCCCGTTATCGGCGACGCAAACCAGGCATCAAGATCATTCGACCAATCCTCAACTCGTCCTTGCCAACTCCCCGCCCGCCGAACGTCTGCGATTTCGCCGAATCGCTGGATAGGCTGACTCGGTCCTACTATCCAGACAACCGACAACGCAACCGCGCAGCCCAGCAATACCCCAATGACTGTTCTGAGGACTCGAGCTGCTGTTGCCACTCTCGGTGCGGCAAGCAACAGAACAGTCAGAACCATGATCAGTAAGGATGCTACTGCGGTTCTCGAGCCCGTGAGAATGACTCCCACTGCGAAGATCGTCAGTAGCATCCAGCATAGAACACGACAGGCGGGTCGATCCGAGAGGAGAATCGTGCCTAGCGAGATCGCTGCAGGAAGAACAAGAAACGCCCCGAATTCGTTCGGATTCGAGAACGTCCCGATAATCCTTTGCTGTACGACAACTCCACGCAGCTGAGCTCCCGTGTAAAGCGGAGTCAGCCAGTTGTTAATGCCAAAGCAGTCGAAGTACTGAAGGAACCCGACAAACACTGCAAGAACCGCAGCCCCAAGAAAACAGGCAGCAACACGCGATGGGGTGATTTGTCGCCTACGAAAGACCACCCCAAGCCAGAGAAGAGCTCCGTACACAATGACGCGGAGAAGCTCCGATAGATCTCTTGCAGAGGGCGCATAGCCAAGGAACACAATGGCGACCAGCACAGAGACCGAAATGAGAATGAGTAGGCCAGCGAACCACACCAACAGCCTTGCCTCCTCTGTGAACAGCAGCTTCCCCCGAAGAGAGAAGCCGGCCCACCAACTGACACTGAGAACAGCTGCTGCAACAACCTCCAACCGCAGCGAAAAACCCCATCCTCCAACATGAAAGAATGGAAGAAGAACCGCTGCTGGCAGCAGGATCAGAAACAGTCTACTCATCTCTTCCTCTTCATGCCGATGCTGCTTGCAGAAGACATCTCAGATCGCGTGTCGCTTCAACTGCGCGAGCACGCGCAGTTGCTGTCTGCTTCTGCAATTCATCCACGACCGAATCACGTTGATCAAGCAGATCACCAACGTTCTGGCAAAGGGACTCCGGAGTCAGCTCCTTAACCGGAAGCACCCAGTCCGTGTGCCCGAACATCTGCAGATTGATGCCCTCAGCCTTCCGGCTATAGCCAATCGATGTTGTCGGCACACCACTCGACAAGGCTGCAATCGTTGAATGCGTTCGAGCGCCGGCAAAAGCCTGCATCTGGGAAAGAATCCACTTGAGCTGACGGGCGTTGTATGGTACATCGATCAATCGGGCCCGCTCTTTGCATCTCAACTGCGTCACGACTTCTTTCATGAATAGGTAGTCATTGTTCCCGGGGAGGAAGACATGGGGCACAAGAACGAGTTGGTAGTCACGGAACTCATGAAGCATAGCGTCTACAAGCGCCACCGCCTCTTGTATCCATGTCTTTGGATCCGTCTTGTATCGTCCGACAAGTCGAGAGAGATTCAATCCAATGCATGGCATCGAGAGGGCGGCCCGAAGATCACTATCGAGCATCGGCTTCTCCGGTTCCAGGGCAAATGCTGCATCACTTGAGAGTGAAACGTTTTCCGTGACGCCAAGCCCCCTCAAGTAGCTGACAGTGAGTGGCTCGCGGGCATATATCCGTGTGACTCTCTTCAGTTCTTCTGCAGCTTCCTTCTCGAACTCGGGTACTCGGGAGAAAGGCCCGATCGTTGCTCCCCAGAAGATCAGCGGCTTCTTGGCATTCAGTGTGTGACGATTGGCCGCAAAATAGACGCGCGGAACCCCGTAGTCCAACGTATATGTGTCACCGCCCAGGATCAGTGTGGCATCCGCCTCGTGGATATGTCGGCTCACGGTCATCTTCAAGTCAGACATAGCCAGCGGATTCTTCGCGATGCGCAAGTAGTACTGATAGCGAAGCCAGTTCGTCCGAAATCGCCTAATGGGAGCGGGATATGAGTGTTCAATGAATGTGTCTTCCTCATGGCAACCTGGATCGGCAACCGAGGAAGCCGGAGCATTGATGAATCGCGTGCTCACGCCAAACTCCGAACGCAGGAGATCTACAGTGGATCTAAGGATGGCCTCACATCCGCGGTTCAACAGGCTACCGTTCCCCTGAAACAAGAACACAGGGGCAGACGTTTCCCTCCCAAGGATCGCCTCGTCCGAACGCTGGTTTTCTATGGGTGAGATCACGGACTCCCTCCTCGTCGCACCATAGCATGCCATATTGATCGAAGCTTCTGTCGAATCTGAGCCCTCTCCGGGGCTGTCAGCCCCATCGCCCACGACGCCACTGCCCATACCAAACCCGTCACAAGAACACATCCAGCAAGAGAAACCAGTGTATCGGGATCCAATGCGAGCTGCAGAGCAAGCGCCGCCGAGAGTGTGATGCTAAGAACCAAGATAGGACGAACATAGGCTGCGCGGAAGTACTCCCGTCCCGAGAGGCCACATGCGTGAGCTGTATGCGCGACGATGATCGGCCTCCGAACAGCACCGATAACGGCGGTCGGGATAACCACCGCAACCACGCCAAGCGAGGTGAAAGACAGCAAGAGGTAGGAAGCGGCAACATTCAGGATCGCAAGCGGGACTTGTGTCCAGATCAGGAATCGAAGCCGATCCATGCCCAAGAGAACGGCCCACTGAGTCCCCGCTGCATACGTGAAGAGATCGACTGCCGTCCACACAGCCAGCACGCGAGCGACCTGTGCGGAGCCCTCACCAAGAGCTCCGCCCAACCAAACATCGGCGATGGGCCTAGAAAAAACACCCAGGACGACACACACTGCACTTCCCAGAAGGAATGTGTATCGAGTCCCGCGGATCAGCACAGCCTGTAGTCTGCGCTGGTCGTCTGTCGCATGGAGTGCTGTGGTCACAGGATACAGCTGTCCGCTCAGTGCATTCACAAAAGGCTGTGCAGCGCCCCTCAGACGCATGGCAGGTTCATAGAGAGCCGTGGCGGGAGCCCCTAACACACTGGAAATGATCAGCGGATCGGCCTTGACGCTGAGAAGAGATGTCGCCTGTAGGGCGAACAGCTTGCTTCCAAGAAGAAAGAGCGATCGCACGACCTTGGGAGTGTAGGCAGAAATCGCAGCTCCAAGCTGAGGGTAAAGCCGTCGCGACATCACAGCAAGCGCTGCTGTGTGCAGAAACTGAGCGCTGATCATCGCGATCGCCCATCCGTCAAGATCCAACGATCCTAGCCCCACAAGCAAGAAGAGGAGAACCGTTCGGACAATCATCGAAAGCGCGGCAATGGCATTGACAATGTCGTATCGATTCTGGCTGATGTGTCGTGCTGCATACGACGCATTGACGAACGTGAGAAGAATCATCGCGCTGGCATAGAACCGTATCAATTTGGTTCCTTGCATCCAGAGCTCGTCCGGTATGCGGAAGATATGCCCCAATCCTGCTGCGAAACAAGCAACAATGATCCCTGCCACAGCGCCCAGGAAGAGATACATGAAGTGCGCCGTACTCGCGATCTGACGAAGATCCGTCAGGTTGCTTCTCGCTCCTGCATCAGCCAGCTTACGGCCAAGAGCGTTACGCAGCCCGAAGTCGAGGAAGCCGCTGAACGCGACAATCGAAGTTACAAGCACTGTCACACCGTAGCCTGTCTGCCCTAGCTTCCTGATGAGGAATGTGACAATGACGATTCCAAGCAGTGCCGTGACCAATGTGGAAACCCACTTGGTCGCGGTGTTGATTGCCACCCGCTTGGCAACGGTCATGAACATCTCCTGCGGAAGGATGTAGCGAGACTGCTAGGGACTGCTCGCTCAAGCCGACGCACAGCCCCCCGCAGTATTCGCTCCGCAAGGAAGTACACGCGGAACATCCAAAGCTTCCGACGCATCGCGGTTCGATACGCTGAAGTGCTTCCCCCTCCGAAAACCTGCGAAAATGCTTCACGACTCAGCACCGAACACTTCAACTCGTATTTGTTATGAATACGTTGATTCAGCGTACCACGCATTGGCGACACGCGTTTCCGCGGAACCACCCAACCGTTGGATGAAGCGATTGCAAGACGGATGGGCAGATCTCGCCGCTTGCGGCGTACGACACCGCGCTGGCTTGCCACAACATCCTGAATCCCGATCTTCCGCGCAACCAACTCGCGATTCTTCATTCCTTCGGATAGAAGCGTCGCCGCCCAGTCGGCTCGAACGACAACGAGGTTGGCCCCTCGACGAGATTCTTGGTAGCGCGGAAGCCATGCATCCATGTAGGTTACGCCAGCGACTTCTGCAGAGACGTCATCACAGAACAGGCAAGGAAGCGGCGTGAACTCGCGGCTTCCGCGAATAGGTCCGTAGCCTCTAGAGGACGGGAGTTTCTCGCTCGTCGCCCTATGTGTCCTTACAGAGAAGCAGAAGTCTTGCATGGGCCGCCCCGGCTCCCGCTCGCGAAATGAGATCCGTAAGGCATCATTCGTGCCAACGCCGAGTTCGGCAAGCAAGTAGTCAGCAAACTGCTTCGTCTTGAGCTGCCCGCACGTCAGTCCGATCATGAATGGAATCGTTTCGTGAAGAGAAGGAACCTGCTTACAGGCCAGCCGCAGTGCTTTCATGTAGCACGGCAACCCGATAATCGCCACACGCTCATCTTTGCTCTGCAACAGGTGACGGATCACCTGGCTCAGCTCGACGGGGTAATAGCAGGACTTGGCCGCAGCTTGAACGTCGGCTTTGCGCGACAGAAGCCTGTACTCGAACCGCCTTAGTGGATCTGCTGTCGGGACAACACACGCCACGCTATCAACGGTCCCGGAGTCCAGCAGCTTGCACAGCATCCACGTTGATAGCCCACCGGACGAGCGGTCCCCATAGATTTCTCGTCCTCGCGCTCTCGCCTCATACGCCGCTTGCCAATGCCCGATCACAGGGTGGACAGCGTCGTTCGGCAGCGAGCCGAAGAGGGAGTCCGCTAACGAGTCTTCGTTGCTCGCTGGTTCCGGTGAAAACGGACACACACGAACACACAGCCCGCAATGGATGCACTCTCCAGACATGACAGGTCGGTACAGCCCATCATCCTGGGACTCCATCCTGAGGCACTGAACTGGGCAAACCCCTGCGCATACGCCACAACCAATACATAGATCGGCGGCCGTTACTTGGGTCAGCACATTCACACAGATCTCTCCCCAACCCACTCAATGAAGAGGCCCGGAGAAGTAGCGCTCATCCTCCTGTTCCTTCTTCTGATGATGCGAAGCTTCCAGTTCCCAACCTTGCAACATGGTCTGAGCAAGTACCAGCGCTTGCATTCCGCGTGTCCAGGACGAGGGGGGCGTGTTCCATCAGCTGTGAGAAATCGATGCAGTCGTGATTGGAGACAACAATCGCGAGGTGAATGCGGTCAAGAGATTCGGGATCCAGTTCAACGCTCCGCATCGATCTTCCGGCGAGTTCTGCACTCGGCACAAGAGGATCGTGATAGCAGAGCTCAGCTCCGCGACTACCAAGTAGAGCCGCTAGTTCGAGAGCAGGCGATTCGCGCAAATCGCCGACATTTCTCTTATAGGAAACGCCCACAAGCATCACGCGTGCTCCATGCATCGCGATTCCGTGCTTGTTCAAGAGACACGTTGCAAGATCTACGACGTGTCGAGGCATGCCGTCGTTGATCTGTCCGGCGAGCTCGATGAACCGGGTTGTGAATCCATACTCCTTGGCCTTCCAACTTAGGTAAAACGGATCCAGCGGAATGCAGTGACCGCCCAGACCAGGACCGGGATAGAACGGCATGTACCCAAACGGCT
>Ga0272443_10007422_pt1 | contig 10477 bp, 9 predicted proteins | sample SSMAcet12_FD_193581 | JGI IMG/M metagenome (GOLD analysis project Ga0272443, IMG submission 193581) | Marine sediment archaeal communities from Little Sippewissett salt marsh, Falmouth, MA, United States - SSM-Acet-12 | ecosystem: Environmental > Aquatic > Marine > Wetlands > Sediment ... | reverse complement strand
TAGGTGCCGTAATTGAAGGCGAGACCGAACATGACGACATTGTTATTCAGCATGCGGCAAGAAAAATTGCAGATTTGTCTGTAGAATATGGGAAACCAGTTGGTTTGGGAATTTCTGGACCAGGTATGAGCAGACTACAGGCTCAAGAAAGAATTGAAAGAGCAAAAGCGGCAGTGGAAGCGGTTGTAAAGCTACACAGAAGACTGAGATTATAAAAATCTCTTCATTAAATCTTTTTTTCATCTATTAATTTGAAAATTGATGGCAGATGGATCGTGTAGGACCCATCTTTTTGAATGATAATGGGTTCTTTTTCTAATAGTCCTTTTAAATCAATATTATATTGTCCGGGCTTTTCAATATCTATTGTTTCAGGTACATCTGGTCCGTGCGCTTCTGTTTTGATTTTGTCAATTATTTTTCTCCGATATTCCTCATCAATAATTTGGCCGAGATCTTTATTTGTGTCTACAATTTCATCTGTTTTCTCATTCCTTTCCGGCAGATGTTGTTTAAAAGCCTTTCGAACATCTTTTGGTTTCAATTTTAACCAGTTACCGGACTGATCAATCACATCCTTTTGATCTAATTGCATCAAATCCATTATTGTCGAATTTATGTCCTTTCCAACTTTTTCTACTATTGAGTTTCGTTCCTCGTCACCAATGGGTTCCTTAGTAAAGAAAAATCGGTTTCCCCCACACTGCGGACAACCTTTTAGAAGCTGAGAAGAGCCTTCTTCAAATACATGACCGCATTTTAAACATTGATGAGGCATTACCTGGCCCCTCTACCTGGAATTATCTTGGTTTGTATCATATTACTATCCTTTCGAACAGTTTTTAGTAGATCAGCAGGCCCGATAACAGTCATTCTTGGTTTTTTTATCTTTCCCAGGATTTTTTGTATAAAAGATGATTTTTCCTCCCCGTAACCTTCCATTTCTATGCCGATAAAAGTGTCATGTTCAATTTTTTTCATTGTTTGCTCTATTAAACTAGTCTGTTCAAAAGAGGTAAGCCCATTTTCCAAAACCAAGACTTTTCCATTTTTAATTTCATTAAGAATAAACTTCAATTTTTCATCTGTGGAAAATCCTTCCAATTTCTGTCTAGATACAAGGTTTACTGAGATCCCTTTATCCTTCCCCACGAATATCAACTCCTTCTACGTTTTCGTTTACTGAATTTTTTTACCATATTGGTGTACAAATTTTCCGCGTTATAACCGGTCAAAGCACTGATAGGAATTACCGGATGTTGGGGAAACGCTGATTTTAGGGTTGCTGGGCTAGATTCTTCCATGTCAATTTTGTTTGCAGCAATTAAGACGGGGAGATTTCTTGCCTCAAGATTTCCAATAATTGTTACATTAACTTGGGTGAAAGGATCCCGAGTCGAGTCCATAACAAGAAGGACACCGTCAACATTTTCAAGCCATCTAATGGACTCAATAACACCTTCTGTAGCCTCTTTTGCACGTTTTTTTGCTTCTTCACGATCAAGACCAAAGGTATTCATAAATTCCTTATAATCAATTTTTGTGGCAATCCCGGGTGTATCGATAATATCCATCATAAGTGATGAAGAGCCATTCTCGACTCTAACATTTTTTTTACATTTAGTCATTCTGGTCTCATGAGGAATTTCAGATACGCTTCCCATGATGTCTCCAGTCCAATCTCTTAAAATCCTGTTTGCCAGAGTTGTTTTACCTACATTAGGTGGCCCATATATACCAATTATAGCATGTTTTTTACCGAAAATCCGTTGAATAATTGAGGAGAAACTTCCTCTACCAAATAGTCCCATCCATTTCATCCTCCTAGAAACTAGGAATCCCTAACGCATCGGGTATAATTTTATTAGTTTATTAGTTTAATGGTACAGTTGTTAAGTAAATAAACGATCCATCCAATTCATCAAAAATTACATTCAGAATAAACTAACTCAGCAACAGCTAATTGAATTTTATGACAATCCTTAAATATCAACAATTTCATTATTACTCGTCTCAAAGAAGTGGGAGGCATACTTATCATGAGTGAGGAAAATATGGTTGTGAATAATACAGAGCATTTAGATTCTCTTGAGGAGAGACTTCGTCAAGCTACAGTTGAGATTGATAATATCAAAAGCTGTTTTTCAAAAAGTACGGAGGATTTATCGAGAATCCAAAATATGCTTGATGTAGGTAACCTAGGTAACATAAATCAGCTAATCGGCAAATATGAGTCACAGGTCAGTGAAGCTGAAAGAAAAATGGATGAAGCATTTCAGGGTGCAAGAAAATACAGTGAAGAGCTCGAAAAGGAAAAGGAAAGGCTTATCAAGCTCTGGGATGCATACAAAAATCAAGAGGAGGAGCTTTCAACTACCGAATCAAAAATTGCTGATTTAGAGGATAAGGTCAGAACTGCTGAAGAATCAAAAAGACAGCTTGAACAAGACCTAAATACAAGAATAACCACACTTACCGCAAAATTTGAAGAAAATGAAAGCAAGGTTAAACAATTTGATGAATATAAACAACGCTTTGAAGAATATACAAATATCAAAAACCAATTGGAAGAAGAGACATCTACCTTGAAAGATCAATTGGATCAAAAAACCCAAATGATAAACTCTCTCCAACAAGAAGTCCAAAAGGCAAAAGAATTTGAAAAATATGCAGAATACAAAACAAAATTTGAGGATGTTTCCACCCAATACGAAAAGGAGAAAGAAAGACTAACTAAACTGTATCATCTTTACGAGGAAACGGAAGGTGAATGTAAACAGTTAAGAGAGGGCAATCAATCCTGGCAAAACTGGTTTAATTCAAATAAGCAGATATTTGACAAACTCTTTTCCGCCGTACCGCCTGCCCAAAATACACCGCATAAAAATACAACATCTAAACAAAATACACCCCCACCAGATATGCAACAGCAGCAACCAACACAGGAAACAACGTCATGCCAAGAAGATGGCGAAATAACGGAAACAACAGACTCTAAAACCAAAAAAAGACGGTTAAGATTCAAAAAATAAACCATTCTTTTTTTATTCTATTCTCACAGTACTTGTTCCGTCCTCATTTTCACTTACATAGACTACATTTTCCATGTAGTTTTTCAATTCATCAATATGGGTTATAAGAAAGATTTGTCTAAATTTTGATGACAAAGTATTCAGTGCCCTCATTATGTTTTGACGTCTTATTGAATCTTGAGATCCAAATATTTCATCAAGTATAATGAAGTTGAAAACTCCACCTGCACGCTCGGTAATCACTTCAGAGATGGCAAGTCTTAAACATAAGTTTGCAAGGTCTTCCTCACCACCACTAAAACGACTTATATTGTAAAGTTCCCCCTCATCATAAATCTGAAGATCATATTTTTCATCGATCTCAACTTCAGGATATTTACCATTAGTAAGTCTATTGAAAAAATCAGATGTATAACTTGAAAGAGTAGGTCTAATTCTTGATATAAGAAAAGTTCTGAAATCAGACATAATAACAGATAAAACTGAAAGATATCTTACCTCCTTTTTTTCCTCTTTAATTTGTTTTTTGAAATGATTTATCTGCTCAATTTTTTCTTTTAGATTTTTAATTTCTTTGCCATTGAGCTTTACACTATTCTGCTTTCGTTCAAGCTCAAGCTTCAATTCTAAGAGCATATCTTTTTTATCACTGACCAGTTTTTGAGAAGATTCGTATTTTTTATAATATTCTTCAACTTGTTTTTTTATTTTTTCAAAAATCTTTTCATCAAAAGAAATTTTACCGATTTTTTTAAGGCTGAGTTCTTTTTTATCTAAAAGCTGTTTTTCGCCTTTAAGTTCTATATGGATATGTTTTATGAAAGAATCTATTCTTTCTTTTTCTCTGAGTTCTTTTTGAAGATAATTATATCTTTTTTCAAGTGCTGTTTTTTCACGAATGTTTATTTCTTTTTTCCCTTCGTGCTCTTTGACTTCTTTTATGTGTTTTTCTTTCTCAGATATTTTTGTTTTGATATCTTGTTCAAACCTTTTAATTAAAACATTATATTGATCTGATAAAACTCTTTCACATGTAGGACATTCTGCTGTGGGGCCCATTTTCTCGATTTTTTCTTTTTTATTTCTTATTTCTTCAATATCTTTTCCGATTCTATCTGAGAGTGTTTTTCTTTTTTGAATTTCTTTTACGAAGTTTTCGATTGTTTTATTTGTTTCATTTATTCTTTTTTCAACTGATTTTAGATCAGTTTCAAAATTTTTGAATTTGTCAAGTTTTTTATTTTCAATTTCTAACTGTTTGTTTCTCTTTAGAATTTTATCTTTTAATTCGTTGGTTTCTTTTTCAAGTTTTATTTTGTTTTCAAAAGAGGTTTTAAGCTCCGCCTGTCTCTCTTTTTCTTTGTTTGATTTCTCGTATTTTTTTCTGTTATGATCAACTGTTTTTTTGAGTTTTTCCAATTCATTTTTTTCTTTTTCTGTTTTTTCTTTTAGAATTTTTAGCTCTTTACTTATTCTTTGATTTTCTTGTTCATATTTTTTGATTTGCTCATTGTATACTTCGTCTTTGTTTTTTTTGTTTTCATCAAGGATATCTTCGCTTAGTTTTTCAATAAGATTTTCTTTATTTTTTTTGTCTGAGCGGATTTCTTTTATAACATCGTCAAGTGAATCTATTCCAAGCATACGAAGTATCAAAGGCCTTCTCTCGGAGGCACTCATGCTACTTAGTGCGTTGAGTTCTTTTTGTCTTGCAAATATACTTGTGAAAAAGGATTTGAAATCCATTCCAAGTTTTTTTTGTATAAACCTTGTAACAGAATCGGCACTTGTAGCTGCTATTTTTCCATTCATTGTTGCGGTTGCTTGGACTGTAAGGCTTTTTCCTTTCATCTCACGTACTACTCTGTAGTTTTCACCTTCAAATACAAATTCTAGCTCTACTCTACATGGATCGGCTGAGGGAAGATTTTTTGTTTTGATTTGATCGGCAGATGTTCTTGCTGCAGAAGGGCCGTAGAGTACCCATGCGATTGCTTCAAAAATTGTGCTTTTTCCAGCACCGTTTAGTCCTACAATTCCGGTTACTCCGTCTGGAAACTCTATTGTTGCATTTTTGAATTTTCGAAAATTTTTAAGTGTGAGATTTTTAACTATCATTTTCCTTCTTCACGGGTCTGTATTTTTTCAATATATCCTATCCCTAGTTCTTTGAGTGTTCCAAGGTCTTCTATTTTTTGTGCTTCTAAAAATTTGACAAATTCATTTACAAGTGCATCTATTTTTGAAGAACTTGCTTGTTTATCGCCTGCTTCTTTTTTTGCAATATTTGCTTTTATTTCATAGTGAACGGCGTCGTGTGTTAGTTTTCTTATTTCATTTAAATCAAGGCTTCTATAAACGGCCAATGGAATATCGTCGAGTGTTATTCTCATTGTTTTTTCTTTTGGTTTTGCTTCGGTCACTCTTTCTTTTATATTTTTCATTATTTCTTCAAGTTTGAGATTAGAGCATTTTATGGGTTTTACATCAACCATGGGCCTTGTTTCTATTTCAATGAATTTGGGCTTGATTTTTTTATCTGAAACATTTAGTTCGAGGAATCCTTTTTTATCATTTGCATCAGTAAAAGTGAGACTTTCTGTGGAACCTGAATAAAACGCATTGTCGGCAAGCTGGGTGTATCTATGGAAATGACCAAGGGCAATGTAATCAAAGTTTCTGGAAAGTATTTTTGCAGGTATTATGAGCTCGTTGAACTCATTCATTGTAAAATCCTGAACACCTGTTACAGAGCCATGCGATACTAAAATGTTGTAATCAGATGTTTTATCTGGTTTTAGTTTTTTAAGCTCATAATTGTATTCTTTTTTTGTGTTGCACTGTGGTATTGCATGAACGGCGATTTTTTTGTTATCTATTTCAAAAAAAAGCGTTTCATATTTACAATTATAAATAGGATAAGTATGCTCGATGTTATCAAAAATACTGAAGATATGACCCGTTTCCTTAAGCTTCGGGTGCTCATGATTACCAGAAATGATAACAACAGGTATTTCTTTTTTAGCAAGCCTGAATATTTGATTTACGGCAAACGTAATCGCTCGATTGTTAGGTCTTACTGAGTCAAACAAGTCACCCGCATGAATAATCAAATCAGGTTTTTTATCGATTGCATAATCTATGAACTGTTCAAATGCTCTGTATATGTCCATTTCACGCTGATTTATGCCATCAGGTGTTGCCTTACGGTAGGCAGAAAAGCCGAGATGAGTATCAGAAACATGAAGTATTTTCATAAAATATCAGCTTATTTCAATCGATTAAGTTTCATAGAAACAATATCACAGACTAGTGTTTCTGCATCAAGAGTTGGGGCAATAGGTGGTGCATATGCTGTTTCAAGTTTTCTCAAGGTTTCAATATCAAGATCTGCTAGAATTGCACATGCAAAGGTGTTGATTCTCTGTGCTGCTTTATTACCTGCTGCTTGAGCTCCTAGTATCCTTTTTGTTTTTTCATCTACATTTAGCTTAATTGTTATTTTTTTTCCACCGGGAAAATATTCTGGCAGAGAGCTTCCATTATATTTTGCAGAAACAATCTTGTAATCAGAAAGTTCTTTATTTGAAAGACCTACTGCCGCAACTTCTAGTCCAAAAAAAGTTGATGTACATGTTTGTAGCACACCATCAGGCAAAGCATATTCTCCACCTGCAGCATTTATTCCAGCAGCAACTGCTTGCCTTACAGCTATACTTCCAAGCCCTATAGGAACATCTTTTTTTGAAATATAATCTATAAATTCCGTACAATCTCCCACGGCATAGATATTTTTTACACTTGTCTCGGATTTATTGCTTACTACAATCCCCCCACATTTTCCAAGAAGGCATCCAGCGTTTTTTGCAAGACCGGCCTTAGATTTACAACCAGTTGCAATTACCAATATATCAGTTTTTATCTTTGCTTCTGAGTTTGTATTATTATCTTTAATTACTACATTTGAAATTGTATTATTTTGTGTTTCAATTTTTGTAACAAGATGATTTGTGATAATATGTATTTGATCTGATATTTCCCTTTCAATCAAATCTGACATATCATTATCAAAAACTCTTGGGAGAATATTTTCAAGTGCCTCGATTAATGTTACTTTTAAGCCTTTTTTTTTAAAGGACTCGGCAAGTTCAAGTCCGATAAAACCTGCTCCAACAATTACCGCAGAAGATCCTTTTTTAATAAAATTTGATATCTTTTCTGCATCATCTATTGTTCTTAGTACAAATACTCCATTTACAAGTTTATTTTCTGATTTTATATTCTCTATCGGCGGAATAAAGGGTTTTGATCCTGTTGCAATAATTACTTTATCATAGTTTTTTTCAATAAGGTCTTTTTCTTTTCTTGCATAAATTATTTTTTTATCTGTATCAATTGTTTCCACATTTGTATTTAAAAATAAATCAATTTTTGCTTTTTTGAACCAATCTTCTGAAAACTCAATTAAATCCAGTGGTTTTTGGATTTTACCAGATATTGTATAGGGCAGTCCGCATTTAGAATATTGAGGATAAGGTCCTTTTTCAAAAACTGTGATATTTGCTTTCCTATCTGTTTTTCTAGCAAGTTGAGCAGCTGTTCCCCCGCCTGCGCCACACCCGACTATAACAATTTCTCTTTCCTGATTCAATGAAATCCCCACTTCGGCTAACAAAATAAATTTTTTATTTCTTTTGATAGCTTAAAAATTTTATTTTATTTTTTGTATTTTTGCTATTGAAAGCATTATTAATTCAATATCTTGAATGAAAACTTCTGTTTCAGGCAATTGTTTAAGCAGGGAGATAGAGTTGTTCATCGCATTTAAAGTCAGGGAGTAGTTCGTTTCCCAAATATTTCCAAAAATATTAGAGATAAATTGTTTTCGAGTCTTGTTTGAAATTTTACTAAGATTAAACCATAGTTGCTCTGTAAGAAAGGCTTGTTTTTGCATCTCCCCATCTACTGTTGTAAAAAAGTCTGATATTTTGCTTTTATTTTCCAGATAATTAAGGCAATTTTCCTCACAAACTTTCAACTCACTAAGAAAAACTTTCTCCGTTATTTCAAAATAATTAATCAGTGTTTCATGCCCATAAAGATTTAGTAAGTCCAATGAAATCGCAGCTGCATCTCCGTTTTCATAAGCATCATAGATATCTGTGATGCATATGTGAAAAGGAACATATATTGAAGCACATGCATGATTGGGCGAAAACCAACCCATGCTCAATATGTTGTAATGATTATTTGGTATCCTGTAAATTGTTACAGCCTCGTAGTCAAATATATCTTGACACATCGGCCTTAAACCGTTGAGATCCTCTTTATGAAGCCGGGACCAGTTAATCATGTCTGTGATTGTAATCGCACCTATTTTGGGAGTTATGTGCTTTAATAATTCATCCTCCCATGCCTTATACCTGTTACAAATTCTTATTTTTGCATTATTTCCATCAATTTCTAATAGTTCGACACTAAAATCGCCAATTGTTTCAAGACTACCAAGCCCAATTTCTATGTTATCTATTTTTTTTATATTTAGAAATCCGACAAATTTAAACCAAGGAATATGACCAATAATTATTGATTGGTTTTTAACTTCCTTAATGTGAATCTTAAAAAATGAATTAAGCGTGACAAAATCCCCCTTACCCACATATGAAATTTTTTGGGTATTAAAACTAGGAGAAATCGGTATTTTTTTTAGAATTTGGCTTGCCCACAACTGTTTTGGATAATTTGACATTACAGCAATTCCGTCTTTTATCTCCGTAATGTGGTATCTATAAGCATCTGCCTCGATTACGAATCCTGAATCTGGACCGACGAGAAATAGATTTTCAGAGACGCCTGTAGCATGTAATTTATCTACCAAATCAAGGGTAAGTAAATCTACAGCCTGATCAGAATTGCCAGCTTTTTCACAAGCATATCTAATCCAGTCAAAATCGTCCCAGGCATATCTTGTTGGATTTATCCAGTTTGAACCTGTATCGGCATCTCCAAATGCTAAACCGGCATCGGTCAGCGTCATACCTGCTTTAACTATTTCAGGAATTGTGTCGTTTTTAGTTGCAACGCCTATATACTTATGCAAAGTTACAAAACTCAAGGGATTGCCATTCCAAGGATGACGATACGTGTATTCGTAGCCTTTTGGAACTATACTGAGCACCTGAAGTCCTGGTCTACTTGGATCCCTCACCTTTAGTAAGAGGTTATAATCTCCATAAGTAGCATCTCCACAAGCAACAATATCCTTGCATGCTTGAACTGGTAAATTTACATAAAACTGAGAAAACAAGATAGTAAGAAGTATGATAGTGATTGTTTTTGATATATTCACAATATCAGATTATAATATGATACTAAATATATAAAAGGGTATTTGTGAAAAATTATTTTTCAGTTTTTGGCTCTTTTTCTTTTTTCTCTGAGACTTCAGTTGGTGTTGATTCCTCATCTGTTTTGATTTCTTCATTTTTTTCTACTGGTTTTGGCTCTTCAGGTTCCTTTGGTTTTTCCTCAACTTCGGGTTCCACTTTTTCTTCAACCGCTTGTTCCTTTGGTTCTTCCTCTGGTTCTTTTTTGTCTTCGGTTTTTTTAACCTTTTCTTTAGATTTAGGCTTAGTTTCTACTGTTTTCTCTTCTTTAGGTGCCTCTTCCTTTTCTTGCTCGACTATTTTTGTTGTTTCTTTTTCTTCAATTTCAATTGACGGGGCTGCAAGTACCTGTGTTTTAAAAATCTCCACTCTTTTAACCGGATAGAGTTTCTTGCAGTTTTTATAGATGTCACTTCCCATCTTACCATCGATTACTTCCTTAATGAATTCAGACATTGTACTGGTTTTTGCGTTATCACTAATAGATTTTTTCATAGTGTCGCGTACGATTCTTTTTTGGGAATTCTGAATTCGTTTATCTGTTGTTGCAAAAGGTTTGACTCTTACTGTTGCACCGTCTCTAGTGGTTACGTCATAAACACCATCAATTTTAGATCTTTTTCTTCTAATCATTCTTCGGAGATAATCCGATGTCAAAGTATGTCCTATGAACTGAGTGCGAGCATTATTGTCTTCAACTTTATTTATTTTAAAAAAAAGTTTAATATGGGATTTTCTAAAATCGTTGGTTAAATCCTGAAATGAGACCTCTGTTACCCTGTTAATTAAACTTTCTGGATTTGATGATAAAGTATCTGCAATTGTAACATTATCAAATGATGGCGGAGCTAAAATATTATACCAAGTTTTTGATTTCCATTTGTCCTTTACCTTTCGTGCAGCTGATCTTGACCGTGCTTTTGCCATGGTATCCCTATTTTTTTCTCCTTATATAGTAAGTAACAGTTTTTTGGGTAACACACTCCATATACTTAAAATTATGCTGGATTAAAGTAGTTCCGAAAGTAGTATTCAGGGTTACTGAAAACTAATTTAATT
>Ga0272443_10007421_pt1 | contig 10480 bp, 9 predicted proteins | sample SSMAcet12_FD_193581 | JGI IMG/M metagenome (GOLD analysis project Ga0272443, IMG submission 193581) | Marine sediment archaeal communities from Little Sippewissett salt marsh, Falmouth, MA, United States - SSM-Acet-12 | ecosystem: Environmental > Aquatic > Marine > Wetlands > Sediment ... | reverse complement strand
CCGATCGGCGACGCGCCGGTCGTCGCCATCGTCGCGGTGATCGTCCTCGTCCCGCTCGGTGCGCTGGCGTTCTTCCTCGATACACCCCGCTTCCTGCTGCTCGGCGGGATGATCGTCGCTGCGGAGGTCCTCTTCGCCGTGTTCGAGCAAACAGGCGCTCCGCCGCACGATCGCACCCTCGTCTACGGCGCGCTCGGCGCCGGCAGCCTGGCCGTCGGACTTGCGACGTTCGCGCGCTTCGTCCGGCGGTTTCCCCGACTGAATTCGGAGGGAGTCCCCCATGATCGCTAGCCCGTCGTTGAAGGAACTCGAGCGCCGCGTCTGGCTCCGAACGTTCGAACACGGACTGTGGGACGCCGCGATCGGACTGCTGCTGCTGTCGTTCGGTGCCGGGATCCTGACGGGTTTCTACTGGCTTTCGGCCATCGTCGTGCCGGTCGGGCTGCCGGCGATGCGCGAGCTCGCCCGCCGGGCCATCGTCCCGCGAATCGGCCAGGTTCTGTTCCGCGGACGCCGGAAGCGGAGCATCGCCCGCGTCCAGATGATCCTCGGCGCGCTCGTCCTCCTCGGTGCCGGCATGTTCGCGTTCACCGGGATCGCGACGAGGGATACCGCTCCGGAATGGATGACGTGGGTCCGGTCCCACTTCGTGATCGTCATCGGACTGATTTGGGGCGGGGCGCTTGCCGTCGCCGGCTGGGCGGTCGATCTGCCCCGTTTCTATGCGTACGGCGCGTTGCTGTTGGGTGCCCTGATCGGAGTCGACCTTTTCACCACCGGCTACCACCTCGGACACGCACTGGTCGCCGTCGGCGGGCTGATCGCGCTCGTCGGGATCGGGCTGTTCGTCCGATTCCTCCGTCGCTATCCGGCGCAACGCGTACCGTTCGAGACGGACGCCGATGTCTAGAACGGGCGATAACGGGCCGGAGATCGACATCGATCGGCTCATCCATGAGCCGGCGCGATTGCTGATCACCGCCCACCTCTACGTCATCGAATCGGCTGACTATGTCTTCCTGATGCGAAACACCGGGCTGACCTGGGGCAATCTCTCGTCGCATCTCTCCAAGCTCGAGGCCGCCGGGTACGTCGAGATCATCAAGGAGTTCGTCGAGCGCAAGCCGCACACGATGGTCAAGCTGACCCCCGACGGCCGGGCCGCGTTCGACGCCTACCGCCGACAGATGAAGGCGCTGTTCGACGACCTACCGGACTGAGTGCCCGTCCCCAACCTACAGGAGGTCCATCATGAGGAAACTCGTCGCAGCCGTCCTGCTGGTCCCGTGCCTTGCGGCAGCGATGAGCGCCCAGGATGCCGTCGACGGATGCGCTCGGCTGCCGTTCTCGGACGCTCTCCTCCAGTGTGGCGATCCGTTCCCACACGCCGATCCGGAAGAGATCGGTCTCGACCCAGGTGTGCTGGAAGCGCTGGCTTCCGTCGTGATGGGACACGTCGACGGCGGGGACATCGTCGGAGCCGAGTTGCTCGTCATCAAGAACCGTCGCACGGTCCTCCACCGAGCGTACGGCTGGCAGGATCGCGAGGCCGAACGTCCGATGACCGTCGATACGATCTTCAACATCCGCTCGATGACGAAGCCTCTGACGGGCTTCGCGGCGAACCTGGCAATCGAAGATGGCCTGCTTTCCCTCGACGATCGCGTCGCGGACACGCTGGACGGCTTCGACGCCGCACCGGCAAACCGAATCACGGTCGAGCAGCTGCTGACCCACCGAAGCGGTCTGCCGCTGTCGATCCTCGTCGAAGTCGATGAGTACGCCTCCCTCCGCGAGATGGGGGAGGCCGTGGGGCGCCGAGGGCCCGAATTTCCTCCCGGATCGACGTTCCACTACAGCGACGCCGGCACCGACGTGCTTGGGGCCGTCGTCGAACGCGTCTCCGGACGTTCGCTCGATGCGTTCGTCACCGAACGATTGCTCGAACCGCTGGGCATGAACGACTCGTTCTACTACACCGTGGCCGGCGGCGAAGACGTGCGTACCGATCGGATTGCTTCGCTGTACACCACGCAGGGGATCGCCTGGAGTCGCTTCTGGGAGCCGGACGAGCCGCTGTACCCGGCGGCCTGGGGATCCCAGACGCTTCACAGCACGCCGAAGGACTACGCACGCTTCCTCGCGCTGCTCCTCGACGGCGGACGCTGGTGGGGACACCGGATTGCTTCGCCCGAGTCGGTCAGTCGGATGCTTCGGCCCACCTCGCCGATGATGGCGCTGGGCGGCGGAATGCGTTTCCCGACCGCCTTCTACGGGCTGGAACCGTACTACGGGCAGATGATCGTTCTCTACTCCGATGTGGCCGACCCGGAGCACACGCCCGTCGTCATCGGACACAGCGGATCAGACGGCACCTACGCCTGGGCGTGGCCGGACCGCGACCTGATGATCCTCCTCTTCACGCAGTCGCGCGGAAGCACAGTCGGTATCGCCTTCGAAGCCGAAATCGATCGCCTGCTGATCCATCCGGAGATCGAACGGCTCAATGCAGAAGCAGCCGAACGATACGCCGGGCTTCTTGGCACCTACGTCGACCGGGACGACCCGACCGGACGAAACGCCGTCGAGGTTATCGTCCAGAACGGTGGATTGGCGATGGACGTGCCGTGGCAGGTTGCCTATGCACTGACGCCCGCAACCGTCGCCGGCCGGTGGGACGTCGCGCTCCTGCCGCAGACGCAACTGCAGTTCGAACACGACGCGGCCGGTCGCGCCGCCGGCTTCCGGCTGCTCGATCGGGGAGGCAGCAGGCTCTTCCTGCGCGGGATGCCCACCGAGATCGCCTACTTCAACCGGGAAGATGTCGCCGCTCTGCTCGGTCGATACGAGCACAACCTCGGTGAGATGGAGGTGGTGCTGTGCGACGGCGTTCTCGCCCTGATGGTCCCCGACGCGGAGGTTCCGCTCGAGCTGCTGCCGCCGCGTGACGAGGCCTGGTGGACCCTCGCCCTCAATCCCGCCGTGGCCATTCGGTTCGATCGGGATGCATCCGGTGCGGTCATCTCCCTCACCGCACGGACACCGGCAGGCTTGGATGTGCATCTCCGGATCCACCGGGCCGAATCGAGCGACGCGACAAACCAGTCCGAACCATGAGGAGGTGAACTATGGACGGAGCCACATGGGTCCTGATCGCGCTTGGCGTCCTCGCCGCGGTCGGCGCGATCATCTTGCTGATGCAGGCAAAGTAGTCCCCGCACGCCGCCCGAGCGTCCCCCGCGCCCGGGCGGGCATCTCGAAGAACGTTCTTGCGGCTAGAACGGGAACGTGAACCGCGTTCCGACCGCGCTGACGCTGCAGACTTCGCCGAACGCCGCACGCATCCGGGAGATCGCGTCGACGCCGGTGCAGTGCATCGGGACGATGCGGGAGGGATCCTCGCCTCGTAGCGCGTCGATCGTCGGCTCGATCGCCTCGCGAAATGGCTCGCCGCTCAGGTGGAAACCTCCGACGATCGCGCCGACGGGGCGCTCCTCCGTCAGGGCCCGCGCGTGGCGGACCGAATTGACGATTCCCGCGTGCGCGCAGCCCGAGATCACGACCAGCCCATGATCGCGCACATCGACGACGACCGCCTGGTCGTCGAGGACCGGATCGGGAACGAGTTCTCCATCCACCCGTTTCACCGACCCCGGCAGCCCATGCTCGAAGGACGTCTCTCGGGGGATCTCGCCGGTCACGAGGAACATCCCGCCTTCGATGAGGGTCGGCCCCCAGCTCTCGACGATCCCGACCCCTCGATCGGTCATCTGCTCCCGCGTCAGCAAGACAGGCACCTGGTACAGCGTGCCGTCGTCGGCACACCAGTAGCGTGGAACATGGAACGCCTCGGGATGCACGACGAGGGCCGGCTGGCGCAGCCGTTCGACAAGCAACGTCGCGGCGCCGACGTGGTCCTCGTGTCCGTGGCTGATCACCATCGTGTCGATGCCGCCCAAGTCGACGCCCATCCGTTCGAGGTTCCGCGGCGCCGCAACCGGGCTGTACCCGGCATCGAGGAGGATCGAACGGCGGACCGAACCGGACCGCGCCGTCAACAGCAGGCACAGACCGTGCTCCGCCAGCAGCGTATCCGAAGCGATTTGCCCCTCCTCGCCGACCGGAGGCCGTTCGACGCCCGGGGCCGAAGGAAGCAACGTATCGGCGTAGTTGTCCACAACGACAAGGATTTCGAGTTCATCGACTGCACGCAGCATCTGTCCTCACCTCGCCTGAGCTTCTGATGCAGGACAGCGGAAGTCAATTCGCCCGTCCATCCGGCCCACCCGGTGGTCATGCGATGGAGGTCCTGCTACCGTACGCTTTGCCTGCTCGACCTCCAGGATCCTGCTAGAATGCCATCACGATGAGTCATACGGTCCATCCACCGCATCGCAGACTCTGGAGCGGTCTGGCGCTCGACGCCAACGTCTCCGGCGCGAGCGCCGAAGCGGAAGAGGTCGGCATCCTCGGCCTGCCGTTCGACGGGGCATCGAGCTTCCGCCGCGGCTCGGCCGGGGCGCCGGATCGGATCCGATCGCTGACGCCGCACATCGCGCCGTTCACCGAGGACGGCGAACCGCTCGAGGGGCTTCGCATCCACGACTATGGCAACGTCGAGACACAGGCGACATGGGACGCGTTCGCCGCGAACGCCGAGACGGCGGCGGCGACCGCCCTACGGCACCGATTCGCCCTGTTTCTCGGGGGAGATCATGCGGTGACGATCCCGGTATTCGCCGCGGCGGCGCGCCGGCTGCCCGGCCCGATCGGACTGCTGCACCTCGATGCCCACCTCGACCTGATGGACCGATTCGAGGGGCGGGACTGGTCGCACGCGTGCACCGCCCGCCGTCTGATCGAGGCACCGAACGTCGACCGGTCGAAGGTCGCGTTCGTCGGAATCCGCTCCTGGCTCGACGAGGAGAGAGCCTTCGCCGACGAGCATCCCGACATGGCGATTCACCCGGCGCGGGCCGTCTGGGAGCGTGGACCGACGGAGATCTCCAACGCGGTCTGCGCGCAGCTGCGGGGCGCTGCATCGATCTACGTCACGATCGATATCGACGTCCTCGATCCGGCGTTCGCCCCGGGGACCGGAACGCCGGAGGCGGGTGGGCTGTCGACCCGCGATCTGCTCGAACTCCTGCGGATCGTCTTCCGGGAGCTGCCGGTCCGGGCGCTGGACCTCGTCGAGGTCTCGCCGCCGCTCGATCCCTCCGACATCACGTCCTTCGCCGCGGCGAAGGTGATCTATGAGGTCTTCGGCTGGGTCCGCGCTTGCGGCGGCGCGGAGACCCTCATGACGAACGCGAAGCGTTCGGACTAGATCCGGTGGACCTTGATGAAGTTCGTCTTGCCCTCGGCACCGCTCGGAATTCCCCCGGTCACGACGACGGCGTCGCCGGGCTTTGCCTCGCCGCGCTCCTGGAGCTTCCGGCCGACCGTCTCGAGCATCTCGTCGGTCGAACCGGACGGCGGGACGAGCACCGGCGTCGCGCCCCAGACGAGCGCCAACCTGCGTAGGGTGCGTTCGCTGGGCGTGAACGCGACGATCGGCCGGTGCGGCCTCTCGCGAGCGATCTGCCGCGCCGTGTATCCACTCGAGGTCGACGTGACGATCAGCTTCGCGTCGATCTCCCGGGCGATCCGAACCGTCGCTCGACCGATCGCGTCGGTAATCGGGTGAACCACCTCGTCGGCACACGGCACCCCGTCGTCGCGAGCGATCGTCTCCTGCTCGGCAATCGCCGAGATCTCCCGAATCATCGCCACCGCCTCGACCGGATAGCGGCCGACCGCCGTCTCGGCCGACAGCATCACGGCGTCGGTGCCGTCGAGGATCGCGTTCGCGACGTCGCTCGCCTCGGCCCGAGTCGGTCGTGGGTTCCCGATCATCGACTGCAGCATCTGCGTCGCCGTGATCACCGGGATCGCGTGCCGATTGCATCGATGGATGATCTCCTTCTGCAGCACTGGGACGCGCTGGGGCGAGGTCTCGACGCCGAGATCGCCGCGCGCGACCATCACCGCGTCGCTTCTCTTCAGGATCTCGTCGAGATGATCAATCGCCTCGGCCTTTTCGACCTTCGCGACGATCCCGATCGGCTCGCCGCCGACCCGTTCGTCAAGCAGCGCCCGTAGCTCTGCAAGATCCTCTCCGGTTCGCACGAAGGACAGCGCGACGTAGTCGACGCCGCAATCGACGGCGAACGCCGCGTCCTCTCGATCCTTCTCGGTCAATGCGGCGATGCTCGATCCACCACCGGGCGCAGCGATCCCCTTGTGTGACGACAGCTCTCCCCCGACGACAGCCCGACAGACCACGAGCTCCGGCCGGACCTCGCGGACCTCGAGTTCGACCGCACCGTCGTCGAGGAGAAGCCGATCTCCGACGGACGCGCAGGCGATCAATTCGGGATGCGGAAGCGGGAGCACATGCGCCGTCCCGTCGGCCTCGCCGGGGGTGAACGAGACCCATTCGCCCGGAGCGAGCTCGATCGGCGAGGCGAGACGACCGATCCGCAGCTTCGGACCCTGGAGGTCGGCCATGATCGCGACGACCGAGCCTTCCTCCTCCGCTGCCTGTCGGATCCGGCCGATCGCATCGGCATGGGCCTCGTGTGTGCCGTGTGAGAAGTTGATCCGCGCAACGTCCATCCCGGCGCGGATCAGCCTGCGCAGCGTGTCCGGATCGCTCGATGCAGGCCCGATCGTGCAGACGATCTTCGTCTTGGTCTCCGATGCGTACCGAACCATCCTACCCTCCCATTCCCACTGAGAACCGGTACACCGCCGACTCGCTCACCCGACGGAACCCGATCTGCTGATAGATCTTGTTCGATGTCGGGTTGGCGAGGTCCGCGTACAGCGTACAGAACGCGTCCCCGCGCTCGAGCAGCCGTTGACACAGCCCGGCGACGCAGGCGGACGCGTAGCCGTGTCCTCGCTCCTCCGGCGGCGTATACACCGCGCTGACCGTCGAGCTGTTTGCCGTGCCTCGCGAACTGCCGGCCATCGAGACGACGTGGTCGTGATCCCAGACCGCCAGCGTCCCCGACGCCATGAATCGGCGCACGGTCTCGGTGGGGTCGGTCGGCGGATCGCCGGGGACCGCCTCCTCATGGAACCGGAGCATCCATCCTGCGAGCAGATCGACGTCCTTCTGCTCGGCCGATCGCATCCGGCCGGGCACACCGACCGGCCGATCGACTTCGTACAGTGCGTAGATCCGCATCTGCATCCCGAGCTTCGAATGTCCGTGGGTCCGTTCCGTCCATCGCTCGGCGAACGCGGCCGCGGTGGACGCCTCCCCGTTGACCCCCGGGAGTTCCGGGTCGACCTGCATCAGATGGTCGACGATCGGGTCGATCGCTTCCAACCGTCCCTCCTCGCAGTGCAGGATCAACGGATACGGCGGCGTTCGGATCGCCGCGGCGACCAGGTCGCCGCCCGTCTCGACCGTCGCGAAGATCGGCGGTCGATCGCTGTAGGACCGCCCTCCCCGTACGCGGCCGGCAATCCCGAGGATTAGGTTGTTCTTCGCCTCGTCGCGCAGCAGCGCCGGTTCGGTTGCGACGAGAAACGCCGCCGCGCTGTCGTAGCTCGTCAGCTTCATCGCCCCTCCGCCTCCAACAGGTCGATATACGCACACCGGATGCGTTCTGCTCCGGCGACGCCCAGCTCCTCCATCAGCCGCTCGGCGATTCGGTGTCCTTCCTCGATCGGCTGCCCGCCGTCGAGGACGACCTCCAGCTCCATGAACGTGCCGAGCCCTTCGACCTCGTCGACGTGGATACGCGTCTGCCCGACAAGATAGAGCCATCGACGCTTTGCGACCACCCCGCGTACCGGCAACGCGGCGGACAGAACGTCGAGGAACGCCACCGGGTCGCTCGATCGGATCAGGTGGTACTCCGACAGCTTCGCCCCCGGCTCGTCCGGCCGATCGTAGGCGATCAGTTCGCACCGCTCCGATGCAAGTTCGCGGAGCTTCAACCGGCCGCGCGGGACGGCGAAGAACGTATCTCGCTGTTCGAGCAGCTCGGCCGGGCCGTCGCTCAGCGCATCGGCCGCGCGTCGCAGCGCATCGGTATCGGTCACCCTTGCCTTGATCTCAACGTTCCTCGGCATCCTCCGCCTCCCGCTCGTTCATGTATCGGTCGAGCGCCGCACGCACCGCCGGATCGACCGGCTCTCGGTTCGCGTCATCGCGCCGATGGATCCACCGCGGAGCCGCCGCGTCGTACGGCGTGAACCGCAGCGCGATGTGCTCCAGGTAGAACCGTCGCCGATCTCTCGCCGCGTCCGGATCGTACAGCCAGTCATCAACCAACGGCGCACCGAGCGAAGCCATCGTCGCCCGGATCTGATGATACCGCCCCGTGCGCAGCCTGAGCAGCACGTGGGCCTCGGTCTCGCGATCGAGCGTCGGCGCAACCGAGAGGACCTCCGTGATCGCCCGCTTCCCGCCGCTTCGGACCACCTCCGCCCGCCCGCCTCGCCGCCGAAGATGGAGCCGATGGGATCCGAGAAGGGTGTCTAGCGCCGCCTCCCGTGGGCGCCGGATCCGCGCCAGATACAGCTTCGCCCAGGCCCCCTCTTCGATCTGCGCGTTGTGGAATCGGATCGCCTCGTTTGACAGCGCGACGACGACGAGGCCGCGCGTGACCCGATCGAGCCGGTGCGGCAGACGGGGCGTTCCTCCGCTCGGCACGGCCGAGCGGACCCGCGACAGAAGCGACGTTCCCCGTGGATCGGAGGTCAGCTCGGTCGCCACGCCGCTCGGCTTCACGACGACGAGCTCGTGTTCCGTTTCGAACAGGATCGGCAACCTCGGCAAGTTACGATCCACCCTTGGACCCAGCCTCGGCTGCCGTCTCCCATCCATTGTCATACCCCCTGGCAGCCTAAGCATACGAGACGCAGACAAGGTGAGTGTGCCTCCTGCGCCGGTACTGCTACATTGAGGGCTTCTTTCGGAGCGTTTCGCGTGACCCGATATCTCACCGACGGTCTTCTACACCTCTATCTCTGCTGAATCCGAGAACTCAGTGTCGTTTCTGCTTACGTGTCTGGGTAGCGCTTTTTCACTTCTCTGAAATACTCCATTGAATTCCCTTTGTATGCTACTCTTCGTGCCAAGGAGGGAACATGAGAAGCGTCGTCGTGGTCTTGGGGGCAGTCCTTCTATTGGCAGTAACCGGTATGGCAAAGGAGCTGGTTATTCACAGCGTCAAGGACTCAGGCATTGGCACGCTCCGATGGGCTCTGGAGACTGCTCGGTCAGGAGACACGATTGCGTTCGATTCCGAGGCCTTCCCACCGAGCGATCCTGCGACCATCACACTAGAGAAGCCCTTGCCTCCCCTGATCTGCGGTTCGCTTACCATCGATGCCAGTGATGCGGGGGTGATCCTAAGCGGGCGGAACCTGAGAGGAGGCGACGTCAACGCTCTGGAAGTCGTCTCTTCTGGAAACGTCGTTCGCGGTCTGCAGATCCTGGACTTCACCGGCTGTGGTTTCTTCATCGCAGGTCCAGCGTCGAGCAACACGATTGGCGGAGAGCGAACGATCGGCACGGGACCTTTCGGTCAGGGGAATGCCGTAAGGCGGTGCAACGGCGGTATCGGGATCTGGGGCGAAGCAGCCACGCGGAACCTGATTGTGGGCAACGTGGTTGGGACGGATGCATCGGGGATCCGCAATCTCGGCAACATCGATGGCGTTGCCATCGGTGACGGAGCGACAGGGAACGTCGTTGGCCCTGGGAATGTCATCGCGCACAATCGGGAGGCCGGTGTGCTCATTACGGCGCGCGGGACATCGGGCAACACGATCACGCAGAACGCTATCTACGAGAACGGCTGGGCTGGCATTCGATTCGAGGAGGAGGGAGTAGAAGACGCGCGCGTCGTCTTGGGTGACTCGAACCTGCGGTTGGGGATGATTGAAGGGACTACGTGCCCGGGATGCACCGTCGAGCTGTTCTCGGATTCGGACTCGGAAGGGAAGACCTACGAAGGCCGTGCGATTGCGGACGTGGAGGGGCGTTTCCAGCTGGCCGCAGGGTCTTCCTTCTCCGGGCCCGCCATTACAGTCACGGTAACACAGCCGGATGGCACGACTGGACCGTTCTCCACTTTGGCACACGTTCTCGAAGACACCGAAGGCATTCAACTGGAAAATCCTCACGTGGTCGGGTCGGTCGCCGTGCGGACGAGCGACAAACTGGAGGATAACCGCCTCGCTCAGCTCGCCAGCCTGTTCAACCCTGCATCAGATGCCCACTCCCAAATGGAAACAGAGAATCTTCTGAGGCAGCACGTGGACCTAGGGTTAACGTGGCTTCGATTGAGCCTCGATTGGCTCGACTGGTGCGAGGTTGTTCGGAATCCTAGATTCTCCAGCACGGATGTCGATCCAATCGCCGACGTGGCGATCACTATGCTGAATGACCACGACGTTACGTCATGCTGTG
>Ga0272443_10007418_pt1 | contig 10482 bp, 13 predicted proteins | sample SSMAcet12_FD_193581 | JGI IMG/M metagenome (GOLD analysis project Ga0272443, IMG submission 193581) | Marine sediment archaeal communities from Little Sippewissett salt marsh, Falmouth, MA, United States - SSM-Acet-12 | ecosystem: Environmental > Aquatic > Marine > Wetlands > Sediment ... | reverse complement strand
CGGCCTGATCTGGGTCGCGACGGCCCTTCTCGCCGCCGGGCAGGAGCCGATCCTCACGTTCGCGCTCGACGAGGAGACGATCGCAATCCCGCAGGGAGGCGAGGCGATCGCGATCCTGCGCATCGAGAACGGGTCGGTCTATCCGGGCGACGCCATCGAGCCGACGCTGGGCATCGACGGGATCGAGCTTCGAGCGGAGCCGGAGGAGATCGAAGTCCTGGCACCGTTCGACACAGCGGCGGTTGCCCTCCGGCTGGTGGCCGCGGGAGAGGCACCGCTCGGAAGTGCGTCGCAGACGCTGAAGGTCATCTACAGCTACTGCATCGGTGAACAGTGCTATCAGTTCGTAGAAGAGGTTCCGTTCACCCTGACGGTGGAGCCGCCGTTGGAGGTCCCGGTCGAGATACCGGTCGTGCTTCCCGTCGAGTCGAAGTCCGCACTCTGGATCCGACTGGCTGGACTGGCCGGCGGGCTTCTTCTCCTCGCTGCGGCGGTCGTCGCGCGCCGTGGGTGCGCCGCGAAGTGGCCACTCTACGCGATCGTGGCCCTGTTCGTGCTCGGCGGACTGGCCTACGGCGTCGCGCTTGACCAGCACGAGCAGGCGCAAGGGATCGGCGCCGTCCTCTGCACGTCGTGCGTCGGCATCGACGTAGCCCAGCATGGGGAGCCGGAGCTGACGCCGGAGGAGATCGTGGCGATCGAGCGGATCGAGCGGGAGATCGAGCTGCTCGTGTTCTTCGCCGAGTGGTGCCACGCTTGCCCGTATGCCGAGCGAACGGTCGAGGTGGTCGCCGAGCACAACCCGCGGATCGCGTTCCGATTCGTCGATGTCGAGGCGGAGCCGAGCCTCGCCAAGCGGAGTGGGGTCGTTCGATCCGGGCGGACCGTCGTTCCGGCGATCCTCCGGGTCGATACCGGCGAGATCATCTTCGGTGCCGAGGACCTTGAGGCGCGGCTGATCGAGCTGTTGGAGGGGGCGTCGTGAAGCTCCGAAGCAGGCGGCGGATCGTACAGGGAGCCGGCCTGCTGCTCGGCCTGTTCGGGGCCACCGGGATCGGCATGACCCACCTGATCTTTCCCGGCCTCCACTGCTACGCGTGCCCGTGGGCCGTGACGATCTGCCCGATCGGCTTGATCCAGAACCTGGTCGTATTCGGCACGGTCCCGTTCTTCTGGGTCGGCGCGATCGCTGCGTATGGGCTGATCGCGGGTCGCGGGTTCTGCGGCTGGTTCTGCCCGTTCGGGACGCTCAACGACCTGCTGGCGTTCCGTAAGGTGAGGATCAAGGACGCTTTCTCCTACGGCAAGTACGTGGTTCTGATCGGCACGGTGCTTGCCGCCTGGATCTTCGCCGACACGATGTTCTGCAAGCTCTGTCCGGCGGCGTCGCTGGAAGCATCGATCCCGTACCTGATCCTCGGCGTAGCGAAGGTCAATACGCCGTTTCTGGTTCACATGGCGACCCTTGCCGGGACGTTGGTGGGGATGCTTCTGATCGCTCGTTTCTGGTGCCGGTACCTCTGCCCGATGGGTGCGCTTCTGTCTCTGTTCAACCGCGTGAGCTTCCTGCATTTGCGGCTGTCGCCGGACCGCTGCACCGGCTGCCAACAGTGCGCCCCGGTCTGTCCGATGGGCCTCGATCCGCACACAGAGCACGACAATCACAACTGCATCAAGTGTGGCGAGTGCGTCGAGGCGTGCAAGCTCGGAGCGCTGTCGCTGCGATACGGGATTCAGGAAAAGGGGAGGAAAGGCAGATGATCGGCTACGCGGTGCTCGGGCTGATCCAGGGTCTGACGGAGTTCCTGCCGGTGTCGAGCTCCGGCCATCTCGTTCTCGGCGAGCGGCTTCTGGGCCTCGATCCGCCGGGGGTCCTGCTCGAGGCGTTCCTTCACATCGGCACGCTCGGCGCGGTCCTGTGGGTCTTTCGCGCGGACATCGCCGGCCTCGCGAGGGGATTGACCCGGCGCGGGACGATCGAGCACCGCAAGGAAATCGGGCTGATCGTCGCCGGAACGGTCCCGATCGTCGTTGCCGGGCTGCTGTTTCGGTCGATCGCCGATGCCGTCTTCTCCTCTCTTTCCGTCGTCGGAGGGGGCCTCTTGTTCACCGCGGCGGCGTTGGTCGCGGCGGAGCGGCTCCGTGCGCGTACGGGTCGACGCCAGCTCCGGTTCGCGGACTCGATTCTCGTCGGCGTCGCGCAGGCGCTCGCCCTGTTCCCCGGCGTCTCACGAAGCGGCGCCACGATCGCCGCCGGGATGTCGAGCGGGATCGAGCCGGCCCACGCGGCGCGGTTCTCGTTTCTCCTTTCGATTCCGGCGCTCCTCGGTGCGGCACTGCTCAACTTGTGGGACGTCGCGGCGCAGGGCGGCTGGAGCGGGGACTGGGGCGGAATTGCTCTGGGGACCGCTGTCGCATTCATCATTGGTATCGCGGGGGTTCACGCGCTTCTCGCGATCGTGCGTCGTTCGCGACTCTGGGTGTTCTCGATCTACTGCGCTTGCGTCGGCCTGACTGCCTTGCTGGTTGGGCTGCTCTAGGTGCCGGCCGCGCCGCCGCCCGTCGTTGTAACGAGGAGCACGAGCGCTGCCACGACCGCGAGCGCGGCCAACAGCACGAGGCCCGACGGGCCGAAACGATCCGTGGTCCGAGCCTCATGAGGCGTCGCCGGATCGTCGTTGGCGGTCTGCGCCCCGGATGGATCGCGCTCCACGATCACGAATCGATCCATGATGTACGCGCCGTGGACGCCGGCATCGAGGGTTGTGCGGATCCCGTACGGGCTCGTGGGGTCCGCATTGTACGGGTCGACGATCGAGTAGGTGTCGCCCGATCGTCCGGTGAGGACGACCCAGTGACAGTCCTCGGTCTGACCGGTGCCTCCGTGGCAGGACGCCCCCCAATGGACGCCGGCGATGACGGGGCGACCCTGGCGCAGGGCGTGGTCGATGACGACCGATGCGACCGGGTTGATGCCGACCTCGCTTCGGTTCACGTGGAACGTCAGCTCGACGTTCCCGGGCAGCCGCTCCCAGACGAGGCAGCAGTTGCCGATCGGGTCCTGTGCGCAGTGGCCGTACGCGCGGTTCGCGCGGAGCCAGTCGTTGAGAATCCCCGGATCCATCCCGCTTCGCGCCTGCCCGGTGCATGATTCGTCGGCTGCGACGGCTACGTCCACGCCGTAGTAGGCGAGGACGGAGGCGAACGCCGTCGTCAGGCAGCCGGTCGTGCACACTTGATCGGGGCAGCCTTCGGTCCCGAGTGAGCAGCTTCCCCACGCTCCCGGTCCGTCCGTGTATGCCTGGTTGTACGGCGGGACAGGGTGCGGCAGCTCGATCGCCTGCCCAACCGCGCTCCCTGCGATCGCGGCAACGATCAGTCCTGCGATCCATGGGCCGGCGAATCTGCGATTCACAGGAGCACCTCTCGCAGCGCCGTGACCGAGGGGACTTCGAGGTTGGGGACGACACTCTCGGCCGGTCGGGAGCCGTTTTGCCTGACCCAGGCCGTTCGCATCCCGGCGCGGTGTGCTCCGACGATGTCCAGATCGTAGTTGTCCCCGACGAACAACGCGGCGGAGGCCCGGACGTCGAGGCGATCGAGGAGCATCCCGAAGACCTGTACGTCGGGTTTGAAGATCCCCACGTCTCCGGCGACGACGATCGCGCCGAACGCCCTGCCGAAGCCGAGCGTGCGGATCTTCTCCCACTGTGTGTCCGATGGACCGTTGGTCAGCAGACCGAGCGCATACCGCTCCTTCAGGAGGTGCAGCAACTCGCCTGCGCCGTCGAACGCACGGATCCCCGACTCGCAGCGTACCGCGCCGTAGGCGTCGGACAGACGGGCGGCGGAGTTCGAGCTTCCTGTCCCGCGCTCGGCGAGGAGCCGCTCGATGATGTGCAGGCGGATCCGATCGGTCGAGCCGACGGTCGTCTGAACGTCGCTCCACAGCTCGGCGTAGCGGGCCGCAGCGCCAGCTAGGTCACCGAGCACGACCGGGTCGATGCAGGTACGTCGGAGCGCCTCGGCGAACACTTCCTCGACGGAGAGCGCATAGGTGCAGAGCGTGCCGTCGAGGTCGAAGACGATAGCCTCGAGGCCGTCGAGCGATCCGGTTTGAATGGCGATTCCCCCTCGTCTATGCTTGTCGGAATCATCGTGCGTCAAATCGCGTTGTGATCTTAGCTACGGGGATCGGACGGTGCAAGGAGCATGCGGATCATCGGGGGGAGTCGACGCGGACGGAAGCTCGTGGACTGGGCGGAGGACGGAATCCGCCCGATGCGCGACTTCGTCCGCAGCGCGCTGTTTAGCATCCTCTCCGACATTGTCCCCGGCGCTTCGTTCCTCGACTTGTACTGCGGAACGGGGTCCGTCGGGCTTGAAGCGCTCTCCCGCGGGGCGCGGTCTTGCACGTTCGTCGACGCGTCCTCGGCGGCGTGTGCGATCGTCCGGCGGAACCTCGACGTGCTCGATCTCCTGGACGTCGGACAGGTGTTCGAGGGCGACTCGCTGCGGATGATCGAGGAGCTGGCTCGGCGCGGTCGCCGGTTCGACGTCGTCTTCGTCGGCCCGCCGTACCATCGCGAACTGGTTCCGGGGACGCTCGATGCTCTGGGTAACGGGCGGCTGCTCAGCGGAGATCCGGTTGTCGTCGGGGAGATCCACAAGAGCGAGCGGGCGGGCGAAGCGTACGGCGTACTGGATCTCGTCGACACGAGGCGGTACGGTGACAATCGGCTCCTGTTCTACCGAACGAGCGCAGAGCCGAGCAGCTGAGCGAAGGAGGCGGATCGTGGGAGAACGGGTCATCCTAGTGACCAACGACGACGGGGTGAACGCCCCGGGGCTTCTCGCATTGCGGCGGGCGCTGGCGGAGATCGGACGGGTCGAGATCTTCGCTCCGGAGCGGAACTGGTCCGCGGCGAGCCGGACGCGGACGTTCCACAAGCCGCTTCGCGTTGACGAGGTGCGACTGCTCGACGGAAGCATCGGGCGCGTCACCAACGGCACGCCATCGGATTGCGTCTCCCTGGCCCTCCTCGGTCTTCTTGAGGACAAGCCGGACCTGATTGTCTCGGGGATCAACGACGGCCTCAACCTCGGACGCGACGTCTCGTATTCGGGCACCGTCTCCGCGGCCATGGAGGGCGTGCGCGCGGGTGTGCCGGCGATCGCCGTGTCGTACGACACGGTACGGGATCGGACGGAGACGCCGGACTACTCCGCGGCGGCGACGTTCTCCGCCCGCCTGGCGGCGTTCTTCTTGGGAGAGGGCGTGTTTCCGAAGGGGAACGTCCTCAATGTCAACGTGCCGTATCTCCCCTCGGAGCGCGCACTCAAGGCGAAGATCACGCGTCTGGGGGGCGAGGCCTACTCGAACTACCTCGTAACCGGAAAGGATCCACAGGGCCGCAACTACTACTGGATCTCCGGCGATCCGCTGACCGAGGTCCCGGCGGATGAGACGGACACCGATATTGCGGCGATCGCGGCCGGCTTGGTCTCAATCACGCCGATCCATCTCGACATGACCGAGCACTCTCTTCTCGACGGGCTTCGCGGTTTGGAGTCGCGGTTCGATGGCGGGGCCGGCTAGGCCTTCCAGATCGTCCAGGCACCGACGACGACGAACAGCCCGCCTGCGGCGTAGTGAACGATGCGTGTCGCCGACTCCGGGATCAACCGCGGGAGATTGCAGCCGAGCAGGACGGCAGCTCCGGCCGAAGCGAGGAGCGCGCAGCCGGCTCCGATGAATACTCCGAGCGGCGACTTCGTCTGACTCGCCAGTGCGACGACGGCGAGCTGCGTCTTGTCACCGAGTTCGGCCAGGAAGATGATGGCGAACGTCGACAGCACGGTCCGAAGCATCCGATCACTCTCCTTCGTTCGAAGTGCGTATTGTAGAGGCCGGGACGCAGCGACACAACGGGTCTTGCTCGTGCGGAGGAGGGCGACTACACTCGATGCCAGGGTGAGGTCATGTTCCGAAGGACGCGCTATCAGTACTACACGAACGTCAACTACCTCACATGCGAGCGCTGCCTAGGGTGGCACGGGGCCATCCGCCGGAATCTCAGGCAGTTCCCGGATCCGTCGGACGGCTGCGAGCGGTCGGTCCTTCCGGTCCGGCCACGGGAGCTGCGGGCTTGCCGGGAGAAGGGGCGCCGCATGCGCGACGCCGCCCGTGCCGAGATTCAGCGGCGGAGGCTGTTCGAGGAGGGGCTGGACACCCTTCCCGACGATGCCGGGCGGGCGATCGCTTCGTTCCGGCAGGCGGCGGGAATCGACGTCTACATCCCGGACCTCGAGCGGTTGATCGACCGCCACCGCACCGTCCTCGAGCTGGACACCGCCCTTCGTGGAACGCTCCGAGGAGTATTCGTGAAGGCGTTCTCGGACAAGTTCGGGAGGCGTCGCTACGAGCGCCTTCCTGAGCCGATGCGGCTACAGCGCGAGCGGGCGGGGATCGAGCGGATCCACGAGCTGTTTCGATGAACGCGCAGCCGGTCCAAGCATCGGAGCGCGGTCTGATCTTGCTGATTGCGGTGGGTCTGCTGACAAGCGGTGGAATCCTGTTCGCAACGCGGCCGCGGCCGTCCGCCTCGTTGAGTAACGTTCCGATCGTGCTGGAGAACGTCACCGTGATCCGACCGACGTTCCACGACGCGCGGAAGATCGATCCGAACGCCGCCAGCGTCGAAGAGCTCGTGAGGCTGCCCGGAATCGGAGAGGTTCTTGCCGGGCGGATCATCGCGCACCGCGAGGAGCACGGGAACTTCGCGTCGATCGACGGCCTTCTCGCCGTCAACGGAATTGGCCCGGTTGTCCTCGAGAAGATCCGCGAGCTGGTGGAGATCGATCCGGCAGGAGGACGATCTTCCGCCGATCAGTAGAAGACGGTCCGGGTCCGGTGCCGTTTGACTACCTTGTAGACTGGGCTTTGCCCCCGGTGCCAAAGCAGCTGATCGAGATCGCGGGCGGGGACGCATCGGCCGGACCGGGCCAGCGCGTCCCGGATCCGCTCGACGCAATCCACGGCGCAGGCACGAATCTCGACTTCCTCGTCCGAGCCGGCGCGGATCGGCTCGTCCCGATCGATCGTGGCGGCGAGCGCCTCGGAGTACTCGAGGAGGCCGTCGACCCGCAACACATGCGGGACGAGATTGTCGGCGAAGATCGTCAATCGGTCGAGGTCATCGAATCGCCCCGGCCCCTGCCCGTCGAACGCGAGTGCGAGGTCGGACGCGAGAAGCTGGGCGCGCTTGTAGAACGGAACGGAGATCTCGCGGTACGTCGGGACGTCGCGGAAGAACGGCTGGGCGGTGAGGAGCTCGACCAGTCGAGCGGCCGATCGGTCGGCTGCCTCGATCAGGCGGTCGAACTGACCATCGTATCGGCTCTCGACGTGCCCCCCGAGGTGGCCGAGCGCGCGCGCGAACAGCGTCATCAGCTCGCGGATCGGGAAGTGGGCCATGTCCTGCCCGAACAGTTGCGCGCAGTCCCGTGGCGTCGTGGCCCGGAGCCCGGCGGCCGGGATCGGGCCGTCCGCACGGAACCGATCGGCGAGGCTGGCGGCGATCGTGTAGTAGCCGGACATCCTCGGCCGCTTGCGCAGGTGAGGGAAGTACCCGGAGCCGAAGTTGATCGCGGCGAGGGTGACGAAATACGCGACGGTCTCCGCTTCGTCGCCAAGGAAGTGACTCTCGGCATCGATGCTGGGAAGAGCGGGCCGGTCGAGCGAGAGCGTCGCCGCGTAGCCATCGATCCGGTCGCCGTGGATCCGGACGTGGTCTGCCGTAGCGGCAACGGCACGGCAACGGGCTCGGATCCGATCGAAGACGTCGGGCCGGCCGTTCTCGTTCGAGTCTGCCATGTGGATCCGCCTCTCTCGCGTGCGAGGAAGATCTTACCGAACACGGTCCGTCGCGGGCGCTCCGGCCGACTCGGTGTCGGGGGGCGCCTCCGGCCTCGGCGGAGCGGGGGGCCTCGGAAAGCCGAGGTGGTGCACGTTAGCGGTTCGACGTATCGTGTGCTGCAGATTCGACATGTGTGTGAGCGTCAGCGTATTGGCCACGCTCGTAGCCATCCCGGCGTCGACGAGGGTGTTATAGAACTCGACAATCGATCGCGCCAGCTGCTTCGACTGCTCGGGCGAGTAGACGGCATCCTGAATGCCTTGCACGATCCCGCCGATCCCCTGAGAGACGGCACCGAGGACCTCCTTGATCGACTCGGCATCCTCCAGCTCCTCCTCGTGATCGTCGAGTTCGTCCGCCAGGCCCTCCAGCTGATCCTCGACCTCCTCGAGGCGCTCACGACGGGCCTCGAGTTCCTCCTGGAGCCGCTCCAGCTCCTCGCGCTCCCTCTCGAAGGCCGCTCGCTCTGCATCCAACCGCTCCCGCTCGCGCTCGAGGTCGCGCCGAGCATCGTCCCGGACGCGCTCGAGGTCTTCCTCTCTCTCCTTCTTTCGTTCGAACATCATGCTCCTTTCCCCCTGCCGAGGATCCGAATGCTACGTCGGCCGATCCGCAGATCGCCGCGCACCGCCCCCCTGCGGTCGTGGGCGGCGATCCCGACTTGAAGTCCGACCAGGAACCACCCGAGGTCGACGTACACTGCCTCATCCGCGCCGAGGCGGCGGCTCAGCCGATTCCAGGTGCTCGTCCTCGGTGTCGTAGCCGCGTCGACCATGGACGTGAATCGGTGCCGCAGCCGAGCGATCTCGGTGAACTCAGCTCGGCACGCATCGCACGTCCGAAGGTGCTCAGCGATCGCCTCCGCGATCTCGAAATCGATGCTCCCGGTGAGGTACCACGGAAGCCACTCTCGGACCCGTCCACACGTCATCATGTCAGCTCCTCCGCCAGGCGCTTTCGCGCGTGATGCATCCGCGACTTCACCGTGCCCTCCGGGACGCCGAGAAGCTCCGCCGTCTCTCGGACGGTCAGGTTCTCGTAAAAGACCAGGTGGAGGACCTCCCGCTGCGCTTCGGGCAGCGCAGCGACAGCTCGTTCGACCTGAACCGACATCTCGGCCTCGCTGGACGGATCGGGAACACGGTCCGCCGCTTCGGGCAGGCGTCTACCTCGCTCCTCTCTTCGGAGCAAGTTATGCGCCTGGTTCTTCGCGATTCCGAGCAGCCAGGTCGTAACCTTCGAGCGGCCTTTGAATCGCTTCGCTCCCTTCCAGACTGCCATCATCGTTTCTTGCAGGACCTCCTCCGCCAGGTGTGGGGACCGCGTCAGCGACAGCGCGAACCGAAAGATCCGGTCGCCGTGGCGCCCGACAAGAAGACGAAACGCTTCTCGATCCTCGTCTGCGATGCGGAGGAGGAGCTGCGCGTCACTCCTCACGGTGAGACCTCATCGGCTCCCCTTCCCGCCACCGCTCGACCGCGTTGTCGCTTCCGGCTTCTCATCTGTGGTCGATGTCGGGGGGTCCGGTTCAATGCGATGCGGGATCGCGAAGTGCCGGCTGCTAGTAGCCGGCAAGCATATCGACACGGTGGGGGACCGATTCTCCGCGTGCGACCGCGTTGAGCGTTCCCGCGAGCTCGTGCATCCGCTCCTTTTCCAGTTCCTCCGTTCCGAAGGCACCGCCTCGATGCGGGCTCATCACGACGTTGTCCAGCTCGTGAAACGGGTACTGCGAAGGTGGCGTATTCTCCCGCTCTGCGGGCGCCGACGGGTACCGGTACCAGACATCGATTCCCGCCGCGGCGATCCGGTGCTCTCGGAGCGCGTGGAACAGTGCGTGCTCGACGACGATCGCGCCGCGGGCGATGTTGACCAGAACGCTCGACGGTCGAAGGAGACGCAATTCTCGATCCCCGAGGAGCCCCTCTGTCTCCGGGGTCAGCGGGAGGCAGACGAGCAGGGCGTCCGCAAGCGGGAGGACGAAGGAAAGCGAACTCGGCGGGTGGACGGACACATACGGCGCTGCCTGCAAGTCGCTGCGCCGCCTCACGGCGTGAACCTCCATGCCGAGCGAGTGGCAGATCGCGGCGATTCGTCCTCCGATGGCCCCGAGGCCCAGGACGACCGCGGTCTTCCCCGCGAGAATGAGCGTCGACTCCCCGTCGTAGCGGGTCCGCCAGTCGCCTCGGCGCAGCGCCCGATCGGCGGGGACGATCGCCTTGGCGGCGGCCAGCAGAAGCGCGACGCCCAATTCGGCCGCCGCGGAGGCGTTGTGATGCAGGTTGTAGACCTCGAGATCGGGAAAGCTGGAGAGGAGAAGCGCTCGTGTCTCCGCCGGGACCCCCGCGTACGGCACGACCAGCGCGCGCAGTCGGGGGCATTCGTCCAGCCGGTCGCGCGTCGGCCGCCCCGACACAAGAATATCCGCTTCCGGTGCCGGCTGCGGCCCGCAGGTTACCTCGATCCCGGGATCGAGGTCGCTCTTGAGGAATCGGATCGCGCCGTCCGGTGGCGCGGGGTCGATGTGAACGTTGAGCCGATCGATCCTCGGGCGAGCCATGCG
>Ga0272443_10007417_pt1 | contig 10484 bp, 13 predicted proteins | sample SSMAcet12_FD_193581 | JGI IMG/M metagenome (GOLD analysis project Ga0272443, IMG submission 193581) | Marine sediment archaeal communities from Little Sippewissett salt marsh, Falmouth, MA, United States - SSM-Acet-12 | ecosystem: Environmental > Aquatic > Marine > Wetlands > Sediment ... | reverse complement strand
GAAATTCAGAATCGTCTCGATGATGACGAGAATCTCGGCAACAGCGATATTAAGGTCGAATGGGTCGATAATGGCAGTACCGGGTACTTGAACATAACCAGCGGAGCGTACGGAAGCCGGTCGAGCGTCGAAATTCTTACCACCGCGAACAGTGCCAACCAGTTGGTCGGGATTCACCAGGGGACCGCGGTTGACGGCCTTGATGTCGCGGGAACGATATATGGCGAAGCGGCCACCGGAAACGGTCAGTACCTTGAGTGAAACGAAAACAATCAGCACACGGCCGGATTGAGGCTAAAGGTGAATCTGACCCCAGATGATATCGGGTCAGGCACCGAAGGGCAGATAACGGTTGTCAAAGGACTTGGCGCGGCCGTGGAAGAGGCCCTTTCGAAAATTACGGAAGCTTCCGATGGCATTGTCGATCGGAGAATTACCACTCTTAACAGCCAGGTTGCCGATCTTGAAAAGCAAATCGCCTATTACGATGAACGGCTCGAACAGCGCCGGGAGAGCCTGTTCAGTCAATATCTGGCGCTGGAAACGGCGCTATCGGAATATCAATCGCAGGCCACTTATCTGGAACAACAGCTATCCAGCATACAATCGAATTTTGACATGATGTTTAACTAAGGTGTAAATCGGATGAACAAGAAACTATTTGCTTACCAGACAATTGATTCGGCGGGGAAATCCACTCCCGATCTCCTGGTTCAGGTCTATGACGGAACCATGCGGAAAATGCGTCAGGCTATCGAAGCCTATGACAACAAGGATCATGACACTGCTTATGAAGCGCTCGAAAAGGCCAAAACGGTCATGGTGCATCTTTACACTTCGCTCGATAACGAGCGGGGGGGCGAAATTGCCGAAAAGCTGGGTCATCTTTATGCCTTCGTCGTGGAAAGAATCAATTATGTCGAGGCGACCAAAGACACCCAAACTATCAACGATTGTATCGGTATCCTCAGCAACATCCGCTCGGCCTGGGCCGAACTGGCCAAACAGGTGAAGGATGACAAACCGGCAGAGAAAGCGAATGAGGCAAAAACGCCAAAAAGAGTATCGGTTTCGATATAAGAGGCAAAAAGATGGAATATAATGAGATAACTCAATTGGAACGGGAACTGGTCTTCATCCTGAAGGAGGAATACTCTTTCTATCAATCGCTGTATATCCTGATTGACAAGCAGAAGGATATGATTAAATTCGAGAAGGATGAAAGGCTGCTCGATCTCTTTACTGAAATCGAAAGGTGCCACAGACGTATTCAGGAGTCCGAAGAAAAAATTTCATCTCTCAAAGAGAAAAAGCCGAAGTATTTTCACATCGCGTCTTCGGCTCCGGAAGTCAGGAAACTGGTTAACAGCATTGTTACCCTGGTAAAGAAGAACATTAATCTCGTCCGGGAAAATGAGGAGTATCTCAGAAGCCGGCACGGACGTATAAAATCCGAATTGAACGAATTAAAGAACAGCCATAAAATTCTGCGATATCTGCGCGAATCGGATCCTGCGCCGATGTTCGTGGATAATAAGAACTAATATTAAACCTCCTGAGAGGGTAGTGGAGGTACATAAAATGGACATAGGACCTGTCGACAACGCGAAGCCGCCTTCGGATAAGGGAGAAGGCGCAAAAAGGGAAACGGTTCGAAATAACGAACGATCTTCGGAACAGAAGGACGAGCTTTCCATCTCCGAAAAGGCACAGCAGCTTCAGGAAGAATCGAAAAAAACGGACGGTGGAATCGAACAGGAAAGACTTCGTGAGATTAAGGGAAGAATCGACCGCGGCTATTACAGCCGACCGAAGATTGCCGATAAAATTGCCGAAAAACTGCTCGGCGAAGAAACAGTCGAAGTCGATTTTTTGAGAGCGAAATACCCGGTGTTTTTCGAAGGAATACCGGACGGTGATTCCGAGCAGGAGGCCACGACCGAAGAACCGGAAGAGAGTGAATAAGTATCATTACAAATAAAACGGTGCTGAACTATGAATGCAACCAATACTGCCCCTGCGGCAAGTCCCGAAGCGAAAATTAAAAAACTGATCGGCAGTATAAGAAACCTGCCGACCCCACCGATTGTTTTTGAGCAGATTCAAAAGGTCCTTAATAATCCCGACACGTCAGTAGGGGATGTGGCTTCGATTTTATCGGAAGATCCTGCCATGTCGGTTAAGGTTCTGAAGCTGACCAATTCCGCCTTTTATGGTTTGCAGCGTGAGATCGACTCGGTCAAGCATGCCGTAATGATTATCGGGCTCGAAGCGGTCCGCAATCTGGTCCTGTCGGCTTCGGTTTTGAATATGTTCAAGGCAAACGACAGCAACAAAGATTATCATGAAACCTTCTGGCGCCATTCATTATCGGCGGCCTTTGCCTGCCGCCTGGTCGCGAAAAATTTTCGGAGGGGAGAGGTCTTCAATCCCGATCCGGCCTTTTCGACCGGTCTGATTCATGATATTGGGAAAATGATTATCTGCTGTTTTCTGCAGGACGAGCACGAGAAAATCGTTGCCGCGATGGCCGAAAATCCGGATAAGAGCGAATACCAGATAGAGTTCAGCATTCTTGGATTCGACCATGCCATGCTCGGAAGGGAACTGGCCCGTAACTGGAAACTGCCGGATCGCATGGCGGACGCGATCGGGTATCATCATAATCCGGCTGTCCCGAATGACAGCGAGGATTTTGCATACCTGATTTCACTTGGAGATTATGTCGCCCATATGAGCACTATCGCCGATAGCGATGATGCCCCCGAGAAGTATGTTATTCCGCAACAGGTATTTGACTTTTTCGGTCTCAGTGATGATGACCTGACCGGATTGCGGGGACAATTAATAGAAGAATACATGAAGGCTGAGACCTTCCTGAAAATTGCCGGCTTAGGCTGAGAAGTTTATTTATCATGGAATCGGGCCGGATTATCTCCGGCCCTTTTTTTATGGCACAACTTTATTAATAAAATCGAGTATTATTGGTTGAGCATAAAATCAGGAGGTCCAATATGCCGGAGAGAAAATTCTTTATTGTAGATGTCTTTGCCGATCAGAAATTCGGCGGCAACCAGCTGGCGGTATTTCTTGATGGTAATCAGTATAGTGATGATGTCAAGCAGAAGATGGCGCGTGAGATGAATTTCTCGGAAACGACCTTCATTATGTCCGACCGTGAACAAACGGGAACCTGGCCGGTCCGGATTTTCACGCCGAACGAAGAGGTCCCCTTTGCCGGGCATCCCACAATCGGAACTGCATATATTATCCAAAAATATCTGATAGAGTCACCGGTCGATAAAATAATCCTGGCCGAAAAGGCGGGCGATATACCGGTCTCGATATCGTATCGGAATAATGTTCCGGACATCCTGACCATGACTCAGCTTAGCCCGAAGTTCGGTGAAGAAATAGGGATTTCCGCAATTGCGGCAATATTACAGCTTGACGAAGAGCAATTCGATGAGCGCTATCCGATTGAATCGGTTTCAACCGGACTTGCGGCGCTGATGATTCCGCTCAAAACTCTTGAGGCAGTCAAGGGGGCCAGAATCAACCGTGATCGATATTTCGATTTCTGCAAAAAGCATGACACGAAGAACCTTTTTGTTTTTGCTCCCGAAACATATGATTCAGCCAATCAGATAAATGCCAGGATGTTTGCCGAATATTTCGGAGTCCCGGAGGATCCCGCCACCGGAAGCGCCAACGGGTGTCTGGCCGGGTACCTGGTCAAACATCGCTATTTCGGTGGTGCTGAAATAGATATCAGGGTGGAACAGGGTTACGAAATAGGACGGCCGTCGATTTTGTATCTGACCGCATCGAAAGATAAGAACTCATACACAATCAAGGTCGGGGGACGAGTGAATCTATTCGCACAAGGGAATACCGCGTAGCCTACTCCTTGATTTTATTGACGTCGCTTTCTTTCCCAAGGATCATGAGGATATCGGATTCCTGAATGGTGTATTCGCCCCCCGGAACATGCATATGGTCCTTTTCGGTCGGACGTTTTATTGAAATAATCTGGATGTGATACTTTTTGCGCAGATCCAGTTCTTTCAACTGCTTGCCGATAAATTTTCCCGGTGGTTTCATCTCGACCACACAATAGTCGCTTGCCAGGGGCAGGTAATCAATTATGTTTGGCCGGGCCAGTGAATGCGACAGCTTTATGGCCATTTGCTCTTCGGGAATTACGGCTTCGGCCGCCCCGACTTTTCGCAGTATTTTGGCATGATCGGCGCTGACGGCCTTGACGATAATTCGTTTTGCCCCGAGTTCATTGAGGTATAGTGTAATGAGGATTGCGGCGTGGGCATTTTCGCCGGTAGATATCACGAAGTAATCAAAATTTCCCGGCTCGATATTTTCGAGGAAATTCCTGTCGGTAGCATCCGCTATAATAGCCTGGTAAACATCATCCTGAATATCCTGGATCTTCGTTTTATCGATATCAATGGCCGTGACTCTTCCACCCAGTTGAGTCAGTTCCCGCGCGACCTTGGCACCGAAATTGCCGAGGCCGATAATTCCATATTGTTTCATTTTTCGACCGCCTAACCTACCATAACCGGTTCATCCGAATAGACTATTTCACCCCGCTGTGGTGGCCGGGCGAGGGAAAAAGCTAATGTCAAAAGCCCAACGCGACCGGCAAACATCAGGGTAATTATAATTACTTTACCGAAATCGTGCAAATTTGAAGTGATTCCCATCGACAGGCCGACAGTCCCGAAGGCCGAAAAGATCTCGAACATATTCTCAAGAAACCACCCTTTGGTGGCGACATGGGCCGCCGATACACTCTCCGTAAATAGAAAAACCGCCAAGAGAAAAAGAACGACAATAACCGACAGATGAAATAATGTGAAGGCTCCTGTTACCGAATTTTCCGAAATCGATCTTTTGAAAATCGAAGCCCTGGCTCGTCCCAAGAACCGGTTGTAAATAACCAGCAGAATTATTGCCATCGTGGTCGTTTTAATACCCCCGGCACAGGACCCGGGACACGCCCCGATAAACATCAATATTATGGTTATCAGCAGGCTGACATCGGTCAGGGATGTCTGCGGAATCGTATTGAAACCGGCCGTTCGGGCCGTTACCGACTGGAAAAAGCTGTTTATCAGGCCCCCGGATAAGCCGAGATTCTCCACCATGTTGCCGTACTCCGAGGCAAAAATCGTGGCTGTTCCCCCGACTATCAGAACGGCGGTTGCGGTAAGGCAGAGCTTGGAGTGAAGCGACAGCCGCAGTCTTTTTGCGTATACTGCGGCAATCAATTCTCTGATGACGATAAAACCAAGCCCCCCCAGTATAATTAACCCTGAAAAGATGAAGATTAAAATATAATCGCCGCTGAACGATTCCAGGCTGTTACTGAAAGTGGAAAACCCTGCATTACAAAATGCCGAAATGGAGTGGAAAATGGCGTAATATACTGCCTGATCGTGCGGCATTACTTCCTGAAATCTCCAATATATAAATAACGCCCCGATTCCCTCGACCAGCAGAGTCGTCGAAAGCACAGCCAGGATAAGGTGTCCCGGTTTGACCTGAACCTTGCTTTCCAGGGTCTGGGACAGGCTCAGTCGTTCATTAAGGGTCAGCCGTGTTCCCAAAGAAAGCAGGATAAGGGTTGTAAAGGTCATTATGCCCAATCCTCCCAATTGGATCAGAATCAATATTACTATCTGTCCGAAAAATGAAAAGGCACTTCCGGTATCCACTACAATCAATCCCGTGACGCAAATTGCTGAAGTTGCCGTGAACAGAGCATCAAGAAATCCGATAGACTGCTCTGAGGCGCTGACCGGAAGCGACAGGACTATGGCCCCGATTAAGATGGCGCTGAAAAAGTAAATCAGGACCCGTCGTCCGGGGTGAGGACCTAATAATTGCATTTGTTCCTGCTTTCAAATTTCCACGAAATTAAGGGTGTTTTTCTTCCGGTGTCAAATTTTAATATCCCGTAAAACCTAAATTTTTGTCTTATAATCAATTAGTGCGCTTGACAAGAGCCCTTTAAATCCCTTTTATTCCTACTTGAAAAAAGAGCGCAAATGCAATTAGAACTTTTTGATTACAACCTACCGGAAGAACAGCTGGCCTATTATCCCGCCAAACAAAGGGATGCCTCAAAACTGATGTCTCTTGACCGTGCCACCGGTCAAATCGGGCACCATAAATTCTCAGAAATTATTGATTTTCTCAACCCGGGGGACGCCCTGGTTATCAATAATACCCGAGTCTTCAAAGCCCGGCTCCGGGCCCGAAGGGAAACCGGAGGGCGGGTTGAAGTATTTCTTCTGGAAGAGATCAAGCATGAGGGGAAAATTTCCTGGCTGGTTTTGACCCATCCAACCCGGCGGATTAAGGAGGGGGAACAGCTCTATGTCGGTGAGTTCGATAGTTTCGAGCTGGTTGCGAAGAGGGACGACGGCAAATCGATTATCCGATTCAAAAGCCGTTCCGAAGCGGATCGGATCATCAACCGTTACGGCAATGTTCCCCTGCCAATATATATTCACCGTGAACCGGATAAGGAAGACGAAGAGAGATACCAGACAGTTTATTCCCTGACGACCAAGGACAAGTCGGTCGCGGCCCCGACCGCGGGGCTTCATTTCACGGACCAGATTCTCGATAGAATCAAAGAAAAGGGAATAAAAATTATCCCGATAACGCTGCATGTCGGATATGGCACCTTCAAAAGCGTGAAGAGTGAGAATATCGAAGATCATATTGTCGATCCGGAATTTGCCGAAATTTCGAAATCGTCCGCCAAGGCAATAAATAGAATCAGGGCAGAGGGGGGCAAGATTGTCGCGGTCGGGACCACCTCCGTCAGGACTCTGGAATCGGCTAATATCGTCAACGGGGAAATTCAACCCCTTTCCGACTATGTCCATCTGTATATCCGTCCGGGTTATGAATTCAAAGTGGTAGACCGCCTTATTACCAATTTTCACCTTCCGAAATCATCGCTGATTATTCTCGTTTCCGCTTTTGCGGGGAGAGAGAAAATCCTTGAAGCCTATAACGAAGCGGTCAAAAATGGCTATCGCTTTTACAGCTACGGGGATTGTATGGTTATCACCTGATTTTTAAACTTTTCCCGATTAATTAGATTCAATATATTATCCCCCATGAGTAATATTGCCATAATAGTAGCGGCCGGTCAGGGGAAACGGTTTGGCGGTGAAATCCCCAAGCAGTTCCGAATGGTTGGCAAACTGCCATTGCTGAGCCTGACAATCAGCCGTTTTGAAAGGGCGAAAACGGTCGATGAAATCGCGGTCGTGGTTGCCGAAGAACATCTTCTATATGTTCGTGAAAAGATAGTCCAGCCATACGGATTCAGTAAGGTAAACCGCATCGTGGCGGGAGGAGAGTCGAGGCAGGAATCGGTTTTTAGAGGGCTCAAGAGCCTGCCCATTGCGACTTCACTGGTCGCGATACATGACGGGGTCAGGCCGATGGTTTCTCCATCCGATATTGACCGCGTCATTATGGTCGCCCAGAAGGAACGAGCCGCGATCCTGGCGCGGCCCATTACCGAAACGGTCAAGCGGGTGGAAGGGGATTTCATTATCTCGACTCTTGATCGCGCCAAGCTGTACCTCGCTGAAACCCCGCAGGCTTTTCAATATGACATTATTATGTCTGCGCACGGGCAGGCGCCGGATAAAATATCGGCCTCGGATGATGCCACCCTGGTGGAGTCGCTCGGCTTCAAAGTGAAAACCGTTTTGCCGGATTTCTCGAATATAAAAGTAACTGAAATGCGTGACCTGGAATACGCCAAATTTATGCTGTCAAGGGACGATGAAACCTGATCTTCGTATCGGAATCGGTTACGACTCGCATCGCTTTGCGAGGAATAGAACGCTGGTTATGGGCGGCGTGATCATTCCCTATGAAATGGGCCTGGAGGGGCACAGCGACGCCGATGTTCTTCTTCATGCGATCGCCGATGCCCTGCTTGGGGCGGCTGCGCTGGGGGATATTGGTCAGCATTTTCCGGATTCGGATGACGAATATAAAGACATGAAATCGACCATCCTGCTTGCCCGGGTCTTTGAAATGATTGTCAAAGAGGGTTACCAGGTCGGCAATATCGACGCGGTTATCATTGCCGAGAACCCCAAAATGAAACCGCATATACCGATTATGCAGGGTAAGATATCCAAAATAGTCTTGATCCCGGAGAAGGATATTTCGATTAAAGCAACGACCAATGAGCAAATGGGCTTTGTCGGCAGGAATGAAGGGATAGCGGTAACTGCTGCCGCGCTGATATATAAAGATAATGGAACAGTCGCTGCAACTGATAAATGACTTTCTGGATCACGTTTTTGCCTATGGCGTTTTCTGGATATACTTGACACTTTTTCTGGCCGCCTTTATTGAAAATATTTTCCCGCCGTTTCCGGGCGATTTTTTTTCCCTGACGGCGGGAGCGATTGCCGCTTCGGGGCGACTTGATGTCTGGGCGGCCTTTTTGGTCATTTCTGTTGGGGGATTAATGTCCACGATAGTTATTTATTTTCTGGGGAAAAACCTGGGACGGGAATTTTTTCTTCGCAAGAATTATAAATTAATATCACGAAAGGACATTCTTAATCTCGAGCAATGGTTTCATCGCAGGGGAGCTGTCCTTTTATTATTCAATCGTTTTATAGTCGGAGCGAGAGCCGCGGTTGCACTGGTGTCCGGAATGTCCCGTTATGATTTCGGGAAAATGGCTTTATATATGAGTATTTCCTTTCTTCTTTTTAACGGGATAGTAATTTTTAGCGGCTATTTTTTCGTGGCGAAATTCGATTTAATCGTAAAATATTTCCACATGTACGAAAAACTCGCCTGGCCGATTTTAATCATTATCGTGTTAATGTTTGCGGCATATAAAATAAAAACATGGAAGACAAATGGATAAAAAAATGAATATCCTGGTTCTGGCCGGAGGGAATTCCGCCGAGCGCGAGGTTTCGCTGAAATCAGCCCGCGCGGTCGGCGAAGCTCTTCAGCGTCTCGGCCATAAAGTCCGGGCGCTCGATACGGCCAATGGAAAATCCCTGATTGACCAGGGAGGACAATTCTTATCCGATATCGCCTCAATCGCCGGGAAGTTGCCTGCCGCCGGCCCGGAAAGCATGATTGTCAGCCGATCGCTGGAATCGGATGAATACCGCGATATGGACCTGGTTTTTATCGCCCTGCATGGCGGTTCCGGTGAGGACGGGACAATTCAAGCGATGCTTGATCTCGCAGGAGTCAAATACACCGGTTCGGGCATGCTGGCATCGGCGCTGGCAATGAATAAAGCCATGACTAAGAAACTGGCCAGATCGGAAAATATCACGACCCCGCGTTGGACCGTTGTCGAAAAGGGAAAAATCAGGAATTCCTCAGATCTGACGGATAAAATTTTCGCGGAATTTACGCTTCCTTTTATCGTTAAGCCGAACAATTCCGGCTCTACGGTCGGGTTGACTCTGGTGAAAAATATGACCCAGCTTGAACCGGCCCTGAATTCCGCCTTTAAAGAAGGGGTGCAGGTTCTCATCGAGGAGTATAAAAAGGGACGCGAAATTACCTGCTCGATATTGAATGGAGAGCCTCTGCCGCTGGTCGAAATAAAGCCCAAAAAAGAGTTGTACGATTATGAGTGCAAATATACCAAAGGGATGTCCGAGTATATCTGCCCGGCAAAGATCGATGATGAACCGGCCAGGGTTATCTCGGAAAATTCTGTTCGGATGTACGATCAGATTGGATGCCGGGGATTGGCGCGGGTCGATTTTATCATGGATTCCGAGAACAAACCATGGTTCCTCGAGGTTAATACCATACCGGGGATGACGGAGTTGTCATTATCCCCGATGGCGGCCAAAGCCGCAGGGATAGAGTTTGATGAACTTATTGAGAGAATATGCCGGAGAAGTGCGGAAGAAGTATAACAATGCCTGATTTTAATGTCGATGGAGTAATTTTTGACCTCGGATCGACCCTGCTGGAATACGAAAATATTCCCTGGGTTACGCTGAATTTGAAATGTCTCGAAAGCGGATACAACTACCTTCTGGATGAAGGATACCATCCGCCGAGCCTGGAGGAATTTACCGGCACCTATATCGAAGTGCGTGAGAAATTTCGGGCCAAAGCCGCGAAGACCCTCGAAGAATATGATATAGTCGAACCGATAAGGGTGATGCTTGATAAAGCAGGCTTGAATACAGACGACGGCCTCGCCGAGCGCTTTTTCGCATCGTACTATGAACCTGTCGCAAAGCAACTGACTATTTTTGGGGATACCCTGACGGTCCTGAAGGAAATCAAGAACTCCGGCAAGAAAATCGGCCTGGTCTCGAATACGATTTTTCCGGAGAGCTTTCATCAGGCGGAACTGGAGCGTTTCCAGCTGGCCCCATATTTTGATTTCACGATATTCTCCTCATCGTTCGGTTATCGTA
>Ga0272443_10007416_pt1 | contig 10484 bp, 9 predicted proteins | sample SSMAcet12_FD_193581 | JGI IMG/M metagenome (GOLD analysis project Ga0272443, IMG submission 193581) | Marine sediment archaeal communities from Little Sippewissett salt marsh, Falmouth, MA, United States - SSM-Acet-12 | ecosystem: Environmental > Aquatic > Marine > Wetlands > Sediment ... | reverse complement strand
GGTGAGCCAGGGCGGCGGCTCGCCGGCCGCGACGGCGTCCCGGATGCGCCGGCTCTGGGCCGGATGCGTCTCCCCCGCCAGCAGGCGGCAGGGGCGCGCGCTCCTCGCCTCGCCGCCGGCGCGCGCCAGGACGGCCACCTCCACGGCGGCGAAGAGGTCGTCGGGATCCTTCCAGCCCTCCACGTCGCGCAGGCTGTCCTCGCCGATGATCAGGACGAACTCCAGGGATTCGCCGTGTCGGCCCTGCAGGGCGCGCACCGTGTCCACGGTGTAGCTGACGCCGCGCCGCTCGCCCTCGATGGGCTCCACGCGCAGCCAGGGCTCCTCGGCGGCCAGGAGGGCCGCCATCTCGCGGCGCAGCCGCCAGGGGCTGACGCCGCCGGCGTCCTTGTGGGGCGGCCGGTAGGCCGGGATCAGCCACACCTCGTCGAGTTCGAGGGCGGCGCGGGCGCGCCGCGCCATCCAGAGGTGGCCCGTGTGCGGCGGATCGAAGCTCCCTCCGAGCAGGCCGATGCGCCGCCGCCGCGCCATGGCTCAGCGCAGCTCCGGCAGCAGCTCCTGGGCGCGCCGGGCGCTGTCGCTGCCGGGGTACTCGCCCTGGAGGCGCTCGTAGGTGCGGCGGGCCGCCTCCCACTCCTCGGCGTCGGTCTGGATCTCCAGCAACTCGAAGAGCGCCTCGGGCAGGTAGGCGCTGGTGGGGTGCTCGCGCAGGAGCTTCTCGTAGTAGATGCGTGCCGCCTCCGGTCGTCGCAGGCGCCGGTAGAGGCGCGCCGTGGCCAGGGCCTTGCGGGCCAGCTTCTCGCTGAGCTCGAGGATGCTCTGGCGCGCCGGCTCGCGGTAGGGGCTGGCGGGATAGTCGAGGAGGAAGGCCTCCAGCTTGCGGATGGCCTGCTCTGTGGGCGACTGGTCGCGGTCGTAGGGCAGGGACTGACGCACCCAGCACTGGGCCTCGTAGTAGGCGGCCGCCTCCAGCGAGTCGCTGCGCGGGTAGTTGCGCTGGTAGATCTCGAACTCGACGGCGGCCGTCGGGAAGTCCTCGTTCTCGAAGTAGGAGCGGGCCAGCTGGAACTGGGCCACCATGGTCTCGGCGCCGCCACCGCCCGCGTCCAGGTAGAGCCGGTATTCGTCGATGGCCTGGGGCCAGTCGCCGCGCTCGAAGGCGCGGTCGCCCTTCTCCTTGCGTGAAAGCTTTTCGCCCGACGCGCAGCCCGTCAACGCCAGCAGGGCCAGCGCCAGCAGCCACGTCACCGCGCGGCGCGTGCGTGGTGACCGCATCACTCCAGCCTCGCCTTCTCCAGGGTTTGCAGCCTCGCGATGGCCGCGTCGTAGATCCGGCCCGTGCCGGCCGCGTTGCCCTCGACGATGCGGCGGTAGCAATCCGCGGCGGCGTCGTAGTCCTGCAGGTTCTCGTAGCAGGCGCCCAGCTCGAGCAGGGCCTCGGCCGTCTTGGGCGGGTTGATGTCGTAGCGCAGCACCTTGCGCAGCATGTCGATGGCGCCCTCGTAGTCCATCCGGGCGCTGGCGGCCCTCGCCTCGTGGATGAGGATCTCCTGGTAGAGCCAGACGGCCTCGTGGCGCCGCCGGTGCCGCGGGTAGCTGCGCAGGAAACGCTCCAGGACGCGCATGGCCTCCGGCCAGCGCTCGAGGCGGTGCAGGCTGACGCCGTAGGGGAAGAGGGCCCCCTGCACGGCCGCCGTGTCGGGGTAGGCCGCCAGCCCGGCCTCGTAGAGGGAGGCCGCGGCCCCCCACTCCCGGTCCCGGTACTTCCGCTCGGCCATGAAGAAGGCGTAGGGACCCAGGTCGCGCAGGGCGTCGAACTCCAGGGCCGCCGTCCAGCGGCGCGCCGCGCGGGCGATCTCCCCGGCCCGGTAGTCCTCGCGCGCCCGGGCGTCGTAGAGGGCGGCCGCCTGGAGGGCGTAGGCCGGGCTGATGGCCGCCAGGGTGCGGAAGTAGGCCTCGGCCTCGCCGTCGCGGTCCTGGGCCAGGAGACTGCGCGCCACCAGGTCCAGGGCCGTCTCGTTCTCGCGCTCGCGCTGGAGGACGTAGAGGCCCTCGAGCTGGGCCTCCTCGTACTGGCCGGCGGCGAAAAGCTCGCGGCCCTTGCGCAGGTGCTCGTCCAGCTCGCTCCGGGCGCAGCCCGCCGCCAGGACGACGAGCAGTGTCACGGTCCAGAGCCGCCATCGGTAACGACGTCGCATGCCGGCGGCGTCCGGCGGCATCAGTCGCTGCTCTGGTTGCTGAAGAAGAGGTAGACCAGGCTGGAGATCAGGGCGGTCACGACGAAGGGTTCCACGGACTTGGACCAGTCCTTCTCCTTGAGTTCGGGCTGCGTGAAGGGATAGCTCTCGCTGCGCACGAGGTCGCGCAGGTCGTAGGGCACGCGGTCGGTGGCGAGGATCTCCTCCTGGGCCGTGGCCAGCTCGGCGCCCGAGGCCGCGTCCAGGAGGCGAACGGCCACGACGCAGGTGCCGCTGCGCTCGATCTCCTTCTTGACGAAGAGCGCGCTGCGGTCCAGTCCCGTGTAGGCGATGCGCAGGTCGAGGATGCGGTACTCCAGGCGCGCCGCGCAGTCGGTGCCGTCCGTGGACACGCTGAGCCCCCGTACCCGGGCGGCCTCGTCGAGGGCGAGCTGGACCAGGGCGTTGCCGCTGTGCTCGCCGGCGGCGCGGCTGTGCAGGCAGCGGCCGGACAGGCGCGGCGCCAGCGTGTCGAGCGTCTTCCCGGCCACGCCTCGGCACAGCTCGTGGGCCAGGCCGAGGTTGGTGGGGATGCCCTGGACACTGAGGGGCGGCTCCGCGGCGGCCAGCAGGTCGGCGGGCAGTGTGCCCAGGACGAACCAGCCGAGCAGGGGACCGGCGAGCAGGCGTGCGAGTCGGCGGAAGCGCTTCATGTCGTACTCCGTGCTAAGGGCTTGTTCCCGCTTGGTATAGGGAAGGCCGCGGATCCTGTCAATGCCTGTCCGGGGTGCGGGCCAGGCGGCCGCGCAGGTCGTAGACGTCGGCCGCGAGGACCTCGGCTTCCACGTACTGCCCTAGGATAAGTTCCCCGGCGTCGTCCAGGAAGAGGTGACCGTCCACCTCGTAGGCGTCCCGCTCGCTGCGCAGGGCGGCCCGGGCGCCCGGGAAGGGCGAGGTGGCCAGGGGATCGGCGCCCCGCCCCGGCGGCAGGCCGTCGCCGGCGCCGGCCAGGGCCTCCACGAAGCAGCCGAGGATCCGTCCCACCAGGGCCTCGTGCCGCTCGGCGCTGATGTCCATCTGCTGGACCTGGAGGCGCTCGAGGCGCTCGGCGGCGACCTCGGCCGGAACGGGATCCGGCATGTCCGCGGCGGGCGTGCCCTCCTCGACGCTGAAGGCGAAGGCGCCCAGCTTGTCGAAGGGATGCTCGGCCAGGAAGTCCAGCAGCCGGGCGAAGTCGTCCTCGGTCTCGCCGGGATGGCCCACCAGGACCGTGGTGCGCAGGCAGAGGTCGGGACGCTCGCGCCGGAGGCCGCCGAGCAGCGCGGCCAGCCGGGCGCGGTCGTGGCCTCGCCGCATGCGGGCGAGGACCGCGTCGCTGGCGTGCTGGATGGGCATATCCAGGTAGGGCGCCACGCGTGGCTGGTCGAAGATGTCCAGCAACCCGGGCAGGTCCACCAGTGCCGGATGCAGATAGAAAAGGCGCAGCCAGCGGGGCCCGCCGGCGCGCGCCAGGCGCCGCACGAGGCCGGGCAGGTCCCCGCCGATGTCGCGGCCGTAGGCGGCCGTGTCCTGGCTGATGAGGTTGATCTCCCCCACGCCCCGCGAGGCCAGCTCGCGCACCTCGGCCTCGATGTCCCCCGGCGGGCGGCTGCGGTAGGAGCCGCGGATGGCCGGGATGGCGCAGAAGGCGCAGGCGCGGCTGCAGCCCTCGCTCACCTTGACGTAGGCCAGGTGCGGCGGCGTCAGCAGGGGACGCCCCAGGCAGCCGTCGAAGGCGATGCGCGGCGCGTCGGGCACCAGGCTGCGCGGCGCGCCGCCGGCGTCGCCGAGAACGGCGAGGGCCCGCGCCAGCTCCGCCTGCTGGCAGACACCCGCCAGCAGGTCGATCTCGGGGACCTCCTCGGCCAGGGTGCGGGCGTAGCGCTGGGACAGGCAGCCGGTGACGGCCAGGCGCGCGCCCGTCTCCCGCTTGACGGCGGCGAGGGCGAGCAGGCGCTCGACGTTCTCCTCGCGGGCCGCCTCGATGAAACCGCATGTGTTCAGGACGATGACGTCGGCCGCCGCGGGATCGTCCACGGCGGTGAAGCGCCCGGCCGGCAGCAGGTTCAGCAGGGCCTCGCTGTCCACGAGGTTCTTGCTGCAGCCGAGGGTCTCCAGGTAGAGGCGGCGGGCGCCCGTCAAGGCCCGTCCCCGTCGCCGGCGTCCTCGAGCACCTCGGGGCCCACGAGGACGTCGCGGGCCTTGCTGCCCGTGTGGGGCCCCACGATCCCCGCCTCCTCGAGCATGTCCATCAGCCGGCTCGCGCGCGTGTAGCCCACGCGCAGCCGGCGCTGGAGCATGGTCGTGCTGCCGAAGCCCTGCAGGACGACGATGCGCCTGGCGTCCTCGTACAGCTCGTCCTCGGCACCGAAGTCCCGGCCCGAGCCCGCCGGTCGCTCCAGCGCGAGGGGCGGCTCCGGGGCCGCCTGCTCGCGCCAGTGCGCCACGACGCGCTCCACCTCCTCGGTGCCGACGAAGGCGCCGTGGAGCCGCTGAGGAAAGGGCCTCCGGCCGTGCTTGAAGAGCATGTCGCCGCGGCCGATGAGGGTCTCGGCGCCGACGGCGTCGAGGATGGTCTTGGAATCGAAGCGGCTGAAGACCTTGAAGGCGACGCGGCTGGGAAAGTTGGCCTTGATGACGCCGTCGATGATGTCCACGCTGGGCCGCTGGGTGGCCAGCACCAGGTGGATGCCCACGGCGCGCGCCATCTGGGCCAGGCGGATGATGGGCGTCTGCACGTCGCGGCCGAGAGTCATCATCAGGTCGGCGAACTCCTCCACGACGCAGACCAGGAAGGGCAGGGTGGCGGTGACGGTCTCGCCCTCGGCGTCGGTGATCTGCCCGGCGCGCACGCGCTCGTTGTACTCGTCGAGGCTGCGCACGCCGGCGGGCTTGAGCAGGAGGTAGCGCCGCTCCATCTCCCCCACCAGCCAGTTGAGGGCCTGCAGGGCCACGCGGTTGTCCGTGATCACCGGGTGAAGCAGGTGCGGGACCTCGTTGTAGACGCTCAGCTCGAGCATCTTGGGATCCACCAGGAAGAGGCGCAGGGTCTCGGGCGTGTGCACCAGGAGCAGGCTGACCAGCAGGCTGTTGATGCACACGCTCTTGCCCGTGCCCGTAGCGCCGGCCACCAGCAGGTGCGGCATCTCGGCGAGGTCGGTCCAGGTGGCCTTGCCGTCCACGTCCACGCCGAGGGCCAGGGCCAGCTCGCCGCCGCGACCCGCCGCGTCCTCGGCCTCGAGCACCTCGCGCAGGCGGATGAGCCGCGGCTTCGGGTTGGGCACCTCGACGCCGATGGCCGCCTTGCCAGGGATGGGCGCCACCAGGCGCAGCTCCTTGCTGCGCAGGGCCAGGGCCAGGTCCTCGCGGCGGCTGACGATCTGTGTCACCTTGACACCGCTGTCGGGCTCGAACTCGTAGGTGGTGACCACGGGCCCCTGGCTCATGGCGCTCACGCGACCGTTCACGTGGAAGCTGGCGAGCTTGTCCACCAGGACCCGGGCCCGGTCCTCCAGGGCGCGGCGGTCGGCCTGGCGGTCCACGGGCTCCGGCGGCTCCAGCAGCGAGGTGTCGGGCAGGACGTAGTCGCCGCGCCGGCGGACCGGCGCGGGGCGACGGCGCGGCCGCGCGGCCTGCCGGACGGGGGCGGCGGCCGCCCCCGCCGCCGCCGCCATGGCGGGAGCCTCCGCTTCCGCTTCCGCCTCCGGCGGCGTTTCCAGATCGCGCGCGTCCACCGTCAGCACTGCGGATACCTCCGCGGCCGCGCCCCGGCGCGCCTCGCGCCGCGCGGCCATCCAGTCCGCCAGGCGCCAGCGCATTCCGGCGACGGCCCGCCCCGCAGCCCGGGCCATCCCGGCGAGGGCGCGCCCGGCGCCGGCGGCCAGCCGCCCGGCGGCGCATAGCAGCCACCAGACGGCGCGGGGCAGGGCGAGGAGCGTGGCGAGGGCGGCGCGCCGCAGGCCCGACAGCCAGGCGCCGGGCAGCAGCGCGAAGAGCCCGGCCAGCGTCAGGAAGCCGAGCAGCACCTGGCTCCCCGTACGACCCGTGAAGCTGAGCAGGCCCTCGGCCAGCAGGACGCCCAGCCAGCCGGCCCGGGACGCGTCCGGCCCGCCCAGCCAGGGACTGCCGGCCCAGAGCAGCGCCAGGAGGCCGGCGGCAGTCCAGCCGACGAGCAGACCGCGGCGGCGGCGTGCCGCCAGGTCGGCCCAGGCGGCCAGGAGGCAGGCGGGCGCCAGCAGCCAGGGCGCCAGGGCGCCCAGGAGTTCCACGAGCGCCTTGGCGAGGATGGCCCCCACGAAGCCGAAGGCGTTCTCCGCCGCGAGCAGTTGGCGGTCCCAGCCCCAGCGCGGCATGTCGGTGGAATCGTAGGTGGCGACGCTCACGGACAGGAGCACCGCCAGGAAGAGGAACAGCAGCCCGCGCAGGGCGTGCCGTCGTGTCTTCATGCTCTCACCCCCAGCCGGCGGTCAGGCGGACGTGGCGCGCCAGTCCTCCTCCTCGAGGAAGCGCGTGCTGACGTCGCCGGCGATGAAGCGCGGATGCCTGACGAGGCGCGCGTGGAAGGGCAGCGTGGACGGCACGCCCTCGATGACGCACTCGTCCAGGGCCCGTCGCATGCGCTCCAGGGCCTCGCTCCGGTCGGCCCCGTGGGCGATGATCTTGGCGATCATCGAGTCGTAGAAGGGTGGGATCTCGTAGCCCGCGTAGACGTGGCTGTCCACCCGCACGCCGGGGCCGCCGGGCAGGTGCAGTGCCGTCACCTTCCCCGGGGCCGGCAGGAAGTCGCGCTCGGTGTCCTCGGCGTTGATGCGGCACTCGATGGCGTGGCCCCGCAGGCGGACCTCGTCCTGCCTCAGGCTCAGGCGCTCCCCGCCGGCGATGCGCAGCTGCTCCTTGATGAGGTCCAGCCCCGTGACCATCTCCGTGACGGGGTGCTCCACCTGGATGCGCGTGTTCATCTCCATGAAGTAGAAGCGACCGTCCTCGTCGAGGAGGAACTCGACGGTGCCGGCCGAATGGTAGCCGACGGCCGCCGCGGCGCTGATCGCGGCATCGCCCATGCGCTCGCGCAGGGACGCGTCCACGGCCGGCGAGGGGGACTCCTCCACCAGCTTCTGATGACGGCGCTGAATGGAGCAGTCGCGCTCGCCCAGGTGCAGGACGTTGCCGTACTTGTCGCCGAGGATCTGCATCTCCACGTGGCGCGGCCGGGCCAAGTAGCGTTCCACGTAGAGCTCGCCGCTGCCGAAGGCCGCCTGGGCTTCGGCCTGGGCCGTGGCGAAGGCGCGGGGGAACTCCTCCTCGCCCGCCGCCACGCGCATTCCCTTGCCGCCGCCGCCGGCGGCCGCCTTGACGATGACGGGGAAGCCGATCTCCCGCGCCACGCGCAGGCCCTCCAGCTCGTCGGCCACGGCGCCGTCGCTGCCGGGCACCACGGGCACGCCGGCCTTCACCATGGTGGCGCGGGCCAGGGCCTTGTCCCCCAGGAGGCGGATCATCCCGGGATCGGGCCCCACGAAGACGAGGCCGTGGCTCTGGCAGACCTCGGCGAACTGCGCGTTCTCGGCCAGGAAGCCATAGCCCGGGTGGACGGCGTCAGCGCCGGTCACCTCGGCGGCGCTGATGATGGCATGGATGTTCAGGTAGGAGCGGCTCGCCGCGGGCGGCCCGATGCAGACGGACTCGCGCGCGAAGCGCACGTGCAGGCTCTCCTCGTCCGCCTCCGAATGGAGGGCGACCGTCTCGATGCCCAGCTCCTCGCATGCGCGAAGGACGCGAAGGGCGATCTCGCCGCGGTTGGCGACGACCAGCTTGCGGATCATGGCGACTCCCCGGCCGCGGCGGCGGGCCGCGCCCGCTTGTGCGTATCACATCGTCCGGGGGGTGTCCAGCGGGCATTTGCGCGCCCCGGCAGGGCGCGGAGCCGCTCGGGGCGTGGCCGAGCGGAGTCCCGCCTACTCCTTGAACGCCTTCATCAGGCCCTCGGCGCCCTCGATGCCCATGAGTTTGAGGCGGATCTCGTCGGGGTGGGTGGCGTGGCGCAAGGCCTCCTCCAGCTCCACCTTGCCCGACTGGCAGAGCTCCAGCAGGCTCATGTCGAAGGTGCGGGTGCCGTAGACGGCCTGGCCCTCCACCAGGAAGTCCCGGACCGCGGCCAGCTTGGTGGGATCCAGGAGGTAGTCGCGCACCGTGGAGCAGCCCACCAGGATCTCCGTCGCCGGCAGGCGCGCGCCGCCCTCGGCGCCGCGCACTAGACGCATGCTGATGATACCCTTCAGGTTGTGGGCCAGCAGGTAGCGGACCTCCGTGTGCTGGTCGGGCGGATAGAGGGACAGGACGCGGTTGATGGTCTGGATGGCGTCCGTCGTGTGGAGGCTCGACAGGACCAGGTGGCCCGTGTCGGCAGCCGTCAGGGCCACGCGCATGGTCTCGGAGTCGCGGATCTCGCCAATGACCAGCACGTCGGGATCCTGGCGCAGGACATAGCGAAGGGCCGTGTGGAAGGAGCCCGTGTCGCTGCCCACCTCGCGCTGTGTGATGAGGCCGAGTCCGTCCATGTGCAGGAACTCGACGGGATCCTCCACCGTCATGACGCGCGCGGGGCGCGTGGCGAGAATGCGCTTGACCATGGCGGCCAGGGTCGTGGTCTTGCCGCTGCCCGTCATGCCGGTGACGAGAACCAGGCCGCGCGAGATCTCCGCCAGCTTCGCCGTCACTTCGGGCAGGTTGAGGCTCTCCAGGTCCGGCACCTCCGTCGGGATGTGCCGGAAGACCATGGCCGTGCTGCTGCGCTGCATGAAGACGTTGCCGCGGAAGCGTCCCAGGCCTGGCATGCTCAGGGCCAGGTCCACCTCGTGCTCCTCCTCGAAGTGCTGCGACTGCTTGTCGTCGAGGACCTGCTTGAGCAGGACCTTCATGCTGTTCACATCGAGGTCAGCCTCCTCCATGAAGACGATGTCGCCCTGGACGCGGAAGGCGGGCGGGCGCCCGGCCTTGAGGTGGAGATCGCTGGCCCCGCGGTCGACCATCTCCTGCAGCAGACTGGCAAGTTCCATCGACGCCTCCTTTGCGAGGAGGCGCTAGCAAGAAATCGTCCCGCCGCGAGGCGGGCAGCGCGGGAAACGACGGGGAAGGATGAGGCGGCGCGAGGATCCCCGCGCCGCTCAGGCCGTCTCGATCAGGAAGAGGATCTGGCCGAATTCGACCGGCTGGCCGTTCTCCACGCGGATCTCGCGCACCACGCCGGCCACCTCGCTCTCGATCTCGTTCATGAGCTTCATGGCCTCGATGATGCAGAGCACTCTGCCCGGTGTCACCCGCGCGCCCTCGCGCACGAAGGGATCGGCGTCGGGACTGGACGCCCGGTAGAAGGTGCCGACCATGGGAGCCTTGACGGCCTGCAGGCCCTCCTCCAGCTCCGCCGCCGGCGGCGCAGGCGCTGCAATCGGCTCGGCCTGCGCCGGCGCCGGGGCCGCGGCGGACGCTCCGGCGCGCCGGGCCACGCGGAGGCGGCGGCCGCCGAGCGGGCTCTCGGTGATCTCGATCTCGCCCAGTTCCGGATGCTCCTCAAGCAGTTCGATCAGGCGTCGGAGATCGTTTTCGCGCATGACGGCTCCTTGTCGGGATCGGCCCTAGGGCTCCCCCATGAGATGGCGCAGGGCGAGCTTGTAGCCCTCGACTCCGAGGCCGCAGATCACCCCGCGGGTGGCGGCGGCACAGAGGCTGCGCCGCCGGAAGTGCTCGCGCGCGTGCAGATTGCTCAGGTGGACCTCCACTACGGGCAGGTCCAGGCCGGCGATGCAGTCGCGCAGGGCGACGCTGGTGTGGGCGAAGCCGCCGGGATTGAAAACGACGCCGCGGCAGCGCCCCTCGGCGCCCTGCAGGGCATCGATGAGTTCGCCCTCGTGGTTGCTCTGGTGGAACTCCAGCATGACACCAAGACGGCCGGCCCATTCCGCCAGTTCCTCGTGGAGGGACTCGAGACGGTCCGCGCCGTAGATCTCCGTCTCGCGCCGGCCGAGCCGGTTCAAGTTGGGCCCCTGCAGGACGAGGTAGCGATCCACTCAGGCCCCCTTCCGCGGGGGCTCGTCGCCGCCGGGCGCAGTCTCGTCCTCGGGCCAGGAATCCTCGTCCTCCGGAGAAGGCGCCGGCATGAGGTCGCGCTCGATGTCGGCCAGGGGGATGTCGAGGACCCCCGGCGACTCCGCCGCGCCCGGGCGCGGCTGACCGGGCACCTCCTCGCCGCTGGCCTCCTGGCGGGCAAGGGCT
>Ga0272443_10007415_pt1 | contig 10484 bp, 10 predicted proteins | sample SSMAcet12_FD_193581 | JGI IMG/M metagenome (GOLD analysis project Ga0272443, IMG submission 193581) | Marine sediment archaeal communities from Little Sippewissett salt marsh, Falmouth, MA, United States - SSM-Acet-12 | ecosystem: Environmental > Aquatic > Marine > Wetlands > Sediment ... | reverse complement strand
TGAATGGACTTTCTTTTTGTGTGCTGGACACTATTGCGAATTCTTTGACGCACTCCCACTCCCGGGTTTTTGAAAAGGAAATGAGTCCTTTTGAACTTCACAAAATCATCCGGGAGGATTTTGAGGTAATGGGGATTCTGGACTATGCGTATTCAGAAGTTATCAGCATACATCGAAATACGCTCTTTACCCTGGTTCCGATGCCTCTTTTTGATCCGGATCATTTGGCCAATTACCTGAAATACAATGCTAAAATCCTGGGGACGGATCACCTGGATTACGACCCCATCCAGGGGCTGGATTCGGCCAATGTCTATGTTCCGTTCGCCAATGTAAACAATTATCTCTTCGACACTTTTGGTGCGTTTGAATTTAAACACAGCGGCACAGTGCTCTTAGAAACGCTGATAAAATTGCCCAGCAGCAGGCAGGGAACCCTCGCCTACTTACATTTAGCGGAATCCCAAATGGACCTCGCCGTCTTTTCGAATAAAAAGCTCCTCTTTTACAACTCCTTTGCCTTCAGCAGTCCCGAAGACATTATGTACTTTCTGCTCTTTACCATAGAACAGCTGGAACTCGATCCTGAGACGATCAAACTAAGGCTTTTGGGGGAGGTTGCCGCCGGGGATCGGATATACGAACTCTGTATGGAGTACCTGGAAAACGTCTCCCTATTTGTACCGCCGGACACCTCATTGGCACACACTGCTGAAGCCGATGATATTGATTTTACCCTGATCAACGCCTTGTGATACGCATCATTTCAGGAATACACAAAGGTCGCCGTTTGAGTGCCCCAAAAAATCTTCCGGTTCGCCCAACCACGGACCGCGCCAAAGAAGCGCTCTTCAATATCCTCGGACACGAGGTGTACTGGCCCGAAAGCGCTGTGCTGGACTTATTCTCCGGAACGGGTAACCTGAGTTATGAATGCGCCTCCCGCGGATGCCAGAGTGTCGTTGCTGTGGATGCCCACGCCGGCTGTGTAAAGTTTATTGAGCAAACCGCACGCGTACTGGAAATGCCTGTGACTGCCATTAAAAGGGACGTGGTCACTTATTTAAAGCGCTGTACGGATTCGTTTGACCTGATTTTTGCAGACCCGCCCTATGATTTTTCCCAGGAGCAGCTCCGGGAGATTGTCACCCTTTGTTTTGAAAAGGAATTATTGAAAAAAGATGGGATCCTCATCGTGGAACACAGTACGCAAAAGGATCTGAGCGCACTGGAGTATTTCAATTCTGCCCGGAAATACGGTAGCACCGTTTTTAGTTTTTTCAGGCCCTGAAGCAGAAAAAAAAACAGCAGGTCATAAGCCGGATTCTGTTGGCCCGACCCTGAGGTCGGGATTCCCGTCATTTATCTAGACCCCGCGTTACCCCGGGGTTCCATCCGCCTACCCGTCGGCTTGGGCGTGCAGCCCTCAAATGCCGACCTACATGGCGTTGCACCGCATAGAGTTTGCCGATTTCACTACAGCCGAACTGTACTTGCTTTCTGTTGCACTGGTCCGCACCTCGCGGTGGACGGGTGTTACCCGCTATGCTGCACTATGGTGTCCGGACTTTCCTCCCCGCCAAATTGCCGGGGCGACAGGCCGACCTGCTGTGCGACAAAGGTACTCCAATTGTTGATAAAATCGGGATTCCTGCCCCGGATCCGGCGGGGATTCCCAATGTGATATGTATATTTGTGAGAAGGCACAAAAACGTCAATGCCAGCGCCCTGAATGATGGAACCTTTTATCGTATCCGCCCGAAAGTACAGACCTCAGCATTTTGAGGAAGTCGTTGGTCAGCAGACCATCACGGAGACGCTATTGAATGCTATCGAAAAAAACCACCTGGCCCAGGCCTTGTTGTTTTGTGGCCCCAGGGGTGTGGGAAAAACTACCTGTGCCCGAATACTTGCAAAAAAGATCAATGAGGATGGTCATGAGCAGGAAGGTGAAGATTTTGCATTTAATATTTTCGAGCTCGATGCAGCCTCGAATAACTCTGTGGATGATATCCGGAACCTGACCGACCAGGTACGTATACCCCCACAGACTGGAAAATACAAGGTCTATATTATCGATGAGGTGCATATGCTCTCTCAGAACGCATTTAATGCTTTTCTCAAAACCCTGGAAGAGCCTCCTGCCCACGCCATTTTTATCCTGGCCACTACCGAAAAACACAAGATCATCCCCACCATCCTCTCCCGCTGTCAAATCTTCGATTTCAAAAGGATTACGACATCCGATGCGGTGGATTATCTGAAAAAAATAGCCCGGGAGCAGGGTATTGAGGCGGAGGAAGACGCCTTACATATCATCGCTCAAAAGGCGGATGGAGCCATGCGGGATGCGCTCTCTATATTCGACCGGGTCGTCAGTTTCGCAGGAAACACCCTGACCCGAAAGGCAGTGGCTGAAAACTTAAACGTCCTCGATGTAGAGGTTTATTTTCAAGCGACCCGTCTCATTTTAGCCCACGATATCCCGGGGTTACTGGTTTATTTCAATCAGGTACTGGGCGCCGGCTTTGAAGGACACCACTTTATCAGCGGCCTGGCTTCCCATTTTCGGGATCTGATGGTCTGCCGCGATGCTCAAACCATTGCCCTCTTAGATACCAGTGACGCGGTGAAAGAACAGTTTTTGGAACAGGCCAAAGAAGTAGATTCTGAATTTCTTTTAACCGCGCTGGATCTGGCCAACACCTGTGAATTGAACTACAAAGCGAGCAGTAACCACCGGCTCCTTGTGGAATTATGCCTGATGCAACTCGCCTCCATAGGCATGGGCGAAAAAAAAAAGGGTAGTAAGCAGGACACCCCACTGATTTCCGCATCTCACTTTCATGGGCAGGCCCCTGCGCCCCCACAGCCCTTTCAAAATACGGAAACCCCAACCCCGGCAACCCAGATGAATCCAGACTTAGGGAGCCCTGAGGCCAAGTCCGGGCCCGGAGGAGCACCGGTGGGTTCTGAAATTTCCCAAACCAGACTCGCACGAGCTACACCAGCTGCCAGGTCCTCGGAGGTTTCTGATATAAAACCAACTCCAACCGAAGAAGCCCCGGCTTCTGAAACACCCGTCAGGATAGCCCTAAAAGATAAAAGGGAGGCAAAAGTCTCGGGGCTTTCCCTCTCCTCCATTCGGGCAAAGAAATTACACGAAGCTCAGAAAAAAGCGCAGCAACCCGAACCTGAAAATCTCCCTGAAGACCCTGTTGAACCCGAAAAACTGATTGTACTCTGGCAGGAGTTTACCGAACGGACAGAATCTAAAGGAAAAAAAATACTGGCTTCCAGCCTGGCCACCGATACCCCAAAATTGCAGGAGGGGCACATCATCAGCATTGAATTGCCCAACAGTACCATGAAAAAAGAAGTGGAACGGGATCAGCTGGACCTGATGACCTTCCTGAGAAAGTCCCTCAATAATTACAGCTTAAAACTTCGTATTACGGTCAATGAAGAAGTGGCACGGCAATACGCTTTTACCCCTGAGGAGAAATACGAGAAACTCAAGGAGAAAAACCCGGCCATCGACCTGCTTCGCCAAACCTTTGACCTGGATCTGTAGCGGTAGGGTTTTTGGATAATGACGGTCCCGGACCGGGGGGATCGGTTTCGAATACCGGTACCATCCTCCTGAAAACCCCCCTGCGGAATTGCCCTCAAAACCAGGAGTCGATGTCTTTGGCAACCGGGGTGAATTCTTTTTACCTTTGTTTTAAAATTACAGGTCTATGCTCGGTTTAAAGCTGCCCACGGATCCCCGATGGGTTAATATTGTTGAAAAAAATATCGATGAAATCCTTACAGACCACGCCTTTTGTGAGCAGAAAGCGGCCAGTACGGCCATCTCCCTGATTGTCACCTTTCCGGAATACCCGGACCTTGTTCAGGAAATGATCGCCTTGTCCCGGGAGGAAATGGGGCACTTTAAAATGGTCCACGATCGTATTCTCGCCCGTGGGAAAACCCTGGGTCGGTATCGCAAGGATGAATACGTTATCGCCCTGATGAAGTTTTTCCCCAAAGGAGGCAGCCGAAGCGAACAACTCGTACACAGGCTGTTGTACGCAGCCCTGATCGAAGCTCGTAGTTGTGAGCGATTCCGTTTGCTCTCCGAACAACTTCAGGATGCGGAGCTGGCAGAATTCTACAGGAAACTTATGATCAGTGAAGCCGGGCACTACACGATGTTCCTGAAATTTGCGCGTCAGTACGGAAATCGGGAAGAAGTCGATAAAAAATGGGAAGATTTACTGGTCTACGAAGCGGAAATCATGAAAGGGCTGGGTACTGCGGAAACGGTTCACGGATAAGTTTGTTCTAAATTAAATCTCCCGGGATGTATCCCAATTCTCCCTTCCTTCCGGAATTCCTTCGTGGCGCCGGGCGATCAGCCCGTAAGTTCCCTGAAATACAGATCCCGTATTATCCCGTCCGCCAGACCTATTTGCGGGACGTGAATCTTTTTAATACCGCTCCACTTGGCGGTGCGTAAAAAAATTTCAGTGGCCGGAAGAATGACATCCGCCCGGTCGGGATTCAAACCCAGCTCAGATATGCGCTCGTCGTAACTCATACTCTTTAAAAAGTGATACTGGGCATTGAGCCAGATAAAAGAAAGGGGTTGCCCCACCTTGCGGCCGGACATTTTATGAAGTTTGTTGATATTCCCTCCGGACCCGATAATAGACAGTTTGGGAAGGCCCTTAACGGCTTCGCGAACCCATTGCTCCAGGGCTTCCCATTCTGACTCCGCTACCCATTCCTTTATCAGGCGAACAGTTCCGATTTGAAAAGATCTTGAAAGTACCGGCTTTCCTCCTGAGAAAACCGTAAACTCTGTGCTTCCCCCGCCCACATCCACATACAAATAACTCGCATCTTCCTGCAGGAGCCGGGCCAGGTCTGTACCCGCAATTATTGCAGCTTCCTGCTGACCATCGATCAGCTCCACCTCCAGACCGGTTTCCCTTAAGATACGCCCGATGATTTCCGTGCCATTAGCGGCTTCCCTAAGGGCCGAAGTGGCGCAGGCGCGATACTTCTCAACGCCTCCTACCTCGATCAGCAGTAAAAAGGCCTTCAAGGTTTTGATCATGCGATCCACATTGGCCTCAGTAATGGCCCCAACCCCAAAGCTATCTTCTCCCAGGCGCACCGGAACACGTACCAGGGCATTTTTAAAAAACTGTACAGGGCGCCCCGGTGTTTCCACAATATTATGCACCAACAACCGCATGGCGTTGGATCCAATATCGATAGCAGCATACTTACGTATTTTCACCCGGGTCTTTTAATTTTTTCTGGTAGTACGAGTACATCTCAAACTGGGATCGAAAATCAGGAACCTCGCTCACCCGATAGCTATTGCTCTGCTGGGCATCGAATACACGGGCCTTTGCATTGTCCTTCCAGGAAATCTCAAAAGTGTCCAGCAGCTCCTGTTTGATCGCCTCGTCGTAAATAGGACACCCTACTTCCACCCTGTAATCCAGATTACGGGTCATCCAGTCTGCGGAAGAAATATAGACCTGGGGCGTCCCATTATTCCCGAAAATAAAAATCCTGGGGTGCTCGAGGAACTTATCGACCACACTGATAGCTTCTATATTCTCACTCATCCCGGGAATACCCGGTATAAGGCAGCAGATTCCCCGAATGATAAGCTGAATCTTTACCCCGGCATTACTGGCTTCGTAGAGCAGGTCTACCATGTCATAGGAAGTAAGGCTGTTCATTTTAATCTTTATAAACGCCGGTTTCCCTCCCCGTGCATTTGCGATTTCCGCATCGATGAGCTTTTTAAAACGGGTACGGGTGTAGTGGGGGGATACAATCAGGTGTTTATACTTGTAGATCTTATAGGAAGTCTCAAAGAAATTAAACACCTTATTGAGTTCCTTCAAGATGGCTTCATGGGAAGTAAACAAGGTATAGTCGGTGTAAATGCGGGCCGTATTCTCATTAAAATTCCCAGTACTGATAAAGCCATAGCGCTTCAGGTCGCCGCCCTCCTCCCTTTCGATGACGCAAATTTTACTATGCACTTTCAGGCCCGGGACTCCAAAAATAAGGCGGACGCCCTCCTCCTGAAGTTGTTCGGCATATTCGATGTTGGCCCGTTCGTCAAAACGCGCTTGCAGTTCAATTTGCACGGTTACCTGTTTCCCGTTCTTGGCCGCATTGATAAGCGATGCCGCGACCTGTGAATTATTGGCCAGGCGATACACCGTGATTTTAATGGTTCGCACCCTCGGATCCAGGGCGGCTTCCCTGAGGAATTTAATCACATACATAAAAGTATGATAGGGGGCATACTGCAGGTGGTCCTTCTCGGCGATCCGTTCAAAAAGGCTGCCATCCAAAGTCAAACCCTCCACGGGCAGGGGTTTAATCCTCTCATACATCAGGTCTGAGCGCCCCAGGCTCGGAAAACCCATATAGTCCCTGCGATTGTGATACCGGCCACCGGGAATCACACTGTCGGTATCCTCAATATTCATCTTCTCCTTAAGGAAATTCAGCGTATCCGCTTCGATGGAACTGTCGTAGACAAAACGCACCGGATCGCTGATTTTACGGTTTTCCACACTGCTGGAAATTTTCTCTATAAAACTCTTGCTCAGGTCGTTGTCGATATCCAGCTCCGCATCACGGGTAATTTTGATCATATGGGCCGAGATGGACGTATAGGAGAACATATTAAAAATGCTCTTGAGTGCATACCGGATCAGGTCATCCAGGAGAATGATATAGTTTCGGTTCCCCTCCCTGGGCAGGACAATAAAGCGATCGATTTCCTTGGGAATCTCAATAAGGGCATATTGGTTCGGGCCTTCGTGGGCCGTGGCACCATTGTCCTCTTCCAGCACCATTTTAACGGCCAGGTAAGCTGCCGTATCCTTCAGGGTCGGGAACTCAATCACGCTATTCAGTATAATCGTCATCAGGGACGGCCCTACATTCTGGATGAAATAGGTCTTCAGGAATTCCTCCTGGTGGGATTGGATTTCCGTTTCATCGATCAGGAAAATATTTTCTTTTTCCAGCTCCTGTTCAATTTGCTTGAGAATCACCTGGCTGTCTTTTTGTTGCCGGATCACAATACTGGTTATCTCATCCAGGAGATCCTTGGCCCGTTCGCCGCCGAGGACACTTTTACCCGATTTTCCAGCCTGCACGATACGTTTGACCGTTGCATAGCGCACCTTGAAAAACTCATCGAGGTTGTTGGAGAATATCCCGAGAAAACGCAATCGTTCGATCAGCGGGACCTGAACATCCACACTTTCCTGCAAAACACGTTCGTTAAAACGCAGCCAGCTGATCTCCCGGTTTACATATTGATTTTTATTCATGTTTCATCTCAGGTTTTTTGGAAAGACGGTATTTAGCGTATCCCCGTAGGAGATCTCCTTCCAGGAGTTGACCGGGAAGGAAAGGTGTACCACCCCGCAGGTGGGTACATTCTCCAGATATTTACTGCCACATTTATTCGCAATATGCGTCATGGCGTTGTTGTGTCCGAAAAGCATCACTTTTTCGAGGGCATCATCCAGGCTCCAGACATGTTGGTTTACCCCCTGTCCGGAAAAATCGTATAACTCCGGGACCACCTCAACTAGCGCAAGGGGCAGCCCCATCTCCCGCATCAGGATCATACAGGTATGCAGGGCGCGGTTTGCGGGACTTGAAAAAATGGCTTGTACACCTTTGAGGTTCTTTTCAAGGGCCTGGGCGATCAGGTGCGCATCCGTAATACCCCGCTCGCTGAGGGGGCGGTCTGCGTCCTTTACATCGTATTCCCAGGAGGACTTGGCGTGTCTTACCAGGATTAACTCTTTCATCGTTATAGAATCGGTTTGGGTTGTTGTTCATCAGTCTGTTTATTGCCTCAGGATCAGGGCGCCAGGCGCTGCATCTTCCAGTTCCAGTCTTCCTGCAATTGGTACCGGATCCTGTCGTGGAGTCGATTCGGCCTTCCCTGCCAGAATTCCAGGGACTGCGGACGAACTAAAAATCCACCCCAAAAGTCCGGTCTTGGAATTTCCTTTCCCTTATACTTTTCCTCCAGTTGGCGCAATCCCTCCTCCAGTGTTTCCCGGGAGTCGACCACCTCGCTCTGGGGAGAGACAATGGCCCCGAGTTTACTCCCGTCCGGGCGGGACTCAAAATAACCATCCGAAAGGTTTTCCGCAAGTTTTTCAGCCGTTCCTTTTATAATTATCTGCCGTTCGAGTTGGGGCCAGAAAAAAGAGAGGCACACCCTGGGATCCGCCGCGATGGCTTTCCCCTTTTCGCTGTTGTAATTCGTGTAAAAAACAAATCCTTCGGCTGTAAAACGCTTCAGGAGTACAACCCGTGTCTTCGGAAACCCATCCAGGCCCTTTGTGGCGACACTCATGGCGTTAGGCTCATCCGAGCCGCCGTGAGCCTCGAGTTCATAGAACCAATTCCTGAAAAGCTCCATGGGGTTCTCCGGGACATTCGATTCCAATAATTGCTCTTTCTGGTAGACTTTCCGGTAATTTCCTAAATCTTCGTGCATACTCGCTTTAAGGGGTTTTAAGATACGAACAAAATTGCCAAAAAGCTTTGGAATCGCAAAGGGTGTAAAGCATTGTTTGAGCCGGGAAGGCTACCACTGAATCACGGAGCCTTCTTCGGCTAAATCAACGGTGGGAAAGTATTCCAGGGCTTCTTTTCGAAACGCCTCCAGGTCTTTATAGCGCGTAGAGTAGTGTCCCAACACAAGCCGGCCCACCCCGGCCATCCGGGCCATCCGTCCGGCTTCACCGGCCGTGGAGTGCTTCGTTTTCCCGGCAAGGGCTGCCTCCTGAGCGAGGAATGTCGACTCGTGGTACAGGACGTCCACACCTTTGATAAGGGGTGCAAGGTCGGGCTTAAAGGCTGTATCACTGCAGTAGGCATACCGCTTGGGGGGTGGCGGAGCCCCGGTAAGCAGGGCATTTGGTATCAGAGCCCCGTTTGAGTCAACCGCATCTTCGCCCTTCTTGATCTTTCGGTAATAAGCTTTATCAATCCCGTATTTCTCCACGGCTTCCGGTATAAGCCTGCGCTCGCCTGCCGAGAGGGTAAAAAGAAATCCATTGATGTAAATACGGTGGTCAAGTGGCAGGGTGCAGACCGAGAAGGTGGCATCTTCAAAAATCAGTTCGGAAGACGGGGCGGAGAGTTCGTGGAAATGCAAGGGAAAGTCGGTCCAGGAATCCCCGATTTTCAACAAAAGGGTAATGGCCTTCTGAATCCCAACAGGCCCGTAGATGTGCAGTGGCTTTTCGCGCCCCAGGAGGCGGAAAGTGGCTATGAGCCCGGGGAGTCCGAAAAAATGGTCCCCATGCAGATGTGAAATAAAAATATGCTGGATCCTGCTAAAACGCACCTTGAACCGGCGCAATTGCATTTGGGTGCCCTCACCACAATCGATAAGCACCAGGTGTTTCCCGGCCTCGAGAACCTGCCCGCTCGGTGGGGCCAGAAATCTCGGGGTAGCCGCATAACACCCGAGTATTTGTAAACGCATCTTCAGGCCACCCCCCATAAATCAGAGGTCCAGGTCCCGTTCAATCTCCTCCATTTCAATAATGTCGCGAGCCTCCTGAAGGGTAGGCGCCATACTGATCTCCTCCGGAATATCGTCGGGTGCAACGGCACTGCTGACCAAAACAAAAGACTTACCACTCCCCCGGTGTGTATTGGAAAGTTCCATAAACTCAAGCAGGTCTGATGTCTCCAGGTTTCCAAACGAAAACAGGTTGAGAATCAGGTGGTCGTTCTTCAGTTTTGGATACGCCTGTTTCAGGTTTTTCATAAAAGTGGGCAGGGAGGCCTTTTCCTGAAGAATTATGGTAGTATTTCCGTCTCGATCAAAAATCATAGGGCTTATTTTATTTTTGAAGCCAGCAAATAAATCACGGCCATACGGATGGCCACTCCATTCTCAACCTGGCTGAGGATAATCGACTGGTCTGAATCGGCGACATCGCTGGTAATCTCAACCCCGCGGTTGATAGGGCCCGGATGCATGATCACCACCTCTTTATCCAGACTGTCGAGCAGTGCTTTATTCACCCCGTACTGCATGGTATACTCCCTGAGGGTGGGGAAATAACTCATGTCCATCCGCTCGTTCTGAATGCGTAGCATATTGGCCACATCGCACCATTCCAAAGCCTTTCTGAGATTGTCTTCAACCTGGATTCCCAGGGTTTCAATATATTTGGGAATCAATGTTTTAGGTCCACACACCTTAACTTCCGCTCCCAGCATTTGCAGGGCGAATATATTGGACAGGGCCACCCGTGAGTGCAGGATGTCACCGACGATAACCACTTTGCGGCCGGCCACCCCGCCCAGGCGTTCCCGGATTGAAAAGGTATCGAGTAGAGCCTGTGTCGGATGTTCATGGGCCCCATCCCCCGCGTTGATGATAGAGGCCCCCACGTACTTTGTAA
>Ga0272443_10007410_pt1 | contig 10490 bp, 9 predicted proteins | sample SSMAcet12_FD_193581 | JGI IMG/M metagenome (GOLD analysis project Ga0272443, IMG submission 193581) | Marine sediment archaeal communities from Little Sippewissett salt marsh, Falmouth, MA, United States - SSM-Acet-12 | ecosystem: Environmental > Aquatic > Marine > Wetlands > Sediment ... | reverse complement strand
ACTTACGACAGCTACATCGGCTTTATTCTCGGCACCGGAACAAACACTGCTTATATCGAAAGTAACAAAAACATTACAAAAAAATCCGGTCTTGATCCTGAAAAAAGTCAAATCATAAATATAGAGTCAGGCGGCTTCGGAAAAGGACCTATGGGCGAGATTGACCGCCAGTTCGACAAGTCAACAAACAATCCCGGCGAGCATACTTTCGAAAAAATGATATCAGGAGCGTATCTTGGGCCGTTGATTTTGACGACAATCCGTCAGGCGATAAAAGATGAACTTTTCAGTGAAATCGCCTGCGAAAGACTTAACAATATAAAAGAGCTTACTACTAAAGACGTTAATGATTTCCTGCAACAGCCGAAAAACGGTGACAGTCCACTCTCGGCGGTACTAATGCATCGCTCCGATGAGCTCGCATATCTTGACTATGGTACGCTGTGTGATATTACCGAAAGGATGGTCACGCGTGCTGCAAAATTAACAGCTATAAACTTAAGCTCGGCGGTTCTCAAATCCGGCAAGGGACAGCAGCCGGACCGTCCCGTTTGCATCGTTGCCGAAGGTACGACTTTCTATAAGCTAAAGGATTTCCAGGCGAAAGTCGAATTCTACCTGCGGCAATATCTTGTCGAGCAAAAGGCAAGGTTCTATGAAATCGTTAGAATCGATAACGCCACACTAATCGGAGCTGCAATCGCCGGCCTGACAAATTAAAGGCTTTTTCGTTTTTGTTCTTCTGTAAGCGGCTCATTTAGTGAGCCGGAACGAAAGCCCTCAAGGTCAACGGTAACAAACTTAAAGCCGAGTGATTTAATTTTTCCAATTATCCGGCTGCGAAGCGGCTCGGTTGTCACCTTCTCGATATCTCTGGGATTTACCTCGATTCGTGCAACGTTGTCATGATGGCGAACGCGAAATTCCACGAAACCGAGAGAACGCAGGAAACTTTCCGCCTCGTCAATTTGCTTTAGCCTTTGTTCTGTAATATCCAGGCCGTAGCTGATTCGAGAAGCCAGACATGGTGAAGCAGGCTGATCGGAGGTAGGCAGTTCGAGCTGTCTGCTTAATTGGCGAATCTCATCCTTGGTAAGCTGTGCTTCGGCTAAAGGCGAACGGATACCAAAAACTTTCATTGCTCGGTTGCCCGGACGAAAATCATCAAGGTCATCGAAATTGGTCCCGAATATAACACTATCGAAGCCGCGTTCTTTCGCTATATCCAACAGCTCTTTACAAAGATGCGATTTGCAGTGAAAACATCTATCGGCCTTATTGGCAGAGAAATTAGGGTCGGATAATTCATCAGTATCTATAACTTCAAGAGTCGCGCCAATATGTTCGGCGAGTTTGTTAGCATTAGCCAGAATATTTGACGGCTCAGCCACGCCGGCGCTGATACAGGCCAGAACATTTTCTTTTCCCAGCGTATCGACCGCTGCTTTGAGCAGGAACGTACTATCTACACCGCCGGAGTAAGCCACTACAACTTTGCCCAGTTCCCTGATAATCTTTTGGAGTGATTTATACTTGTCTTCTAAAATAGCTTTATCCTCAAAAATTATCTTTAGATAAATGCAATGGATTTTTGTCCCTGAGTAGAACAAGAATAATCCAGCCGATCAAAGAAAGTAATGCGAACAAGGACCATAATGGGTGTCTATGTTTTGACTTTACATAACAGTAAAAGCCAAGGAGCAAAATCGCTGTCCCCACCAGATAAATCAATACAAATACGATTTTAAGCGGTAAATCCCATATCCCATATGAGGCGCCGAAGAATTGAAGGAAAAATCCACAGAATATACACCAGTAGAAATTCTTCGCTATGGAAAATTCCTTAATATGTAACAAACGAGAATTCATACAGCCGATGGTGGGAGTCGGACCCACAACCTCAGCTTTACGAAAGCTGCGCTCTACCATTGAGCTACATCGGCAAATCAACCAATATAATAGCAATCGCAGCAGGATTTGTAAAGCGCAAGAATCGCAGTATCAATCAGGGCTTTGAAAACTATCGAATCGCCTAATCTGAAACAGTTGTTGTGATATGTTCTTGAAATTAAACGCTGCTTCGGATATATTCAGCCGAAGTTACCGGGGAAATTTTGAAAACATAAATTCAGGAAACTAAAAATGTCAAATATGTTTGATATAAAGGACAAAGTAATTGTAATAACCGGAGCCGGCGGCGTACTATGCGGAACTATGGCTACAGCCCTGGCAAAAGCCGGTGCGAAAATCGCGGTGCTGGATATCGCAGAGACTGCAGCAGAAAGAGTCGCAAAGCAAATCACTGCCGATAAAGGGCAGGCTCTTCCGGTCAAGTGCAATGTGCTGAACAAAGCAAGCCTGGAAGAGGCAAAGGAAAAAATCAATTCTGAATTCGGAGCAATTGATGTACTTATCAATGGAGCAGGAGGCAATAAAAAAGAAGCGACTACCTCGCCCGAACTTTCATTTTTTGACCTTCCCGCCGAGTCTATCAGGTTCGTTTTCGATTTGAACTTCATCGGCACCTTACTGCCGTCTCAGGTATTCGGAAAAGAAATGGCTGAAAACGGAATGGGCGTAATATTGAACGTCTCCAGTATGAACGCTTTCCGGCCCCTGACAAAAATTTCTGCATACTCGGCGGCCAAAGCAGCGGTTAGCAATTTCACTCAATGGTTAGCTGTACACGTCTGCCAGAACTATTCTAAGGATATTCGGGTAAACGCAATAGCTCCGGGATTTTTCCTTACCGAGCAAAACCGGTTTCTATTGACCGACGAAAAAACAGGTGAACTAACACCTCGCGGCCAAACTATAATTGACCATACGCCGATGGGCAGATTCGGTCAGCCGGAAGAATTGATTGGAACAGTCACCTGGCTGATAAGCGACGCTGCGAAATTCTTAACCGGAGTTGTCATTCCGGTCGATGGCGGCTTCTCGGCATTCAGCGGCGTATAATAATACAATAGATATTTTCAGGAGAAAAAAATGACAGATATTGACCCGGCACAGCCGCTAAAAGATTTCAAACCCAAACATGATTTTTTTGTCGGTATAGATTCCGATGGTTGTGCTTTCGATACAATGGGAATAAAGCAACGTGAATGTTTTTGTCCCTGGATGATAGCTTTTTTCGGCCTGCAGCCGGTGGCTCAGGCGGTTCGTGAATGCAAAGACTTCGCTGATTTATTTTCAAAAACGCGCGGGGGTAACAGGCACAAAACCGCCAAACGTATTATCGCCGAGCTTCTTCCGGAACATCCGATGACAAAAGCGAGAAATTTCAAAGTACCTCAGTTCCCACATTATTTCGCATGGGTGGATAATCCTGACAGCGTGTTAAGTAACGATGGCTTAAAGATGGCTATCGAGCAGGCGACGGACCGGGATATTAAAAATGAGTTGGAAAATATCCTTGAGTGGAGCGAACGTGTAAACTGGGCCGTAGGAAGAATCGTCTGGGGCATGCCGCCGTTTCCTTATGTTCGGGAGTCACTTGAAAAAATGCAGCCTTCGGCCGATGTAATCGTTGTCTCCGCCACGCCGGACGAAGCGCTTCGCAGGGAATGGGCCGAACATGACATTGCCCAATTCGCGGAAATCATCGCCGGTCAGGAAATGGGAACAAAAATTCAGCATCTTGAGTTTGCGACCAGGGGAAAATATGAAAAGAATCACGTGCTTATGATCGGAGACGCCCCTGGTGACATGAAAGCGGCAAAAGCTAACAATGCCCTGTTTTATCCGATTAATCCGGGAAATGAAATTCAGTCATGGAAGCGGTTCCACGATGAAGCGTTCGACAGATTCATCAAGGGACAATATGCGGGTGCATACGAGGAAAAAGTAATCGCGGAATTCGATTCGTATCTGCCGGAACAGCCGCCCTGGAAAAAATAAATATAAAACTAATTTTTTTTGAATATATTTGACGCTATCATATTTATATAATTTTTTTGTCATTCCTGCGCAGGCAGGAATCCAATACTTCGATACATAATATGGATACCCGCCTTCGCGGGTATGACAGTAAGAAGAGAAGAGCTTGTAATTATTTATATAATACTAAAATGGTTATCGAAAGGCAAAACAAAGACAAAGGTATTGATTCCGGGCAGGTTCGCCGGGCAGTCAGCGAGTTCTTTTCCCAAAATGACTATACAGGCAAAAGAATCCTGCTGATAATTCCGGACAATACCCGCTCCGGCCCGATCGGTGAGATTTTCAAGATAATCTTCGATTCTCTGCATGGCAAGGTCAAAGCACTTGACTGCCTTGTGGCCTTGGGAACTCATCAGCCGATGAGTGAAGAGCAGTTTTGCGAGAGGCTGGAAATTACAAGCCAACAGCGAAATAGCAAATACGCATCAGTAAAATTTTTCAATCACGAATGGGAAAAAGCTGAATCTTACACTTCCGTCGGGAAAATCAGTGCCGACGAAATCGAGGAAATCAGTAACGGCATGTTTCGCGAGGAAGTAGATGTCAAGATAAACAAGCTGATTTTCGATTACGATGAATTTTTCATTCTTGGTCCGGTCTTTCCGCATGAGGTTGTAGGCTTTTCCGGGGGACATAAATATCTATTCCCCGGAATAGCAGGCGATGAGATAATACATTTCTTCCACTGGCTCGGAGCGGTGATAACAAACATTCTTATTAACGGTACCAAATGGACACCTACAAGAAAAATCGTTGAAAAATCCGCTTCTTTAATTCCCATACCGAGAAAACTTTTCGCGATTGTCGCGAGGGAGAATGACCTGAAAGGAATTTTCATCGGCGAAGTAATCGAGGCGTGGGAAAGAGCCGCAGATTTATCCGGGCAGGTTCATATCGTATATAAAGATAAGCCTTACAATACGATTCTGGGCATCGCCCCGAAAATGTATGATGACATCTGGACGGCGGGAAAAGTCATGTACAAACTTGAGCCGATTCTCGCCGATGGCGGGACATTAATTATCTATGCGCCGCATATTACCGAAGTATCTTACACGCACGGCAAATGGATGGATAAAATCGGCTACCATACCCGTGATTATTTTCTAAAACAGATGGAAAAATTCAAGGATGTCCCCGGCGGAATCATGGCGCATTCAACTCACGTAAAGGGAATAGGTACTTTCAGGGATGGCGTGGAAAAACCTCGCGCCAATGTAATACTGGCTACAGGTATAAGCGAGGAAAGGTGCGAAAAAATCAACCTCGGTTATATGAATCCTGATGATATCGACATTGCCGATTACGAAAATAAGGAAAATGAAGGAATTTTAGTAGTTCACCATGCCGGCGAAGTCCTGCATAGGCTTTCCAGCGGATTTGTTCCAACTATTCCGGAAGATTGATTTTTAATAATGATGTTTTTTAATGGAGAAATATCATGTCGGTTAATCTGAACAATAAAAATGTTGATATTGAAACCGCCGCAAAACAAGCGTTGAAAGATAAAGATTTTTTAGCCGAGCTCTTGGAAAATCTATGGTCGAAAAATGAAACGCTAAGATATAATAGCCACAAGATTCTATTTCACATCACCGAGGAAAAACCGCAGGCTCTTTATTCCGAATGGGATTACTTCGTTAAATTTCTCGATAGTGACAATACTTATCATAAACTAAGTGCAGTGTGGCTCCTGGCGAACTTAACTTTCGCTGATAAAAAAAATAAATTCGAGAAAATATTTAACAAGTTCTATGACCTGCTTGATGATAAAAGTTTCATTACGGCCGCTTATGTCTGCGAGGCTTCGGGAAAAATCGCAATTGCGAAACCGAACCTGCAAACAAAAATCACGAACAAATTATTAAGTATAGACAAAACGCATCACATACAGGAACGCATAGATTTGGTCAAGGCATATATCATCGAAGCTTTCGGGCAGTATTATGAACAGGCAAAAAATAAAAAGAAAATTCTCGAATTCGTTGAAGAGCAATTAAACTGCCAAAGCCCCAAAACCCGCAAAAAAGCAAAAGAATTCCTGAAATGTATGCATAAAAAATAAAATGTGGATAACAAATTCAGAATCTTCTCACAGTGCATATTAAACTATCATTTTAGGAATGAAAATTTCAGATACGGAACGTATAGCAAAACTATCTGTCATTCCAGCAATAAAATCCAAAACAATCAATTCGTCCGGATGTTCCTGTGTATATATCTCCTTCATGTCTTCTACAACAAAGTGCTTAAAGATTTTATATACCACTGGAACAGAACCATTCTTTTCCGGATCAGAGTATCTATCAGCTTTGAATCTGCTTGTCCTTTTAATTTCTGATAAAAGGTCATTAAATAGATATTGTATTGTTTTTCCAGCCTGTTCTTTGTATTCCTCAGCTTCAGGACTGTGATAAATGCGTTTCCCATTAAATTTTATTAATTCATGAAGTAAATCACCGAGTTCATTTGAAATCTTTATATAGTTTTTACCGAGACTATTTCTAATTATATCTTCTACAAAGGTACCTATAATCATACCATTGGTTTTGCCTAATTTTTCTTTAAATTTCTTTGGGATATCATTTTCATTAATAATTCCTGCTTCAATTGCATCTTCAACATCTTTGCCTGCATAAGCAATTTTATCAATTAAGCGTACAATACATCCTTCTAAAGTGGCAGGTAAGTCAGCCTCCTCACGAGTTTTAATCTTATCTAAATCTTTACTCCCATCACCTTTGGATAGTTTACACGTTTTGAAATCCTCACCACAATGTGAAATTATACCATCTCTAACTTCCCATGTCAGATTAAGACCAGGTTTTTCTCTATCTCGTTTTGCTATATAATCTACGACTCGTAAACCATAAACTTCATGGGAAAATTTTGGTATTAAAGTTTGAATTACTGGATGCGAACTGATAATTTCGTTAAAAAACTCCTCGCCTTGGTGTCCAAACGGTGCATGACCAATATCATGGGCTAAACCTATTGCTTCTGCTAAATCCTCATTTAATCTTAGACTTCGGGCAACTGTACGAGCCGCGGAAGCAACAAATCTAACATGATCCATCCTTGTACTGACATGATCATTTTGAGGAAAATAGAAAACCTGGGTTTTATGCCTTAGGCGTCGGAAAGATTGTGAATAAATAATCCTGTGAACATCGCGCTGAAATTCAGTACGAAACTCATCTGTTTTTTGCGAACGTTTGCGCCCTTTTGTAGTTAATGTGGCATGTGGATTTGTGTATAATTCTCTGTCTGATCTCCTGTATTTTGACATGTCCTCTCCCTAAACAAATCTATTAGTAAGCTTGTAATATCATTTGATGGCTTTTGGCCGGAAAGAAACTCGTTAATTTGTTTCCCGTTTTTCATTGTAATTTCAAACTGCGGATCACGTGAATAAATATAATCTTCTCTCGCTTTTGAAAATTTGTAATCAAACGCATTTGGAATATCACTATAATTCTTAACATATGAAAAATCAGAAAGACCCATAACCATTGGATTACAGTTCCCTTCTAATAGAGACCGGCTGTCATTCCTAAAAATGACAATTATTTTATTACATGCCCAGGCAATTCCAGCCTCGACCATGGCCCCTTCATCGGGAACACGCCCATTCATATTTAAAACTAATCCATGGCTATCGGTAACATGAAAAACATCAAGAGAAAAAATTGCATTATTAAGGATTTCTTTTGCTTGTTGAGGCTCTACCCCTTTTTCAAGCAAGTTTGGAAAAATATTCGCAAATTCAAGCCCATCTCTATGAGGTAAAAAAACGTTATAGCCTGCCTCCTCAAGAACAGAAGCAATCTCTTTCATTTCTTCTTGTTCTTTAGGATTAAAAAGAGGACCTGCACAATATATCTTAAACAATTCATCTCCTGTATCATCAAAAGTTTGAATGACCGATTTATAAACAACTTTCTATTCTAAATAAAATAAGCATAAATAATATCAAATCAACTAAAATATCCAAAAATATTTTTAACTCATTGTTTTATTTCAAAAACCCTGATTTTTTTCTTACAAGCAAGGTGAAACTTGACAAGGCGGGGGAACTTTCTGATAATCGCACCTTGGAAATGGAGGTGTTTTAAGTTAAAACCTCTATATCACTTTATTATATCGTTTTTTAGTACAGAAACGGAGAATTGAAATGTCACAAGCTGATATTGGTCTTATAGGTTTAGCGGTCATGGGGGAAAACTTAATCCTGAATATGGAAAGCAAAGGTTTTACGGTCGCCTGCTTCAATCGCACCGTATCAAAGGTGGATAATTTCATTAGCGGCCGTGCACAGGGCAAAAACATCATTGGATGTCACTCCATCGAAGAACTTGCCGCGAATCTCAAAACACCGCGTAAAGTTATGCTGATGGTAAAAGCCGGCGCAGCAGTCGATTCTTTCATTGACATGGTTCTGCCCCACCTCGAAGATGGTGACATAATCATTGACGGCGGCAATTCGCACTTCCCCGATACGATTCGACGCACTGAATACGTCGAGGGTAAAGGAAAACTTTATATCGGCACAGGAGTCTCCGGAGGAGAAGAAGGCGCACTTCGCGGCCCATCGATTATGCCTGGCGGCTCACCTCCTGCATGGGAGCACATTAAGCCGATTTTCCAGGCGATTTGTGCCAAGACGGAAGATGGTGAGCCGTGCTGCGACTGGGTCGGCGAAAACGGTGCGGGACATTTTGTCAAGATGGTACACAACGGCATCGAATACGGTGACATGCAGATGATATGTGAAACGTACCAGATGATGAAAGAAGGTCTCGGTATGACTAACAGCCAAATGCACGAAACTTTCGCGAAATGGTATGAAGGCGAGCTGAACTCATACTTAATCGAGATTACCCGTGACATTCTCGGCTATAAAGACGAAGATGGTAACGAGGTTATCGACCTTATCCTTGATACCGCGGGCCAGAAGGGAACAGGAAAATGGACCGCTATCGAAGCTTTGAATCTTGGTCAACCTTTGACACTCATCGGCGAAGCGGTTTTTGCCCGGTGTTTGTCGGCATTGAAAGAAGAACGTCTTAAAGCGGCTAAAGCTATCAAGATTAGAAAAAAACAATTCAAGGGCGACAGGGAAAAGATGCTCAATGATTTGCAGCAGGCACTTTACGCATCGAAAATAATCAGCTACGCGCAGGGTTACCAGCTCATGCGAGCAGCCGCGGCTGAATATAAATGGAACCTCAACTACGGCGGCATCGCCCTGATGTGGCGCGGCGGCTGTATAATCCGCTCGGTATTCCTCGGTAAAATCAAAGAGGCATATACAAAGAAACCGAAATTAGCAAACCTTCTGCTCGACCCGTTTTTCAAGAAAGCAGTCAAAAAAGCCCAGCCTTCATGGCGACGGGTAGTAACAGCCGCAGTCAAGCTCGGAATTCCTATGCCGGCTATAACTTCTGCACTGGCCTTTTTCGACGGCTACCGCAGCGAACGATTACCGGCAAATCTGCTCCAGGCTCAGAGGGATTATTTCGGAGCTCACACATACGAGCGAGTTGATAAGCCGCGTGGAGAATTTTTCCATACAAACTGGACCGGCCGTGGCGGAGAAACTGCCGCTTCAACGTATACGGTATAAAAAGCTTCTAAAATTCAAAAACCGTCGCGAAGAATCAGGCGGAGAATCTTCGCTTGCTTCATGAAAATCAGCGTTTTCAATGCAATTTGAAGCTCTTTTTACTCTATTTAATCAGATAATTTGAAAAATGTATGTTCTTACGCAAAGGAAAAGTGGTTTTTCTCATTTTTTCAAAGTATCTAAGTATTAAATATCAGACAGACACAAATATAAAAAAGGTAACCGAGGGCGTAGAAGATCCTCTTCAAACGCCCCCGGCACCCTCCGCACCCGCAAAAAACAAAGCAGTATGGCTCATTAGAATCATGCATTCTTATTTATAAGCGTTTCTCAGGTTGAATTTGTGGATACAAAATTTGGATTTTTTTTAATTTTTTTAAAAATTTTTTTATTTCTTACCTAATTTAACAAAAAACAGGTCAAATTCTCTCAAATTAAGACAACCTGTTGACCTTTTCAAATTCATAGGTTAGTATTTTTTAAAAACAATGATAGGTCTGTAAATCCATATATCTCTTAAAAACAGAGGAAAACAGAATGCTCTATAAAGTATTTATGGTAGTTTCCATACCGGCTATAATAATTGGATGGGTCGTTTACTGGCTCTGGAACAAAAAAATCGAAGAGGAAGAAAAAAATCGCCCAAAACCGGTTTCAAAACGCCTTACTCAGACACGCAACGAAATCTCTGATTGGGCAAAAAAAATGGCCAATTCCGATTCACCTGCAGAACAGGCCCGCAAGAGAAAATTAGCCATGGAAAAGGAATGGGAAGAAAAAGAAAAACAAAGAAAGCGGGAAAACCAAAAGGAACAGTAAAACAAATATAATCGGTTTAATTCCAACGTAATCCGCTTATAAGGATAAATATGACAATCAATTTCATTGACGAAAATTTTCTACTTCAGACCAAAACCGC
>Ga0272443_10007409_pt1 | contig 10491 bp, 9 predicted proteins | sample SSMAcet12_FD_193581 | JGI IMG/M metagenome (GOLD analysis project Ga0272443, IMG submission 193581) | Marine sediment archaeal communities from Little Sippewissett salt marsh, Falmouth, MA, United States - SSM-Acet-12 | ecosystem: Environmental > Aquatic > Marine > Wetlands > Sediment ... | reverse complement strand
TTTGCTCGCAGTAGTCGTACTTACATTGGTACTCGGCGCTTGCGCCCCCGTCGCAGAAGAACCGGCCCCTCCGGTTGAAGAACCGGAAGTTGTAGAAGAAGTCGTCGAAGAGCCGATGGAAGAAGAAGTCGGAACGATCGTCGACATCGCCGTTGCTGACGGTCGCTTCGAGACGCTGGTGGCAGCCCTCGGCGCCGCCGACCTGGTTGAGACCCTCCAGGGCGATGGCCCCTTCACCGTGTTCGCCCCCACCGATGAGGCGTTTGCCGCTCTGCCGGAAGGCACTGTAGAAGCCCTCCTCGCCGACATTCCCACACTCACCGACATTCTTCTCTACCACGTCGTCCCTGGCGCAGTCTATGCAGAAGATGTAGTTGCCCTTGATGGCAGCAGTGTGATGACGGTTCAAGGTCAGTATGCCGACATCTCCGTGATGGATGGCAAGGTCATGATTGATGGCGCCGAAGTCATCATCACCGACATTGAAGCCTCCAATGGCGTCATTCACGTGATCGACTCAGTCATTCTGCCTGAGACGCGCACGATCGTTGACATCGCCGTAGAAGATGGTCGTTTCGAGACCCTGGTGGCAGCCCTCGGCGCCGCCGACCTGGTTGAGACCCTCCAGGGCGAAGGCCCCTTCACCGTGTTCGCCCCCACCGATGAGGCGTTTGCCGCTCTGCCGGAAGGCACCGTGGAAGCGCTGCTCGCCGACATTCCCGCTTTGACCGACATCCTGCTTTACCACGTGGTGCCGGGCAAGGTGATGGCTGCTGACGTAATCGGCCTCGACGGCGAATCAGTCGCCACGGTTCAGGGCGCAGAAGTTAGCATTTCCGTGGTAGATGGCAGCGTCATGATTAATGACTCCATGGTCATCATCGCCGATATTGAAGCATCCAATGGTGTGATCCATGTGATTGATGCAGTTCTTCTCCCTCCTCAGTAGTTCATTGTTACAGCAGTAACAGCCTGGAACGGACCGGTCGATCCCGGTCCGTTTTTTTATGTTCACTTTGTGCCGGATCTCACGATTAGGACTTTGGTCATGTTGGCTTAAAAATTGGCATTTTTTAAGACTTGCGAATTGTTTGCAGAGGACAATCATGATATAGTCTCCATCCATAAAGATGGGGGGAGAAACGTGGATAGGCCCCATGGGTGGCGTATGTGGGGCGGATTTCCACCCGTGCATTGGAACGATCACCGCAAGCGCTCCACGGGATTGTTGGGAGTGGTTTTCGCATTGAAAACCTCGATATTTAGGCTCTCGCGATCGTTGGTAAGCGTTGGAGGATACACCATGAGCACAGAATACGTCCTGAAACGTGATGGAACCCGCGTTCCCTTCGACCGGGTACGGATTGAAAATGCCATTCATGCGGCTGCACGTGCGGTTGGAAATGGGGAGGGACGAATCTGGGCTGAGACACTGTCCTGGGCCGTCGTGGGCCTGCTGGAAGAGCGCTTCGCCTCACAGGGCTGTTTCCCCCAGGTGGAGGAAATCCAGGACGTGGTGGAAGAGGTCCTTGTCAAGAGCGGTAACCCGCGCGTCGCCAAGGCCTATATTCTCTACCGTGAACGCCGGGCAGCGGCGCGCTCCACGCGTCAGATGATGCTCGACTCGGAAAAACTGGTTGATGATTATCTCAAGCTGCTCGACTGGCGCGTGAGCGAAAACAGCAATATGAACTACTCTCTCCAGGGATTGAACTTCTACCTGGCTTCTTCCATCGCGGCGAAATACTGGCTGCACAAAATTTACCCGCCCGAGGTACAGGATGCGCATATCGATGGCGCCATCCATCTCCATGACCTTGGTATGCTCTCGGTGTATTGTTGCGGATGGGACCTGCAGGATCTCATCATCCGCGGTTTTGGCGGAGTGGCCGGAAAGATTGAAAGCGCACCACCGCGCCATTTCCGCACGGCGCTGGGGCAGCTCGTGAATTTCTTCTATACCCTGCAGGGTGAAGCAGCCGGGGCGGTAGCCGTATCCAATTTTGACACACTGCTGGCGCCGTTTATCGCCTACGATGAACTTGGCGAAAACGAAGTCCGCCAGGCGCTGCAGGAGTTCCTCTTCAATATCAATGTCCCTACACGGGTAGGATTCCAGACCCCCTTTACCAATATCACCATGGATCTCACCCCCCCGAAAGGGCTGCGGGATCAGCCGGTTGTCATTGGCGGAGAACCGCAGGAACGTTCCTATGGTGAGTTCCAGGCGGAGATGAATATGCTCAACCGCATTTTCGCCGAAGTGATGCTGGGTGGAGATGCCAGCGACCGGGTGTTCACGTTCCCCATCCCGACCTACAATATCACCCGCGATTTTGACTGGGAATCAGAGCAGCTCGAAGCGGTATGGGCGATGACCGCGCGGTATGGGATCCCCTATTTCGCGAATTTCATCAACAGCGATATGGATCCTGATGATGCCCGTAGCATGTGCTGCCGGCTGCGCCTCGACAACCGAGAATTACGCCGCCGCATGGGCGGTCTGTTTGCGGCAGCGCCGCTTACCGGGTCCGTCGGCGTGGTGACCATCAATCTGCCCCGCCTGGGGTACCTCTCGAGCGACGAAGCAGATTTCCGCGTCCGGTTAGAGGAACTGATGACCGTCGGCAAGACCAGCCTGGAGATTAAGCGGAAAACGCTGGAGCAGTTCACCAGCCAGGGGCTCTATCCGTATAGTCGTCACTACCTCGAATCCATTTTCCGGCAGACCGGCTCGCATTGGTCCAATCACTTCTCGACGATTGGCCTGATCGGGATGAACGAAGCCTGCCTGAATTTGCTGAGCGTCGGCATTGATCACCCGGAGGGTCAGGCGTTTGCCGTACGCACGCTTGAATTCATGCGCACTGTGCTGGCACGATTTCAGGAAGAAACTGGTCACCTCTACAATCTCGAGGCAACTCCGGCAGAAGGCGCTACGTATCGCCTTGCGAGAGCGGATAAAAAACACTTCCCGGACATTCGCACAGCCGGCAGCGAGGAAACGCCGTTCTACACCAACTCCACACAACTACCAGTCCACTTTACCGATGACATTTTTGCCGCTGCGGAGCATCAGGATCCTGTCCAGACGCTTTATACCGGGGGAACCGTTCTGCACACGTTCCTCGGGGAGCAGCTGGATGATTGGAGACAGGCCCGCCTTCTGGTGCGTCTTTTGGCTGAAAACTATCGTCTCCCATACTTCACACTGACGCCGACCTTCAGCGTATGTCCGGTGCACGGCTACCTGCGGGGCGAACAGCATACCTGCAGCCGCTCCCACAGCGAGGAAGAGCTTGCCCGCTTCGGGGTTCCCGTGGAGGGAGGGGAAGATGGTGAGCGCGTTGTCCCCTGCGAAGTATATTCGCGTGTGGTCGGTTACCTCCGCCCTGTGAATCAATGGAATGCGGGCAAACAGGAAGAATTCAACGCTCGCGTCACGTACACCGTCCCTGAAAAAGCGGTCGTGTAGCAGGTTTCCATGCTGATCCGCGGCTGGGCGCGCACGTCCCTGATTGATTTTCCCGAGCATGTCGCCAGTGTCGTTTTCACTGGCGGCTGTTCATTTCGCTGTCCGATGTGCCACAATGCCGAGCTGGTGCTGCGCCCGGAGGCGCTTCCGGTGATAGCGCCAGAGGATGTGCTTGAATTCCTGCGCCGGCGCAAAGGGCTTGTGGATGGGCTCGTCGTTACCGGGGGAGAACCCACTCTCCAGCGTGACCTGCCGGATTTCATGCGCCGCGCACGGGAGGAGGGGGTCGCCTTAAAACTGGATACGAACGGCTATCACCCCGAGCCGCTCCAGCGGCTGCTGGAGGACGGGCTGCTGGACTACGTTGCCATGGATGTCAAGGCGCCACCGGAAAGCTATGCCATCCTGGCGGGATTGAAGGAGATGGATCTCGCTCGCATCAACACATCCATCCATTTGCTGCGGACGTCTGGCGTGGCGCATGAGTTCCGAACAACGGTTGTTCCGGATTGGCTGCATGCTGAAGAACTTCTCGCTATTGGACGCTGGCTGCAAGGAGAATCGCGTTATGTGCTGCAGCAGTTCCGTCCGCAGGGTACATTGGATCCGCGCCTGGAAAGTCTGGAGCCGTATTCAGCGGAAGACCTCCGGTCGATGGCTGTTGCGGTTCAGCCTTTTTTTCACGAGGTGTTGGTCAGGGGTCTGTGAGTTCGTTGAAGCACTGATGAGAAAAACCTCCAGCGGATGCTGGAGGTTTTGCCGTGTGCCCCCACGGGGATTCGAACCCCGGTCTTAGCCTTGAAAGGGCTGCGTCCTGGTCCACTAGACGATGGGGGCAGGGCGCTAGATTTTACCATGCTCCTGATAGCGTGGTCAACGTTTCTTCGGCTTTGGTCTCGAACCCCGGTAGGCGGGAACCGTGATGCGGTACCCCTGCACCAGCCGGCGGTCACCCAGGCGGGAGCGCAAACGCGGGTCGAGTTCATCCAGTGTGGAGGCGGTGGTGATGACTGTGGGGAGCTTGGCATTGTAGCGGACATTGAACAACTGGTAGAGTTTTTCTTTCACCCAGGGGGTTGCCGATTCGGTGCCCAGATCGTCGAGGACGAGCAGCGGCGCCGAGCGAATTTCGTCAAAGCGATGGTCATACGAGACTGTGCTGCGTGGGCTGAAGGTCGCCCGCAGGTGGTCCATGAGATCGGGGACAACCACGAACATGACCGGGTAGCCCTGGCTGGCGCGGTAGTTGGCGATTGAAGCCGCGAGGTGGGTCTTGCCACAGCCATAGGGACCCATGAAGACCATCCAGCCATCGGGTTCTTCGGCGAATGCGACAGCGGCCTGGAAGGCATCTTCCAGGGTGCGCTGATCGTCCGCGTTGAGGTGATCGCTCTTGCGCATGTTGAAGGTGCCGAAGGTCTGATGGCTGTGAATATGGAGCGAGGACAGCTCGGGCTGGCCGTCATCTTCACTGTGGCGGCGGTAATCCGGCGCCTGGATGATGATGCGCTTGACCAGGCCGGGGTCGGAGAGGCGTGAGCGGATTCGTCCTTCCAACTCATCCAGGGGCAGGTTGGTGGTGATGACAAGCGGAAGCTGGTTGATGTAACGGTAGTTGAGGATCTGGAAGAGCTTCTCGCGTGCCCAGGGTGTGGCACTTTGCGTGCCGAAATCGTCCAATATAAGGAGCGGTGCGTTGCGGATTTCGTCGAACCGATCTTCAAAGCTGGTTTCATCGCTGTCGTAGGTGAAGCGGAGTGTGTCGAGCAGATCGGGCACCGTCAGGAAGAGGGTAGGCACGCCCTGGCTGACGCTGAGATTGGCGATGGCTGCGGCGAGATGGGTTTTCCCGCAGCCATACGGCCCCTGTATTAATACCCAGCCATCGAGGGACCGGGCGTAGGACTGGCAGCTGTCAAAGGCATTCTGGAGAGACGCCTGCTGGCGTTCGCCGATGCCCGCCCCGCCGCCAGGGTTGAAGGTCTCGAACGTCAGCGATGTGAGCTCATCCAGCCGGCTGAGGCTGTAGAGCCGTTTCCGGATGGCGGCTTTTACATCGGGAATGCGGCAGGAGCAAATTTCCAGGCGTCCGAAATGAGGATGGTCCAGCGGCACATCGGCGCGTACATAGCCCTGCCCCTGGCAGTGGGGGCAGTCTGGATCACCCAGCGTCCGGCCCATTTCAGGAGTCCCAGAAGTCTGCGAATTCTCCGCTGACATACCGCCGGCGAGCCGCCTCAGAGTCTCCTCGATCTTCTCGTTCATTCCTACCCTCAGTCTGCCATCTATCCAGAATGGCTTCGATATAGCGCCACCGGCGGACGTTGTTGGCTACAGCAATTTGCATGGCTTCTTCGATCCAGGCCGGCGGGAAATTATTCTGCGCATCGCGCAACCGCTCCGCCACCATGGGCGTGAGGGCGCCGATATTTTGCTCGTAGAGTGTGTATAGATTAGGCCGCTCAACCCGTAAAGGTAGCGCCGAATGCTCTTCAGGGAGCCAGTCCCCGGACGGAAAATGTTCCAGCGCAGCGCGGCCGCGGGCGGAGTTCAACAGGTAATAACGGCGATCATCGTCTTCAGCCTGCACGTTGAGTTGCAGCAGGGTGCCGCGCGCAACACAGCGCTCGAGGGCATCCTGCAAGCATTCAAACGGCGTCATGCCTTGTGTGCGCAGCCCTTCCATCAGGAGATCGTCTTGCAGCAGGTCTTCCTGCGAAAAGGCCGGCAGCGAGCCGTGGGCATTGCCTACCGCCCAGAGGACATACAGCGTGAGCTTCAATTCCCCGAGGTGGTCAATGGTCGGGACAAGTTCACTGAAAAACAGGCTGGGAAGCCGGGTTAGCTTCAGCTTGCCGTCTGGAAATCCGGGAAAACCTTGCGAAGAGGACATGCTTCCTCAACTAGGGCTCAGGTCGCTTCGGCGAAATCGATATGGCGGGTGGCTGCGTTTTCAAACTTTGCCAGTTCAGAGCGGAAAACAAGCTCGACGGTGCCGACGGGACCATTACGGTGTTTGGCAACGATAATCTCGGCAATATTTTGCTTGATGGTGTCTTCCTCATACTGATCCGGGCGGTAAATAAACATCACGATGTCCGCGTCCTGTTCAAGACTTCCCGATTCACGCAGGTCCGAAAGGATCGGCCTTGGGGGACGGCGCGCTTCCACGGCTCGCGAGAGTTGTGCAGCTGCGAGGACGGGGACATTCAATTCGCGCGCAAGGGCCTTCAGATTGCGCGAGATGTAGGAGACTTCCTGGACGCGATTATCGGTGCGGCTGTCTCCCGTCATAAGCTGAAGGTAGTCCACAATGATGAGGTCCAGCCCATATTCCATATGCAGCCGCCGGCATTTTGTGCGCAGCTGGAGCGGCGTGATGGCGGGGGTATCGTCCAGGTAGAGATGGGTTTCACTGAGGGAACTGACCGCCTGGGTGAAGAGCGGCCATTCGTTGTCTTTCAAGTTAGCCAGCCGCAGGCGCTGCGAATCAATGCCGGTTTCCTGCGAAACGAGGCGCTGAACCAGCTGTTCGTTGGACATTTCGAGCGAGAAGAGCGCGACATGCTTTTTGTGTATCTGGCTGGCGTTCTTGGCGATGGAGAGCGAAAAACCAGACTTACCCATGCCCGGGCGTCCAGCAATGATGAGCAGGTCGCTGGACTGCAGACCGCCCAGCAGTTTGTCCAGATCGATGAAACCGGTGGGAACACCAAGGGTTTCATCGCGATGGCGGGCGAGGTAGTCGATGCGGTCGTAGTATTCGCTCAGCACCTGTTTGATGGGCTGGAGCTGATGCGTGAGCCTGCGCTCACTGACGCCAAAGATGGACTTCTCTGCCGCGTTCATCACATCGTCAATGGATTCGTCGGTTTGATGGGCAAGCCGGGCGATGTGGTTGGCTGCTTCCAGCAGTCTCCTCCGTGTGGAAGTCTCTTCTACCAGGCGGCCATAGGCGGCAGCATGCAGGGAGGAAGGAACGTTGCTGAGCAATCCCGTCAGGAAAGGGGCACCGCCGATTTCATCTAACTGACCATGCCGGTTGAGTTCTTCCGTAACGGTGAGTAGATCGACCGGGAGACGCTGTTCCTGCAGCCGTGCAACCGCCTCCCAGACCCAGCGGTGACGGTGCAGGAAGAAATCCTCGGAGGATAGGAACTGGGCAACATCATAATAAACCTCTGGATTGAGGAGGATGGAACCCAGGACAGCTTCCTCCGCCTGCTGGTCATAAGGAATATCTTGATGCTGGCGGGGTTTTACGGCCGGTTCGAGCTCATCTTGTAGGGGTGATAAATCACTCATTGGACAGCATCCTGAATGGAATCATGCATGGTGCGCAGTACGCGTAATTTTGGTTGGTTGGACAATGTCTCAGCCCTGCCCGGCAAGGTTCTGGCAGGCAGCGCACCCCGCTGAAAGCCGCGTGCAGGAGGATGGGTCAGGAATCGTCTTCCGGGTCCTCTTCCGATTCGTCCAGGTCATTCAGGTCGAGGGTGTCCACGAAGTCCTTAAATACGTCGAGCCGATCGTCGGACATATCTTCCGACGCATCCGAGGTCTCGATTTCTTCCTCCGGCACAGCCCCGGCTTCGTCCATTACGGCCCGTGAGACAAAGATGGGCACATTCGCCCGCACTGCCAGTGCGATGGCATCGGAGGGGCGTGAGTCGACCTCGATTTGTTCTCCATCGCGGGTAAGGATGATACGGGCATAGAATACATCATCCCGCAGATCATTGATGACCACTCGTACGATGGTGGCCTGCAGTTCACGAATTACGCTGCGGAGCAGGTCGTGGGTGAGAGGACGGATGACTTCCATCTCCTGGAGACGAATGGTGATGGCTTCCGCCTCGTAGGGTCCAATCCAGATAGGCAGAAAGCGGTCGGTTTCCTTTTCTTTCAGGATCACGACGCGCTGTTGCGACATTAAGCTTACACGGACACTGTCGATTGTGACTTCAACCATTCCAATGTGCTCCAGATTGGGCTTAGATGAGGGGATTCTAACATAACACCGCAAAATGTAATAAAGCATCACCCTCCCATCGCGCCGCGCCGCTTCAGGATGCCGTCAGGAACGGACAAGGGACGCGGCGATGTCGGCTGCGATGCGGGCGTTGTTCCGTAAGAGCGATAGGTTGGCTTTGAGCGTGGCACCACCGGTGAGCTCGGACAGCCTTGTCAGCAAGAACGGCGTGAGCCGTTTCCCATGAATGTTTTGCTGGCTGGCTTCTTCTTCAGCGGCCAGAAGGGCGGCGTCGACCTGGTCTAGAGGGAGGGCGTCCTCCGCCGGACAGGGCACGGTAATCAGCGCCCCGCTTCTCAGACCGATGCGCCAGTGGGCATGCAGCAGCGCGGCCGCTTCCTCTGCATCGGCAAGCATGGTTTCGAGCATCAACCCGCTTTCGCGCGAGAAAAAGGCCGGGAAATGTCTGGATTGCCAACCCAGCACCGGTACGCCGTCCGTCTCAAGCCGCTCCAGCGTGCGGGGCAAGTCCAGGATGGATTTCGCTCCAGCGCAGACGACCGCGACGGCGCTCCTGCCCAGTTCGGGAAGGTCGGCAGAGACATCGAAGCCGTCGCCGCGGTGAATCCCGCCGATCCCGCCGGTAGCGAATACGCGCACGCCGGCTGCATGTGCGACGATCATGGTCCCGGCTACGGTTGTGCCGCCGTTCTGTTGGCGTGCGCAAACAGCGCCGAAATCGCGGCGGCTGACCTTGACGGCGTGTTCATCGTCGGCCAGTCCCTCCAGTTGTTCGTCGGTTAGTCCGAGGAAAATGTCCCCGTGAATGATTGCAGCCGTTGCCGGGACCGCGCCGTGTGCCCGCACCTCTGCTTCCATCTGGCGGGCGAGCTCCAGGTTTTTTGGCCTGGGCAGGCCATGAGTAATCACAGTTGACTCAAGTGCGACAACCGGCCGGTTTTCAGCCAGAGCCAGGGCAACGTCGGGGTGGAGGTGTAGCCAGGGTGGTGATGTGTGTGGCATGGTCCTTTCCTTTGATCAGGTCGTTTGATCAGCGCAGCTGGTTGTAGAGCAATTCCAGGGACAGGTCTTGTGGAACCGTGCCGGGCGAACGCAGCGTGAGAGCTGCTGCAGTGATACCCAACTGCACGCTCTCGTCGATCGGGATGTCGTTGATCAGGCCGAAAATAACCGCAGCTGTGAGTGCATCACCGGCTCCGGTTGGGTCGATGATGTCGGTCTTGATAGCGGACACATGTCCGCTCCCTTCAGCACTGGCGTAGACGACCCCGAACTCAGCCATAGCGATGACGACGATGCCTACATCTCGGGAGAGGAGGTATTTAGCGCCCTCCAGCACCTGCTCGCGGTCGTTGATGGTGATGTCCTGTGGGCACAGAGCGTTCGCTTCAGCCGCATTCAGGGTGAGGAGAGTCAGCCGGTCGAGATGGGTGGTAAGTTTATCTGCCTGGCCAACAGATGTGGGATCTGCAGCAAGGGGAACATGGTAGCGGCGCGCAAGGGAGACCACCGTACGCAGCGACTTCTTGGGGAGGTTGGCATCGACGGCGACGAGGGAAGCCTTCTCAAACAAATCCCTGCAGGCATGTAAATGCGCGGTGGTGATATCTTCGACCACGCGCATGTCGTGCATCCCCATGTTGAGCATGCCGTCTGGATTCAGGATGGCAAGGTACGACCCTGTCGCATGGCCGGGTACAATGCGGGAATAATCGATATTCACACCCGCATCCATGGTGTGTTGAAGTACTTCGCGGCCCTGGGTATCGTCACCGACAGCGGTGATGAGATAGACATCTGTGCCGAGCCGGGCAAGGTTGTCGGCGATGTTGCGGGCGACCCCGCCTACCGACATACGGAACTCACAGGGGTTTGACGTGCCGCCCCGGAGCGGTTCGTTAGCACGGCTGATGATGTCGATGCCGGATGATCCGATGACTACGACAGGGCCTTCGCGATGGGACCAGATCGTCAACGCGCTTCCTCCATGGTCGCACTTCTATATGCGGCTTTTGTTGTTTGC
>Ga0272443_10007408_pt1 | contig 10491 bp, 11 predicted proteins | sample SSMAcet12_FD_193581 | JGI IMG/M metagenome (GOLD analysis project Ga0272443, IMG submission 193581) | Marine sediment archaeal communities from Little Sippewissett salt marsh, Falmouth, MA, United States - SSM-Acet-12 | ecosystem: Environmental > Aquatic > Marine > Wetlands > Sediment ... | reverse complement strand
CGGCTACGCGACAAGCGAGTGTGTCAAGGCGACGTTGGAGGGCGGGCTGGCCCTCGGCTTCGACATCGTCGTCGTCGAGGACGGCCACAGCGGCGGCCTGCGCGGCATGCGCGCCGCGGTTTGGAACACGGTCTGGAAAGGCGCTGGGCTGCAGGTGGTCGCAAGTTCGGAGATTGACTTCGCCGCCCTACGGGATCCGACAGCGAAGGAACAGGGAAGCTAGCCGCTACAATGCCTCGTCAGCGTTCGCTTTCGCAGCCTCGCCGCACTGCCTGGCACGGGTCGAAACGGGGCAAGGCAAGCGGGGCTCCGTCGAGTGAGAGGTGACTCAATGAAGAGATTGCTCTACGTTCCGGCGCTTGTGCTGTTGCTGATTTGCCTCGCTTTTGCGTCCGGCTCCTGCACTGATCCGCCGGCGGAGGGCACGATCCTGTTCGACTCGAATCGCGACGGCAACTGGGAAATTTACCGAATGGCCTCGGACGGCACGGAGCAGATTCGGCTTACGCACCATCCCGGGATCGATTTCAGCCCGACCGGATCGCCGGATGGAGCACTCGTCGCGTTCTCAAGAAGGACATCCGGCGTGAACCAGCTCTACATCATGAAGCCTGATGGTCAGAATCTGCAGCCTGTTGACGTCGTGGGGGGGCAGTTCGTTTGGTCGCCAGACGGCACTCGACTGGTATTCGCTGCTCACATCGACGGCAACGCCGAGATCTGCGTCGTACATGCCGACGGGACCGGATACCGGCAGCTCACGGACAATGGCTGTGGGAATTTCGAACCCACATGGCTACCCGACGGACAGCATATCGGCTGGTCCTCAGACATGTCTGGGAATGCCGACATCTACGTCATGCGATCTGACGGGACCGATCTCGCGCAGATTACCGATGATGCATCCACGGAGGCGTATCCAAACTGGTCCCCGGATGGATCTCTCATCGTGTTCTGTTCGGATCGCTCCGGCGCGTGGGAGATCCACGTGATGGATGCTGACGGCGGTACTGTTTGCCAGCTAACCGATACAGGCCAATTCAATGGCGCACCCCGCTGGTCGCCCGACGGAACTCGGATTGCGTTTCAGTCCGATCGAGACGGGGACAACGAAATCTACGTGATGAATGCCGACGGAAGCGATGTGCAGCAGCTAACGGACAACCGGGCCGAAGATGCCCATCCATGCTGGCTCCCCCGGTCCGATCCGTGAGCCACGCGGAGGATCAGTCCGCAAGCTGGAAGTAGTAGGCGACGAACTCGAAATCGTCGCTCGGATCCTTGAAGTAGTCCACGTGGTCCGCACGGAACTCCTCCGCATCGTGATTGCCTTCGCCTCGCCAGAGGCGTTCGGGAACGGCATCCCAGCGGCAAAGCTCCATCGCGACAATGCGGATCGTCACGCGCACGGTTAGGGTGCTATCGTAGACGTCATACACCTCGCCAACGACCAGAGGATCATCGTAGTCCCCGTCGGCGATATCGACTTCGCCCAGTTCGACGACACTGGCAGTCTTCAGGCCGTCAACGATCTGCTGGACCAAGGCATCGGACACGAACTGGATCCTGCGATGTTTGCGCTCGGACATGCTCTCCTCCGGGTATTGCGACTGGGGCCCTGGAAGAGTACGCAATCGAAGCTGCTCGCGCCCACTTCTCAGGCCCTCACCGCCAGTTACAATGTCCTTGATTGACGGAGATGCCCCATGGACCATGCAGCGATCTACTACTTCTCGGCGACGGGGAACTCCCTCGCCGTGGCACGCGATCTGACGGAGTCCTTGGCTGTGGCCCTGATCGACCTGTCCAGTTCTCGGGCGCGGGAAACCCTCGCAGTCAGCCATCATGTTGTCGGCCTGGTCTTTCCCACCTATGACTTCAAGGCACCCGATCTCGTGAACGAGTTCGTCGGTCATATCGAGTCGATCGGCTCCACCTACCTGTTCGCGGTCTGCACCTACGGGATCGCAGCCGGACGGTCCCTCAAGCGGCTCGGAAAGGAAATTGAGGCCCAGGGAGGGCGGCTTTCGGGAGGATTCGCGATCCGAATGCCGCACAACGGGATCGGCTGCGGCGCGGTCCGAGAAGGGGCAAATCAGCGGCTGTTCACGCAATGGAAGCGTCGTCTGCCGGCCATCCGAGACTATGTCGAGCGCCAGGCGAGCGGCACGATCGAGACGACATGCACTCCGCTTCAGCTTCTCCGGCCCGAGACGCTGCGCATGATGCCCGCGGTGGCCCGGTTTGCCATCCGGTTCCTGAAAGCAGGCGCAGACTCGCTGGGATTCACCGCCTCCGAGGACTGCAATGGCTGCGGCGTGGGCGCGCAAGTGTGTCCGGTCAGCAACATCCGGATGGAGGCCGGGCGGCCGGCGTGGTCGAACCAGTGCATCAATTGCTTCGCCTGTCTCCACTGGTGCCCGCAGCACGCAATCACTCCCGGCGGCCTCGACGCAGGGATTCGCCCCTACCATCATCCGGAGATCACCCTGTCGGATCTGATCGCACGAAGAAACTAGGAATCCTCGGGCCGCCATCCATCCTTCGGCGTCCTCCGACTCGAACGCCCTCGCGCAGTGAACTGCTTCCGATGGCGCCTGGTCCCCGACACGACCCGAGGCACGGAGGCCAAGCCCCCCTGCGAACCATTTGACGATCCACCGAATCGCTCAGGCCTTGCCGTGATGCTTCTTCATGCACTCGGGGCAGATCCCGTGGGAGAAGCTCGCGCCGCTTCGCTCCCGGATGTAGGTCTCGATCGGAATCCACGATTCGGGATCCTTTTCGTCGCCTCCTTCGAGGCGGACTTTCTTGCAGTACTGGCAGGTCGGGAGGATCCCCTCGAGGGCCCTCACCCGAGTCAGGGCCTCTGTGAGTTCGTAATTTCGTGCTTCGAGCTCCTGTGCCCGAGCGAGAGACTCCAGGTCCTGCTCGATGTGATGCCGAAAGCTCGCGATGAGTCGATCGTAGCGGGTTTCCAGCACACGCGGCTTGCGATCGAGGACGCAGATCGTGCCGAACACGTCGCCGTCCGGCGAGACGATGGGATGACCGTGATAGCTGATCATGCTGAGCTTGATATCCGGATTCTCGCGCCAGGCTTCGTCCGCCAGTGCGTCCGGGACGTGCAACGGCGCACGGGTTTTGACCACGTGCTCGCAGTAGAGGCCCGAACCGAGCAGCGTCTCCTTCTCTCCGACGTGGTACGGATTGCCCTCGGTACGGCTGCTGGCGAAGACCTCGATATCGTCGCCCGTGATCCTCATCACGAGCCCGGCGGGCACATCGCAGATCTCCGCCATCAGATCGACGATCATCTGCCAACCCGCGAACGTCTCCGTATCCACCAGCAGGAATTTCCCCGTTGCATCGCTCATCCCGGATCCCTCCGAACCATCCTACAATCAACAACTCATCCGGGCAATCGTTCTTTCCGAACCCTTGCCGACGAGGAGACGTCTCACGACATCAGCACATCCTCTTCAGTGATCGAGGTTGGCTGGTCGTGATTGCCGTTCATCCCGCCATCGTCCTGCGGATAGTCAACCCGCTCCGTGCTTGACCCGACCTTCGCCAAGCGCCAGAGGCGCTCGCGGCAGTTCGGGTGTTCCTCCCTGAGTCGCCGCCCCTCCAGGCCAGCCGGCAGCTCGTGCCCTGAACACCTCGAGTCGACCGAGCCGGATCCGTCACGTAAGCTACAGTCATCTGATGCACTGCAAGGAGGTCACGTTTGAACCCCACAGCCAAGGCACTCTGGTTGGGACTCGAACGAAGCAACGCGTTCATCGATACGTTTTCGACGGGACTGGAAGGCGACGACTGGTACCAGAAGCCGGACGGCCTTCCCAATCCTGCCATTTGGATCCTCGGGCATCTCGCCCATTCCAGGGCCAAGTTCCTGAAGATGCTCGTCGGCAAGCCGATGCACGATGAGAGCTGGGATGAGCTGTTCGACATGGGAACCGAGCCGCGAGATCCGAAGGAGTATCCCGGCGTCGAGGTCTGCCGTGAGGCGCTGGATGGGCAGTACGCGCAATTGAGGGCATATCTCGAAACGGCCACGGAGGAGGATCTTCAAGGCCCCCCTGCCGTCCCTTCCGAGTATTTCAAGACCAAAGTCTCTGTGCTCTCGTTCCTAACAATCCACGAGGCACATCACACCGGCGCGTTGTCGATGGTCCGCCGCCTTCTCGGAAAGGATCGTCTCTTCTAATGCGAAAGCCAGACATCGTTTCAGGCCCGCTGGACAGGAGACGTCTCACGCGAGCTGCGCAAACGCGTCAAGCTGGCTGACTTCTCCTCGGCAAGACATGAGCCAACAACCTCTGTCGCTCGACTAGTCCGTCGGCGTCTTGGTCAGCGTCGAGATACCCCAGCCGATCAACGCGCCACCGAACGCGCAGCCGACATGGAGTAACGCGAACGCCACCCCCTGTGGGGGGATCCGCGGAAAGAGGAGCCGGGGGCCGAACACGATCGCGGCGAGCGCTCCGGCAAGAACCCAGTACGCTGCCCCCTTTCGACGGAGCCGCTCCGTCGAGAACGCTCCGATCAGCAGTACGGTAGCTCCGCACACAAGCCCCCCGAGCAGAGCGCTCCCCTCGTACCCTGGCATCCCCAGGAACGAGAAATCGGGTGCGTAGGTTCCGCCGAACCCGGTGCCGCCGATGAAGCCCGCGAGCACGGCAAGAATGGCGGCCGACAGAACGACGACGATCTTCTTGCCCCTCGTCCGACGGCCGCGGTGCTCTCTCGGTCGGTTCTCTTTCGGGGAAGGTTGGTGTTCCTCGCACATTTGAGGCCTCCTCGCCACGCTCCCACGGTATCGCGAGGGCCGCTGCAGTCAAATGGTGCGTACCTGGGAAACGAATCGAGAACGTCGTGAACGGACGTTATGCTCGCGTCCTATTCTTGGCAGCGTAGCGGGAGGTCTTATCCGATTCGCATCGTCCACGAGATCAGGGTGTCCGCGTCGCTCAACCGAGACCAGCTGGCTCGCCGTCGCCGCAGTCATTGCTGCCATCCCTCTCGTCCCATACCATGATCGCAGACGATGCGGCGTCACAGTGACGCGCCGGAACGGGGCCAAGCATGCGATCACACAGCAAGGATCTTCACAGGAACGCGAGGGACAGTGCGATCGGAATTGTCATTCTCTCTCTGCTTCTCGCGCTGCTTCTCACAGCACCATCGATAGCACTGCTCGGCGCCGAAGACTCCGAGCTCGAACCGGTTCCGCTGTTCACCCTGCCCAATCTGGGCGGAATCGATATCTCGCTCGCCGAGCATCTCGGAAACGTCATCATCCTCGACTTCTGGGCCACGTGGTGCCATGCGTGTACGGAGTCGTTCCCCGACATCCATGCGTTGCAGGCGACGTACGCCGATCGCGGCGTGGTCCTCCTCATCGTCTGTCTCGACAAGGATGTGGAAGAGGCAAGGGACTATCTAGTCGAGAACGGGTACCCGACCGACAACGTCCTGTACGGCTCCCTCGACGAAGCCCGTGCCGTTATGACGCTTCTCGGAGTCGATGCGGTGACGCATGCAATGCTGATCGATCGAGAGGGATACATCCGCTTCTCCGGCCACCCGAAGCGCGTCACAGCCGAGCTCCTCGAACCGTGGCTCGCCGACCAGAATGAGCCGTCCTAGTCCTTCGTCTCGCCTCGTCACATCCGACAGCGTCCCAAGTCATGCCTGAGGTTCTCCCTTACGGCAAGCTCGGTTTCGCATGATCCCGCCTCACATCTTCCGAAAACGTGAGCCGGCCCGGATTTGCCTTCGTCCGTCCCCCTCGATCTAGAATGAGACCAAGGGAAGAGGACTGATGGAGCAGCCATCGTTTCCTCGCTTGCCGAAGACCGCGCCGCTTCCCCTCCCCGACCGCCTCGTGAGGCCCGGTGCTTGGACAGCGCTGCGAGCCACACAAGGGGAACAGAGAAAGGAGGAAAAGACCATGGGAAAACGACTCGTCAAACCGTGCGCCGGTCTCGCCCTGCTGCTGTTCGTCGTCTTCACCCTTCTCGCATCGACAGATGCCAGAGCCGCAGGGATCGAGGTGTTGATCTGGGAAACGGAGGAACTCGACCTGCAATCGCTCTACGGAGCGATCGGCGAATATGTCCGCGAGTTCATGGGCAGCGTGGAGCTGCTCGCCATTCCGTTCGAGCAGTACAGAGCCGAGTTGATGGCGCGACTGACAAGTGGCGATCCGCCGGACGTCTTCTGGGTGACACAGGAGATGCTTCTGGAGCTGCAATCCCTCGGGCTCGTCCTCCCACTGGACGAGAGCCTCAGGCGGACGCCTGGTCTCCTCGTCTCCCGGCTCCATCAGCTGGCCGGCGTGCAATACGGAATCCAGGTCGGGGCGACGGGCTCGTTCGCGGAGATTGCCTACGCCGTTCCGTCCGAGAAGGCGCGCAACCTGGAGCCGGTCTTGAAGTTCCTCGGCTACATCCAGCCACGCTGGCATGTCATCTGCTGCTACGAGATCGTCCAGCCGAACCCCGGCCTCAACACGGCGATCGCCGCGCACGGGAACCTGGACTGGCACATCGACACGGCCAATGAGTTCCTGTTCGGAATCGACATGAACGGAGCGGCCACCGCATCGAATCACTGCCCCGATTCGTGGACGCGCCGTCACATCCACGTTGGGATGATGCGTACGAACAACTACTACTACGACAGCGACCGAATCACGCCGGGTGACGATACCGATACGACGAGCGGCATCGACACTGCGATGCTCTTCTTCTACGCCGGACACGGCTTTCCGCCGACTTCATGGGATACCCTGGGCAATCGCGCCGATGTCTCGAACGTCAGCATCGGCGATGACCCCGGGTGGGGGCTGCTTCGCTATTACTGGCAGTGCTCGTGCACCGTGTTCGCCCACGGCCCGAATTGCTGTGCCGGCGACACGTGCCACGCGTGGCATCCGTGTCCGAAAACTGGCGAGGACTGGTGGTATCAATGCCCGGGCGAGTTCTCCGGCGCGTCCGATTCGACGACCACGCCGAACGTCTACGAACGGTGGGGCGCGGCGATCAACGAGAATCTCCGTATGGCGTGCGGCTCCTCGACGTGTGCTTACTGCCACGAAGGGCAGATGAACAGCATCTGGAACAACTACAGCAACCTCGGCCAAGGCGTGGCTGACTCGTTCATCCACGGCCTAGCGGTCGGCAACGTCGTGCCGCTCTGCATCAGCATGGGCGGGTGGAACATCAACACGAACCCGCTCGTCGCCGACTGGACGTTCACCAATCAGCCGAACACTTCCGGTGCCACACACCTCTACATCCAGTACCTGTCGAACTTCGCGACCAACAAGCCGAGCATCCGGCTCCTCCGGCCTCCTGAGCTGCTTCCGAAGCGTGTCCTGGTCATCCCGGGGCCGATCGCGGAACCGTGGTTGAATGAGGACTTCCGGTTCGAGGGGGAATGGATGCTCACTCCGGATGAGATCGAAGGCCGCGGTCCCCGCGCGCGAATCAACCAGTGGAGCGGTGCGATGTACGTTTCCGGACCGGCGGAATCGATCGGCCAGACGGTTCCGCTCTCGGAGGAGGCGTACATCGATTGGGCGCTTCGGCACGCGGAAGAGCTGGGGTGGAGCGAGGAGCTCGCGAGCGAGCCGATCGGATCCAGGATGATGATCGCCGGCGTGTCGGCCGAAGGCTCGGAGCGGCAGCAGGCGACGCAAAAGAACGTGACCGTGCGGCTCAAGCGGCTGCTCGACGTCGAAGGAACCCAGGTACCGGTCCTCGGCGACGGCGGCGTCATCGAGATTCAGATGAACAACAGCGGGTCGCTGCTGAACGCGTCGAAGGTCTGGCGAGAGGTTGCCGGCTTCGAGGCATGGGAGCCGGTCAAGACGTACGAGCAGGCCGCGAACGAAGCCCTGGAAGGGACCAAGCACGCGTGGGCGTACGGGGTGGCCGACTGGGAGCTGGGGTATGTCGAAGCGGCCGGGAACGAAGCGCAGGAGGAGATGCGGCTCGTCTATCGCTTCTGGCTGGCCCCGACAGAGCGCGGAGAGGTGCGCGACGTCCCGCCGATCATGGTCGACGTCCCGGCGTAGCCGAGCGAAAGCAAGAGACGCCGATTCCGCGGACCGGATCGGCAAGTGCCGCCGGTCCGAGCCCGCGGGTGTTCGCGCGAAGGCCCCGGATGGTCTACAGTCCGTCAGCGATGAAGACGCGATGCGAGTGGGCCGGAACGGATCCGTTGTACGTCGCCTACCACGACGAGGAGTGGGGCGTCCCGGTCCACGACGACCGGAAGCTGTTCGAGATGCTCGTCCTCGAAGGAGCGCAGGCCGGGCTGAGTTGGTCGACGATCCTCCACAAGCGTTCCGGATATCTTGCGGCGTTCGACGGCTTCGACATCGAGGCCGTCGCGGGCTTCAACGAGACCGATGTCGCTCGGCTGCTCGGCAATCCGAGCATCGTGAGGAACCGCCGGAAGATCGAGTCGGCGATCGCGAACGCCCGCGGCGTGCTGGCAATCCAGGAAGAGTTCGGCTCGTTGGATGAGTTCCTCTGGTCGTTCGTCGGCGGGGAGCCCATCCAGAACGCGTGGAAAACCCTGTCGGACATCCCGGCCCAAACCGAGCAGTCCGCCGCGATGAGCAAGACCCTGAAGAAACGAGGGTTCAACTTCGTCGGGCCGACGATCTGCTACGCGTTCATGCAAGCAGTCGGGATGGTGAACGACCACATCACCCACTGCTTCCGCCATCGCGAACTCGCCACCTGAGCAGCGAAGTCTCGCACGCAAAGGACGCCGCGCGACCGGATTCGTCTAACCGCCCTCGAGCCACCGTTCGAGATCGAGCCTCAGGCTCTCCGCCGTGTGGATCTCGTACGGTTTGCGGGTTCTCAAGACCCACCGCCACGAGTCGAAGAACTCGAGACCGTGATACCAGCGGAGAACGGCGGGATCGAATCCCATCCGCACGCAGTACGCCTCCTCCATCCCGCGACCGCGAAGCTCGGGGACGAGGAAGAACGGGAGCAGAAACTCGAAGATCGGGTCGGTGAACCCGGCATGCTGCCAGTCGATGATTCCGACCAGCCGGCCTCCACGAACCAGCAGGTTCTCGGGCCAAAGATCGCCGTTGCTGAAACGATCGCCCGGCGAGCCCGGCCATGTCTCCTTCAGCCGCCGATACGCAGCATCGGCCAGCAGGTTCGGCTTCTCGAACATGGCGTACCCGGCGTCGAGAACCTCGAGGGCCGATTCGCTTCCTTCGATCGTTTCGAGGCTGCCCGGCGGAAGCTCGTCGGCCGTGATCGCCTGCACCGCGCAGACCGTATCGATGTACAACGCGTCGGCCCACGGCTCATTCGCCTTCATCGCATCGAGAAGCGGATCGCCGTCGATGAACGTGCTGATAAACAGCGGCATCCCGAGCGCCTCGCCATCCGGATCCCAATGGAGCGTCCTCGGCGTCGGCAAGGGATGGTCCTCCATCGCCGCCAGCGCGATGACCTCATTCCCGCTGCAGCTGTTCCCAAGGCGCACGAGAAGTGTTCGATCTCCTCGATCGGTCCGCACGTCGACGCGCCACGGGGTCTCCCGTGAGCTGGCGCCGAGCGGCGTCGTTTGGATCGAACCCACGCCCAGACCCAAAGCCATGCCAAGCGCCTCGGCCAGGTCGCTCGTTTGCACGGGAAGCGCATGGAGGTCCTTCGACATCACTGCTCCCTTCTCGAAGCGGCCGCCCGATCGGCCGCCCCCTCATGCGTTCCCGCGAGGTCCGCCCTGCAACGCGATAGACCTCGAGAAACGCCGAGTCTAGGGAAACCGGCCTTCCCGATCGCCGGCTACCGCAGTACGACCGCCAGGTAGTACGGCCAGACCACGAGACCGAGAATCGCCTTCCACCAGACAAGCTGCGCGAACCCCAATGTGAACAGCCATCCGGCGAACCAGAGCACGCCCGCTACGCTTCCACCCGTCTTGCTTCCTGCCATGTGTCCCCCCTTCCGGATGCCCGCGATGATAGACAGCCCGGATCGCTCGGGCAAACCCAAGCGTCGCTACGGCACCTTGGAAGCCGTCCACCGCGCCCACTGCCATGCCCACAGTCCACTCTCTCGAGCTCGCGCGCACAGGGCATCCTGCACCGCGCCTCTTGGGCGGGTACGATCGATGGGCGCGAAAGAGGAGGTCCGCCGTTGGAGGCCAACCACTCGCTCTCCGTTCGAAGCTACGATGCCTCGCTTGATCCGGGTCGAATCGCCGAACTGATCAACAGCTCTCGATCGTCGTCCTGCGAAGACCGTGCGGAGGTAACGGCCGACCAAGTCCGCGCGTTCATCGCCGAGTCTTGGGACGATTTCGACATCCGCACGGACGTTCACCTGTTCTTCTGTGACGGCCGTCTCGTCGGCTACGAACGGACGAAGCGCGAAACGTGGGGCAACGGCGCCCGCGCATATCATGCCATGCTGTTTCTCCATCCGGATTGGCGTGGGA
>Ga0272443_10007407_pt1 | contig 10493 bp, 7 predicted proteins | sample SSMAcet12_FD_193581 | JGI IMG/M metagenome (GOLD analysis project Ga0272443, IMG submission 193581) | Marine sediment archaeal communities from Little Sippewissett salt marsh, Falmouth, MA, United States - SSM-Acet-12 | ecosystem: Environmental > Aquatic > Marine > Wetlands > Sediment ... | reverse complement strand
CGGGAGCAGCTGGAACGAAAGTAGTCGCTTATTTTGATGATATTAAAATAGAGGGAGAGGTTCCTTCAGGGCAAGCTTATGAGGCAGCGATAAAAAAAAGGTGGGAACCGGTTAAGGAAAAAACCGCGGATAAGATAGCCTCATGGGAAAAAAGGCTGGCAGAAATAGAGAAGGAGATTGCCCCGTCCGCTAATCTTTCTCCTGAAGCAGAGGCCAAGAGGAAGGCTGCGGAAGAAAAGATAGACTCTGCCAGGTCGAAATTAACAAGGATAAAGAGAAAAGGATTTATTCTTAATTCCGAGCTGAAAGAGATGGACATTCTTTTTGAAGAGCTTTCAAAGAAATAAGTGCTTTTAAATCTACGTGGAATCCACGGGCTGTGCCCGTGGACTTCCTCCTTGGTTAAAATTTACCTTCCAAAGCTTCAACATGAGAGGACTGCGGAGGATAAATCTGCAAAAGCGGGGAAATACATACGATTAATCTGATGAAGTCCAAAACAACCAGGCAGAAACGTTTGCAGCACCATCTGTTTTATGCCGTTGTGATAATGCTGGTTTCTATTATTGCCGGCTACAGGGGCATCCTTCCTGTTTTTCGCAGTTATCTTAAAGACTATCTGGCGATAGGCGATGCCAGTTTTGGTCTGCTTTTCAGCATTGGCGCCTTTGTCGGCCTTCCCGGTGTTCTGCTCGGCGGATATCTTGTTGACAGATGGGGACCTCAGCAGGTAATACGGATATGTTTGACAGGCGTGGGAGCCGCCATGTTGTTAATAGCACTTGGAGGACAATGCTTCTGGATATTTATCGTGGCCATGGGGATAGGAGGTCTTTTTAACGCTCCCCTGTTCATTGCCATCAGTGCATACCTTGGAAAGCTCTTCCCGCGTAACCAGCGGCAAGTCCTTTCACTGAATCTGGCTTCTTACAGCATAGGGGGAATGATGTTTCCCCTGGTGGCTGAGGGGTTATTATTCCTGGTGAAACAGTTTGAAAATATTGAATTCAGGCATATACTCCATTCGCCTTTCTTGCTTACAGGCAGTCTTCTAATAGGACTTAGTTTTATTTACAGGAAAAACCCGCTGTCTTCGCCTTCCGGCCATTTTGGGGGAAAAACCAGCCGGGGTTTGCACTTGCGTGACTTTTGGCTTTCTCCCAACTCGCGGCTACTGGCGTTTCTTTTCGCTTTACACGGAACCGCAGATAGCGCAATGTATCTCTGGATGGCCCGGTTTCTGGAAAGCAATGCATTTTTTCCCCGCCCGTTTCCTCCGGGACTGGTGTTAACCGGATATTCTCTTGCTTATCTTCTTTCGCGCGTATTTTTAGCCTCGCTTCCCGACAGGGCAGGGCGGCGCGCTTTTCTGGTTTTTCCTGGCCTTCTCGGCGGTTCTATTGTAATTGCAGGTATAATTTCACACAATTATCTCCTGACTGCCGGGGGTTATGTGCTTGGGGCTTTTTGCTGGTCAGGCGAAGCACCGACTTTTGTCAGCATGCTTATGCGTATTGACAGACGGCATTTTGGTGCAGCAATGGCAACGGCAGGATTGATAGGCGGTGTTCTGCTGTTTACAGTCATGAACACGATGGGATTCCTTATTGAACGGCTTGGCGAAGTTAATATGTGGAAGGTTATGCTTCTTCCTGCCTGTGGTTTTCTTCTTGTCGGTCTCGGGGGCACGGTCTGGCTGTTGAAATATGACAGGCAGATACTAAAAGGGAGGCCTTCCCGGAGAATTTCGTTGTTTACAGTGTGAAACTGCTTTATGAAGCTGATGTATTACCGCCGGTATCAATGATAAAAAAATGAGCGATATAATAGCCGGGATAGAAAACGAGATTATTATTCACGGACGCAGGGATAACCGTACATGGTTTGAGCCCGGGGTAGCAGTAGTGCCGACAGAGGGAAGAGGTCTGCCGGAAATTTTCGTCGTAGCTAAACTCCTTACGGGCAATGATGTCGGCCCACTTTTTTTCATGAGGACTTCCGACCAGGGCAAAACATGGACTCCGCCTGTGTTAAGCCGAAACTGGCATAAGATACCTATGGAAAAGGATGTCTTTGAGGAGCCATGGTTTGTACCTGTATACCATGAAAACACAGGCAGGCTATTGGCATTGGGTAATACTCATTTTGTGATGGATGAAGGCGGCGTAGAACAGAAGAATGAGAAGCATGTAAACCTGCCGGGGAATTACCCGAAGGCTGTCTATTCACTCTGGAATCAGCAATTGCAGGATTTCGAACCATGGCAGAGATTGGCGACACCGGAAGAACTGAGGCTCGGGATTTACCATGCCGGACAAAAACATGAGTGCCCTGACGGCACCATGCTTGTTCCGGGTTATTATTATTCAGGACCTGACAGAAATGGCGAAGAAAAGATGAAAATTACAATGATGCGGCTTTCTTTCAATGGTTCTGAACCCGTTTATATTGAGCACGGCAGTATTCTTTCGGCAGAAGATGCCCGAGGGTTTGCCGAACCGTCTATTGTATTTTTCGAAGAAAGATACTTTTTGACTGTCCGGCATGACCGTTGCGGTTATGTGACCCGGAGCGAGGACGGTTTGAACTTTGATGAACCTTTTCCCTGGAGGTTTGATGACGGCAGCGAGTTGGGTAACTATAATACCCAGCAGCACTGGCTGAAACACGCCAACAGGCTTTATCTGGTTTACAACCGCCGGAGCGAATTGAATAACGGGGTTTTCCGCAGCCGTGCTCCGCTCTTTATGGCTGAGATAGATGTTGACAGGTTATGTGTTATAAGGAAAAGCGAACGGGTTGTTTTCCCTGAAAAAGGCGCAAGGATGGGCAATTTCTGCATTGCCGATGTAAGCTCGGAGGAATCATGGATAATAACCGGGGAGTGGCTTGAAGGCATGTTTTCACATTCCCGGCCGGGAAACCGTTTTTACGTTGAAAGAAAAGATATCAATTATATACAGTACCTCGGCGACCTGCTGCTGGCAAGGGTCATATGGAAGTCTTGAGGCACATTGAATGCGCGAACCTCTGTTCTTGACACTGAGCAGAATAACTGGACGGCTGAACGGGGAAGATACCTTTTTCTGCTTTCACATGTCGGCCAACGACATTTAGAAACTGAAATCCAACATTGGAGGTCCCGGGAAAGGATGGTGGATTTGCCGGTAAACTGTAATGTCATACTATAAAGGCCGAGTTTGCACAATCAGGAGATGTTAATTATGAATATTGCCATGTTTACGGGTTTTGGTAAAAACATTCCCTTTGAGCAGGAAATTGCCATGATAAAGAAGGCAGGCTTTGATATCATAGCTTTAGACGGCAATCTTTCAAGCCCTGTTTCTTACGCCTCACCGGAAGGGCTGAAAATAATCCAGAAAGCAATCCGGCAGTCCGGCTTGAGCGTTGATTCAGTCCACGCTCCCTTTCCCGAAGGCGACCGCCTTTTTTCCATAAACGAAAACGAACGCATGGAATCCTTTGCCAAATGCAGGCTTGCGATTAAAGCTGCATCGGAACTGGACGGCAAAATAGTGGTAATCCACCTTATACCTTACGGTATTCCTGAAGGTGGCATAAGGCGGCAGATGATAAAGCAGGGATTGAAAAGCGTGAGTTCCCTGCTGGAATACTCCTCGGCCCATAACGTGAAGCTGGCGCTTGAAAACGGGCAAAAAAAGGATTACGATATGGTACTTGCCCATTTCCTTGCCGAGTTTGACACCCCTTCTGTAGGCTTCTGTTATGATTCAGGCCATGAGAACGTCCAGGGTAAATGTTTCGACATCCTGGAAAAATTTGGGAATCGCCTGCTCACTACACACCTGCATGACAACCTCGGACAGGATACCCACATGCTGCCCGGTGAGGGAAGCATCGATTGGGAACGTTTCGTGAAAGTAATCCACGGCATTGATTACCACGGGAACCTGCTACTTGAATCAAGCATGGCATTTTCAGAATACCGCGAAGCGGAGGAGTTTCTCTCGGAAGCCAGGAAACGGGCGGGAAAACTCTTTGCCTTGACAAATTCACCGGGTGCTCCTAAAATTAAATAAGTAGAAGAAAATTCTTGGAATATCAAGCAAAGCAGAATGTTATCCCTGCTGCCTTGAAATGTTTTCAAGGTACAGCAGAGAGGAGGGAGGGAACCATGGGAAAGAAGAGAATTGCCGCGTTTGTCGCCTGTTTTATCTTCGGCACAGTATTATTCGGAACAGCAGGAGCAGCCGAACCTCTTGTAAACAACGGAGATTTTGAAGAAACCCATGCAGTGCCTGAAAAAGACTCCATATACAAGCGGATGGAAGCAATCAACTTTAAGGCGGAATCTCCCCTTGTTCTGCCGGAAGGATGGACCCTCAACCTTACCAATTCGGCCAGGGACGGAGAATACAGGCTGATAACCGACAGCGCCCGGGCACAGAGCGGCAGCAAATGCATATACCTTAAGGGACATTTGATGACCACGGCCAATTTCGACGTAAATGCCGGAGACGAAATGGAGATAAGCCTCTACGTTAAAAACCCGGAAAAATCGGATATCGCCTTTTACTTTTACTGCTACACGAAAAACGAGGAAGGCAGGCTTGGTAATATCGGAAGCCTTAGTTTCAGAGAGGCGACAGAAACCGAATGGACAAAGCACACCAAAACAATAAAAATACCTGAAGAGATAAAAGGTAAAAAGCTGAAGGTAGTCAAGGCAGCGATTACAAGCAGGGCGGGGACATATGTAGACAACATAACAATTTCCCGCAAGAAAGCCGAGTAAGAGTTTTCCTTCGGAAAAAAGCCCGGTTTCGTATCAGGGACTGTTACAAAGGTCCGACCTTCGCAGAAAGTAGCCTGTTCCGAGGCTGTCATTGAGATTGCTTCGCCATACAAAACATTCCTCGCAATGACAGTCGAAGAAATCTCATTTCTCGCAATGACGTCGAAACGGGGGGATTTACAAGTGAGACACGGTCTGGAAAAACATGCCTGCAAAAATGATAGAGAAAAGGTAACCGGCACTTTAGGAATCATGGCAGAAAAAAATGTCAGGGTTCCCATGCGTGACGGAATATTTTTAAGTACCGATGTTTTTCGCCCCGACAGCAAAGGGCGTTTTCCGGCATTGGTGCAAAGAACGCCATACGGGAAAGGAAGCGGAATAAAAGAAGAGAATTTTGTGCGCGCAGGGTATGCCGTAATCAACCAGGATTCGCGTGGCAGGTACGACTCGGAAGGAACCTTTTCTCTGTTTTCCAACAAGGATACCCTGGATGCCGAGGACGGTTATGACACGGTGGAATGGGCAGCATCCCAACCCTGGTGCAGCGGGCAGGTCGGCACATTCGGGGCTTCTTACAACGCCTGGATGCAGTACCAACTGGCAAAATTGCGTCCTCCCCATCTCAAGGCAATGAGCGCAGTTTCCATTCCCGCCGAACTTACGGACGTAGACTGGCCCGGGGCCTTTAAGCCTGGCCGCCGTATCAGGTGGTGGTTAACGACCATTGCCCCGGACATCAGTCGAAGAGAGCATCTCCCTCCTCCCCATACACCTGAAGAAGCCAATAAAATATGGAACCTTATTGAACAGGGAAGAATGCTGGGAGTGGTACCATGGTCTGCTGTTACGCGCTGGCTGCCTCCGCTTCTTGCAGAACAGGTTGAACATTGGCTGCGCAACCCCGGCAGCCACCCGTGGAAATTGAAAGAGGCTCACAAGAATATAACGGTTCCCAACCTTGATTTTACAGGTTGGTTCGACCATTGCTGCAGTATAGAAAATTTTACAGGCTTGCAGAAGAACGCCCGCGGGAAAAAAGCGCGGGAGCAGACAAAAATTATCATTGGCCCCTGGAACCACGCCAACATGGGAAGCAGGGAGCAGGGAGATTTTGATTTTGGCCCCAATGCCAGGATTGACATGCAGCAAATGCAAATACGCTGGTTCGACTACTGGCTGAAAGGCATAGATAACGGCATTGACCGGGAACCTGCCGTCCGTTATTTCGTCATGGGGTTGAACAGATGGAAAACTTCGCCATGCTGGCCGCCAGAAAGCGTTGAAGAAAAGGTCTTATACCTTTCAAGCGAAGGTAGCGACCACCTTTCCGAAAAGCGCGGTATGCTGTCTTCAAAAATAAAAAACGGAATTCTTTTCGATACATATACATATGACCCGTTAAATCCCGTTCCCACGCTGTGGGGTCCGGCATGTTTTTACAACGTGTCTGACCGCCGCCTGCTTGATTACAGGAATGACATACTGCGCTATTGTACGAAACCACTGGCAAAAGACATCATGGTAGCGGGAAACCCCCAAGTGTTTCTGTACGCTTCATCTTCCGCACCCGACACGGATTTCTTTGCAAGGCTGGTAGACGAAAACCCCGAAGGCAGGGCGATGGAAGTTTGTTACGGGATGGTACGAGCCCGCCACAGGAAAAGTTTTGATGCTGAAGATTTTCTCATACCCGGCCGGGTAACAGAATTCAGTATTCGCATGGGAATTACCGCATGCTCTTTCCTTAAAGGCCACCGTATCAGGCTCGAAATATCCAGCAGCGACTTTCCAAATTATGACCGCAATCACAATACAGGTAAAAACGACCTTTTTGATGCAGATATGGCAATCGCAAAACAGAAAGTTTTCCACTCAAGCAGTTATCCTTCAAGGCTTATTCTTCCCTTGGCTTTCTCCGAAGAAGGGTAAAGAAATCTTTGGCATTGTAAAGCTTACACATCTTCATAAACCGGCGTATTTTCCGGGTTTACGGAAGAAATCCGCAGTGTAGAAAAACAGATAATACATACAGGCAGCGCAATTGACTGATGGAAAAGGTAGAAGAAAAATAAAACATTTATAACATTCCCATTATGTTATAATAAGTTGCAAGCGGGGGCGGTTTCCGCATAATGGCAGGAGAAGTCTGCTGTTTTTTTATAAACAAGGAGCTGAAATGCTTTCAAAAATCATCAGGTTTCTTACCACCGACATATGGAGGATAAAGCTTGTTAATTTTTCCCGCAGAAAGTCAGTGCTGATAAGGCAACTTAGAATTATTATCCTGACATTGCGCGGATTCGGCGAAGACAAATGTTTCCTGCGGGCATCGTCATTGACCTTCTACTTTTTATTCGCTATTGTCCCCGTTTTCGCAATGATTTTCGGCATAGCCAAAGGATTCGGCATTGAGAAAATCCTCGAAGCGCAAATTATGGAAAAATTTGAAGGGCAGCAGGAAATCATTGAAAAGGTTATCCAGTTTTCCAATACGCTTCTACAGCAAACTAAGGGGGGAATTATAACGGGTATAGGCCTTGTTTTATTGGTATGGACGGTCATACGTGTTTTGAGCAATATTGAAAACTCGTTCAACGATATATGGGGCATAAAAAAACCACGGAGCCACGGAAGGAAGTTCAGCGACTACCTTGCCATAATATTCATTTGCCCCATTCTTCTTGTTATACCCGGCAGCCTGACCGTGGCAATAACCGGAAATTTTGACGTTATAACGCGAAAAATGGCAATATTAAGCACCTTCGGGCCCCTCCTTCTTATCTTCGTAAAACTTCTGCCGTATATGGTAATCTGGCTTTTATTCACTTTTATCTATAGTTTCATGCCCAATACCCGGGTCAATCTCAAATCCGCTGTTGTGGGGGGGGTAGTTGCCGGAACTATCTACCAGGTTATACAGTGGATATACATAACATTCCAGATTGGAGCAGCTAAATACGGCGTGATATACGGAAGTTTTGCAGCAATACCCTTATTCCTGATGTGGATTCAGATAAGCTGGCTCATAGTACTTTTCGGCACGGAAATTTCTTTTGCGCACCAGAATGTTGAAACATACGAATTTGAACACGATTGCCTCCAGGCAAGTTATTCCTTAAAAAAAATAATTGCCTTGAGAATAGTCCATATGCTTGTTAAAAATTTTTCCACGGGGAAAGAAGCCCTTACTGCTTCCGGTATTTCACAGAAACTGGAAATTCCTATCCGCCTTGTCAATGCAATACTTTATGAATTAGTTGAATCAGGAATCCTTTCGGAGATAAAACAGGAAGATGAGAAGAACGTATTCTACCAGCCGGCCCGCGACCCTGAAATGCTTACTATAAAATATGTTATCGACGCCCTCGAACAAAGGGGAAGCCACAATATACCTGTTGTTGAATCCGTAGAATTGGATAAAATCCGGGAATGCTTGAAAACGTTCAGCGATATAACAGAAAAATCTCAGGCAAATGTTCCCCTGAAAAACATATGAGTATTTTACGGGAGATTCAAATGAAACCATCCATCTGGACAAGTTATCTGATTGAATTGCTTCCCCGCGAGATGACAAAAGTTTTTGCCGGCCACGGCTGGCAATTTTTGGAACTGGGAGAGGAACACGGCCACGATTTGCTCAAGGAGGGGGACCCTTTAAAAACCGGCAGGGATTTTAAGCTGTTTGCGGAAAACGAAGGTATAACTTTCCTGCAGGGACATTTCTGCATGTCAAGCAAGGGATACAGGCCTGAAGACATGGAGGGGAGAACTGGGGTGGATATTGCTCCCGCGGGAGAAAAGGAATTTGCATCCATCATGGATTACATGAAGCAGTGGGTAGACCTCTTCAATGCGATGGGAATCAAGGCAGGGGTTATCCACATCGGCGGCAATTCTCTTGCAGCCGCCGGATGGCCCGAAGAGCGTATTTTCAGCCGCCGGGTAGAAGCATTAAGGAATATTGCCGGGTATGCAAAGGGGGGAGCTACAGTACTCTGCCTTGAAAACACTGCATTGCCAGGCAGCAGGGAAATCAATGAGCTTCTCGATATCATCAAGGCTGCCGGCTGTGAGAATACAGGCATATGCCTGGATACCGGACATGCAAACATAAGCGGTGTAAACCCTTCAGATTTTATCATGGAATCAGGGGGGTATCTCAAGGCTTTGCACATAGACGATAACATGGGCAAGACAGACGACCATATCCTCCCTTATGCGAAAGGGACGGTCTGCTGGCCCGATGTTTTAAAATCCCTGCACCGGATAGGATATGAAGGCCTTTTTAACTTCGAGGTGCCCGGGGAAATAAGCTGCCCCATGCCAGTCAGGCTAAACAAGCTTGATTATATCAGGAACCTTGCGGAAACCATGATATCTCTTTAAGGAAGCGGGAGGGCAGGATAAAAAACATGTATGAAAAGATAAATCTTGGCGGAAAATGGCGGGTAAAAAATGAGAAAATTCCCGGAGAATTTCAGGCCGTCGTCCCCGGCGATATTTATGGGGATTTATTGAAAGCGGGGAAAATCCCCGACCCGTTTTACCGGGATAACGAAGAAAGCCTCCAGTGGATAGGTGAAAGCAACTGGATATACAGCCGTACTTTTGTTATCCCGTCCAGGTTCTTATCTCTCAAGCGCATTATGCTTCGGTGCGAAGGTCTTGATACCCTTGCAGTTGTATCTATCAACGGCCGGCAAATCGCAGAGACCGATAATATGTTCCGTACCTGGGAATGGGATGTTAAAAAGTTTCTCAGAAAAGGCTTAAACAGGATAAGTGTCAAATTTCTTTCCGTACTTCCTTACATTGAAAAGCGCCAGGGTGAATTCAACCTTCCCGGTGCAGGTATCTCTTATTCTAAACTGAACGTTGCGGGCCACGCATGGGTACGTAAGGAACCTTGTAATTTTGGCTGGGACTGGGGAATAAAAGCCTTAAGCTGCGGTATCTGGCGCTCTATTTATATTGTCGGGTTTGACACCGCGCGTATTCTCGATATTAATATAAACCAGACCCACCGTAAAGGCAAAGTCTGTATTAAAGTTGAGCCGGAAATTGAAAGATGCTGCAGCCGGCCCCTTAAAGCCGATATAAGTGTTCACCTGTATGGCGAATGCAAATTACAGGCCGGATTTAACATAACAGAGAGACATAAGCCTGTTTTTCTCGAGATAGAAAATCCCGAACTCTGGTGGCCCAACGGTATGGGTCTTCAGCCGCTTTACACGATAACCTTTGAATTGAAGGATGAAACCGGTGAGTCCATAGAAAAAAGAAGCCGCAGAATCGGTCTCAGGACTTTAAAACTTGAACGTAACAAGGATAAATGGGGAGAGTCGTTCAGACTCAACGTTAACGGTATGCCCTTCTTTGCCAAGGGTGCCAACTGGATACCTGCTGACGCAATCCTGTCAAGAATGACCCCTGAACGTTATCAATGCCTGGTTAAAGATGCCGCATCTGCCAACATGAACATGCTGAGGGTATGGGGAGGCGGGATATATGAAGATGACGCATTTTATGATGCATGCGATGAAATGGGTATCTGTATATGGCAGGATTTTATGTTTTCATGCTCTGGTTACCCCGCCTTTGACGATGGATTCATGCGAAACGTAGAAGCGGAAGCGCGGGATAATATCCGGCGTCTGCGCCACCATCCCTGCCTTGCGCTCTGGTGCGGCAACAACGAAGTTGAAACTGGCGG
>Ga0272443_10007406_pt1 | contig 10493 bp, 10 predicted proteins | sample SSMAcet12_FD_193581 | JGI IMG/M metagenome (GOLD analysis project Ga0272443, IMG submission 193581) | Marine sediment archaeal communities from Little Sippewissett salt marsh, Falmouth, MA, United States - SSM-Acet-12 | ecosystem: Environmental > Aquatic > Marine > Wetlands > Sediment ... | reverse complement strand
AACTATGGGGGAGAGCGCAGACTCAGAGAGATAAACAGTAGCATCCGCTGGACCTTCGACAAGATGTACGACAAACTCACCCAAGGCTAATCTTTAATCTATAGAAAATCTATTCCTATTTATGGCTGAAGAGTACAAGGATAACCCAATCTGGCACATACTCGTGGAAACCGCCCAGAAGTTACCAATGTACCACGCCCACCTCAACTATACAAAAGACGTAATCCTTCCTGAAGACAAGAAGATCACTCCCGAAGAACTGAGTCAAAGACTGGATATAAGCCTCGGAGAGGCTATTGTAATATTATCTGAGATAAACGGGGATTAAACCACGTAACGATATCCTTCGTATCGTCCAGCGGTCTCGCTTTTCTGAATAACCCTCACAACATCACCGGGGTTTGCACCAATAATGATGCTGATGGGGTCACTTGCCTTGACCCATGGGAACTGATAAGGCTCAGCGTGATATTTCTCCGCAATAGAGTCTCTTTCCTCTTTACTCAGGATTTCATGAAGTGGAACCAGTGCGTGCTCAAAGATATCAAAGGTCGGGAGACTCTTTGGAATTAACTCAATCGACATTTCTGGGGCATTACTACGTGCACTGTAGGTGTACTTTCCGTCACCTACGATTATACCGCCATCTACTCCTTCCGCCTCTATCTTGTCCCTAAGCTCCCTAATGTAAGCAATACCAATTGTCTTTAGGTCGAGGAGTATTTGCATAAGATACTTCTCATCGCCCTTGCTCAGACGATAGATAATCACATTATCATCGCCTTTCTCGACAGAATCAACCGTCATATTACGGTACTTGATAATCAAAGCAGCTCTTTTTTCTTCAAGAGTCTTGGCTTTCTCTAATGTGGCCATTTACCTCGCCTTTACCCTTTTTACAATTGGTGCTCGTACTTTTCTGAATATTCTATATCCACAGTAGGGACACCTGAAGCTAATGTAGCGCTGTAGGTCCTTGTAGGGAACCCTTCGTGCGCATTTTATACACTCGTATACTGGTCCCTCTGTATGCATTGTTTCAATACCATCATCGGCGGACATATTAACGACCCTAAGATAACTCTAAACCCTCTCATTTAAAGTTACTATTTTTATCTACCGTAAACCATGCCATAAACCATTCTTTCACTGGCAACGCCTGTAATTTCAACTAATATGACATCCCCTGCACCAATATTATCGCTATTAACAAGAACAACTGGACCATGCAACATAGGATAGGCAACCCAGAAACGCTGATCCCGGTCATAACGCTCAGCAACAACAACTTTCACGCGATCCCCCACAAGCTCCTGCTTCTGCCCCATATTCGCCTCCAAAGATGCATCATAGATACGCTTACTCAAAGGGTCTTGACTCGCCGGCGCACCAGAAGGACATTGGGTAAAGGAAGATGAGGGTAAACTCATAAAACGATAAAGAATAACCCGATCTGATCCCGCTCGCATGCTAGCGTCTATCATCTTTACTGTTTCTTCCACCGTCTCACTGGTCTGACCCGGTAAACCGTGAATAAAGTAAACATATGGTTTCATACCCGCCTCTTTCAGTCGTCTCAAAGAAACAAGAGTCTCCGAGGGTGTATCAGGTCTACCCAATAACCGACTATGCTCATCAGAACCTGTCTCAAACCCAACGCTAACCGGTGTATCTCTAAGATATTTACCTAATATCGCTGCAGCTCTTTCTGTTACCAAGGCAGCTTTGATGTTTTCTATCATTATCGACGCGTTTCCAGAAGCAACCTGTGGAAGCCCTGTTAAACCCGATAATAATTCCTCTAATGCTTCATAGTTTGGTTCAGGGTTTCTTGGATCAGTAAGAGGCTCAGGCATAACAAGCTTCTCTCTCTCATAATCAAGAAAACCCGGAGCACTTAGAACAACTCTATTAACCCCCAGCGCCAATAGCTCCTTTGTCTCTTCGATTATCAACTCACTTGGTCTACTTTTAGGCGGTCCATACAGGCTAGGAACGCTGCAATATCCACATCCTGGTGGAATCCCCACAGGACAATCATATCTCTCGGTTAAACCCGCTTCAGTACACTGTTCACAGAAAGTGCATGCCTCGCCAATCGGGCCAATTCGTGCTCTATTGAAATTACTGCATCCCCGAATTGCCTCGATATAGACTCGGGCTGATTTGTATAATGGGTAACTGGTTATGGTATTTGTAGACGGGGGATATTCTTTGTATACCTCTTTTGGTTGAAGGGGTCTAAGCGGATTAACAGTGATTTTCTTCTTAATACGATAACTAATTCCCCTTATCTCCTCCAAGTTATCCGGGAAAACACCATCACCTAAGCCTCCATCAAGCAACTCAACAAGAGTATACTCCCCTTCCCCTGTCACAGCAATGTCTCCACCTGTTCTTCGTAGCACTCGTTCCGGTTCTGAGGCTGCTGGTCCACCTATGATCACTGTGCCATCTTGGTTTTTTCTCCATTTTCTTACAGACCTCTGTATAGCCGGAACATCACTGGTCATACCACTAAGAAATAAGACATCATAGTCATCGACTCTACCTCCGAGATATTGTTCAACCGGACTAATCTCAGGTTCAAAGCCCTTCGCCTCTAATACACCTGCAACTGCTCTCGGGCCCGCTCCAATAACATCCCTTGTTGTGAGTCTAACACCTTTTCCAGATGCAAGTGTATCAATGATTAGAGGCTTCACATCGGCAAAGAGTATGCGAGATGAATAAACCTTGGGGGTAATTTCATAAAGTAAAGAGGCCTCTTCATAATATCCATGAACATACCGGTGACTCTCATAGGGGCAATGTCCCTGAGCTTCGCTACCACTTACATCATGGTTCCACTTTTCAACAATTATATGCACTCCATCGGAGTAGTCGGCTCTGATATAATGAAGAAAGATAAGAAACCGATTGCCGACATGGGAGGCCCCGGAGTAATAACTGGGTTTCTTCTCGGAGTCTTCTTCTACATTGGTTTAGAGATTTTTATCACAGAGAGATTAATGGGACTTGTGAATATTCTCGCATGTCTATGTACAGTCTTGATGATCTCCCTCATTGGTATATTCGATACATTAACCGCGCTAGTCAAAAAACGCGAGGGTGAAGGCGAGTTTGAGCAATACAAAAAGATTGGAATACCCCGCTGGCTCTACTTCTTTATCCCATTACCCGCAGCCGTTCCATTAATGGCAGTCAACGCAGGTATCAGCAAATTAACACTACCTTTCATAGGAAGAGTGGATTTTGGTGCAGCCTACCCCTTGCTACTTGTTCCATTTGCGATTCTTTGCTGCAGTAATGCAACTAATTTCCTAGCCGGATTCAACGGCTTAGAGGCAGGAATGGGCTCAGTAGCACTCCTCAGCCTAGGAATCTATGCCTTGAGACAAGGACAATTGAACGCAGCAATGATATCTTTATGCTTCGCGTTTGCCCTCATTGCTTTTCTACGATACAACTGGTATCCGGCCTCTGTTTTCCCCGGTGACTTGAATTACACTATTGGTGCTGTCTACGCTGGGGTTACTGTAATTGGTAACATGGAAAAATTCGCAATCCTCTGCTTCATACCATACATCTTGGAGGCTTTCCTCAAAGCAGCATCAAGGTTCGAAGCAGAAAGCTATGGGATACTACAAGAAAATGGAACCGTAAAACCACGCGAGAAAAAAATACGTGGACTCACCCATCTGGTAATGAGCATGGGGGATTTCACAGAGCCACAGGTTACAGCTATTTTGATAGGATTTGAGGCTGTGATATGTGTGTTAAGTTTCCTCGTGATAAGTTACATTTAATTGGTTTATCGGTGTCTTTAAATTGGTCGCATGAGGGATGGTTTAACTATGCAGTTCAGCGAAATGGACAGTAAAGAACGGGGCGTACTATTTGCAGCATTATTCTTAGCATTGATTGTCTTTGGTTCCGCGACTTATTTGTATCTAAATCCTCCTGTTCAGGTTTTCGAGGCTAAGGTTTTTGATGTTTACGAGCAGAACGGTAACACATTCATCCTGTCTTACGGGGAGGGTAAACTCAAACTGAATGGCATCCACGACATCGAGATCGATGAGACCTACAGAATAACATATCAAAGTAGAAAACGAAACTTTGCAGATGTAATTATTAGCATCGAAAAGATAAGCTAAATACTGGGTTCCTATGAGGCGTCTTATCGATAGTCATGCGCATATTGATGGTTTCAACGACCCAGAGACATTGATGAAAACTAGTATAGATGCTGGGGTAGATGGGATCATCTGTGTTGGTGGCGATTTAACCTCTAGTAAAACTGCTCTTGAGGTGGCTCAACGTTTTCCCAGGTTTTATTTTCCAGCTATCGGGGTTCACCCAGCGAATATCTTGAAGAATGATCTCAATGAAGCATTATTATTTCTCGGAGATAATCTTGCTAAATGTGTAGCACTGGGGGAGGTTGGACTTGATTATGCGTATGATTTCGCGAAGCCCAAGGACGTGCGAAAAAAGATGCGGGAATATCTTGGCAAACTTCTTGAGCTTGCAACTGAAAACGATCTTCCCGCGTCTGTTCATAGCCGGTCTGCTTACAAAGATACTCTTGAATTAGTTATGGAGGCTGATGTGAAGGCTGTTTTTCACTGGTATGATGGGCCGCTTCACACGCTAAGGGAGCTTCTCGATGCTGGTTACTATGTTTCAGCCACCCCCGCTGTGGAATATAGTAAAGGAGTGCAGGCGGTGATGCGTGAGGCGCCTCTCGAAAGAATACTTGTGGAAACCGATAGCCCGGTGTTTATGAGAAGTCTAGGGCGAGAGAATACGCCTCTTGATGTAGTTATTGTGGTTGATGCTTTGGCTGAGTTGAAGAACCTTGATCGCAATGAGGTGGCTAGGGTTACTACTCGTAACACTGAGACTCTTTTTGGGTTGGATTAGGGACAAGCCCTTTAGGTGATGTTGGGGTTTCTCTGTGGTATGAGGGTTAGTTTCACGGTTATTGGCGATCCTGTTCCTAAGGCGAGACCACGTACTGTTCGTAAAGGCGGTCGTACTTGGAGTTATACTCCGAAAAAGGTAACCAAGTGGGAGGATGCTGTGCGAGAGGAGGCTGGGAAGTTTTTTGATAAACCGTTTAATGGACCCGTTGCATTGATTTTAACGTTTTTTTTGAAGCGCCCGAAGAGTAGGCGTAAGGAGAATTATGTGGTTACGACTCCTGACTTGGATAATCTTGAGAAGGCGTTTCTGGATGGCTTGAATGAAGTTGCTTATATGGATGATAAGCAGGTTGTCGTGAAAAACGCTGTTAAACGGTATATTGTTTCGGGGGAGCCTCGTGTGGAGGTTACCGTGGTTCCATTACGGAATCAGTTGAGCTTAGATTCTTTCTGAGCGATAAGGTTTTAGAGTAGATATGGGTTCTTTTGTGGCTAGTGCAGGGGTAGCCAAGTGGACTACGGCGCCAGTCTTGAAAACTGGTTCCCACCCGGGACCATGGGTTCGAATCCCATTCCCTGCGCCATTAAACAAACTCACTGTGTCTAGTCCAGAGGACCCATGACTTATCCCTGATTCATATCAATGATTTTATCCTCACTTTCTTTACAACCCTTATGGATCGTTTCTGGGTTTTTGATTCTGAAAAGGAGGCTGTTTTCGGTTGAGTTTGGGGTACTCCTCCTCCCCCCTAGTTTGTGCCGAGTTTTCGCATGATTAGTAGGGCTGTGGCTTTGCTGCATTCTATTATTTCGTCTATGGATGCGTTTTCGTCTTGTTTGTGTCCCCGGTGATATGAGCCGCCTACGCCAAAAGATACGCATTTCATTCCTCCGTCTACTACTTGATAGTTCATGTCTGTGCTTGCGAGGGTGCCTGTGAATGGTAATTTGACTCCAGTTGCTTCACTTATGATGTTTTGGCAGTCCAATGCATAGGAGTCTGTGGCTGGTACAACGTAGCCTTCACGGTAGTTGATCACATCTAGGCTGTATTCTAGGTCTGGGTCTTTGGCTTTAACTCCGTCTAGTACTTGTTTGAACTCGTTGTAGGTTTGGTCGTAGGTTTCGCCGGGTACCATGCCTCGGAGTACTTCTTCTACGCAGTGGTCTGGTACTGTGGCTCCTTGAACTCCACCGTGGATGGTGCCGATGTTGAGCATGGCTGTGAGGTCTTTGACTCCTTTTTCCCTGAGGGCTTTCCCTAGGTCGATTCCGGGGACCGGTACCTTTCGTTTGAGCAAGATGTTTCTCCAGTAATCTGTGAGGCCGACGTTTAGTTTGCTCATTTTCTCGATGGCGTTAACTCCGAGAATGGGTACTTGTCCATGGTAGCTTACACCGTGGGTGGTTAATTGGAACCTTGTTCTACCCATGGCTGCTAGGCCTATTCCTTCTAGTCCTCCATCGATCTGGAGTCCGATGTCTGCTTTTACTATGCCTTCCTTGATGAGGTAGCCTAGTCCTGCTACTCCTCCTATCTCCTCGTCGCAGTTTGCGGTGATTATGAGGTCTCCGCCTAGTTTAATGCCGAGGCTGTTGAGGGTTTCTGCGGCTAGGGTGAGGGCTGCTAGTTCTCCTTTGTCGTCTGCGACGCCTCTTCCCCAGATGTAGCCTCCGCCTTTGTCGTGGATTGATTTCTTGTACGGTGTGGTTTCTGTGATCTCGCCTTTGAGTGGGTCATGTGTCCAGCCTTCTTCTTGGATGGCGGCTGTGTCTAGGTGGGCGCTTATGTGCATGGTTGGCGCGTTGCCTGTGCCTTTGAGTCGTGCGACTAAGTTGCTTCTTGGTCCTTCTAGTCCCATGTGGGTTTTTCCTGATAATTTGAGGTATTTCTCGGTTGCTTCATGGATGCTGGTCTCGTATCCAAGGTTGTGGTATTTGTCTGCGAGTAGATCGCATAATACATCATAGTTTAGTCCGGGGGGTGTCTGGGTGTCTATACGTACCATATCTCGTAGGAACTCGATCATGGGTTCCCGCTGGGACTCGATGTAATCAAAAACCTGCTTCTCAACCTTGCTTAACATATGTTAAACAAAGCATCAGAGATATTAGAAAACTCCTAATCTCTTATTTTTGGCTTAATTTACTTTGTAGTTTATCCAGAGTCAGTAGTAGCTCATCTATGTCGAAGGGTTTGTGGAGGAAATCATCTGCGCCTGCTTTGTGTACATACTCGTGATCTATTTCCCGGTCTAACACACTCATGACAAGAATAGGTATCTTATCAAACTCGGGCTTACTCTTCAATAAACGACAGACCTCTAGACCACTTATTCCCGGCATAACCACATCCAGAATAATCAAATCTGGTTTTATTTTCACAGCTTTAACAAGCCCTTCTTCGCCTGTAGTAGCAGTAAACACCTCATACCCGTTTCCAACTAGCACCATCTTAACTAGGTCGAGTATGTCTTCTTCGTCGTCTACTACTAGAACTCTGTTCAAGCTTTAGCCTCTGAGTTGTTTTTTCACTTTTTCAACGAGTCTACTATAATTGAATGGTTTTAGGAGGTAGTCGTCTGCTTTGTCTCTGTTTTCCAGCATCATGTCTACTTCGGTGCCTAGAGCGGTGAATAATATTACTTTGATGTCATGTGTTTTTTTATCTCGTTTTAATTGTCGGCAAATATCTAGTCCACTGGTTTTCGGGAATACTACGTCAAGTAAGATAAGGTCTGGTTCAAACGAGGCTACTAGATCGAAGGTTTTCTCCCCATCTAGGGTGGATAATGTTTCATATCCTTCTTCTTCAAGTATTTCTGATGCTAAATCTAGTACATCTTGCTCGTCGTCTATTATCAGTATCTTACTCATATCTCTCACTCATCAACTTTACATGGACAGGAGAATGTAAACTTTGACCCCTTTCCGGAGCCATCAGATTCAACCCATATCTTTCCACCATGAAGTTCTACCAAGCCTTTGCATATGCTTAGACCAAGACCGGTGCTATCTTTTACGCCTTGTACACGTATGCCCGGGAATGGCTTGAACAGTTTGGGTATATCCTCTTCTTTTATTCCCGCGCCTTCATCGATTACGCTTACTTGTAGGTTTGAATCATCTTTCTCTATGATTATTTTAATATCTGTTCCCTCTGGGCTAAACTTTGAAGCGTTCATCGCAAGATTTACGATTACCTGCATCATTCGTATTTTATCCGCTTTGATCAGAGCATCCTCGCCTTCTACGATTAGATTCTGGTTATGTGAATCTAGGATTGGTTTCAATTCTAGAATTACGTTTTCAATTATCTCATGGATATAAACTGATTCAATATTCAACTTTATTTTACCGGATTCTATACGCTGAATATCAAGTAGGTCAGCTGTAAGCGCCTCAAGTCTCTCCGTGTTACGTAAAATAACCTCAAAGTATCTAACCAATTCAGGCATGTTATCCTCTATCTTTTTCTGAGCTAACTCCGTGTAGCCCTTGATTGAGGTTAATGGGGTACGTATCTCATGTGTTGCCGTGCGAATGAAACTAGTTTTCATCTCATCAAGTTTCTCGGCTTGCTCTGCCCGCTCTTGCTCTCTAATGACTCTTCTTTCCGCCTCTCTAGTCGCTTCTTCTCTGTGGATTCTCTGAATATTTGAGGCAACGGTGGCTGCGAGAGTCTCAGTTAATGACTGATGGGTTGTGTCAAAATAACCTAGCCTTAGACTCTCCATATTTATTATGCCTATTGTTTCACCTTCGATAATAATTGGCACAGCTAACTCGCTAAGACTTTCAGTCGAACCTTTAACATAGCTTGGATCAAGTCGTGTATCCTCTACCAGAATAGTCTTAATCTCTCTAGCAGCTCTTGCTGTAATACCTTCACCCTCTAATGAGAGAGGTAGGTCAATTAACGGGGACCCTCTTGTTTGTAATGCTACAAGTTCGTTACCTCGTATTATGAGGAATGAGGAATATGGTGCCTCCATTATGTCATCAATTATTTCTAATGTTTGGGTAGCCACTTCATCTATTGTTTTTGTTGTATTCAGTGAAGCTGCAGCTGTGCTTAATGATTCTAGATGGTGTATGAAATCGCGTTCATTTTCAAGTAGCCGAAGATTGTGCATCGTTGAGCCTACATGTTCAGCTAAAATCGATAGTAATGAGTTGTCTTGATTGGTAAATGTATCCGTTTCTCTACTTTCAATGTTGATTACGGCTACAACTTCTTCAGATATCTTAACGGGAACACATATCTCTGAACCAGTTATTCCTATTTTTTCGGGTGTAAAATACTCAGACTCATTACTTGTATCTCTTATGAACTGGGTTTCACCGGTTTGGACTGCTCGAACCGTAACGCCCGTACCATTAAGAGGAAGTATAATATTCTCAGATAATTCTACGCCCCAAACATACTCATGATGAAGTACATTTCCCTTTACAATTCCAAAGCTACCTAAATCAAAACCTATTATGTCCCTTACAGCTGATTCAATCTTTTCAGCTATTTCATCAATTGATTTGGATTTCGGTAATGAATTGGTTATACGGCTAAGTGATTCAAGCTTATCTGTATATGCGTTTCTCAACTCTCTTTCTTTGATTAATTGATAAGCTGACGCAGTATGAGCAGCTAATATCTCAACAAGTTTCTGATCTTGTTTGGAGAAAGCGTCAACCTTACTCCGTTCGATATTAAGTATCAAACGAGTTTCTCCACCCACTTTAACAGGCACAGTTAATTCTGATAAAATCTCGAAAACCCTGCCTGACTCGTCAATCTTCCCTCCCTCTAAGTAATCGGGATCTACCCGAATATCTGGAACATACTGAGTCTCACCAGTATTTACTGCTCTTACCACTATTCCAGGTCCATTGAGAGGGATCTCATCGAAGTCTCCCGGTCTACTTGACATTAATACTTTTACCGTTTTCTCTTTCACTAAACTGACTTCGCAGAACTCAAAATCAAGAATTTCTTCTAGTGCATCAATGGTAATATATGTAAGTATTTCAAGTGATCGAGATTCAAGAGAATCTACGGCATATTGATGCAATGATTCTAGTTTTCTTTCAAAGATAACTTGGTCAGATACATCTTTTGATATGATCCCTAGAACATCCCCTGCTTTAAATGCTTGAAAATCAAACCAAAGATTACGTTCTGGTATGTGTAATGCTCGTTTGTATTCTACGGGTTCACCTGTTTCTAAGACTTTTAAATATCCTTCATATCTGTCTGTATTCTCTAGGTCTGGTATTACATCTAGTATATGTTTGCCAATGTATTCGTCCCTTGTTAGGCCTGAATATTTCAACTCTGTGTCGTTTATCATCAAATATTTCATGTCTTGATCTAGGATCGAAAAACCGTCTACCGCTGATTCAATGAAACCTGATAATCTTTCTTGGCTCTTTTTTAACGAGTCCTCATATTGCATTCTGTTGATGGCTAGAGCGTAGATATTTGCGATTCTTTCTAGTGCCTCAATATCTTCATCGTCATATGGAGTTTGTGAGTTTGTTAAACATATTTGTCCGACAAGTTGT
>Ga0272443_10007405_pt1 | contig 10494 bp, 8 predicted proteins | sample SSMAcet12_FD_193581 | JGI IMG/M metagenome (GOLD analysis project Ga0272443, IMG submission 193581) | Marine sediment archaeal communities from Little Sippewissett salt marsh, Falmouth, MA, United States - SSM-Acet-12 | ecosystem: Environmental > Aquatic > Marine > Wetlands > Sediment ... | reverse complement strand
CTATTTTAGCATTTAGGAAATTATCACAAAATTAATCTATTTCTAATTCTTAAATATTATGAGACTAAATTCTTTTTTCAAGTTATTTGTTTTTGGTTTTTTCTGTACACTCATAGCTGCATCATGCACAAAAGAAGGACCAATGGGACCTGCCGGAACTAACGGAGAAGATGGTTCAGATGGTGCAGATGGTGTTGATGGAAATGTATCATGTTTGGTGTGCCACAGCAGTACAAACATTGAACAAAAACAGGCCGAATTTGCCATGTCACAACACAGTTCGGGAGCAATAGCCGTTGACTATGCCGGTGGTCGTTCTTCGTGTGCACCTTGTCACTCGCACGAACAATTCGTTCAGGTGATGACTTTTGGTCAAGTAACTGGTGACATTGCCAATCCTAGCGCATGGGAATGTAACACGTGTCATGGGATACACAAAACTTTTGAAAGTCAGGATTATGCCCTTCGCGCAGACGAGCCGGCAACTGCTAACTTCGACAATACAATGACTTTGGACCTTCTTGGAAGCAGCAATATTTGCGGAGTGTGTCATCAGACACGTCGCGCTGAACCGGCTTATGGTATGGAAGAACCAGCAGATTCATTCAGAATTACCAGTACACACTACGGACCACACCATGGACCGCAGGCCAATGTTTTAGCCGGTGTAGGTTTTGCCGAAATTGAAGGCTCAGTTGCTTATCCGGAACCAGGTAATGCCAATCACCTGACTCAGGCTTCATGTACCGGTTGTCATATGTCAGAATTTGGAAGTGGTCAGGGTGGTCACTCGTTCAATCCCAGTCTCGCAGCTTGTAACGCATGCCATAGTGAAAGTTCAGAAGACTTCAATTATGGCGGAGTTCAAACTGAAGTTCATGATTTACTCGTTCAGCTTAGAGATAAACTAATAGAATTAGGCGTTGTGGAAGGTGACGATGAACACGGCTATCACCCTCACGTGGGAACCTATCCAATGATTCAGGTTAGAGCCTTCTTTAACTGGATTGGTTTGGAAGAAGACCGTAGTTTGGGTGCACACAATCCAAAATATGTAAAGGCACTTCTGAGAAATTCAATCGAAGCTTTGGAAGGACAAACTGCAAGTCATTAAACTAAAATATAAAAAAGACTTCTTTCGAGAAGTCTTTTTTTCACCATATTACAATATTATGAAAGTACTAAAAATTCTTTTTTCGCTTATTGTAGTTACGCTGTTGTTTGGTGGATGCACATATAACTTTATTGTTCCTGAAGAAGTAGTAGATCCGTCAGATCCTGATGCACCGGAAGTATCTTTTGCAGGAGAAATCCAACCTGTATTTACCGCAAAGTGTGCTTCCTGTCATAATACAGGAGGTCAGCTACCGGATCTTTCCCAGGGCAATGCCTATGCATCGATAAACACGAGCCGTTACATTAATGCAACTACACCGGAGACAAGTTTAATTTATACCCGTCCTCATCCATCAAATACAGATTCACATCCGAAATACTCGGAAGCTGAAGCTGCATTGTTACTCACATGGATAACTCAAGGTGCAAAAAACAATTAAAAACCTAAACTGCTAATGATGAAAAAAACAATATTGATTCTACTTATTTTAGGAACAACATTTAATCTGATATTTGCACAGGAGGAAGATACACCACAACCTGTTTATCCGTTCGAAAGCGGAATACTTATTGATGCGCAAACTACTTATATTCCTGATGCCAGAACACTGGAATTTATTATTCAACACAAGTTCGGATCACTGGAAAACGGGAAGTCTGACTTGTGGGGTATTTATGCACCGGGATCAAATGTTAGATTAGCACTAAACTATGTTCCCTTAAAAAATTTCCAAATAGGGGCTGGTATTACTAAAAAGAATATGTACACTGACTTCAATGCAAAATGGACCGTTTTTCAACAGAAAACCTCCGGCATGCCTGTATCGGTAACTTTATTTGGTAATACTGCCATTGATGGCCGCAATGCCGATCTTTTTGGAACTGGTAAAGTAGTCGATACAAAAGGAGAAACTTTACCAAGAAATGTAAATTTTAGTGACAGGCTATCTTATTTCTCTCAGCTGGTTGTTTCACGTAAATTCTCTGATTGGTTATCCTTACAGGCCGGAGCCAGTTTTACGCATTACAATATGGTAGACTGGGATTATAACCATGATGTGGTTGGAATACATGTTAATGGCAGAATAAAATTCTCACCACAAGGCTCAATAATATTCACCTATGACAAGCCATTAAAAATTGAAAACATTAGTGAGCAAACCAACTGGGATATGCATGCAAAAGAAAACCTTGCATTTGGAGTAGAGTTCTTTACGTTTACACATGCATTCCAAATTTATGTTGGCACAGCCGATGGAATTATTCCACAGGACATGATGATGTATAATCAAAAAGACTGGACAGACAAAGGTCTTGCCTTTGGATTTACCATAACACGTCTGTGGGCATTTTAAAAAGTAACAAATATTATTATCATAAATAATGGTAATACCCCCAAAAAGTGGTATTGCCATTTTTTCTTAAAATCCGGATAAACGATCGTACAATATATAAAGGAAACAGTTCAATTACCTATGAAAACTAAAACTGCATTATTATTAGTCATATTTTGTTTACATATTTCTGCGAATTTGATGGCACAATTCTACGATGATCCGATAAACCACGATTGTTTGAAGTGTCATTCTCAGCATATGTATTCGTTCAATAATGAGTTAATGGAAACTGTTGAAACACGTTTAATGAATCCCTATTTTGTGCTCGATACGGTAGCTTTACGTCAAGGTGTGCATAAAAATTTTGATTGTACTGACTGCCATTCATTTGATTATACTTCTTATCCACATCCGGCCAATTTAAAACTGGAACCCCTCGCAACTTGTCTTGACTGCCACGCGGGCGACGAGGCATATGCCCAGTACGAGTTTGAGAAAATAGATGAAGAATTTCAGAAAAGTATTCACTATCAGGTTTATGGCGACAATTTTACGTGTTCGAAATGCCACAGTCAACACACATATAGTACCATTGCACGCAACAGTAACAGCATTACTGAGATTGTTACCTATAGTAACAATATGTGCTTATCCTGTCATAACAATATGCAAATGTACCAGTTAGTTGCCGACCAGGAAAATCCCGAATTGGTTGATGTACATGAATGGTTGCCTAACCAGGAACTCCATTTTGAACATGTACGATGCATTGAATGTCATACCGCTGTTGAAGACAGTTTAATGGTTTCGCATAATATTTTGTCCAAAGAAAAAGCAGTTCGCCGATGTGCCGAATGTCATTCGAAAAATTCTTTGCTTAAGGCTTCGTTATACAAATATCAGAATTTGCAGGAAAGAGCTGAAGATAATAGTGCATTAGGATTTCTTTCAACCGAGAACTATGTAATAGGTTCGCACCAAATCCCGTTATTAAAAAAATTAAGTCTGATCATTTTCTTTGCTACTCTTGGCGGAATTATTGTTCATGGCATATTCAGAATTATTAGTAAAAAGTAGGAATAAATGAATAAAACACATAAAATATATTTTTACCCGGTATGGCTGCGAATATGGCATGGTATTAATGCAGTGGGTATTATTATCCTTATTATTACAGGCTTTACCATGAACCAGGGTTTCGATAAATCGTTGATCAGTTTTGGAGTGAATATAAAATTACACAATTATACAGGAGTTATTGTTTCACTGAATTACCTGCTCTTTGCATTTGGAAACTTATTTACACAAAACAAAAAGTTCTATATAGTTAAACCCAGGAATTTTATAAAACGACCTATGAAACAGGCGTATTATTATATCTGGGGTATGTTCAAAGGAATGAACGCTCCTTACCCGCTTTCAGAAAAAAGAAAATTCAATCCTTTGCAAAAATACTTCTACATTATTGTAATGTACATTGTTGTACCGCTTGTAATCGTTAGTGGTTTTGCATTAATGTTTCCAGAGATTATTGTGAATAAAATATATAACATCAGTGGTGTGTTAGTTACAGCAGTAACGCACTCTGCCATGGGCTTTTTTATTTCAATATTTCTAATCATTCATATCTATGTCGCTTCTATTGGGAAATCACCTTTAGAGAATTTTAGAAGCATTGTTAATGGTTGGCATCAGGTTTAAATAAATTATTTCAACTATAAAAAGGCAAATTAAAAAAAACAGAACTAATATTTAATCAATAAAAATTACACGGACACTGCTTACAACTAAGACTAGGATAACTTATTATGACCATACTTTCAAAAAACTCATAAATATTTAGAAATCATATAAATAACAAAATAATGTTTAGGGATTGAGGATATTTTAGCATCTTCAAAACATGGATAATAAGCTTGAAACATTTAACAAATACCTATGAAATTGCCATCATCCATAAAAAACTGGATTTCCATTACAGGAACTATACTTGCGGTGTTTAACCTGGCCTCTATTCTTTCGCTGTTCTTGCTTAATGCCCTATTTGGATTTGGAGGAGAATACATTGGTCTCTTTATTTATATTGTTCTTCCAATTTTTATGGTAATCGGTTTGATCATGATTCCTGTTGGAATGCGAATCAACCGAAAAAAAGCCAGACAAGCAGAAAGAGAAGGAAAACAACTAAACTGGCCGGTACTCGATTTTAACAATCTTGCCACACGAAATGTCAGTGCAATCTTCATTATAGGCACAATATTTTTGTTGATCATTTCTTCAGTCGGAAGTTATGAAGCGTTTCATTACACCGAATCAGTTGAGTTTTGCGGGAAATTATGCCACCAGGTCATGGAACCTGAATATGCCACTTATCATGGTTCTTCACATGAACGTGTGGCATGTGTCGAATGCCATGTGGGATCTGGTGCAAACTGGTATGTTAAGAGTAAAATGTCAGGCCTGTATCAGGTTTACTCTGTATTGGCTAAAAAGTATCCGCAACCCATTCCAACGCCCATTGCAAACCTCCGTCCGGCACGTGAAACCTGTGAAGAATGTCACTGGCCTGAAAAATTCTACGACCACAAGATACGCACAAAACATTCATTCCTTACTGATGACGAGAACTCAGAATATATTGTTCATTTACAGGTAAAAACCAGCACAAAACACACACCCCAGGGAATTGTGAATGGTATTCATCAGCACATTGATCCAAATGTTAAAATTGAATACAAAGCGTTGGATAACAAACGAACGATTATTCCATGGGTAAAATACACAAATACCAAAACGGGTGACGAATATATTTATCTTGATGAGATGAATATGGTATCGAAAGAAAAACTCGATTCTCTTGAAACCAGGGTAATGGACTGTTTGGATTGTCACAACCGCCCTTCGCACAATTATAATGCTCCGCAAAACTTCATCGATTTGGCGATGGCAGAAGGTAATATCTCTGCGGACCTGCCAGCTGTAAAACTGGCTGCAATGATGGCCCTTTACAAGGATTATCCTGACAGAGACAGTGCTTTTGTTGCTATAGAGACAGAATTAACTGATTGGTTTGAAAGTGGTTATCCGAATACATACGAAACAAAAAAAGGAGAAATAGAAAAGGCAATTGAAGAAATAAAACTTGGTTATGCAAAAAATATTTTTCCATATATGCAGGCGAGTTGGAAAGTGTATGCAAACAATATCGGACATATGGAGTCGGATGGGTGTTACCGTTGTCACAACGACCGACATGCCACCAGCCAGGGAAAAGTGATTTCGAAAGACTGTACTTTATGCCATAACATCCTGGCGCAGGGCACCGCGGATAGTATGCAATATTCAACGGCCTTTCAACCTCTTGAATTCAGTCATCCGGTTGACATTGCCGAAATATGGAAGACAGAATTATGTTCCTCATGCCATTCAGCTTTGTATTAGATAAAAGAAAAATTAATGAATATTAATAACTTAAATACTATAATTATGAATTACAAAAAACTAATGTTTTTAATGGGTTTGGCTATTATTATCAGTTCGGCCGCCTCAGCACAAAATTTCAAATACATTGGTGCTGTAAAATGCAAAATATGCCACAATAAACCCGACAAAGGCGAACAGTATAATAAATGGCTGGAAGGTCCTCATGCAAATGCGATGGAAAGTCTGAAAGGAGATGAAAAGAAAGATCCTAAGTGCCTGAAGTGCCATTCAACTGCAGCAATTGTTGATAAAAGTCTGCATGCAGGGATAAAAGAATCAGAAGGCGTTTCCTGTGAATCGTGTCATGGTCCCGGTAGTCATTATAAAGGTGCAGCCATTATGAAAAAAAGAGAGCTTTCAATGAAAAAGGGATTGATCCTTCCTGAAGAAGCAGTTTGCATAACATGCCACAACGAGGAAAGTCCTACTTTTAAAGGTTTCAATTACGAAGAATATGTCGCAAAAATATCGCATGATGATCCAACGACAACAAACTAATTGTTAAGATTAATTTGTTTTGTAAGTAAAATTCCTTTGTTTGCAAACAAAGGATTTTTTTTGCTTATTGTTTTAACTAATAAAATATGAAAAATCTACGTTCGTTTTTCTTCTCTATGTTTTTTACAGGAATTTTGCTTGTAATTTTTGCTGTAGCCATAGCCTATGCAACATTTGTGGAAAATGATTATGGTACCACCACAGCAAAAATCCTCATCTACAATTCAAAATGGTTTGAGCTGTTGTTGGTTATTTTATGCATCAACCTTATTGGCAGCATTTTTCAATATAAAATGGTTACAAAAAAGAAATGGCCAATGTTTCTTTTCCACGTTTCTTTTGTTGTAATTATTATTGGTGCAGGTGTAACACGTTATTACGGCTATGAAGGAAGCATGCATATTCGTGAAGGATTTGAATCGAATGCAATTGTTTCAACTGAATCTTTTGTAACAATAAAAGCCTCAAATGGCAATTATGCTGTACAAAAAGATAAAGAGGTTAAATTCTCTGTTTACACGGCGAACCGGTACTCTGAGAAGTTCAATATAAACGGACAAACTATCCATGTTAAAAATCTCCAGTATATTCAGTCGGCCAAGGAAACACTTATCCCCGATCCGATGGGTGAACCTGTAATTTCAATGATAGCTGCCGGTTCTAATATGCGAAGTATTGAATTCAATCTTAAAACAGGTGACAGCAAGAACATAAATGAAATCACATTGGGATTTGGTTCAACAAAAAATACCGATGTAAAGTTTCATTTTTCAAATGGCAAGTTGTTTATGATTGCAAATAAAATGATGACTCTTTCAGACGGGACTCAACAAGGTGCTGAAATAGTACCTGCGGAGACTACAACTGAAATAGTCACACAAAGAATTTACACTATCGGTGAAGTTAGTTTTGCGGTACAACAATATTTGTTAAAAGGAAAAACCCAACTGGTTTACGGTCAGTCTCAAAATGAAGCTGGCGCCAACGACGCCTTAAGAACACAGGTTACTGTAGGCAATGAATCAAAAGAATTAGTCGTTTTCGGAAAAAAAGGACTGATTGGTATACCTTATAATATAAACATCGGAGGAATTGACGTTTCCATCACCTATGGTTCTAAACTGATCGAACTCCCTTTTTCTCTCTATCTCAATGACTTTCAACTGGAACGTTACCCGGGATCCAATAGCCCTTCATCATATGCCAGTGAGGTCGTTTTAAAAGATGGTGCTCTTGAACAGCCCTACAGGATTTTCATGAATAATATTCTGAAATACAAGGGGTACCGTTTTTTCCAATCGTCATATGATAACGATGAAAAAGGAACTATTTTATCCGTAAACCACGATGCACTCGGTACCGGAATTACTTATTTTGGATATTTTATTATGGCATTTGGTATGCTATTAACACTCTTCAACAAAAGCAGTCGATTTAAAAAGCTGATAAAGGCTTCAGGCAAATTGCGCAAAGACCGAAAGAAATATTTTGCTGTGGTATTGTTAGGGATAATGTTCAGTTTTACTGCCAGTGCACAAACCACAAAAATTAAAAAAGATCACATTGCCGAATTTGAAGAACTAATTATTCAAAGCCAGAAAGGCCGGATTGAGCCAGTAAGTACAATGGCTTCGCAAATACTACGAAAAGTGGCCAAAAAAACCAAATGGGATGGCATGTCTCCTACTGCAGTTTTCCTTGACATGCATGCTAATCCTGAAAAATGGAAAAACATAGCCATAATAAAGGTTGGTAATGCTGAATTGCGAAAACAACTTGGAATTTACAATGGGAAATATGCTACATTTAATACCATTGTTGCTCCCCGGGAAATGGGAGGCTACAAATTATCAAATATGGTTCAGCAAGCTTATGGTAAAAGCACTAACCAACGAAATAAATTTGATAAGGAAGTAATATATGTGGACGAACGGGTGAACATTTTGATGAATGTTTTTTCCGGCAATTACCTGGAAGTTTTCCCTATTCCGGGAGATAATAATAACAAATGGGTATCAATAAGAGAATTACAGCTATTGCCAAAAGAGATGATAAACTTTGCCAGTCAGACTATGGCCAACTATCTTGGTTCGGTTAACAAGGGTGATTGGGCAACCGCCAGCAGTCTGTTAAACGCCATAAAAGAAAATCAGAAAAAATACGGTGCCGAAGTAATTCCTTCGCCAACCAAGATTAAACTTGAGATATTTTACAACAACATTAACATCTTCGGAAAGCTTTCAAAAATTTTCTTATTTTCAGGTCTAATTCTTTTGATTCTGCAATTAACAACGGTATTTAATCCTTCCATCAGATTCAGAATCATTAAAAATATTGCCTTTTATTACATTCTCGTACTGTTTATAATAGAAACAGGTGGTCTTGCTATCCGCTGGTATATTTCAGGGCATGCTCCATGGAGCAACGGATATGAATCCATGATTTTTATAAGTTGGGCAACATGCCTGGGTGGTTTGCTATTTGTGAAGCGATCAGAGATCACCCTTTCGATGACAACTTTGCTGTCAGGTCTGACATTAATGGTTGCCGGAATGAGCTGGATGAGCCCGGAGATAACTAACCTGGTTCCTGTTCTTAAATCTTATTGGTTGATTGTCCATGTGGCTATAATTACTGCCAGTTACGGATTCCTCGGAATAAGTGCATTATTGGGATTACTCAATCTGTTGTTAATGATTTTCCGCTCGAAATCGACTCTAGAACAAATAAATTATACCATACAGGAACTGGTTTATATCATTAAAATCGCATTAATTATAGGGCTTCTCTTATTAACTGTAGGCTCTTTTCTTGGTGGCGTTTGGGCCAACGAAAGCTGGGGGCGTTACTGGGGTTGGGATCCAAAGGAAACCTGGGCACTGGTTACCGTTTTGGTTTACACCTTTATTACCCATATGCATAAAATTCAGGGATTAAAAAACAATTTTGCAATGAGCGTAGCGGCATTGGTTGGATTCAGCTCGGTTTTAATGACATATTTTGGCGTAAACTATTATTTATCCGGATTACATTCGTATGCCCAGGGTGAAGCAGCACCTGTTCCAATGGGCGTATATATTGCTGTTGCCCTTGTTTTTGTTATTATAGGTATGGCCTATGTTTCAAACAAAAATTTAAAAGAACAACCGGGAATTATTAATGAATTGGAAGAATAAAACAAATGAATAAATAAAACAGGAAACAGGCCACTTTCAAAGTGGCCTTTTTTCTATAACCGCTTGCCCTGAATGAGCCATACCATCAACGAAACAGCACCCCTACAATTTCAGTATTTTTTGTTTTAGAATTCCGGATTTGTTCATTTCATAAAGTTCAACAATATATATACCGTTCTGCAGTGAACTCAGATCCAACCTTTCATACATTCCCTTAATGAAGGTCTGCTTAACCTTTCTGCCGAACAAATCACGAATAACACAAGTTAATTCATAGCCATCACTATATTCAATATTTAAATAATAATCAACCGGATTAGGATATAATTTGATTTGGTTCTCTTTAATGCTTGCAATATTTATAGAAGTATTTTCTGAAAAATAGTAAATTGTGTTTCCTGAGACTACCCATACATCGTTTTCAAATCTATAGTTTTCAATACGATCGGAAATCACCCCGTCATATATAAAAAACGACATGTAATTCAGAAAAAATTCACTGTTTTCAAGTTCATCCCCGCCTATGCTGTTATCAGAGAAAAATATTGTTTTTTTAATCGGGATCCATTGTTCATTCCATTCCTCTTCAGCAACAAGATGTAACTGCTCCCCTATTGTCTCATTGTGGTATATTAGCCTTATGTCTTCCTGCCAGGTATCCAAATCGTAATTCCAGTTATAAAAAGTTTCTTTTTCCAGATTTATAAGTGCATCATCATAGGAAAATACTTGCTTACGTTCAGGAACAAATTCTCCCGTATTCCATCCTTCAATATATTCTACACACTCCGACAAGATGTTTTCTGTTGAGTAAGTATAAGCAAGTTCATATTTTTTTGTCGCAACCATTTCGTAACTGTCATAATCAAATCCAGTTTCCGAAA
>Ga0272443_10007403_pt1 | contig 10496 bp, 5 predicted proteins | sample SSMAcet12_FD_193581 | JGI IMG/M metagenome (GOLD analysis project Ga0272443, IMG submission 193581) | Marine sediment archaeal communities from Little Sippewissett salt marsh, Falmouth, MA, United States - SSM-Acet-12 | ecosystem: Environmental > Aquatic > Marine > Wetlands > Sediment ... | reverse complement strand
GATCCAGTAACAACCTCGGTCCTGATCCAAAACGTCGCACCCACCATTCACAATCTGCAAATTGTCACGCCCGTCGACGAGGGAGACAAGTCCACCCTCTCCGGCAATCTGATTGATCCCTCCGACGGTGACGTTCTTTCCCTTGAGATCGATTGGGGAGACGGCTCACCCGTTGATACCTACTCCGACTTGGCACCCGGATCAAGCTTCAGCTACGAACACCTCTACGAAGACGACGGCCTCACGCCCGGTGGCTCGCCCAGTCACGACTACGAAGTCTCCATCGTTGCCTCCGACAACGCCGGCGGATCGACCCCCTATTCGCTCGACGTACAAGTCGACAATATCTCACCCCTCAACGTGACGCTCGAGGATCTGGAGCGTGTCGACGAACATGAGCAGGTCACCCTCCGCGGCACCTTCGCAGAACCTGGAGTCCTCGATACCCATCAGGTAACCGTCAAGTGGGGCGATGGCGCCGAAGAGACGATTGATCTCACCTTGGGCGATCTCGAATTCACGGCCACTCATCGATATCTCGACGACGGCCCCACTCCCGGTGGCACCAACCCTCCTTCGGCATCCTTTGACTACCAGATCGAAGTAACGGTGGAAGACGACGATACCGGGACCGGAACGGCCATCGCGAAAGCCACCGTCGACAATGTCGCGCCCATACTTCGGAGCGTCGAAACGATCGCGATCGACGAGAACGACATCACCACACTGTCCGGCGAAGTCTTCGACCCCGGCACGCTCGATACTTTCACCCTTCAGATCAACTGGAACGATCAGTCGGATCCACAGTCCATTCCCCTCGGGACCGATCCCATTGACGCTGAAGGCATCACCTGGAATCCTGATACCCGCGAGTTTGCCGTCAACCACCAGTACCTCTACGACGGCCTCACTCCCGGTGGCTCACCAGTCTTCGATTACAGCATCAACCTGACAATCACCGACGACGATACAGGTACAAACAGTTCCTCCGAAACCGTCCGAGTCACCAACATCGATCCAACCGTCGCCATCACTGGAGCTCCCACAGAGCCTCCCCTCGAAGCAACCGCGGTCTCGCTCTCCGCAAGTGTCTCCGACCCCGGCACGCTCGATACCTTCACCTACGCTTGGAGTGTCACCAAAGGCGGCCTGCCCTACGACGACGGCACCGGCAATCGCACCGATCAGCCCGGCTTCACGTTCCTGCCGGGCGACGACGGTACCTACCGAGTAACGCTCCGTGTCACCGACGACGACACCGGCAGCAACTCCGCTTCCGTTGACATCGCTGTCGAAAATGCCCCGCCTGTTGCCGAGGACGACCACTACCAGTTCGATGGAGTCGGCATTCTCGAAATCGAGGCATCCGGTATCCTCGGAAACGACCACGACCCGGGACTGGACTATCCCCTGCGTGCAGTCGACTTCAGCGACCTCGTCTGCACCGGTTCCGGTGCCGATTGCGGAACCCTGACCGCCAACGAAGACGGCTCCTTCACCTACGAACCGGTCGAAGACTTCTCCGGCACCGTCGCCTTCACCTATCGCGCCATGGATCAAGACGGTGCCGTCTCCGAAACACCGGCTACTGTCACTATCGACGTCGGCATGAACTCCACCATCGCGGGCTATGTCTATGCCAAGAACCAGGATTCGCGGTTCGTGCCCAGCCAACTTCCTCTGCCTGGCGTCTTCATCACTCTTGAGGCGATCGACGAGGCTGGCATCGTCCGCATGAATGCCCTCACCAACGACGACGGGTACTACGAGTTCACCAGCCTCCGCGCTGGCACCTATCGTGTTACCGAACGCCAGCCTGCCGCCGTCCTCGATGGCGGACAGCACGAGCAAACAGTCACCATCCACGTGAACGAAGATAGTACCAACAACAACTTCTCCGAAACTTGGCTCAGGCCGCAGCAGGTTTCCATCGGCAACTTCCTGGCGTCCAACTTGAACTCGCAGTCCGGCGACGACTTCTGGACCGGCGACCTCCGCGAACGGATGGCCCAGGCTGAAGAGGACGCGGGAAACGATTACGAAGCCGCCGTTATTCGCTATGGAGACATGATCCATGCGGCGCAACGCGGATCGCTTCTTTCCCTCACCGGCACGGAACTCAGCGAACGCTTCATCATCGAGTCCGACACGACGTCCCAGAAAGCCACCATCTGGTGGAACGGCTTCGAACGCACCTACGAGGCTGCCGTCGACGAAGTCTTTACCGTCACCATCCACGGTGGCGGAGGAAGCGACGAGGCGGAACTCTACGACTCCACCAGAAGCGACCTCCTCGAAGGCAGATACAATCTCGCCCGAATGATCAACGACCGCTTCCTCGTCGATCTCATCGACTTCGATCGAATCCGCGCCATCTCGCAAGCCGGCGGCAACGACCGCACCAGCATGGCAACAACGGTCGACTACCTCCTCACCCTCGAAGGCCCCTGGAACGACGCACCGTAGCTTGGCTCTCTGAGCCGAGACTGGTCCGGATTTTCCGGGTGGCACGTCCCTGAGCCTCAGGCGAAGGGCGTGGTGAACTGCCGAAGTCGTACCATCTCGGTAGGCAGTCTGGTAGAACGCACTACAGGAAACGAGCATGGGATACGCTTCAAAGGCCCCTGCCCTAGCCCGCATTTCTCACCCCCTATGGCAATCGGCTGCCTACTTTGGCATAAGTATGTTTGCTGACATTACTTTCGCCATTTGCAAGGAGGCAGCCGATGCAAACACAGTGTATCCAGCAGACGTTCGAGTTTGAAGCCCTGGGGCGGCGGGAAGTGACGGCCCGCTTCGACGGTGGTCCGATTACGTCCGACGGGGGTGGGCTGTTTCTTCGCCAGATCGAGGACAGCACCCACATCATTGGCCGGCTGGCTCGTTGTTTCACCGATTTTCGCGACGAAGAATTGATCGAGCACTCGGTCGAGGAGTTGCTACGGCAGCGGATATTTGGCCTCGCACTGGGCTACGAAGATCTCAACGATCACGACCAACTCCGCTTTGATCCGCTGCTGGCCACGCTGGTCGGCAAGCAGGATCCTACCGGTCAGGACCGGCCTCGCCAGCGTGACCGGGGCAAGGCATTGGCAGGCAAGAGTACACTGAACCGCCTGGAATTGACGCCCCGTGGAGCCCGCGAGGAGAGCCGCTACAAGAAGATTGTTGCCGACAGCAGCCAGATCGAAACGCTATTTGTGGACGTCTTTCTGCAACTGAACCGGACGCCGCTGAAGCGGATTGTGCTGGACCTCGACGCCACCGACGATCCTATCCACGGCGACCAGTTGGGCAAGTTTTTTCACGGCTACTACAAGTCGTATTGCTACCTGCCACTGTACATCTTCTGCGGCGACCATTTGCTGTGTGCGAAACTCCGGCCGGCCGACATCGACGGGGCGGCGGGCTCGGTGAAGCAACTGGACCGGATCGTCAAGCAGATCCGCGTCCAGCGGCCGGAGGTCCAGATCGTCATCCGTGGCGACAGTGGTTTCTGCCGTGAGCGGATCATGGCCTGGTGCGAGGCCAACGGTGTCGATTACATCCTCGGACTGGCGAAAAACGAGCGTTTGAAGCGAATCTTGGGCGCCGAGATGCACCAAGCGAAACAGCTATTTGAAGCTACAGGCAAGGCATCAAGAGTATTCAAAGACTTCACCTATCAAACCCGCAAGAGTTGGAGTCAGCCCCGCCGTGTAATCGGCAAGGCCGAACACTTGGCCAAAGGAGCCAACCCAAGGTTCATTGTCACTTCGATTGCGAGCGAAAAGATCGCTGCCCGTGAACTTTACGAAGACGAATACTGTGCACGAGGTGAGATGGAAAATCGTATCAAAGAGCAGCAACTCTGCCTGTTCGCCGACCGTACCAGTGCCGCCAGCATGCGAGCCAACCAGTTGCGGTTATGGTTCTCTTCCGTAGCCTACACGCTGCTGCAGGCTCTTCGGCAGTTCGGGCTCAAAGGGACCAAGTTCGCCCGGGCACGTTGCGATACGATCCGATTGAAACTGCTCAAGATTGGGGCCGCTGTTCGGGTGACTGTTCGACGAGTTTGGCTATCCATGTCCGAAAGCTGCCCACATCAGGAACTGTTTGCAGCGGTGTACGCAAACCTCCGCCGATGGCTCGCTCAACTCACGCCCGGCTGACCGCCTAACTCCCAAGAACAGCTCGCTCTTCAGACCTAGCCAGACTGCACGTATGCGCGGACCGACGGAATGACAGCAATTCTCCCCTCGATAAGAGGTCACCAACGACAGGCCAAACCTCCGCCGAGACGATCATCGCCACGGCACCACTCGCCCGAGCTATCTCATCGCTGTCAGACAACCGATTTTCGTTTCATCGATCGATGTGGTGAGACATGCGGGCTAGAAATGCATTTCCAGCCCGAGGTTCAAACCCTGCGTCCAGAAGTCGCTCGTCATAAACACGAACTCCGGTTGTGCAGCGCCCGCGGCGGGACCGTTGTTCGGGAAATAGGTCGGATTCAGATTCTTGTCGATCTGGTCGGCCGGCCTCGCCACGTTGCTCCAATAGATGAACGTGTAACCGAACGTCACCCGGCATCGTTGCATCAAATCGAAGCCCAGCGTGACACCCAGTTCGGGAATTACGGCCATCTGGTTCTGCGTGTAAGTGCCCATGTTCGTCGTCAGGGCCAGCATGCCGCCGAGATCGTTGTCCACCACGCCGCCCGCAGTCGTCACGGTTGCCCCGTCGATGAACACACGCGACCGTACGTTGCCCAAAGCCATCTTCCCCGTAAACTCGAGTGACCACCGGTTATGGCGAAACAAGGCGTTCAATCCCATGTCCACGCCATGGAAATCGTTGTTCGTGTCGAAAAGATCGTAGAGCGATATCGTGGTCTGCCCTGCCGTTTCGAATCCCTCGTTGATAAGCAGGTCCTCGTTCAACTGGTTGTATCGGTACCCCGCCAAGACGTCCCAGCGGCATGTGATCGGGTTATCTGCGCCGAATCGATACTCGGTACCTGAGTGGATTGTCCGCCGCAAAAGGAACTCGAGGCCTCGAAACCGCTGTGTGGAACTGATCGAGAGAGCGCCCGAAAGTGTGCCCGGAAGGGCCACCAGGTGCGAGTCCTCCGCACCGGTTACCACATTCGTGAAAGGACGTGCCAGAAGTGGGTCACCCGTGCTTGATACGAAGTAATCCGCGGTCAACTCCCCAAGCCAGAGGATGTCGGCCTCCAACGCCCACTTCGGTGCAAACCACCACCCAGTATCGAACCTCAAGCCCCAGTTCGCACCCGCGTTCACGCCCTCCGCACCATACAGGATCTCTGTGTCCGGATCTCGCAGCACTCCCAAAGAAGCCACCGTCCCCGTCGTTACCAACGGAGGAAGATAGTGCCCCTTCGACCACCAAAGCGGAAACTCCGCCCCGAACCAGCACCGTTCCCGCGGCTCCTCGCACGCCGTCGGCATCGGACACACCGTGCCAGCATCGAAACTGATCGACTCGCCCGGCGGAAAGTAACTCGGCGACATCTCCCCGTACTGGATAGGATACTCCGGCGACCCTTCGACGATCACCTCGCCTTCGCTGCCCATACTCGCTTCGCTGACCGGCACGCGCTGACGCCGCTTACTGCGGATCCTCGCCACCATCTCCCGACGCTCTTCGGCCTCCGTCAACTCTGTCGCCGGCTCCTCCGCGACCTCCACTGCCGAGTCGCTTGCTACGCTCGAGTCACGCGACAGGTCCACACCCTCACGCACTGGGTCCCACGACGGTCGTTTACCCTCCTCGGCAAGCACAAAACCAGCCAGGAACAGCGTCAAGCAACAGGCCATCGCGACACGCAACACGATTTCCGCGCCGCACGGTTTACCGGCGGAAAAAGGGGTACAAATGGCGTGATGTGTAAAAGAGGTAGTCTGCATATCCGATCACCGCTGCCCGGGGGTATGTGCAAGCGGCGATCTAATTACCGAAACCAAACGAACATGACAAGGGCAGTTTCCTGACGTCACTCGCCTAAATTACCTAGACCTTGCCCGTTGCCAGCGAGACACTACTTGAAGGCCCGGGTGCGGCAAACCTCAGCAGAAACGTGGGCATCTGCCAGACGCCTCCCTCAATCCCGATGCCCCACCGCCTTCCAGCCACCGTCCCCAGTTTTCTCAAACTCAAACTCCCACGTGACAGCCGCCCCGCCAAGCTCCGCGTGCGTCAGCGACGCCTTCATCGTCCCCGTCTCTCCCTCGACGACCGGGCCCACCTTCACCTCCTTGATCACCAACGCCATGTTGTGCTCTTCCAGATACTTTGCCACCGCTTCCTCGAAGGGCCCCGAATCGACCGCAGCCTTCCCCGGTCCACCGCAACCCAGCATAACCGCCAGCCAAAAGCCAAGCGAAACAACGCACGCCGCTCTCATCAGAGCCTCCCTTCACACCAACCCGAACGCGCGAGCGAGGGCTGTACGTCCTCCACTTGCTCACCGCCCAAAGCTCACAAAGCTCACGGCCGAAAATCATCCCCCTTCCCAACCGTCTCCGCAAACCCAGCCAGCAAATCCGCCGCCCGGTCAATGTCATCCAACGAGATCATCTCCACCGGACTGTGCATATAACGGTTCGGAATGCTCACCAACCCCGTCGCCACACCAGCCCGTGTGATTTGAATCGCATTCGCATCCGTTCCTGTCGGACGCCCATCCGCCGCCACTTGGTGCTCGATCTTCCCCTTCTCCGCCACCTCCAGCAATCGCGAAACCACTTTCGGGTTCATATTCGGACCACGATACACCACCGGTCCGCCACCAAGCCCCACGTCCCCTTGCTCTTTCTTCTCGATCGTCGGGCAATCCGTCGCATGCGTCACATCCACAGCGATCCCCACATGCGGATCGATCCCGAACGCACTCGTCCTCGCCCCACGCAGCCCAACCTCTTCCTGAACCGTCGAAACCGCATACAGCGAACACTGCAGCTTCTTGGCATCCGCCCGCCGTAACGCCTCCATCACCACCCACAGCCCGCACTTGTCGTCCATCGCCGGACAGGCCACCCGATTGTTCCGCATCTCCCGATACTCGAGTTCCACCGTCACAGGATCACCGACCCGCACCAACTTCTCCGCTTCCTCCTTGTCCTTCGCCCCAATATCCAGCCACAGGTCCTTCAACTTCGGAACCTGCTTCCGCTCCTCCTCGGTCAGCAAGTGGATCGGCTTTCTCGCGATCACTGCACGAATCGGCCCATTGTCCGTCCACACGGAAAGCCGCTGCCCGATCAGCATCTGCGGATCCCAGCCACCCAGCGACAGCACATACAGAAACCCATCCGAATCGATGTACTGCACGATCAGCCCGATCTGATCACAGTGCCCCGCCAGCATCACCCGTACCGGAGCCCCCGGATTCCTCACCGCAATCAAATTCCCATGCAGGTCCGTCGTCACCTCGTCGGCAAACGATTCCGCATGTGCCTGAACCTTCTTCTGCAATTCCGCTTCAAAACCCGAGGGACTGGGCGTCTCCAAAATCTGTCGAAAAAACGTAAGGGCAGCAGATTCCATTTCCAGCAAACCTTTCTTGTCGATATTCGATGATGCCCCCATGACCCGAACGAGCTTCACGGCGGGCTGGCGTTTGTAGGGGTGACTGGTGGTCGAGCCACAGCGAGCCCCCAGGATACATCCGCTCCTTTCGGATTCTCCCCTCTCGTCCCCACTTCGGCAACCAGCAGCTTGTTGAGCAACAATCTGACCTCCCACATGCCAAACCGCCGTAATGCCAAGTAATCCGCAGCCAGTTGCGGGTCCGGCAGGGGCACGTTTTGGGGGGATCGGCTTGACGACTCGCCCTAAGACCACCTAATATAAGGGGTTCTAGCAAATCCAGTACGGTGAAAATGTGCGCTCCTAGCCCCCTTGAACCACAGAACATCAAACGCCTTACACCGGTTGATCGACGATGGAAACAGCAAAAGTCGCAGTAGTAGGGTTCGGAACCATCGGCTCCGGAGCCGTCAAGCTCCTTCTCGAACAGCCCGAACGCATGGCCCGGGCAACGGGCAACAACGTCGAGCTGGCCTACATCGTCGACATGGACCTCACACGCGATCGGGGGGTCCATGTCCCCGACGGCATGCTCATCGATGACCTCGACGTCGTTCTCAACGATCCGGACATCACCGCCGTCATCCAACTCATCGGAGGAACCGAGCCTGCCCGAACCATCATGTTCAAGCTCCTCGAGAGCGGCAAAAACGTGGTCACCGCCAATAAGGCACTCCTCGCCCAGCACGGACCAGAGCTCTTCGCCAGGGCCCGCGAGCTTGGACGTTCTATCGCCTTCGAGGCAGCCGTCGCCGGCGGCATCCCCATCATCGCCGGCATCGGACAGTGTCTCGCCGCCAACCGAATCGAGTCCATCCACGCCATTCTGAACGGCACGAGCAACTTCATCCTCTCCCAGATGGAAGAACTCGGCACCGACTACTCCGCCTCCGTGGCCGAAGCCCAACGCCTTGGCTACGCCGAAGCCGATCCCACCATGGACGTCGATGGGACCGATGCCGCCCAAAAACTGGCCATTCTCTCTCACCTTGCTTTCGGTGCCACGCCCGATTGGAAAGAGATTCCCCGCACCGGCATCGACTCCGTCCAAACCGCCGACATCAAGTGCGCCAACGAACTGGGCTACAGCATCAAGCTCCTCGCCGTTGCCGAACGGACCGACGACGGCCTCGAACTCCACGTATCCCCCACACTCACCCGCCAGCACACACCTCTGGCGGAAGTCCGCGAGGCCTACAACGCCGTTCGCGTCGTCGGCGATGCGGTCGGAAGCGTCTTCTTCCACGGACTTGGCGCTGGCCAGATGCCTACCGCCTCCGCTGTTGTCGGAGACCTCATCGATACCCTCGTCGGACGCACTGCGATCACTTTCAACACCCTCGCCCTCTGGTCCAACGATCGCGAAGCTCCCGTCCCGGTTCGTGATCCCGCCAAAGTGACCCACCGGTTCTATCTCCGCCTGAACGTCGAAGATCGCCCCGGTGTCCTGGCGGAGATTGCCGGGATCCTCGGCAAACACGACATCTCGATCGCCTCTGTTTTGCAGCACGAACCAGCCACCGCCGACACCGGCTTCGTACCCCTCGTGATCATGACGCACAATGCCTCGGCAGGAGCCCTCGACAACGCCCTGAGTACAATTGACGGACTGCCCTGCGTTCAGGCCGGAACCGTTCGCATGCCCATCCGCGACTAACCCGTAGCGGTGGCATCCTGCCGCCGGCCAAAAAACTGTAGCGGTGGCATCCTGCCGCCGAACACAAAAACCGTAGGGTGCGTCTTGACGCACCACGTCCGGACTGCAGAGCCTGCCTCGCCAAATCAACAAACGCACACTGCAACGCGGCAAACACCCCCAAGACAAACCCAACATGAAATACGTCATCATCATCCCTGACGGCTGCGCCGACGAACCGCAAGAGTCGCTCGGGGGAAAGACTCACCTCGAAGCGGCCGACATCCCGGCCATGGACGCCGTGGCTGCCGCTGGCATCGTCGGACGCTCGAACAACGTCCCCGAGTGCCTGCCCCCCGGCTCCGATGTCGCCAATCTCAGCCTCTTGGGATACGATCCCCTCGCCCACTTCACCGGACGAGCTCCCCTCGAAGCCGCTGCCCAGGGAATCCCCATGGGCCCCAACGATTGGGCCGTCCGCTGCAATCTGGTCACCGTCCAGGACCAGATCATGAAGGACTTCACCGCCGACCATATCACCAACGAAGAAGCAACAAAGTTGCTCGAGGCCGCACAGGAACAACTCGGCGTCGACGGCGTTGAGTTCTTCCCCGGAGTCAGCTACCGCAACCTCATGCTGCTCCGAACCGACGATCCCAACGGCCCCTTCTCGCAGGACACGCGAACAACACCACCCCACGACCTCACCGACAAATCCGTACTCGACGACTACCCCCGCGGCCCCGGCAGTGAACTCCTCACTCGCCTCATGAATGAAAGCATGACCCTGTTTGCAGAGCACCCCGTCAACCAGGCACGCCTCGCCGCTGGCAAACTCCCCGCCACCAACATCTGGCTCTGGGGCCTCGGACGCGTCCCGCAACTTACCCCCTTCCACGAACTCTACGGCGTCCAGGGCGCCATGATCACTGCCGTCGACCTCCTCCGCGGAATCGCCGCCCTCTTCGGCTGGAAACGCATTGAAGTCCCCGGAGCAACCGGATACACCGATACCGACTACGCCGCCAAAGGCCAGTATGCCATCGATGCCCTGAACGACGTCGACCTCGTTTGCGTCCATATCGAAGCCACCGACGAAGCCTCCCACGAGGGCGACTCCGAAGCAAAGATCAAGGCCCTCGAGGAAATCGACCGCAAGGTCGTAGCACCCGTCCATGAAGCCCTCAGAAGCCACGGCGACTACCGCCTGCTCGTCTCCCCCGACCACCCCACGCCCGTGCGAACAAAAACCCATTCCCACGGCTTC
>Ga0272443_10007402_pt1 | contig 10497 bp, 14 predicted proteins | sample SSMAcet12_FD_193581 | JGI IMG/M metagenome (GOLD analysis project Ga0272443, IMG submission 193581) | Marine sediment archaeal communities from Little Sippewissett salt marsh, Falmouth, MA, United States - SSM-Acet-12 | ecosystem: Environmental > Aquatic > Marine > Wetlands > Sediment ... | reverse complement strand
TTACTGGATGATTTCATGGTATTGCCGTGGAATATTATCTTATCATCAAGAGTAAGGAGAACGTAGTTTTTTGCTTTATAGAAATACCCAGCTTTGTATTCATCGAAGTCGATTGATAGATTCACTTTTTTATGGAATCGTTCTTCTAGTCGTTTTGCCAGTTCTGTTCTGATTCTGTTCTTATTGAATTCTTTTGGATTACAGGTAAAATAGACACCATCAGTGTCAACATCATAGATGACGTTTCCATAGAAGTCATGGATAACTGATAGGATTATCTTCATCACTTCTCTACCGATTGCTGTGGTTGTTATTGCAATAGGAGCAAATCCGAATGGGTGATGAGCTGAACCCTGTATTCCATAGATTCCACCGTTTGCTTTCACCTTTCGATTTGAGGAGAGTGCTTTGTCACGAAGATTTCCTGTCTTCTTGTATCGTTGTTTATAGATTGACCGCTCATCCAGATTCTTTTTTACTAGGTTTGCTGCAAATCCTCTTTTCTTGAGGACTTTGATAATGAGTGTCTTTTTTATTTCTTTATCTGGTACTGCATAGAGAAAATAATCGTCGTGTTCTGCTATTTCGAATTTGTTTCTGTATTTTTCGTATGTGATGAGGGTTGTTGTGTCAGGTGATAGATTGAACTCAGCCATGATTGTTGGATATAATGATGAGTAGTCTGCTTTTTTGCATGGTCGGACTGTTCCTGTGTTTTCGATATCAACTAATGCTCCTTCGTAGTTCTTTTCTCCAGTTTTCTTCTTTCGTTGGAATATCTCTGGATATCGTTGAGCGTTGGAGCCATCTGATATGATGTGTTGTTTTTTGAATTCATCACCTAATGTAATGAGAGCTAAGTTACTTGTGTTCATCTCAACAGCAAAGTTGAGAGGGATTCCTAAATCATTTGCATTGAACTCGATGTTTGGCCAATAGACATCAAAGACCAACATGAGCCGTCGTACATCGTCCATATTGTATCGTGCTAATGTTTTAGTGCCAATGTATTCATTCATCTGTTTTGGTGTCAGAGGTGCTCTTTTTTCTTTGAAACCAAAATGATTTGATACTTCCTTTAGACCTCGGTTCTCGACTTCACCATTCAGTGATTGGTCCTTGAATGCTGATTGAGCAACATCATAGATTACTGTACCATCAATGTGATAGTCTTCTTTTCCGCCAAAGTATGGTTTTTTCTTTGTTTTGCTTAGCTTTACCGTCGAAATATTGTTCTTCTCGCATCTTCTGAGCAATGTTGGGATGTCGTAGTCTTTGTTGTATACGACAATGATATGTGGTTTGATTTTTTGATATTGTTCTATGAAAAGTTCTATGAGTGTTTTATCAGAAAGTCGGTCTTTGTTAAGATAGATTGATTTGACCTTTCTATCGTTGGTCGCCCAAGCGATTGATGTGATTCTGTCATCATATGTCGGGAAGATTCCATTGGTTGTTTCCTGTTCGATATCGAAGAAGAGGAAACGGAGTTCTGTCTGTTTAAATTGATAGAAGAAATCTGGTACATCAATACGATTACGGATGACGAAGGGAATGTTGTCTTCGAAGGTATCATCGTTTCTTGCTTGGACCAGTTCTTTTCTTGTTCTGAATTTATGTCTATAAAAAAGCGTTTCTTGTAAGTCTGATAATGCTTTTGCTGTTGTTTCTGAGCGGACTGAGTTTCTGAATTCTAATGGTTTTTTGCTGTAAAAGTACGGGTAGACAGGTGATTTTACTGTTTTGTGTTTATCATCATCATACCACACTTCGAAGTACTCTCGTTGTGATGATGCCTTTTCGTCTACTCGTAACGGTACCTTCATTCAATCCACTTATCCAAACCATAATGATGTGTTCTTGGTGTTATCTTACGAAACTTGTCGTGTTTCTTGATAGAGCCATCTTTATAATAATCTATATATCTATAATAATCTAATATTTTAAGGGCCAAATGATATTTTTTGTAATATTTGCCTGTTGGCCGTAAAAGCTTTGTTTTTAATGACGGATAGATTTCACACACTTTATCTGCAAGGGTCTGAGGGAAGATGCATCCGTTTGATGCTTGATGTGGGTCTGTATCATCGACTTCCATAAGCAGTCTGACCATCATATCATAATCCTCTGCGTATACTGTGTGTTTCACTCCGTATTTTGTTTTTACATTGTAGAAATCATATTTATGTTCTACTTCAACTGGATTCACTCTTTTTTTCTCTTTCATGTTATCACCGATTATAATGAGTGGGAAGCAGGAGAATTTGAGGGAGGGATTAAAAATTAAACTCCTACTTCCCGTGATGAACTATACTTTGCATACTCGTAGTTTTTTTGTGTTGACAGTCATGCGTTTTCCATATATCGTTTCAATGGTTGAATATTTTCTTCCTATCTTTTTTGCATAACCGACTGTTGCTTTTCCTTCTTTGAATACGCAAACCTTTTGGTCTTTCTTTATCATTCTTAATCCCAACCTTCGACATATCTCTTCATATCGATTTTATCTTGTTCTGTGAATGGTAAATTAACATAATGTCTGAGAGCAGTCAATTCTGTATGACCTTGTGAACCAAAGATAGTTGCTATCTTTTCGGGATAATACCATACTAACCAGCTTTCCCAAGTCTTCCTTGTAGTTTTTGGTGATAGCAATTTTATTGAGATTCCTGCATTTTCTGACCACCGTACTAAGTTCTCTCTCCAAGCTTTGTAAGTAGGAAGATTTTTGTCACCGTCCAGAAAATGTCTTATGGCACTGATGCCTGCTTGATTCAAATGAACATATCTCTCAGACATTGTTGCTTTCTTTTTTCTGCTACCTTCTTTCGTTAAATGGATAAACTTATCACGAAACCATTCAGGATGTTTGTATAATCGTTTCATTTCAATATATCTGCATCCACTATACAGCAATGCTTCAAACATATCGACGTAAACGACCTTTGGTATTGCTCTGACAAGTTTTGTGACTTCGTGAGGTCTAAAAATTCGGCAATTTGACATGTGCAAAATATCATTGCTTTTTTCTTGAAAACTATCACTTTCTTTACTTTTTATCTCATTGTTTTCGTTCATATATCCTATGTCACCTTTTTTTAGTACTAACACTTTTACAATAAAAGTGATACTTTCTTTAATTATTTTTTCTTCTTTTTGAATATTTCAATAAAAGCTTTCATGTCGTCTTCGTCTATTTGGAATTCAGCAAACTTATCATGATTGAAAATACGAAGCATATACCATTGTTCACTTTTCCAAATCTCAAGATGGTCAAGATGCTCATCAGTGAAATGAGCTAGCATCTCATCAAATACTTGTTTCATAATAATTCCTCCAGACGGATTCCTGCTTTGTTTTCTTCACGTCGAACCCATTTGATAGAAACACTGGAAATATTTTTTGTTTTTTTGAGTAGGTCTTTGCAATAAACAACAAGACCTTTGTTCTTATTTATCTTCCAGCCTTTCGTAAGCTGTCCCTCAAGAAGCTGAGAGTCAGTATAGATAGTTGTGTTCATGATTGAAGGAAATCGCTCCTGCTTGAGCTTAAACACGTTTAACAGAGCAAGTATCATACCTTCATATTCTGCTTGGTTGTTTGTCACATCTGGACCAAGAAGTTTGATGACTTCATAATGGTCCTCGTTATCAACAGTGATATGTGCAAGAGCAAAACCAACACCAGGATTTCCTTTTGATGCACCATCTGTGTAGATGGTAAGATTCATTGAAATCTCTCCACGTTGTTGTGTTTCTGTTCTCGTATTGCTATGATATTTATGTATGGGATTGTGATGTATTCATCACCAAGAGCAACTCGTACTCCGTGTTTTCGATAGAATAAATCTCCGAAGAGTTCTTTTTTGTTGTGGAGACCGACATGGGTGTTTTTCAGATATATTGTTCCTTTGTTCTCATATAACTCATTTCCATATTTCATTATAAATCACCAAACATTTTTTTGATTGCAACAATATTTAGAAGTTTTACTCTTGTAGGAGAATTTGGTCCTATTGAGTTATATTCTCCTCTATGTTCTGCGTGGTATTTGTTTGCACACGTTCTACTACAGAACTTGTGTTTCCCTCTTACTTGGTTTTTCGGTCTGAAGAATTTTTTACCGCATTCATCTTTTTTCATCTCCTGTTGAGGGAGGGCGTGGCAGAAATAGTAGTAAAAGGAGGAAAGTAAAAATAAGCCCTCGCCATTCTGCCACAAGCTGGTATGTTTATATAAGTATTTAAGTCTTGTGTTTTTTTTAATAGTTTATTCAATTTCTAACACCTTACAATAAAATCGATATGCACAATTTTTGCACATATTCTTCGTTCTTGGTTGTTTTGGAAAATCACTATCCTCTATTGCATTGATGAATCGAGCTTTTTCTTTCTTCATTTCAACAGCAACCTTCTTTTGTGATTCCTTCTCAAATGATACTGTTCTCCATTCATTCGGATAAAGGAAATAAAAATAAAAGTATGGAAGGTCTATGCCGTATTTCGATTTGAACAATGCTCTGTATACTTCAGCTTGATAGCGATATTGCTTTGATAGAACAGCCTTTGTGTTTGTTTTCCAATCAATCACTTTCAGTTTTGGTTTGTCGATGAAATCGATGTATCCATGCCATTTGTAATCGTCATCAGACTCTTCAATGATATGTGGTTCCACGATTGGGTCTATTCCAAGTGGATATGTTGCTTGCCACTGCGAATGGTTATAGAGACATAAATAGGCCTTTTTGTATGCCTCAGTTGATAGTGTTGTATCCCAGATATTCTTTAGGTTATCATATGAATAATAAAGAATGGTCTCTGGATTCAACATGTCAATTGTGTAATGACGTTTGTACATCAGTTCAATTGCTTTATGTGTGTGTTTACCGATATCAAGAGCATCCTGATTGTAGTAGATGCCTTCTTTCCCATTGACATATGATAGTTTGTATTGATATGGGCAATCAATGAATCTGTTTAGTGCGGTTTGACTTACTAACATTTCTATAACCTTCTTTGTTTCTTTGTAATGTAATATTTCTTTAGATGTTTAGGAAAGTCCTCTTTTGGAATGTATCCTAAGTCCAACCAATTTTCTACCTTTTTGATTTCAGATTCTAAGTAGTTGATTTCATTAGTTATATTGTGATATTGTATTGTATCATAGTTTTCTTTATTTTTCTTTTCTTCAATAGATTTTAAATACTTAAGGGTAACAAGTTGAGCTTTCATTTGTGGTATATAGATGTCTCGCCACCACATTTCCCAAAAGGGTTGAAAAGCATACACTTGGTAAGGGTTAAGAATAATTTCAGCTTTTTTCTCGCTTCTATACATTTCCATTGTAGTTGTGTAAACGTGTGAACCAAGCCATATGATAAATACAACTAAGAAAAATATGGAAGTAACACCGAACCAAGCACTAGGTATTCCAAAGACATAGTTATTAAATCTATGTGATACATAAGGATAAATAGTAAAGGACAAGTTCACTGCTAATAATAGGAGACTGCCAATAGCAGCCATCCTTTTCATCTTTACATATTGCATATTTACAAAATTTCTTATTTTCTCGTTGTCGTCCATTAGAAGAACCTCCAAAGTAGTAAGAATACACCAAATAAACCATAGAACAACCAGAAGAAGAAGAGTGATAGAGGAAATATGTACGAAAGTATTGTAAATGTTATCAATAAGAAAGGAAAAACTCTACTATAATATCCTCTGAGATTTGCAACTATTGGATGTCGTATTCTCTTCTTTGTTTCTCCTGGAAAACTAACTATTGATGATAATAAACTTAGTCCTCCTTTATTTAGGAATACAAAAATGCATAGTAATATTCCCATAAAAAGGAACAGAGCACTGCTAAATTGTATTGAGAAATAAAGCCCTAACATTAGCATTGAGAATGGAATTACTATATTTGCTAACCAATCAAAGAAACCACCGAATTTACGGAAGTGCTCAGTTGGTAACTTTTTATACAATCTGTATCTGGCTACTTCACCATCACAAGCATCACATGTAAGAGATAATAATACAAAGAAACCACTAAACAATATCGTCTTTGGAGAGAGCATCAATAGTCCAGCAAATAAACCAATTAATAAGCCTAATACAGAAACTTGGTTAGCACTAAGATTTAGTTTCAATAATACCCATGTAAGATAATATGAAACTGGCCTGTAGTATATCCTTGATATAAGGTTGGTTGGTGGTATTTTAGGTTTACAAATAACCTTCAATTCTCTTACAGATTCCATATTGATTACTAATTATTTTTTCAATGGTTTTACAATTCTTTTTATTCTAGCTTCTTCTTTATCAGTTTTGTAGCTCTTGAACATCAAATCCATCAAACCTCTAAAAATAGAGAAGATTTCAGACTCTTCCTTAGTTAATGCAGATAAAGGTTCTTGTTCAGTAGGGTCTTTAGCTAAGTTATAAAGTTCTTCAGTTTTCAAAGTATTATTCCTAATTATCTTATAATCATCAGTTCTAACCGATTGCAAGGAGCCCTTTCCTCTCTTTGGATATAATTCCTCCGAGTAACTCAAACGAATATTACCTTCGGTTAATGCAGTTCTTCCATCAAACTCCTCCTTCGTTTGAATGCCTAGTAAATCAATAATAGTCGGCACGATGTCAATTGACCTTACGGTATACTCCCTTCTACCAGTTATTGTATCTTTTATAATGAGTGGTATTTTCAAATCCTGTTCATATAGTGTTCTGTGTTGAGGATATTCAAAATGGAAACTTTCTCCATGGTCACTAGTTATTATTATGATGGTGTCATCCCAAATATCCAATGTCTTTAATAATGATATCAGAGGAGCAAATAGGTTTTCATCCATATACTTAATCTTTGCATCATAATATGCATTCTCTGATAGTACACCTTCTTTGATTTTTCCAGTTCGGAGTAATTCTGTTTGAGCATGATAATGTACTTTGAAGTAATGACCCCAGATGAAGAATGGTTTATCTTTATGTGCTTTAATCCAATCTAACATTCTAGGAACCCACCAGTTACCCCAAAGACAATCTTCTTCGACATCACCATCTTTATATTTTTTACTATTCCAACTTGAATCAGTAGTTGGTTCATCGAATTGGTCAAATCCATGTGCGAATCCTCTTCTTGCACTAAGGAATTCGACTCCAACATAACCAGAAGTCGAATAGCCATTCTCTTTCAAAATCTCAGATATCAATGTGGTTGATACATTTGTGAACGGGTCTCTTACTTTATGTTTATCTGGATGCTTACCACTAAGTATTGAGGCATGAGCAACTGGAGTGAGGCACGACGAAGCAATCACGTTTTCAAATAATAGCCCTTCACTTGCTATCATATCTATGTTCGGTGTCTCTATTTTGTCATAACCATAACAACTTAGATGGTCATGTCTTAGTGCATCAATTGTCAGTAGAATTACGTTTTTCTTTTTCATTATTTTTTCCTTCTCATTATTCTTTCTTGTTTAGTTAAATCGAATATATCCTGAACAGGAACACAAAATTGTTCTGATTCCTTTGGTCTACTATTTTCCAATATATTTTGAGCTGTTTTGAGCATATACTTATAACTACTTCTTAGTAGTTGGTTTGCATATATTACAACAGAAAAACCATTGTCAATTAGTTCTTGTTCTCTGATACTATTATACATAGTGGGAACAGAAACAAGTGGTACTTTCTTTTGAAAGTCATCATAAACGTTACAAAAGTCTAAGACTTCTTTTGGTGAATTACTTTTGCTATGAATCATTATAGCATCAGCACCAGCTTCAATGTATGCTTGTGCTCGATTGATGGCATCATCTAAACCAGCATTTGCAATAAGGCTTTCTATACGAGCAATAATCATAAAGTCTTTTGATAGCTGTGAGTGTTTACCAGCATATATCTTATCACAGAACACATCAATGTCTTCTTGTTTATGCTTAGTATCTATCATTAATGAGTTTCTTTTTGGAAATGTTTTATCTTCGATAATGATTGCTGACACACCGAGACGTTCTAACGTTCTAACTACATACACAAACGTCTCTTCAAGACCACCAGTATCACCATCAACGATGATTGGTTTTGTAGTAACTTCAAGAATTTGATTAATGGTTTGTACTCTAGATGTGAAATCAATTAGTTCAATATCTGGCTTTCCTTTTGATGCTGAATCAGTAAGACTACTTTCCCAGATAGCATCGAAGCATTGCCTTCCTTTTTCTGTTTCAATTGAAGTATTCTCTACTATTTTTGCAGAGAGTCCATTATGAGCTTCTAGTACTCTTACAAGAGGTTTCTCTCTAATCAGTTGTCGTAATGCTTTCATTCTTTTCTCTGGTAATTGCATTTTTGAACCTCCTCATTATTTCATTATGAGTTAATGTTATTCTAGGTGCTGTTCCTTTCTCATTTGAAAGTCTATACACAACACAATTATAAAGTGAATCTAAATCAATACCATCACTGCAAGTTTGTTGTCCTCCTGTTGATGCATATGAATTGTTATCTAAAATAACTAGTTTAAGATTAGGGAGTTTTAATTTTTGCATCAAAACAACAGTACCAAGTGACATTAGAATATCACCATCTCCTGCTATCACTAGTACGTCTTTTTTGACATTTGCTGCTATTCCAATACCAATTCCTAGAGAAGCACCCATAGAGCCCGTGACGTAGAAGTTTCTTTCTCTGTCCTTAACCATAAATACTTCTCTACTAATCATACCAGTTGAGGTGATAACAAATTCATCTGTTACTTCATCCATTATTTCTCTAATAGCATCAATCCTTTTCATTGTCATTCCTCTTGTATTATTCTATGAACATTCTCGTAATTTAATAGGCTCAAAAGGGCTTCGGTAATATCATACATTGGTTTATGATGATAAGGTTTGCACCTTATGCTCAATAATAATGTGGGAAGAGGAACTTCGTAAGGATGGTATAGACTAGTTACAATATCTACAATATTACCTAGTCCACTATTTTGCATATAGACAGTAGGTTCTTCTCCTGTTAACCAAGCACCGAATGCAATAGCCATTGCTTCTCCTTCGGAAGTACAGGGGAAAGTGGCATCTGTGATTAATTCCTTTAAACGTGAACAAGGGACACCAACTTTCATCGCATCACCTCATCTAGAGTAAGTAGGAAGTCCAAGATGTCTTCTTCGTATAAATCACCCATGACAGCTAATCTAAATGTGTTCTCGTTGAGCAGTTTACCTGGATAGATGATAAAACCTCGTTGTAATAGTTTATCGTGTACCTCTTCGAAGTTGAAGCCTTTAGGTTCATAAAAAGTTTCAAGTATACATGAATGAGTGACATCATCACTTAAGAATTGTTTAAAGCCTCTTCTTTTCATACCAGCAACTAGTATAGCGTGATTATTACAATAACGTTCGTATCTGTTCTGCCCTCCCTCTTGAAAGTATTCGTCAATTGCTTGTTTTAAGGCATTGAGTACTTGTATTGGAACAGTAAATTGACCTTGTTTCTTTTCTTCAAGACTTCTCCATTGTGTGTACAAGTCAAGATAGACAGAACGGTAATATGGTTTGCAATACTTAATGGAGTCTTTCTTCGCTATAACAAAAGAAACACCAGCAATCCCTTGTATACATTTATTGGAAGTAGAAATGCAGTAATCAATATTGCAGTCTTCCATTAGGAACGGTATACCAGCAAAACTTGAAACAGTATCAACAATAAAAGGTAATCCTTTTTTAGAAACGATTTCACCAATACTTTTGATATCATTTAGAATTCCAGTTGATGTCTCATGATGAGTTACAAAGACAGCTCCTATTGTTAGAGTTTTAATTAAATACTTAACTTTCTCCAAATCAATGCCTTTACCCCAACCTACATCATGTCTATAAAAGTGAATGTTATGAGCACTAGCTATATCAGAGAAACGCTCTCCATATGCTCCATTCGATATTATTAGAGCAGTTTTTCCTTTAGGTACTACTGAGCACATACAAGCTTCCATAGTAGCTGTACCAGAACCTGCGAATAATACACAAGTATAGTCGTTAATTTTATTAGTTACTATTTGTACTAGGTCTTTTCGTATCTGCTCAAGTAGTAAGCCACATTGTTTTTCTCTTGGACACATATCAGGTGTGATAAGTGCTTGTTTCACTGTGTTGGTTGTTGTTGCTGGACCTGGATTAAGTAGAATGTTCCTTTTCATGTTTTTCACCTCTTTCATATGCATTTTGTAATGCTTCTTCTAATGCTTCTCTAATAAACTCACCTCTATAAATTGGAGTCCTCTGCATAAGTCTGACAGGTATGTTTTGCTTTTTCATATTTTCATAAATTAGGGTATTTCCTGTTACGACAATGTCAAAGTCAGGAAGGTCATCAAATGATGTCCTAGTGATAAATGGTTCTGTTATTGGAATAATTTCATAACCTGGAATATGGTTGAATATTTCCTTTAATATCTCTATTACATCTTCAGGAGGCATGATG
>Ga0272443_10007400_pt1 | contig 10497 bp, 5 predicted proteins | sample SSMAcet12_FD_193581 | JGI IMG/M metagenome (GOLD analysis project Ga0272443, IMG submission 193581) | Marine sediment archaeal communities from Little Sippewissett salt marsh, Falmouth, MA, United States - SSM-Acet-12 | ecosystem: Environmental > Aquatic > Marine > Wetlands > Sediment ... | reverse complement strand
GGAAAGACCTGAATTCGCAAAAGACAAATATACCGATTTCAGGAATACCAGGTATTCTCCCTATGGCGAGGTATTGGAATACGGGATAGACAGGGGAAGGATCCACGAGGGTGGACTATCACATCACAAAGCTGAAAAGGAAAAACCCAAATGAAAACAAAGCAATAGACCGGGGGAAGTACACCTCACCACCGTTTTTCCTATAGAAATTAATCGAAAGCACGGATCAAAACCTTAGATCAAGGGGTATGGGTATGAGGATCACAGTGATCGGACTAGGTTATATCGGTCTGCCGAATGCTATGTTATTGGCTTCCAGCGGGCATGATGTATGTGGAATGGACATCGATAAGAACAAGATAACGAACCTCAACGATATGGTCATTAAACTGGCGAATAACCTCTTCTGACCGCAGGCAACCCCCTCTCGATCCCTTTCGGAAAATGTCGGTTAACGGGATTATAATTGTATGCAAATATTAGCTTAAGCTCACTTTGCTGATGAGGTGGAAATATGCGAATGCAAGGAAAGTTAAAGACTCTGATCCTGATCGTATTGATGGTCATGGGGACGCTGAACTTGATAGTAAACCCAGGACCAGGTTACGTGGCAGGTTCAAATCCGAACGAGAATATCTCTTGGAATGACAAGAACCAGACTTATCCCGAGATTTATGAAAACGTGATTGTCTGGGCTGACGACAGGAACGGGAATTGGGACATATATATGATGGACCTTGTTTCTGGGATCGAGAGGCGCATTACCACGGATACATCCGACCAGCTGTGGCCTGCGATCTACGGAAATAGAATAGTCTGGCAGGATGCCAGGGGTTCCTCAATAGATATCTACATGTACGACATCGAGAACATGACAACCCTCCAGCTGACATCTGCATCGGGAGATGAGTTCAGGCCGACCATATACGGGGACAAGGTGGTTTGGCATGACACGAGGCTTGGATATCAGATCTACGTGATTGACATATCCACCGGAGTGGAGACGCAGCTGACATCGGCGAGTTCAACGAAGAGGTTCCCCGTCATACACGGTGACAAGCTGGTCTTCGAGGATAACAGAAACGGCCACTTCGATATCTATCTCTACGACCTATCAAAGAAAAGCGAGAGGTTGATCACATTCAATTCCACGAACCATTTCGATCCCCATTTCTACGGAGATATCGCGGTCTGGCAGGATTGGCCGATAACGGGAGATGACGATGTAATCATGTACGACATAAATTCCAATGTGACAACCCGGATATCTCCCCCCGGGTCGCACCAGCGCTATCCGCATATCAACGGGAACAGGATAGTCTGGTATGATTATAGGAACGGCAACATGGACATATACATGTACGACCTGCAGACCGGTCTGGAACACCAGGTAACAAAGGACAGTTCCAATCAGATGAGACCTGTGATCTACGGGAATACCATTGCATGGATGGACCAAAGAAGGGGGGATTGGGACATCTTCGTAGTGGATATTGACAGCGACGGCGACGGTATCTTCAACTGGGATGACGATTTTCCCGATAATCCTAGAGAATATTCCGATACGGACGGCGACGGTATCGGAGATGGTATGGATCCGGACAAGGACAACGATGGGATACCAAACGATATGGATATCTATCCTCTGATATTCAATGACCGGTCGATCATCGGGACAGGTCTGAGGATAACGGACCTCAACGCATCCCAGATGTATCCGGATATAAACAGGGACCAAATAGTATGGCAGGATGACAGGAACGGGAACAATGATATCTACTATCTCGACCTTCTCAGCGGCCAGGAAACGCAGGTGACCACCCACATCGCCAACCAGCAGTATCCTTCGATCAATTCCGGTCGTATCGTCTGGGAGGACAACAGGGACGGGAACTGGGACATCTTCCTCTATGACATATATTCCGCATCCGAGACTAGGATCACTTCGAACGTGAACAACCAGAGGAACCCCAATATATGTGGTGATGTTGTCGTCTGGCAGGATGACAGGAACGGAAACGATGATATCTACGTATACTATCTCAATAACGACACTGTCAGGAGGTTAACAACAGCCGCCTCACAGCAGAGGTATCCTTCCATCGACGGAGACATCGTCGTTTGGCAGGACAACCATTACGGGAACTGGGACATACAGTCCTTCGACCTATCCGACGGATTAATGGAAAGACTGACAACCAACGGAGCGAATCAGCAGTATCCAGATATACATGATAGTAGTGTGGTTTGGAGCGATTCCAGGAGCGCCAACTACGACGTTTTTTACATGGATCTAGAGATCGGGACTGAGGTAAGGATAACCGAGGAGGCTGCTAACCAGTACGGCCCCAGGATATACGGTAACAACATAATATTTTACGAATACATGGGGCTTGATCACGATCTCTTCCTGCATAACCTTCCCTCAGGTGAAAGGACCCGGTTGACAACGAATGATAAACATCAGAGGATGCCGGTGATCTATGCTGACACGATCGTCTGGGAGGACCAGAGGGATGGCAATTCGAACATATACTTCTCCGATCTGGACCTGGATAATGACGGGGCATTCGACTGGATGGACCGGTTCAGGGACAACCCCTTCGAGATATTCGACACCGATATGGATGGGATCGGCGATAATTCCGACCAGGACGATGATAATGACGGATACGCCGACGTTATAGATGATTTCCCATACAATTCATCGGAATGGAGCGATTTCGACGGAGACGGCATCGGGGACAATTTCGATACCGATGATGACAACGATGATATTCCAGATATTCTGGACAGTTCACCGTTAAACCCATTTAACTACCTGGTCGATGCCTTCGGTCACATCAACTCATCGCTGAAGGATCTGTATTCCCTTCTCGGACTAATTAGTGGGAATACATCGATAATACTTACCAATCTTTCCCAGATACAGTCATCGCTAGGGGATCTGGACGTATCCCTATCGAATGGTATTAGCGACCTGATGAACGAGCTGTCCGGCGTTAACATCTCCGTTTTGACAGGGACGAACACGCTCTCGGATATGCTTGCCGATATCTCAGGGCAGATTTCGGGAATGAACTCCTCCCTTAAGCAATATCTCGAAGGTATGAACATCTCACTGGAACAATATCTTGAGGGTATGAACATCTCAATGATGCAATACATCGAGGATATGGACATCTCCATGGAGCAGTACCTGAAAGGAATGAACTCCTCCCTTAAGCAGTACCTCGAAGGTATGAACATCTCACTGGAACAATATCTTGATGGTATGAACATCTCACTGGAACAGTACCTGAAGGGAATGAACTCCTCCCTTAAGCAGTACCTCGAGGGTATGAACATCTCACTGGAACAGTACCTGAAGGGAATGAACTCCTCCCTTAAGCAGTACCTCGAGGGTATGAACTCTTCCCTGGTACAGTACCTCGAGGGTATGAACTCTTCCCTGGTACATTATCTCAGGGGGATGAACGCCACGATGCGCTCGCTGATGATAGATATCATCGTAGGGATCGATGACCTGGGGGTGGAGGAGCAGTCGATGTACGCCGATCTAAGTAATATGCTCTCAATCCTCGAAGCAAATATAACAGGTGTCGATAATAGGGTTCAGGACAATTTGTTGCAGATAGAGGCCTTCCAGACCCTGGTCATGTCCAGGCTCGACGATATAAATATGACGTTCGAGGATATGCTCAAGGGGGTCAATTTCTCCCTCTCATCGGAGCTGGCGAATATCGAAAATGAAATGAACGAATTGATATCCGGACTGATGATCTCCCTGTTCGCGATTAACATCACCCTACACAACAGAATAAGCGTGATGGAGGAGAACATATTGGACTTCAGAACCGACATTTTCGATCAGATGACGGATGTTGCCGCGAGTATATCGGAATCCGAGTCGAACATAACTGAGGTCGTGGAGAGTTCCAAGGTGAACCTGTCTGGTATCATCTCACTCCTTCATGGGGACATGGATACCCTGATGGAGGAATCACTTTTAGAGATAACAGAAGAGCTTGATGTATTAAGTGCGATCATATCGGAAAAGGACGAGAACCTGTCCGAGGAGATAGCCGACCTGAACGATGATATTGTAGGTTTCCTGACTACTATAGAACAGGATGTGAATGATATTATCCCACTGCTATTGATGACGGACGAGATGGTAAAACTTGCAGGATCCATCGAGAACATATCCGCTGACATCGATCTGCTTAGGGATTTCAATGATAACCTGACCCGCCTTGAGGATAATCAGGATGCCTTAACGGATGATGTCATAAGGTCGGAGGAGAAGCTCTCCGCTTTCATCTGGCTGTCAATCATATCCATGATAATCCTCATAGTGATTCTTCTGCTTTTCTTACAGAAAATCTACCTGCAGAAGGATATCAAGGGAGAAAAGAGGGAAGGTAACCGAGACCAGGATAATGGATAAAGCGGCTCTATCCATCATTTCAGAACTTCAGGAGACAGGCTTATGGTAACCTCTGATGTTCACATTGGCGTTGATATCGTCGAGGTTGAACGTATCGGTGAGGTAGTCCGAAGCAGGTCAATTCTTGAGAGGACCTTTACCCCAGGCGAGGTAGCATACTGCAATAAAAAGATCAGACCTCTGATACATTTCGCAGGGAGGTTCGCCGGAAAGGAAGCCCTTATCAAAGCGTTCTCGAACCACGGCGTGACCCTGCACATGAGTGAGATCGAGATAATCAACGATGAAAAGGGGATACCGACCGCAAGTATCCTGCGTGAACTGGACAACACTTACGTGGTGGAAGTCAGCATATCCCATACCGAGAGACATGCGGTGGGAATGGCACTGGTAAAGGCCGAAAGAACATAATTTGCATATCGATATTAGGATATTACTGCCGTCAAGGGGGGCAGAATTTGGGAAAGCGCATCTGGATAGATATGATCAACCCTTCACATCCACTTTTCTTCAGGTCGATCCTTGATACCCTGTCGGAATCGAATGAAATCCGTGTGACAGTAAGAAAAAGGGGAGAAACCATCCATCTTGCCCGGCAGTTCGGCATCAAAGGTACGGCGATCGGCAAGGATTATGAGGAGCCGGTGAAGAAGACTCTCGCTATAGCCTCCAGGGCAATGGACCTATTCTTCAGGGCGCCAAAGTTCGATGTGGCCCTCTCTTTCGAGAACCCGATGAGCGTTGCGGTGTCCCGGATGAGGATGAAGAGATCTATACTGATGCTGGATAACGATCTTAAGTACAAGATCAAGGGGAATGTGATCCAGTCCATTGAATCGAGGGTAAAAAAAAGCGCTTCAAACATCGTGGTTCCGCTAGTCTGCAAGGATACGTTCGGAAGACATATTAAGGGTTCCAGGTTGAGATTTTACGATGGTTACAAAGAGGATATCTACATCGCGGACCACTCCCCGGATAAAGACTTTTACTCCAAGGTCCCTTTCGATGAATATTACGTGATCAGGCCAGAGGCTTTCGCGTCTTTCTACGTGAAACGTAGTGAATCTCTTGTAGAACCTCTCCTTGAGAGGCTTTCTCGTGAGGGTCTCAAGGTTGTATTCCTTCCCAGGGACAGGAGTGACTGGAATATTGAGGGGGGGGAGAACATATTCATTCCCAACAAGCCTCTTGACGGGCTCGACCTCATCTATCACTCCAGGGGAGTTCTGACAGGTTCCGGCACCATGGCAAGGGAAGCCGCTGTGATGGGAAGGAAGGCCGTTTCCTTCTTCCCTAGTGATGCTCTGCTCACAGTGGACCAGGACCTCGTTACACGCGGGCACTTGGTACATTCACGGAATGTTGATGAGATAATGGACCACATAATCAACGGCAAGGAGAGGCCACCTCCGAACGAATCGGGGAGGGTCAAGGAGGAAGTGCTCGGTATCCTGCTTGATCTGATCGGTGAATGAGATGAAGGAAATTGCACTAGCACTCGTGGAGAGGGTTCGGGCCGGAGAATACAGGGGTTACGACCCCTATGACGCCCTAAATTCTGGTCTATTGAGGGCAATGCCTTCGAAATACTTGAAGATCACCATCACCCAGGGCTTGGTGTACAGCCCGGTGAATCTGAGAATGTTACTCGGTATTAGGAAGGGAACCAACCCCAAATCACTCGGATTGGTCCTCAAGGGGATATGCGGTCTTCGAAGGTCGGGCATATTAGGGAATGAGTCTTTTTTTTCCCTGTCAAACGATCTGGTCGGGAGGATAAGGGAGAGTTCATCGAAGGGATATGGGGGATATTGCTGGGGATTCAATTTTCCCTGGCAGGACCTGACTAGGTTTTCGGAACCTTATCTCCCGACCATTGTTATCACCTCATTCATGGGGGACGCCCTTCTCGATCTGTATGGAATTACAGGAGAGAGGGATGTCCTGCATATGGCTGAGGGGGCGTGTGAGTTCATAACGAGCGATTTAAACCGCTACGAGAATGAAAAGGGTATTTGCTTCAGCTACACCCCGATAGACAACAACGTGGTCCATAACGCCTCAATGCTGGGAGCTTCCCTGCTGGCGCGCCTGGGATCGTTGACCGGCAGGGCTGAATACGGGGCGCTTGCAAGGAAAGCACTCTCTTTCACTCTCAGCTATCAGAGGGAGGACGGATCATGGCCTTACAGCCTGTATCCCAGGTCGGGAAGGGAGAGGATGCAGGTGGATTTCCATCAGGGTTTCGTGCTGGATTGCATCATGGATGTGATTAAGTACGTCGACGATCATGATATGAGGGCATCGCACGCACTTGAGAAAGGGATCGCCTTCTATAGGGACAGGCAGTTCGACGGAGGTAGGGGACTATGGAGATATCCCCGGAGATGGCCCCAGGACATTCACCATCAGGCTCAGGGCGTAATAACATTCTCAAAATACTACGGCATGACGGGTGATGAAGCCCACCTCAGAAAAGCAGGTGAGATCCTTGATCATACCCTGAAATATTTCACCAAGAGCAACGGCTCTTTCCTCTATCAGAGATGGCCCCTTTTCACCAACAGGATCGAGTATCTACGATGGGCAGACGCATGGATGGTACTTGCCTTCGGTGAATACCTGAAGGTAAGAACCTGACGCATCAAATCTCTGTGATCAAAGGTATTTCGATAGAGGGTTTTTTCCTCATTCGCAAATCGTTCAGCGAAAGCCATAGCCATTATTTCAGAAATCCGGAAGAGTATCGTAATCCTGTTTATCAAAACTATACTATGTACTAGATATATTGGCACATATGCAACATTCATATGTATATAATTCTTTCTCAGTATTGAAGATATGTTACATTTGGGCAAATTATTTATGACGTGATGCTGAAGGTATAACAATATTTTGGGGGCCCCGGGGTATTCCCTAATCTCCTATTTATCCCTGCGAGAGAATTGTCATTGTGAAAAAATGACCCCTCTTTATACCCATAGGTTCAGTTCAATTCTGACAGCATCCCTTATGCTTCTTTTAAGCCTGTTCATCATCCAATCCTCTGACATTGTCGTTGATGCGATGAATGACGCGTCAGGCGGTTCACGGCTCCCGCCGGCTTCGGGGATTGCGATCTATTACGTGGACAGCATATTGGGATCGGATAAAAACGACGGCCTCTCTCAGTCTACGCCATGGAGAAGTCTTTCGAAGGTGGATTCCTCGAGGTCGATGTTTTTACCGGGTGATGAGGTTCTGCTGAAAAGGGGTTCCACATGGAAAGAGAGGCTCTATGTCAGGTTCTCGGGTAGTTCCGGTTCTCCCATTATCCTCGGAGCTTACGGGACCGGAGAAAAACCAACAATCGATGTTCAGGGCCTATCATCCGTATCCGGAATAGAGGTGCAGGCTTCAAATATAACGATCAGGGACATCCAGGTCCTGAACTCGACCTCCCAGGGTGTAAGGATAGCGGATTCCTCCAAAGGTGCTTACGATATAACGCTCGTGAACCTCGAAGTCTACCATTCCGCCCAGAACGGCATCGTACATTCCCTGGGGGGAGGACGGTTAATAATACTTAATGCAACCATCGATGATGCCGGCAACTGCGGAATCGCCCTGCTGGGAAGCCCAAGTCGTCATCTGAGCCACGTTCTGGTCGAGGATTGCCGCGTATCCAATGTCACAACGAACGACGGTATCACTGTCCACCTCGGGGATAGCACGGTCACCACCCCTGCGGGCAGTAACTTCACCTTGAGGGACAATCACGTGGAGACCTGCTACGAGCAGGGATTTGACATCACAACTGGCAATGATATCCTCCTCATCAACAACACATCAACTAGGAATCGTGCCGGCGGGATAGTGGTAGGACATACCGCATCCAATGTGACCATCTCGGGCCATCACAGCTGGGATGAGCAGACGGCGGCCAACACAGGCTCCTCCCTGCTGGTGCATTCGGGGCCGCTCACGGTGATGAATAGCATTTTCGAGGGAGGCAACTACCATGTCATCACTATCAAACAGGGGCCGATTAGCGGACCGATAGATCTCGAAATGTACAACAACCTCTTCATCTACGGTGGAAATGGGAACCTCTTCTCCCTGTACAACCCGAGGACCTTCAGAGCCTACAACAACATCTTTATGACGAATGGTTTGAATTTCGGGACCTTCAGATTCCTCGACCGACAACACCCACCCGACAAGCAGGGATTCGATCTTGACGGAAATATCTATTATGCTCCCAATGGCGTCTCTGGAAATGCCTTTTATTCGGCCGCAGGTGGATACTTCAACTTCAGCCAGCTCAGGTCCGTCTACGGTCATGAAAAAAATGGAAGCGATGTCGACCCTATGATTGCCAACTTCTCGAGCGGCGATTTCAGGTTGTCGAACTCATCCTGTGCGATCGACGCCGGAAGGTCTATACCGGACCTGGAGGGGGCATCTTCCTTCAAAATTATTGATTTCTTGGGCAACAGGATCTATGGCAGAAGGGATATCGGACCGGTGGAATACCAGCCCGTACACTCCGTCCTGAACGACACTTTTCCGTTAAACAGGATGGTGAACGTCTATGCCGATGGCCGATTTCATTACAAGGAGAGGGGATTGGGTTTCGTCAGTACAACACTGAGGGTCTCCTGGAAACCGATCAATAATAGTTACAACAGCTCCAATATCGAGAAGGTCTTTGATATCGAGGTGGATGATTGGGACGGGGAGGACGGAGATCTTATAAGATGGACAGAGAGTAACAATTCGTATCTGATCAATATCTCATATTCGGTCGGAGGACTCCTACCGGGAAAGAGATATTCGGTCCTCATGAACGGGAGCGAGAAATCATCGGGATATGCGAATATCTTGGGAGATATCACCTTCTTGGTCAATTCTACCCTGCACAACAAGAAGTTCGAGGTGAGATTGGTCCCGCAGAAAGAGAATCTGTCAATCGTCAACAACACTCCTTCGACCTGTTCCACCGGCGGCAGATTGAATTTCGACCTGAGGGTTGTGAGCTGTTCGGCCGTTACCGGAGTGAATGTATCCTATTATTATGGTTCCTCACCTGAAGAATCGAAGGATTTGACCCTAAACATGTCCGAGGGGACCTGTTTGAACGGTACCTGGAAAGGGCAGGTGATGGTCACCCGCTGTTCTGTCGAACCCCTATTCTACAGGTTCCGGATATGGCGTTCGAACGAGAGCCTGACATGCACCCCCATTTCGCGTGTGGATATCGAGGATGGTGAACCTCCCGAGATCAAGGACCGATCTCTGGCTGTATCGCATCCTGGCGATCAATATGATTTCATCGCAGATGTATCCGACAATCTGATGGTGGGATTCGTTCGACTCGTTTACCGGGTGGGGAACGGGGTGACGATAGAGGTGAACATGACCCGCGGTATGAACTATACGCATACCATATATATTCCCAATGACTTCGCAGGGTTCCTATATTACCATATAAACGCATCTGACCTCTCAGGAAACTGGAAGAGGACATCCGAAGCGTGCGTGGAGGTGATCGATGTAGAGGTCCCCATTGTCGTATACGACAAGACGGCCTGTGTGGCGACAACCGGAGGTCAGCTGTGTTTCGTCGTATGGATCGATGATGACATCGGGGTGGATAAGGTCACCGTCGAATACTGGTTCAAGAGATCTGACCATGTGAATGCCACCATGGTAGGCAAGGAACATTACTATCTGGATATCGACATTCCTTCGAACATTACATCTTCACTGTATTATGTTTATCACTATTGCGATCTGTCCGGGAACTGGGGGAGTTCGGCTGAGGTTTCAGTTAAGATCTCTGACAATGACCCTCCTGTGATCAGAAACAACAAGGGAAAGAAAACGAAGGAGACAAGGGATATGATCACATTGGAGTTCGATGCCGAGATATCGGATAACATCGGTGTGGAATCTGCCTGTGTCGAACACTGGATCGAGGGAGGCGGGTCTAAAATAACTTTCCTGGAACACACAGATCCTTTTTACCGGTGTTCAATAGAACTACAGGCTGGTGAGGTGAAAAA
>Ga0272443_10007399_pt1 | contig 10497 bp, 23 predicted proteins | sample SSMAcet12_FD_193581 | JGI IMG/M metagenome (GOLD analysis project Ga0272443, IMG submission 193581) | Marine sediment archaeal communities from Little Sippewissett salt marsh, Falmouth, MA, United States - SSM-Acet-12 | ecosystem: Environmental > Aquatic > Marine > Wetlands > Sediment ... | reverse complement strand
CGATGGACTTCCGCATAGAGACCGACGCTGACATCCTGGCCGCGTTCGACCGGAGCCGGAACCAGACCGGACTCGTGCGTGCGGCGATCAGGCACGTGATGGGCGTGGAGTTATCGGAGGACGAGCAGCGGATCCTGGCGCGGGTGAGGGAGGGATGATGGAGAACACTCTGATGATGGCGGTCGCTGAAGCCAGGCACGCCGCAATGGGCGGAACGACAACCGACGAGATCCTAGATCTGGCGATGGAATCAATGCGCGATTACTGGCTATCGACAGACGACAGCATTCGCTTTCGCGGCGCGATCGGTGGCGCAATGTGCGTCCTATCCGAGAAGGGCATGACCGATGATCTTGCCCGAATCAAGCAGGAGCTGAAGATGGCGCACTCGATTGCGGCAGCTATGAGCGTTTCAGGCGTCGCGCTTGATTGGTCAGCGTTTGACAGCGACTTCGAGCCGATTGGGTTGAGGGGCAGGTGGCGAAAGGTGAGGGAGGAAGCGTGACCAAGCACGAGCGAGTAGCGCGGGAGATCGTCACCTTGTGCGTCGGCAATCCTGACGAGCCGGAGACGGACGAAGTCATGGCGATCCTGCTGCGAGAGTATGGGTGGGCACCATGACGGTGAACGAGAAAGAGAGGATTGCGCGGTGGTTGGGGTGGAAATGGAGAGGAGGCCGAATAAGGCGAGACCTCTATCCAGCACAAGGATTCAAACGGCTTTTGTTCGATCCAAGGCCCTTTGACCAATCTTTGCACTATTGCGATGCGTGGCAACCCGACGTCGACATCACCCTCTGGCACGGCAAGGACGGGCTGGCGCAGGCGATATACGAGCGCCAATTATGGGAACCGTTCGTGAACGCACTTGCCGAGAACCAAGGGCTAGACGGCTTATGGGGTGGCGATCGTGACAGGCGGCAAGCATTCAAGACATTGGCATTTTGGATCGCCTTGTGTGCCACACCCGCCCAACTCACAGCCGCGCTGGTCGCCGTGATCGAGGAGGGGGAATGAACGACATGCACTGCTACTTGGTCACTGTATGCGATGGCAAACAATTGCTGAAATGCGCTCTCAAGACAAAACGCGACCTGCTTCTATATAGAGCCTGTTTCAGCGGAGTGCGCGAGATGTTGCCCATGCACGTTCAGAGTTTCGGCACAGTGGTTGACGTTGAGCGGATCTTTGAGATTGAGGTTGAGGAGGAGGAATGAACGCAGAGGAGAGGGCTAGGAAGCTCATGGAGCGATTCGGCGGCGAACACCCCGACCTGCGTCCAGGCTTCGCAGCGGTGACGATTGAGGCACTGACAGAGACTATCCGCGCCGCCCAGCGTGAGGCTGAGGCCAGGATGCGGGAGCGGTGCGCGGCTTTGGCTGGAGCGCAGGTTATGCGCATGAACGGCTTGCAGATTCAGACTGCAATCGACGACCTGCTATCCGAGTACGGGGAGGAATCATGCCACACATCCGAGTAGAACTCGACTTCCTGCCGGTGGAGACGCCGCCTGAAGACGAAGGGCTGTATTTCGTGCTCGACCGGCGGCGGAAGGACTTCACGGCTGGACAACCTCACATCGACATCGACGCATTTGAGGCAGATCCGCGCGTTGGCTGGTGTCAGGAGTTGAACAATGGCGAACGCTACTGGTCCCACTGGGCCGAGATCCCGGAGGTGAACGATGCTAGCTGAGAAGATCACCAAGAAGCTGTGGGCTGCCAATCCCGACGACTGGGGACCGATCATCGCGGCAGAGCTGAAGCCGGTGAGGGAGGCGTTGAACTCGATTGTCGAGGCCGAGGAGCGCCGTGTTGAGAAGGACTACGATGAGTCGGCAGTCTATCACGAATGGCTGATTGCAGCGAGTCGGGCGCGGAAAGCCCTCGCCCTCATCGACGGTAGTGACCAGCCGCGATCGTGAGTGGTGACTACTCTGAATGTCGGTGAAACGGCATGGTGCGATGGATGCGTTCAAGGGCCTGAATCCGCGTTTCGAGTTCAGCGGCCCTCAAATCGCAATCTCTTTTCGTCTCTGCAATTAGCGATGCGACCAGCGTTCTAATATCATCAGGAATGCCGTCGCTCATTGCCTCTAAGATCATCTCAGCAGATTCTCTGATGGAATGCCCCTCTGCTAGTAGGAGCATCTGCTTGATGATGTTGTAAGCCTTTTCTGAGAACAGCATTCGGTGATTGGGGCCACGAGTGATATGACCGCGCAATTCCAAAGCGTCCTGAATCTTCCTGATTCGAGCACGTAGTCTGTAGATGCCATTTCTTGAATCCGGGAACAGATTGCTCCACTCTGGCCTCTCCCTGACTAGTCGCTCTCGAAGATCCCGAATCTCCATCCTCCAAGAATACACGAAACCTGGCCCCCTAGTCCACTCCACACATTCTACACATTCTAGCTATGATTGATGATTGGCGAACTTGACCGTTTGCAAGTAGTGACTAATGTCTCCTTGCGCCAAGCGGATTCTGGGCCTACCATGTAATGCTTGCATTTGGATGTGTGGTGTAGTGACCTTCAGGGACAGGTGAAAGGATTGTGAATGGGGCACGTACCAGCACGGAAGATGATTGAGCATGAGCTATGAAATGATGACCCGCTGGGGCCAACCAGCGGGTCAAGCACTTATTGGGCCAACTGATAGCATTGCGCTACCAGAAGTGTGCGATAGCAGTATACCAAGATCGCCGCCGTTTTGTCAACTTCTTGACTTATCTTCCAATTCGGCCTATACTTGGGATGATGCTCCAAAAGTGTGCAAAAGGGCCTTCTGAATACTTACATGAGCATCCTTCAACGGGACAGTGGGGTGGTGAAATGCGTAACAGGCGTCTACTTGACTTGTTGGCCTTTTGTGGGTATATTGTTAGTATGGAATTCGCAAAATGGGTTCGAGACAACCGAGAGCGAGTGGACCTGACGCAAGACGAGCTGGCTAAGAGGTCTGGCTTGCACGTCAACACCATTGCCAACTACGAATCTGGCAGGACTTCCTCACCGCGTCGTTCAGCTCGACGGCAACTTGAATCCGTGTTTGGGCATAAGTACCCAAGGGAGGTACAAGATGGGGGTAAAGTGGCGAAAAGAGACCCCGCCAGGAAGACCTGACGGGGCTTGCACTGGGGTAGCAGCCCCAGTACGAACTAACAGCACTCACAGTTTACCAAACTCCTTCGTCCCATCCAAGTATTACGGATGGAAGCGGACGGGTCTCGTCCTTCACGGCCAAGACGTATACCGCAAACGCGGATATGGCTATGCCATTGAGCGCGATGGCAAGAGGCTTGTTGGCCTTAGCAACTTGGAACGCACGATCCTTGGTGGAATCCTCAAATCTGGTTTGTGTCCCGACCTTGACTATGCAGACCTTGCTCACCTCGACGACGTAGCCGCATCACACGCCGCCGACCAGTGGGACTCCGAAGCCAAGGAACTCTCTCGCTGCCACACGGCGTATACGGAGGTGTTCTGATGAACACCCTCACCCGCACGCTGGAGCTGGCCGAGGCACACGTAGGACTAGCTGACGACGTCAATCATGCCGTGCAGGAACTTGAGGCGCGGCTGTCCGTCCGGCTTGGCCGCAACCTCACCGACGAACTCCGCAAGCGCGTCTACAACTGCGCGGGCGATTTCGTGGACGTGGTGATTCACGCTGTCGAAGAGGAGGTGTCGTGATGCCGACCAACGTGATTGACGCAGCAGCCGATCGTCGCCAAGCCATTGCGAAAGCGGAACAGGGGATGTGCGAGGGGTCCTGTCGCTCCTATGGCACGTGTAGAGGCCCTATCGTTGCGGTTCACGTTGTAGATCCAACGCCGCCGCAAAGGGACTGGGGGTACTGGGCCTATTGCCAGGAAGCAATCGCCACTGATCGCGAGAGCGGATTCACGGTAACACCCGTCGAAGAGGAGGTGTCGTGATGGAAGCGAGAGTAGACCGCGAGACGTTCTTGACTGCGGCGGCAGAACTGCGAGCTGCGTGGAAGAGACTTAGGCCAGTGGCATTCGGCCTGGTAACCGAGGATGACGGCATCTCAATTCAGGTGGATTTGCACGATCTGTTGGAGCTATTCGATACAGACAACATCAAAGTCGGGCACCGCGATAGCAAGGATTATCCATGGTCGGCGCGGGCAACCGTTGGCGGCATCACGGTATTTGCGCTGTTTCAGAAAGAGGACGCAAGGGGGACTGGCCTTGTGTTCCCGTCTCTGGAGGAGGTGTCGTGATGCGTTGCCCCTACTGCGACGGGAAGGGATACATCGAGGTGCTTGTTCAACAGGGCTGCGCGAAGGATCGCTTCATCGACCTCGACGTCGACCGCGAGATCTGCGAGGACTGCAACGGGGCCGGGATTGCCTCTGCGTATACGGCGTCCGTGATGGGAGCGGCTAAGGCGGCGTATGAAACCGACAAGCCGTATCTGAGGATGGCGCGTGAGCAGGGCGTGAAGGTTGAAACCATGGCCGACTGTGAGCGGTTCAAGGGGGAGGTGACAACGTGAGCGAGAAGACCCTCGTAGCAAAGATGGCCGAAGTGATGGCCGAGGTTGGATACGTGCAGAAGGACAGCCGCAACGACTTCCACAAGTACCGCTACGCATCCGCTGAAGCGGTGCTCAAGAAGGTCAACGCGGCCCTATCTGAGCGCGGGATTGCGATGTCCAGCGGGGCGAACCTGGAGCACTACGACAACGGCCACGCGGTCGTCAAGCTGGCTCTCACCTTCCACGACGGCAACGATTCGCTGACCGTCGAGGGCTTGGGCGAGGGCAGCGACAAGGGAGACAAGAGCGTAATGAAGGCGAACACAGCCGCGCTCAAGTATGCGATGGCGAACGCCTTCCTGATTTCGTGGGGCGACGATCCCGAAGCGGACGTGAACACCGACCGAGCCGCGCAAGCGGAAGACATCGACCCGACCACCGGCGAGGCGCTTGAGGACTACCCGACGCTCGACGCCCTGATCGGCAAGATGCACGGAAAGCGCGGCGTGCGGGAATTGCGGCAACTAGCAGCGCACGCGATGGCCGCTGGATGGGATGAGGCGGCGCTGTATACGTGGGCTGAGAAGCAAGGCGTGGATCTGACCAACGGCGCGAACTACTCCGATTACGTCAAGCTGCGTGACGCGATCAAGGCCGAGCGCAAAGCGGGGGTGAAGTGATGGCACACGTTGGCTACCTGAAAGTGGCGCTGCACAAGACGTCGAAGAATGACAAGCCGTTCCTGAGCTTGCTTGTCCTGAAGACGCCAGAAGACGAAGAGGGCCAGTGGATGACGTTGTGGGACACGGAGTACCACGGAATCGCGGACTTCGCCAGCGATGACGAGCCGCCGAAGGTCGTCTACGAGGCAAAGGAGAGCAACGGATTCGTGACATGCACACGCATCCGCCTGGACTCCGAAGCGGAGCAGGAAGCGATCCACGAGGCCGTGGAGTCGGTCGCCAAACCGACCGGCGACACCGAGGCACTGAAGAACGCCATCGACCTAGCGGAGATTGGCGTCGAACAAGCGCAGCTCGGCATAGCTCGTGCGAAGGAAGCGCTCGCAGAGCTGGTGCCGTTCTAGCTGTACCTCCTTGCGGTGTTGGGGGCGGGCATCGGGTCCGCCCCACCGCCCCGCACGAGTGGAGGTGGCCGGTTCGACTCCGGCGCGTGCGTCAGACGCAAAACTAAACGAGAGAAGGTGATGACCTCTTATCTGTATGGGGCTCCACGCGAAAACATAGCGGGGCGAGCGTCACGCCCCGCACCCAAAGGAGGACGGATGAAGCTCTTCAAGATCTCGGTGAAACACGCAGCGCCCAAGGACAGCCACACGAGCGTTGAGTGTTTTGCGATTGCGGAAGACGAAGCGACTGTCTACGAGTGCGTTGATGCGGCGACCTACCAGCGTTGGTCTGAGGCAGAGGCTGAGGGCGAAACACACGCGATCTATGACGAGGACTGGAACGAGATCGGGCGGGAAACCGAGCGCGAGCGACGGATGCGCTTGCGGGGCGACATCGACGATGACGAGGACTGGTCTGATGCCTACTACGGGCTGACGTGGTACGGATGGGATGAGGGCCAGGAGATCGATGAAGCTCAAGCGAATGTGCTTCTTGCCCTTGGCGTTGCCGAGGATTGGCGGAAGTAGGACGTATGCACCGATGGCGAGTGAAGGACGAATGGTGGGCGCTAATCTAGGAGGCCAGGTGAAGACCTACACAGAGGAGCAACTGGAGCGGGCGGAAGGGCTGCGTGAGTTGCTTGCCATCGCAGCGGAAGTCCTTGGGAGTACAGTAGAGACAAAATGAAACAAGTCATCGCCTACGTCAGAGTCTCAAGCGAGGAACAGAGGAAGGGATACTCAATCGAGTCCCAGCTTCAGATCCTCCGCGACTATGCCAAGGGCCATGACTTGAAGATCATTCAGGAAGTCATCGAAACCGGATCGGCTTGGAGATTAGAAAAACGGCCCGGATTCAAGGCTATGTTGAGTACGCTCAAGAAGAATCGAAGCCTTTACGGGGTGCTGTGCTACAAGCTAGACCGCATTGCGCGGAACCTCACCGAGTACGCTCAACTAGCCGAGAAGCTGAAGACGAATATCATCTCCGCTACCGAGCAGCTACCGGGCGGTTCAACGGGTGAGTTCGTTCGCGGGATATCCATCGTAACAGCACGGTTCTACTCGTCGCAGTTGAGCGAGCGGGTCGAGCTAGGGATGAAAACGAAAGCGGAGAAGGGTGGATGGATTGGACTGGCACCACTGGGATACTTGAATCAGGATGGGGGGATCGTGCCAGATCCGAAGAAGTCTCACCTAATCCGGGAGATGTTTGAGAAGTACGCAAACTCTACCTTGTCCATCACCGATCTTGCGGCATGGGTCAACATGCGCGGGCTGAGATCACGGCACGGCCACTTGGTTCCGAGGTCTGCCGTTCATCAGATGCTCACGAATCCCATCTACTACGGCGCGGTTCGATTCCGGGGCCGGTTGTATGACGGGGTTCATGAGCCGATCTTGAGCAAACGCCTGTTCGATAGGGCCCAGGGACGGCTGCACCGAGGGGATACGAATCGAAACCCTAGAGAGTTCCCATTCAAGGGGTTGCTCACCTGCGGCTACTGCGGGTGCAATCTCACCGCTGAGATCAAGAAGGGCAAGTACATCTACTACCACTGCACACAGGCAAGAGGAGAATGCGATCAGCCTTGGTATAGGCAGGAAGCTATCTCAGATAGGTTGGCGGCGGTTTTCGAGCCGCTTGTTGTGCCTGAAGATGAGGCCAGGGCGCTGGTAGAGATGTCCAAACAGGATGATGCAGAGCGAGAGAGAAAGGGACGGTTGCTTGCGCTCAGGGCAGAGGATCAGCAGCTAACCGATCACCGCAACTCAGCTTATCTTGAGAAGCTGGAAGGCGTGATTGGCGAAGCGCGGTGGTCTGCGATCGACCGGCGACTTGGGCAGCAACAGGAGCTAGTTGCTGCTGAGATAACCCGGTTGTCGAAACCACAGCCCTCCTTGGACGGACTCTCTGCAACCTTAGAACTCTTGCATCGCCTACCTGAAGCGTATTACAGCGCTTCGCATGAGAAAAGGGCAAGAATGCTCCGTTGCGTACTATCGAACTGCATCATCGACGCCGAAAACATAAAGCCCGTCTACCTTCCAGCGTTTAGGGGGATGGTAGATCGGGCAGGTCATCCAGGGAAGTGGGCCTGGCTGGACGATATTAGAACTCTGTTGGAGTTCATAGGTCTTGCCGAAGACCTAGATCGGCTCTAGCCTAACTCGCTTTCCCGGTGGAATTGTACCGGGTGGTGGATATGAGGGCCAAGTGTGTAGGGCCAACCCATCTGTCAATTGGCAGGTGGTGAGATGGCCGAATCTAAAGTCAAGTTCCACGGCAAGCCGGGGATTCTTCCACAAGCTCTTTGTCGCTCACGCGATCTGTCGCCATTTGCGAAGACAGTGTTCGGCCTTCTGACGACCTACAAGGAAGCCTTCCCTGGACAGCCATGGTTGGCAGATCACGTGCCATGCAGTGAGCCAACTGTGCGGAAGGCAATCAAGGAGCTGGAGCTTCACGGGTGGATCAAGCGCGAGCGCCGCAATCGGCGGAAGAACGAAACAGACCTCTACCACGTATACCTCGAAGCTCCATTGGAGATTGAAGATCGTCCGCAATGGGCGCAGAGACAGCTTGGATTACCGAAAGCTCATTACGGTAATGAGATTACAGTAAAGAGATTACCGAAATTAGGTTTCGGGGAGAAGTTAGAACCTTCAGTACAAGTAAAGACTTCAGAGAATAGAAGTTCTCACTCTAGCGCGTCCCGCGCAAAGAAGCCGAAAGTCCGCAAGGCCATCATGGATGACTTGTGTGAGACGTATGCCCGTCTTCGCGGGACCAGGCCCAAGGGCAATGAGTGGGTCACGATCCAGAAGTGTTTCAAGGACATGATCCTCGATGGCAATCACCAGCACGACATCAAGGCGGTAATGGAGTGGTGCGCGGCAAATGGATTCACCTGGTCGATGCACACGATCCGCAAGTGGTTGCCAGATCAACGTGCTGGGAAGCTCGGCAAGCCCCAACGCGGCACGCAACAGGCACGCGGCAGAAGTGCTGATGAGTACGCGGGGCTGATGAAGGGGGCGGAATGAAATACGGCTCACTCTTCACCGGCATAGGCGGCTTCGACCTTGGCCTCGATCGGGCCGGGATGGAGTGTGCTTGGCAGGTGGAGATTGACGACTACGCAACGAAGGTTCTCGAAAGACACTGGCCGGAGGTGAAGAGATACCGTGACATCCGTGAAGTTGGAGCAGCTACCCTTGCTCCCGTCGATCTCATCTGCGGCGGGTTCCCTTGTCAAGACATCAGCATCGCTGGCAGCGGTGCCGGGATGGATGGGCAGCATTCGTCACTATGGAACGAGTTTGCCAGAGTTGTTGGCGAACTACGACCCAAGTTCGTCCTTGTGGAAAACAGCTCAGCTCTCATTTTCCGGGGACTTGATCGCATTCTCGGGGGTATGGCCGATCTCGGGTATGACTCGGAGTGGGAAGGCATACCGGCGGCAGCCGTTGGTGCACCCCATCTACGAGCGCGAATCTGGATTCTTTCCTACTCCGCTGGCTTCGGAAACGGGCTACAGAACGAAGCGATTCTGTCAAGGGGGCATGGCGCTCTCCACAGTTCTTGGTGGGCCAGTGAACCCGACGTGGGCCGAGTGGCTGATGGGGTTCCCGCTCGGGTGGACCGACTTAGATGCCTAGGCAACGCTGTCGTGCCACAAGTTGTCGAGTGGATCGGGCGCCGGATCGTGGAGGGGGCGGAATGATCCGAGGCAGCGAAGTTGGGAAAAGGTTTGAGGCTGCGACCTTCGACAACTACAACGTAACGCCCAAGAACAGGGCGGCTTACGAGGCTGTCAAGGCCGTGGCGTGTAAGAAATCGTGTGGGGTTTTTCTTACAGGCAAGGTTGGCACCGGCAAGACCCACCTTCTCGCCGCACTCGCTCACGAGTTCTCATGCGAGGCACAAGGCGAGGTTGGCGATGACGGCTTCTGGCACCGAACACAGGAAGCCCGAACCGTGGAGTGGTGGCCGATCCTCGATCTCGTCTCCGAACTTCGTAACGAGATCCGAGCTGGAGCGCAACAGATATCAAGGCGTTGCCGGGAGTGTTCCTTGCTGGTCCTTGATGATTTTGGGCAGGAGCGGGTGACGGACTTCGTGCTTGAGGAGCTGGAGCGAATCATCGACTGGCGCTATCGGGAGGCGTTGCCGGTGGCGATCTCAACCAATCTGAGCATCGAGCAAATCATCGACAAGTACGGGGACAGGGCGATCTCCAGGTGGGCAGAGCAATGTGAGATCGTGCAGGTGGGCGGAGAGGACTACCGGAAAAGGGGGACGAAGTGAATCGCGGCTACTACGGGATTGGCATCTACAACGTCAAGAAACCCGTGAACGTCGGCGGGCTGTGGCGGCATGGGCAGGCGTTCGGGGCGTCTTTCGTGTTCACGATTGGCCGCCGCTTTCGGAAGGAGGCATCTGACACTACAAAGGCGTGGCGACACATGCCTCTCTTCCAGTATGAGAGCGGTGCCGATTTCTTAACACATCGACCGCGCCAATGCCAGCTAGTTGGGGTTGAGATTACGGATAGGGCAATCGCATTGGATCGTTTCTATCATCCCGAGCGGGCCATCTATCTGCTAGGGGCAGAGGACCACGGCATCCCTGGTTGGCTCTTGGATGAGTGCCAATCCGTCGTGCAGATCCCGACGCGATTCTGTCTCAACGTCGCTTCAACTGGTGCAGTTGTGCTGTACGACCGAACGGCGAAGGAAAGGGGGACGAAGTGACCGACGCGGACAGGAAGCGGCTGGAGGAGATCAAGACTAGGTGCGAGGCGGCGACGGAAGGACCGTGGCAGCATGAACACAGGCGCAAAGATGACGGGATGTATCGC
>Ga0272443_10007398_pt1 | contig 10498 bp, 9 predicted proteins | sample SSMAcet12_FD_193581 | JGI IMG/M metagenome (GOLD analysis project Ga0272443, IMG submission 193581) | Marine sediment archaeal communities from Little Sippewissett salt marsh, Falmouth, MA, United States - SSM-Acet-12 | ecosystem: Environmental > Aquatic > Marine > Wetlands > Sediment ... | reverse complement strand
CTTTTTTCATTATCTTCTTTGCATTTGATTTCAGCTCTGCCATCTGGGCTTTCGTCAGCTCACCTTCGAATACTGAATTTTGTATCCAATGCAGGTATTGCCGCATAAGTTTCAGCATTTTCACAACGCGTTTTTCTCCTATGTCATATACTGCTATGTAATACATTATCACCACCATATCTTAAATGGTACATAAATCTTGTCACCGGTTAGATGCTTTATTAACCTATAGCATTCCAGACGAACAAGTCTCTTATAGGAAACATTTCTTTTTATTTGTCTGTGTTTAATAGTTGTTTTTAATTTCTGATCGAATTCTTCAATCACTTTTTTACGTCCTTTTTCTTTCAGATACATTCCATTCAGCTTTGGTTCAAAATCATTTGGCTGTATCACTTTGCTGTTGATCAATTTGAAGATCACACGGTCTGCAAGGATTGGCTTGAATATTTCACTAATATCTAATGCCAGCGAGAATCTTCTTTCCCCCGGTTCATGCAGGAAAGAGATCGTTGGGTTCAGTTGAGTCATATATATCTCTGATAAACAGGAAGTATAAACCAAAGAGTTGCAGAAAGATATCAGAGCATTGAGTGGATTGGCAGGGGGGTTATAGCTCCTTTTTTCAAATTTGAACTCGGAGATAAGAATATCCTGAAATGCTGAATAATATATTTTTCTTATTCTCCCCTCCACATTCATTAATAGCTGGATATTATCTACCTTTGATATTTCAGGTAATATTGATTCAATAGTGTCAATTTGAGCATCAAGCAGGCAACCTCTGTTATTATAATACTTTAGATTCTTGACTAAGTTGAACGAAGCACCTTCTACAAATTTCCTTGCCAACAGCATTCTTTTATCTTTATCTAAATAATGTTTGGTTTGATTGACTAATAAGTATCCACTATTTAGATGCTCTCGAGGATAGAAGCTACCAGAGTAATATCCATAACGATTGAATAAATGAATGGGAATGTTATTCTTAGAGCAATATTCTGTGAATTTTGTATTGAATGTAGCTTCGGTCATCAAGTAGAAAGAATCAATATCGCTAACGGGTAGAACTTTTTTATTCTTTGGCTCAATTTCGGGCGAATCATTATCAATGGAAAGCAGAATGTAATTCTGGAGATTTTCATCATCTTGATGATCTGGCTCAGTGAAAGGGATAAAGAAGATAGTATTATCTTTTCGCATCAATTTGCCAGGAGTGAATATGTAGTAATTTCTTTTCATAACATTTATTATATATAACACAATTCCATATAAGAGCAGCTTCGGCAGATCTTCTTTTTTACTTTGATTGGGGGAGGGTTTGGTAGCGACACTATATCATTAATCTCTTGGATTATCTTTTCGATATGCTTTTCGTCGGCGATAGAAAGGGAAACAGATTGTTGTTTCTTGAGTTTTGGATAATTAATCACGCCTGTAAAAATACCCATACCTTTATTTTTAAAGTAATATAAATAGTACTTCAGTTGCCACAGGTGAGCATCCTCCACCTTATCAGATTTTTTTACTTCGTGAATCACTTTTTTATTCAGATCAAGCCAATCCACTTTGATATCATCGAACTCATACTCTTTTCTTTTATCAGAGTAAGAAGTTTCGTGAATAAGTTTCCCCAAAGCCACCAAATCTGATTCTTGTTCGCATTGGATATTATGGGAAAAGAGCCAGAGCTTACGCAGGCAGATGAAGAAATAATTTATCTCAATCCCCCTGACATAAGCCCTTGTATTATTTTCTCTATTCATATTACAATTGATTTTCGTAGTCGAAATCATTAAGATAATTAATAATATATTGCTCGGCATCATCGAGAGCAGAAGCAGATTCTTTTTTGGTTCTGATATACCCTCCTGCAGTTAAAGCAACAAAAGTATCAACGCCATCCAATTCTTCATCAATAATCGGATCAACCTTATTCTCTTCCTCTTCCCTTAGCTTTGCTCTGATGCTTCCAGCTATTTTGTTAGCATTGTCAGAAATTGATATAGCAAGTGTTTCCATTAAAGAAAAAGTACGGGATTGATTAGAACTTATTTTCCAATTTATTATTGCTTTCGCTAAAGCAGGGATTAATTTTTCTCTTGTTTCTTTTGGTGCTACTAAACATTCTCCAAAAGCGTTTTCCGACTTTATCCAGCCAGCTTCTTTTAATTTTGCTTCGGTTTCTTCGGATATTTCTGGTTCAACAGTACTAAGTAATACAGAAAACAATCTTCTTAAATCAATAGCAATATCTTGAACAAACAATCCAGTAGCTCTTTTATTATCTGGAATCCATTTTCTACTTAAACTTCTATCTTTACCAGCAAGTAAGTCTGCTATTTCATCTTCATTTAAAACTTCATTTCTTTCATTTCTGATTATCACCATATTGTTTGGTCTATCAGAACGATCAAAAGAAATATTTTCTGAATTTACACCTGCAAGTAAAGGATGAAGACCTCTCATAGAAGAAATAGAAAGTGGACTTCTTCGTTTGATGGTTCTTTCTTTACCACCCTTAGCTGCTTTCATCCACCCACCAAAGAGTTGATCAGCATATAATGGATTGCAAGTTGCAAAAACCTCACCTTCTTTCATTTCCCCTTTCTTATTTACATCAAATAAAAAAGTTGTTGGAGATGGTGTATCACCAAGAACATCTGATAAGGAATCAATTATTGAACGTTTAATTTGCTGCCCACTTGAATATGGAACTCGGCGATTATATTGTGGATCATAATATGTTTTTTGACCATTTTCAACACAAAAAACTGTGTGCTCTGCTCTTTTCAGAGTTCTGATATAAAGAGTATTCATTTTTTTCTCCAAATAATAATTAATAAATAGTTCTTTCCTGATAAGCGTAATCAAATTTTAAAAGTACTACAAAATATCCAAATTCTTCACCTGTCATTAAATGCACTTTATCTTTTAAATTTTTGAATATTTCAAGTGATTCTTCTTCAACATCTTTGACAATAGATGCTATAGTATTAATAAACTGTTTTTTAGATTTTGCTGCAAACAACTCTGTCTGAATTTTGTTTTTTCTATCAGTTTTAGTTGTTCCTGTCCTATACTCATGAAGAGCTTTTGCAACTTCTGAAGTATAATTGGTTAATTCATCTTTGTTTTTTGTAATCATAGCTAATAACCACGTTTTATATGTTCGAAAAATTATTAAATTATCAAGATCCTTTTGTTCTGCATTGAATTCTCTAATTTTAAATTCATCAATAGACTCTCCTTTTTTTACTTTTACAATAGGTTTTTTTAATTTTAAATTTTTATCATTATTAAAATATTTTCTTAAGTCTTTTGGCTCAAGAGCTTGTAAACCTATTGCACCAAGTTCACAAGCACGTTTTATATGCAAACCAAATAATTGTTCATATTTATCTTTATCCTTTAGAACTGCATTTTCTCCAAACAACATTTGATAATACTTTATAAGATTTGTAGCTTCTTTCAAATAAAAAGGATAGAAGCCAAGAGTTTGATTTGTTTGACCTAAACTATAAACATAAGCTAAAATTTGTTCTTCTTTAATGTTGTATGATAGATTAAAAAACAACTCACTCCAAGCAATAGTGTTAACTTCAATAAGATTGTCTTTTATTGTGAAAGCATTCTGCTGATTAATACTTGTAAAATCAAAATCATCTCTATATTTTAGACGATCATTCCTAAAACTCAACCATTGTCCATTCCATGTATTTATCTGATTACCTCTTAAGGTAGAAAGCGTTAAATCATTCAGGAATCTTCTATAAACTCTCCATCCATCATATACTTGAAGAAGGATTTCGCATTGGTTGAAAAATATTGAGTAACCTCCAGCTACACCCACACCAAGGCCACCGCCAATCCAAGAATAATAAATATCATCCTCACTCAGCATATATTCAATATCTGAAACTTGACCAGATGTTGTAGCAAAATCTTTTAATTCTGATGCAGGAAATCCAATAGCGACACTAGCATCTTGATCGCCATTTCTAATTTTAGAATGCAAATTTTCTAATTTCTCTAATCTATCCTCAAGTTTTAAGTTATGTGGACTTTGCCCTTTTTTCATTTGAACAAAGGGTGAATTTGTTATCCACTGCAAATATTTAGGATGGTTATAAAATAAGTCGAAGTATTCTTTATCAAAAAATTCCTTCGGAGTCATTTCCTTTTTATACTTATCGTTATATGCATCTAAAAAAGTACGTCCTATTGTTGTTGCTATCATAATTTAATCCTTATTAAATAAACATTGATTTGTAATTTTCACTTTTTGCTTTAGTTTTATCAAATCCATATTCTTTCGAATATGATTTTTCAGGTATAATAAATGGCTTTGAACCATAATCAATTTGCCGTAGTCCTTTTACATTGTAATATCTTGTGCTTAACTCCATACTAATTCGGTTTTCATAAGAAGCTTCCATATAATCGTTTTCATCTTCTTCAGTAATACAACTGATACTATCAATATCCAACAAATCGAGTAAAATAGATTTTCGGTTATGAGTTAATTTATCAATACTCCAATTTCCAGTTTCTTTAAAAATAGAGTGTTCTTCAATTCTTAAGAAGTTGATTTCTGAAAAGACCTGGTCAATTTTTGTCTGTACTTCCTTTTCTTCAAATAGTTCACCATCAGGAATAACATCGTAACTTCGTTTAATAATTTCCAAATCATAAGGTTTTGCATCTTTTTCATTATTCGGAGGAGCAATAACAAAAATCGGTTTATACTTTCCAATAGTTTCCTCAGTTCTTTTTCTGTTTATTCTTCCAAATCTTTGGATCAAAGAATCAATTGGAGCAGCTTCGCTTATCATCAAATCAAAGCTTATATCTAAGCTTACTTCAACCACTTGAGTAGATACAACAATGCAAGATTGGGCCGAAGTATTAAATAAACCGTTTGGCTCACCATTATCATCCAAACCTAATAGTAGTTTTTCCATATTTGCTCTATCTTCTCTCTTGAATCCAGAATGAATAAGCATTTTTTGTACTTCAGGATAATTCTCCATAATATATTTATATTGTTCCTGTGCATTGGCTACCCTATTGCATACTATCAGTATTTTTTTATCATCTTTAACAGCATTGTCTAATATTTTATATCCACTGTCCCAGTTATCAATTTTGAATGTTTCATGCCGATTAAATTTTTCAAGTTCTTCAAGTTCCAAAAAAACTTCATATACATTTTTCTTTCCAAGAATCTCAATAACTTTATCATAGAGAATGCTTGGCATTGTAGCAGTTCCAATATGAATTCTGCAATCAAGATGGTTAAGAACTGCTATTAATTTTAAAAGTATTTCACGAGTTATATCAGTATAAGTATGGATTTCATCAAGAATAACATCGCAACCTTTAATATCTGTTATTACAGCCTCAAAACCGTTTGTACCAAATGCAATTGCAGCAATTTGATGAGGCGTTAAAACTTTTATCGATGCTCCAACATGCCCTTGAATTATTTTTTCATCTTTGGTCAACCCATTCACAGAAACTGTCGAAGCAGCATGAAGTATTCTAATATCTAAATTGGGATTGTCTTTCTTTAAATCATTTCTTACTCTTTTATACATAGCATTAATTGATGCTTGAAAAGGCAAAGTATAAAATACTCTTCCTTGACATCTTCTAAATAGGAAATCTGTTTTTCCTGCACCTGTACAAGCGACCACCATAGTATGTTTTTTTGCAGATTCAGTACTTTTCAAAGATAACGGATACAAAGTATGCTTTCGATTATAAAAGTTCAAATTTGGTATTCGAAAAATATTATCAATCTTTTCAAAAGTTGAATCCGATAAGGCACTTGCAAAATGATCCGCAGCAATTAACAACCCTCTCCATTCTGAATATCCTCTTTTTAAAACAGCTTCATAACAATAATTAACAGTTGTTTCAAAATTATAAATTGCTTCTTCTTCACTTATATCAACAATTGGGATATCAAAAGCTTTCAATATTGACAAAGCATTTTTATTCCATTCACTCCAGTTACCCAAATGGTTTTTTAATGGATTTACTGTATTTTCCAATAGATCTAAAAGCCCTTTGTTACCAGCATCAAACAATACTGATTTATGATGAGCTATCACCATTTCAATTAATTGTGGCTGTATATCTTTATTAAATAAGGATAAGAAAAAACAGGAACTAATTTCATGCCTAAACGGAAAGTTATATTTTTTTTCGTAAAGTCGCTTCTGAAATACCGGATGAGCTTTGCCTATATCATGTAATATTGCTCCATATCTTGCTATTTTAGGGTCAAGTCCAACATTTCTGGCTATTTTTTCTGCAACAACACATACATGATGTAAGTGTTCATGCAAACTTGTTTCTTCTGGTTTCCCTTTAGCTTTTATATCTGGGCAAACAATTTTATCTAATTTACTCATAATTTCTCCGTACAGGATGACCTACTATCTTTATATATCCGTACATTGGTATATTATCATTCATTCTGTTATATCCAACTAAAAAGGATTGATCACTTTTAATGAAAATAAGCTCAAAACCAGAAAATAAATCTTCATTTGTATCAAATTCTTTTTCAGCAATTTACAAAATATTTTCATCAGGATAGACAATATCTTCGTTCCGACATAAACAAATGTGCTGTTTCGACGCTTCATTTGCATCATCAGAATTATCAAATGCTACTAACAATTCTGGTTCAATCATAACACTTCTTGTTAGTATTGCATAAGGTCTTTCATAATGATTTTTCTTTTTATTCCAACCACGTGGCTGGATTTGCTCTTGTTGAGCAGCCATCTGTTTATACCTCAACCTATGCCTCTTGATCTTATGTATCCCCTTCTCTTTAAGTAATTCAGGGAATAATTTTTTTTCAATTCCTTCGATTATTGATGGTGTCAGGAATTGCTGTGAAAAAGTTTCACTATCTCTTACTGCTGTCCATGGCTTGATAAAACCGAACGGACCTGAATATTTTACTACAAACATTTTATCTCCTTAAATAATATTATATTCATTTAATAGCTCCAAAACCACTTCCAGTAAGATGCCCTAAGCCAACATTCCAAGCAAATGCTAAAGCATCTGGTGATCCTTTAACGAGGATTGGACAAACATTAGCTTTATGACTAATTCCTTTAACTTTAATTAATTTTGTTTTAGGGTTGGAATAAGATCTATCAAACTGTACATCAATATCTAAATCCAAATTCGCTTTTTTAAAATTTTGAATTCAGTGTTTCTGTCATAAGGACACCAGATTCAGGATTATCGAATAAAACATATTTAGCGACTCCATTATCATCATATTTTCTGATTAATATTGGACTTGCTGAAAAGAATCTTTCTTCAGATTTGAAATGAGGTGTTTCTTGGATAACAACTTCTTTTACCTCCATACCACTAAACATATCAGGATCGTCAAGAATACCACTAATAACTTTTTTTATATTTTTATCATCCCAGAAACTAATAAACCAGATAGAACCATCAGGGAAATTCAAACCATTCGATAACCTTTTTGCACCCATTAACCAACTAAATGAATAAAGACTAATTTCATCATGTATTCTGTTCCGACCTAACCATTTATGCAATAATTTCATTAGATCATACTGATAATCATAAGAAATAACCTCCATATTCCTTGAAGTTTTTAATAACACCCTCATTTTTACCTCCAATTGAAATGTTAATTTATTAAGTTCATTATTGTATTGATAAACCAATGCCTACCAACAATGTAAATCTCTTCTTGCCATAATATGACAAGAACAATCAGAAAAAATAATTGTATTTTGAATAATCTAATTTCATGTATGTTTTTCTGTCTTCATAATTATTTTCATGAATCAAATACCTGATAGCATAAAAATATAAAATAAATATCAAGTAGAAAATTAATGAACAAAAATTAATATCATCTATCAAATACAATCAGTAGATTAGCCCACACCAAATAGAACTTTTACACAATCAGTGCATGTCTCTACATCCCAAGAAAGTATCCCTAAATGATGACCCAACAGCGGGACTTCGACAAATACGAAGCTTGCACCAGCTGATATAATATTGGTTTGTGCTGAATCTGCTTCGTGTAAAGTATTCTGATGAGATTCCTGATCGCAAGCTCATATTCAGATTCCCGGATGCGCTTCAGCCAGACCTTGACCAGAAAGGTCGTGAAGGACTTCTGCTGATTGCGAACGCTCACAATATTACCATCATTATCTTCGACTTACTTACGGATTTTCGAAGTAATCTCCCACGAGTTGATGCCACTGCGATCCCTCTCCAAGAAATTACCTGTAAGCCGATTTTCGCAGAGAATACCAGCGTTAAATACCATGCCACTGCCATCTTCAAAAGCAGGACAGCAGTTGGGGATTCCCTGCAGCTTGTAGAAGTCGGCGGTGTGGGAATTGAGGTTGAGACCACCATAGATGCCGAGTTTGTGATTAATTTCGGGAACTTGGGAGAGGGAGGCCACATAACATAGTAGAGAAATAATAACAGCAATGAAGAATCTCATATATGCCTCCAAATATTCGTAATTCTGTTTTGGTATATATTGCAATGAGTACATAAATTACCTATACACCACAAACTTCCTCACCTCCACCTTCTCTCCGCTTCTCATCCTCAGAAAATATACTCCGGGGGACAGAGGTGAGGTATTGATAGTTATGGATTTCTCAGATGGACTCAATCTGGCAGATGTCGGAAATCTAATCACATTCCCCAGATAATCTATAACATCTATCTCTATTTCTGAAATAAATTCTTCGCCGAGAGAAAGAGTTATTTGGGAGGTGGCTGGATTTGGATAGATTATTGATTGATTTACCTGATCATCAATGCATGAGTCAGCTGGTACATCAATTGGTGCCAGATAATTGAATTTTGCAATATATACCCTGCCTCCATTATTCCCAACCAAAAAATAGCCACCATCCTTTGTTTTGGTAATCCCTGTTGCATATCCGCCTCTACCCTTAAAAACGAGGCGACTCGTCTCTCGACCTAACTTGTCAGTGAAGAGCAAAGCAATACATCCATCAATCTGACCGGTAAAGATGTATTTGTTTTCATCTATTCGTGTTCCATAAGTGATTTTCGTAAAAGAAGAATCCCATTCTACTTTATTCCTTAGATTTCCGTTTTCGTCATAACTTAGTATTGTTGGTACTTCTACCCAGATGTCATTTTTTTTCACAGAAACCCCTTTCCAAAAAATAAATCCATTATCTAAACATGGTATTATTCTCTCATTAAATCTCCAATATCTGCTTTCGTTAAATATACTACCTTCGTTATACTCTACTTCATTAATTATATTCCCTTGATTATCTAAGAAAAGAAACTTATCGTTTTGTACAAAAAGATAGTTGCCATTTACTAGTTTTTTTAAATATATAAGCTCTTTGAGATCATTATAAGTTGTATCCCAAACAATGTCAAAATTTTCATTTCTAATATAGAAGCGGGTTTCATTTGGGTTATCTTCGTATTCTCTTTCTATTACAGCATATTCATCATCAGAAATAACGCTATATATACCATAAGAATTCCATGATCCCCATCCTTCGTAACCTATTTCGTTGAACTTTCTGTCTCTTAAGGTATATCCAAAATAATATTTTGCAAAACGAAGTAAAAATGTATTCTTTAGTTTTACTATCCTATCGTGGAAATAAAAACTATCTTCATCTTCATATTCAAAAATATTGTTTTTCCTTCCATTAAAATCTATTGTATTTACATAGGTATTTGTAACCCAAACCCATCCAAGAGGTTGAGTATTTTTTTTCCAACTTCTATAATAGCTATAAAGATAACCAAGACTGTCATCTTCCACACACCAACTTGTCTCGTTTGCATTGTCAAGTCTTCGCTCTAAGATAAATTCTACATCTTCTACTTCCTCATAAAACACATTTATCGGTACTTCTGCATAAGCTGTATCATAGAAATATCCGTCATAGACAATAAGTTTGGGTTCGTATAAGCCAGCTTCTTTGTAAGTGTGTAATGGATTTTCTTCAGAGCTTGACCGCTTATCTCCAAACTCCCATTTGTAAGATTCTATATATCCGGTTGATTCATTATTGAATTGAACTGTCAAAGGATAGTGCCCGCGTGTAACATCTACCGAAAAAGCGGCTTTAAAGTTTCCTGTTATTCTGATGTAGTCAGTTTTCTCTTCAACTGAACTTGTTTCATCATCCCATACTTTTAGAGAGATGGTATATGTGCCTGGCTTTTCATATTTATGCTTTGGATTCTGGGCTATGCTTGTTGTACCGTCGCCAAAATCCCACATCCATCTGTTGGGATTGCCTGATGAGATGTCATAAAACTGAATTGGATCATCAATGGCAGAAACAGTATCCTTTGCCTTAAACATTGCCATCAGAGTATCTTCGAGCATCGAAGGTCTCCATAATATCAGATTGCCACCACAACCCAGATAAACTCCCCTGTCATCTTTTGT
>Ga0272443_10007395_pt1 | contig 10504 bp, 8 predicted proteins | sample SSMAcet12_FD_193581 | JGI IMG/M metagenome (GOLD analysis project Ga0272443, IMG submission 193581) | Marine sediment archaeal communities from Little Sippewissett salt marsh, Falmouth, MA, United States - SSM-Acet-12 | ecosystem: Environmental > Aquatic > Marine > Wetlands > Sediment ... | reverse complement strand
AAACGTAACTTCCAGATTCTCAATTTTATCGCCCAGGTCATTTTTTAAGAGCTTTGCTATCTCTTCGGCTTCATCTTTACCACCACCGAATATACTCGAACCTACATCTTTTAAAAAATCAAACATTCCCATAGGGTTTTACCTCCATTTAATATCGTTATATGTATTTTAGTATTTTTCAACACTATTAATATGTAACCATTGGTTCCAACGTCTTTGCCTCTTCAATCCATTTCTGTACTAATTTTAAACCAGGCAATTGACGTACTAACTGCCGTCCTTCTGAATTTACTTCCGCCATCTTTGCATGAAGATTTTCAGCGTTTCTATTTCGCAATTCCTTAACAGTGTCTACTCCGGCTTTCTCCAATAATTCTGAATATTCACTGCCAATTCCTCTTACTCGATACAGATCAGCCATATTAACCCATTTCAAAAGCAAAGTTTCATCAATACCAGTTACCTCCGCAAGATTTTTACGACCAGCCTTTGAATTTCCTTTTTTTAACAATGCATTCACACTTTTCACATTAGCTGCTTTCAGTTTGTCCTGATAACTTGGCCCAATTCCTTCTATATCACTTATCTTGTAGTTAGCCATAATAATACCTCCGTTAATTAATGTTCGTAAAATTATTCGTTTTCTATCTATACTATATACAAACAGCGTTCCAAAATCATTCTTTCGAATGATTTTTGTTTATATTAATATACAATTTTTTTAAATTCATTATTAATATTATACTTACTGGATTATATATTTTATAGCCCATTTAGCTGATTTAGGAATGAGAGTATAATATCGCATAGCCATATAACCATATTGGTCATATAACCATACACAAATTAGGGTGGAGCATGAGTATTCTGAGGGAAAAAGTTGTTCAAAATAGCCTCCTTTCATACCTATAAACAACTCACCTTACATCTGCAGTCGAATTCAGGATCCGCCACCAATGTGAATGTATTTGTCATTCATCTCAAAATGAAAATGCCAACACGCTGAAAAACAGAGTGGAAAACGTATCTTAACTTGATTTTAACAATAGGTAATCGTTTGGTTTATGTTTTCAATCATAATTTATTACAATTACTTAATTAACATACAAATTATTTTATTGGATGTCAAGCATATAATTTTCATTAAAGCAAATATTTAACACACAATAAAAAAACCTGGTCATTTAACCAGGTTGATTCACGTTATTTTATATGTGAGGTTATTACCTTATTTGTTGATCTTATATTTCTTCATTCTATATCTAAAAGTATCCAGGGACAATCCAAGCAATTTAGCTGCACGAGTCTGATTACCATTTGCTTTTGTAAGGGCTTCTTTCAATAATTTTTTTTCAACATCAGCGATATTCATCCCGGCATCAGGAATTTCAAGGACATCAGCCTGCCCTTGATCATGATGAGACGTCTGGTCCGGCAGAATAATTTCTTTTTCATTGATGATATGGTCATCTGCAAATATCACCGCTCGCTCGATGACATTTCTGAGCTCGCGTACATTTCCTGGCCAGGAATAATTTAATAATTTTTTCCTGGCTTCATTACTGAGCGAGGTAACTTTCTTCCTGAAATCGAAAGAGAACAAATTGATGAAATTTTGTGCGATCAGGACAATATCATTACCCAGTTCCGTGAGTGTTGGTAATTTCAGGCTAACAACGTTGATACGAAAATATAAATCTTGTCTGAACTCTTTGTTCTCAACTGCTTCCTTCAAATCCTTGTTTGTCGCAGCAATAATGCGGATATTCGCCTCTTTTTCTTGTGTGCTTCCCAGTCGTCTGAACTGCTTGGTTTCCAGGAATGATAAAAACTTGGCTTGAAGGGCCAGTGGCAATTCTCCTATCTCATCGAGAAACAATGTACCAGCCTCAGCCTCCTCAAGTAGCCCTTTTTTACTGACTTTTGCATCAGTGAACGCTCCTTTTTCGTAACCAAATATTTCGGATTCCAGCAATGTCGCTGGTATGGATGCACAATTGATTTCAACAAAGGGTGCTTTTGGTTCCATGGATGCACGGTGAATTTCCCTGGCAACCATGTTCTTTCCCGTCCCACTATCACCCTGTAATAATATAGTCACATTATGAATACTTGATATCTTTGCGATAAACTCACGAACTCTTTGAATCTGGTCCGATTCACCCAGAAGACGTCCCGAATGATAATCTCCATAACTGGATAAATTTGCCTGAAGTACCTCTATTTCATAAATTTGCTGTCTTATTTTTTGTTCAAGAGATGTCTCATTCGTTGTATCAGAGACAATACTGAGCAAGTGGGCTCCTTCGAAAGACTTGTCTTTCATTGGCAATAATGTTAAATCATAATAGTGTATATTTCCAGAAGAATCAAACGTATTTATTTTATTCAATTTATACTTGTTTGATTTTCGCGTCAGAATATTATGAACATACTCTTCGGTTCCAATAAGTTCCGGAAAAATTTCCCAAATTTCATTTTCCAGTTTGATTGTATTGGATTGTATTATATGAGAAAAATTGGAACTATGCTTTATCAATTTCAATTGAGTATCAAATATTCCGAATGCTATATTGCTTTCTTTTAATATTTGATTAATATAATTTGTCACTTTGTTATTTAGCCTCTAGAATTGATTTACCTAAATTAATGAACAATTCTTCCACATTCTCGGCAGTTTTACTGCTCGTAAATATGAATTTTGTTTTATACGACTTTTCTATTTGCAATAATTGTTCCATTTTCAATTTGTCGTGATCGACTAAATCAATCTTATTGGCTACAAATGAGATTTTACTGCCGGGATTCATTTCAAGGTAGGGATTCAAAAATATATCAACATCTTTAAATGTTTGCTCTCTGGTGATATCACAAACAACAATCGCACCGTGGGATCCTCTAAAGTAATTTTTTATCACATCATTAATCTTCTCAATATGTGCGATATCCCACAAAATAATTTTCAAATGAATTTCAGATCCTGCATTGCTTTTTAGTGATCTGACATCCTTTTGACTTATTTGTACTCCTATTGTAGAAAGATATTTCTCATCAAATTTATTGTAGACAAATCGACGAACCAGGCTTGTTTTTCCAACTCCAAATGAACCCAACATGCAAATTTTCTTGCTAACCTTTATTATATCAGCCACTGTAACTTACCTTTCCTGGATTATATCAAATTCAACTCGACGATTTCTTGCACGCCCTTCCTCACTTGAATTGGAAGCCAATGGATCCGTTTCACCGTGGTAGCTGACTTCCAGTTTTTCGTCCGATAATCCATTTAATCTCAAATAATCATGAATTTTATCAGCTCTATTTTTTGAGAGTAACATATTATAGTCAACACTTGATGTATTGTCAGAGTACCCTTTCACCAATAACTTGCATGAATCATTCGCTTTCATTGCAGTAATAATTTCATTCAGTAAAACAGTATCCTTCGCAGAAATCTCAAAATTATTTACATCAAAGAATATTGTGTGAGTCTTCAAAAATTGCTTAATTTCCATGCTGGAATTCAAGGATTCATTTTGTTGTAAGTTATTTATAATCATGTGGACGCCCCTCACATCACTCACACGATGCGATATTCTTCGTTTTGTTTCCAAATCCGCGACTTCGCCCTCGATGGTGACAATATCATCCTCTATGATAAATATGGGCCTCTTACCCGGAAATTTTATCCCACTCAATTGCTTTTCAATGTTTTCCTGAATATATCGTTTCGATGAAATCCTGTCCTCGATATCTAAATCAAGCGTGTACCCCTTGTAATCATCCCTTTCACTTAACACACTGTCGATCCTGGACCTTACATCCATTGAACTTACAGTTCCTGAAACGGTCAGCCAGCTGTTATCTACATCAAAATCCAATGCCGAAATATCATAATCCACTACATTCTGCACTTGTGTTCTTATCTTTTTTTGCATGTTCAAATTTCTCAGGAATCCTGGCAACCATGACCATAATGCGATAATCAATAAAATACTTACTAAAAAACCGCCGATATATTTAAAATAAGATTTTGTTTCTCCAGCTGTTTTCAGGGCATGCTCCTGATTAATCTGGACAATAAACGCCTTCATTGGATTAGTGATATCACCAAATTCAGTCATATCACCATCAAAATTTCTGAGTTTTTTATGATATCGATTGAATAATTTGTGTGATAATTTCTCTATATCTTCACGAAAATCTGTTGGTTCAACGCCGGAGATTACGAATGCAAAATATGAATAACGCCCAAAATCGAGCAAAATTTTGGAATCGCCGTATTGAATTTCTTCAAGATCCTGTTTCTGTTTTGCATTGAACACCTCTGACACAAAATCTCGTATGGCTGTCAACATACCACTGACAAGGTCTTTATCCATGCTCGACTGATTCTCAACACTCGATGCATGAGCTATCAACAACCCGCTCTCTTTATGTATGAGAAATATTTCATCTATTTTAAAGGGTAACGCATCCTTTAAAACGAGTTCCCCCTTGGAAACGCCCGTTATTGTTGACTTCAATCGCGTTGCTAAAATTGGTCCGCTGAGAGCCTGATCAATCCTCCGATTTACCGTTGTCACAAGATTCTTCATCGATTCTGAAACAGATTTACGGATAGTCTGACCAATAACCGGATATAAAGCGTCGACCATGTCATCTTTCGCTTCGGAAATCTGAGTCCTGATAGCATCCCCCATGACCGGTGCCAGGGCCGCGGCCATTTCGTCCTTTGAATCCGCGATTTTCCTGTTCAATAAATCAGCAATAACCGGTTCAAGTACCTCTATCAATGATTCCTGATCACCTATCTGTTCCTTCAGTCTCTCCAGTTCCCCCACGAATGAATCAATTTTTTTAGAATCTTCTTCAAAGAGTATTTTACGTAATTTTTCAACTGAGCTTTTATTGGCCGATTTCATCCGATTTTAAATCCTGAATGTTTAATTCATTTTATACAATGTGTTACGAAGATTTTTTGTCCCGGACTCTCGTTCCCCACTCGATAAATGCCTGTCCAATTTCTGACTTATCCAGCTTGCTTTCATTAATTTTTGAGAGCTCCGACATTATTTCTTCCTTCAAGGCTTCAAGCTTTTGTGTGATATTTTTATTATCTTCATATGTTTTCTTTAAACCATCGACATTTTCAGTCAGAATGCTATCAGATTTTTCACACCGAGTCTTCAGATCATTTATCTTGTCCATAAGCTGCTTGTTTTCTTTGCGCAGTTGCTGGATTTCGCTTTCAAATTTTGATCGGTCCTCACCATAAATGATCTCCCGAATCTCATCCATTTCATTCCGTACGTCTTTGTCCTGATTCGCCTTTTCAGACATATCACTCATATTGTTGTCTCCAAAAATTATGTTAATATACTCCCAATATATCTGAAGCTTTTCAATTTAAGTCTATTTAAAAATAATGAATTATTCTAATAAAGTCAAGATATTTATGATTACGCGCAATTACTTAATCCCTCTGCATTTCACATCTAATTAAGCAATAAAGTCCTTGATGTCGACAAAATTACCATTAATCCCTATCAATTATCAAAGAAATTAATAAAATAAACAGGGTCGATCCGATTACCGACCAGATTATGGGAATTTGTCTGATGTAAAATAAGTCCGCTATTTCAAACTTTTTACTCAACCATGATCCCAAAACTGCACCGATGAAACCAATAAATATTCTGGTTGTGCAACCGCCGGATTTTTTCCCTACGATTGCCGATGCGACTGAGCCACATACAGCTGCAACTACTATTAGAATGAGTATGTGCGACATAGTTGTATTCAATCCTCCTTCGATTTAAATTTCACATTTATCACTATCAATCATGTGACCCACTTCCAAGTCGTTCCATCATTGAATATAATCGCCTGCGTGTTATACCGAGTAACTTCGCGGCCTTGCTCTTATTGCCCTGCGCTTTGGTGAGGGCCTTGTTAATGAGATTTTTTTCGACCTCCTCAATGGAAAGACCATCTTCCGGAATCTCTATGTCAATAGCTGTCTCTATTTCGATTCCACTTCGAATATGCGGCGGCAGCAGATCAATTGTGATTATTCCATCACCAGCCATTATCAGCGACCTCTCGATCACATTTTCCAATTCCCGCACGTTACCAGGCCAATTATATTTTATCAGAGCCTTGATCGCTTTGATATCCATCTTTTCATCATCCCAGCCATTTTTCCGTAAGAAATGAGCAACCAACTCCGGGATATCATCTCGCCTCTCCCTTAAAGGAGGCAGCTGAATCGGAAAAACATTGATGCGGTAATATAAATCCTGCCGAAATGACTCATTTTTAATCGCGGATTCCAAATCTCTGTTCGTGGCAGTTATCGTTCGTGCCTCTATGCTGATCGTTTCCTGGCCTCCCAATCTCACGATCTCTCTATTCTGGAGTACTCTCAGTAGCTTAACCTGTATTGCTGGAGAGATATCTCCGATTTCATCAAGGAAAATCGTTCCTTTCCCCGCCAATTCGAATCGTCCCAATTTACGCTTTTCAGCACCAGTAAAGGCACCTTTTTCATATCCAAACAACTCACTTTCCAGCAATGTCTCAGGCAAAGCACCACAATTTACTGCGATGAATGGCTCATTTTTTCGGTCACTCAATTGATGAACAGCACGCGCTATCAACTCTTTTCCAGTCCCACTCTCTCCGCGCACCAATACAGTGGCATCACTGGGTGCCACCTTATTTATCATTTGATAAATCTTCTGCATTTCACCGCTTTTACCAATAATATTATCGATCGAAAACTTGCGTTCCAACTTCGACTTTAAATCTTTATTCTCCCTCTCCAAATCACTCTTCTGGCCGATCTGTTTGACTTTCAATTTTAGTTCGTCGATTTCAAATGGCTTGATAAGATAATCATATGCACCTTGACGCATGGCCTCTACAGCTGTTTGCGCGGTCGCGTACGCTGTAATCATGATTATTTCTATATTCGTAAATTTCGATTTCGCATATTTTAATACGTCCATGCCATCTTTTCCCGGCATTTTTAAATCTGTAATTACAATATCAAATGTCCCTTTATTCAGCTTGGCGATAGCATCCTCACCATCAAAAGCTAAATCCGTGGTATACCCATCACTCTCTAATGCTACCTTCAATACATGGCACATGCGTTTTTCATTATCGACAATTAAAATATTCATAATTTAATCCCGTTCTTCTGGTATATAAAAAGTTATCGTGGTACCGTGATCCGGTTTGCTTTCGACATTGAGCCAACCTCCATGCCCTTCAATTATCTGCCTGGTTATCGCGAGACCCAGTCCACTGCCTGTCGATTTAGTGGTGTAAAATGGTTCAAAAATCTTGTTTGGATCTCCTTCGATACCGGAGCCATCATCGCTGATTGCTACTGCAATATATTTATGCCCGCGTGAATCAGCTTCTTTGATATCAATCTTTATTTCACCTTTATCATGAATCGCCTGTCGCGAGTTAACGAGCAAATTTAATAATACCTGCTTTATCTTCTCCTCATCATATTTTATTTGGAGCTCATTAAATAATGTGCTCAATGTGAGCTCTATCTTGTCCTGATCGATATCTCGATCAAATGCTCTGACTGCATCTTTTATCGTGTGAATGAAATCATTTTGTTTTAAATTTAATTTTATTTCTCTCGCGAATGACAGGAAATCATTGACCATATTGTTCAATCGATTTACTTCTGTTCCAATATAATCAAATAATTCGTTTGGCGCATTTTTTCTTTCATATTGCGATCTCAACACATCCGCTGTCGCTTTAATCACTCCGAGCGGATTGCGAATTTCATGAGCAACTGATGCGGACATCTGGCCTAGCAGGGCCAGTTTCTCTCGTTTCCTCAATTCCTCCTGCGTGTTGATGAATAAATCTATTGTCCATGATAAGAAAAATGAAAACAAGATTATCGCTCCCAGACTCGCCAGTCCAATAATCACAAGACCTCGTTTAAAATTTTTAATTATTTGAAAAAAATCTGCGTTTGCTTCCAGAACTAATAACGCAACGGTCTCTCCTAAAATATTTGTCACCGGAGCATAACCAGTTTTGAAACGACTCCCCTCAACAATGAAAATAGGTGAAATTTCAGTTCGCCCATCCCATGCAGAAGCAAGTAAAAGACTGTCGCGTTGTATATATGAAAGTAAATCACCATAATTAAAATTACCACTCGCATCAATGATGATCCTGTTCCTTTGATCAATCAAATAGACACCCTCCAGCTGATTTTCCATTTGAATGGTAATTAATTTACTTTGAAGAAGTAAAAGCTCTGTGTAATTATTTATTGGGAGCATCTGAAGATCATGGAGGGAAATTCCAGGAGTGAGCTCTATATTATTAGCCGATAATGTAGCAATAGAGCCAAGACGCGTGGATAACTCTTTCTCCAGGGAATTCTCTATTTCGCTTAGAAAAATCCAGCTGCCAAAATTGAACGCGATCAGGATGACAACCATTAGAATTACAATGAATTTGACGTAGAATTTTCTTCGTTCAAGATATTTTTCTTCATCTTTAACAAACATATACAATTCTCATTGTAAATCAGACTCATAAGACCTATTGATTATGTCTATCTGGATCTTAAATTAAACACGCCATCCCAATCTTCAGGTCTCGGCTCCTCAATGAAAATTTTACATCGTCTTATAAATTCTTTCGATGGACCGTCCTGAGGAATCAATTGAATAGCCTTGTAAAAATAGTTATATGCATTTACCCAGTCCCGCTGTCTGTAATAGGATAATCCCTGTAAAAAATATTCGTATCCACTCGATCTGGCCTGATCAATTTGCTCAGATTTTCTGCTGATCAACTCATAGATCTTAATAGGATTTTTATTACCCTTAACGCGTATATAATCTAATTCTCTGACCCAGAAATTGTCTTGAATTACCTTGAATGTGTTCTCGCTAATAATCACTTCCGTATCATACAACTTGTTTGCGCTTTCCAGACGATACGCTATATTCACCGCATCACCTATCGCCGTATAATCAAATCTGTTTGAGCCGCCAATATTTCCCAATACTATATGCCCGGTATCTATCCCAATCTGCATTTTGAATTGCGGTAATTCATTCCGTTTCCAACTATTCCGTAATGCAACAATTTGTGCCTGCATATCCAGAGCCGCGCTACATGCGTCTATCGCATGTCGCTCATGCTTTAATGGAGCACCCCAAATTGCAAAAAGCCCATCACCTTCATATTTATCAATATACCCATTGTTGCGAATGATTATTTCGCTCATTTCTGATAGATATTGATCTAATATTTTCACCAGTTCATGAGGAGATAAATTCTCAACTAATTGTATAAAATCCTTGATATTGCAAAAAAATGAAGTGGCAACTCTCCTGTCACCCTGCAAGTCAATGCTGTCAGACTTTTTAATCAATGCGCGTAAATTTTCATCCGAAATATAGTGTTTGAAATAATTTCGCAGAGAGTATCGTGTCTTATGATTCATTACCGTGTGATAAACCATGGCTGTCACAAATCCGAACAGAACTCCACCCACAAGTTTCATTATGTTCAACCACATATCACCATACTTCAATAACTCGACCGATAAGAAAACGCATAATCCCGCGACGAGAATGGTTACCACAGTTCCCCAAAATCTTCGCCATATGATCAAGCTGGTAACGGTCATTAATATTACAAGGAAAAGTATGCTATAGAAAATATATGAATTCAATTTTGAAATAAAGGTTCCTGCAATAATACTGCATATGGCATTTGCATGCATTTCAATCACAGAAAAATCATTTTGAAAAGGTACATTTATTCCGGATGTTATTTTATTCGAAGTCGTACCTATCAGTACGATCTTGTCTCTGAACAAACCCAAATCAATATTTTTTTCCAAAATGTCTATGAATGAGATATGTCTGAAAGTCTGTAATGCACCGTGAAAATTTAGGATCATTTTCTCCGATTCATTCAATGGAATTAATATGTAGTCGCTACCATTAATCCTCATCTTTATGTGCTTTTGGGACTGAAATCGAATTTTATCTCTTTCCAGATGCAGGGAAGACATAACGACTGACAACGGAAATGAAGGAATGACACGATCTCTATATTTTATTAGAAGAGGAGTCGAACGAATCACGTCACCATGTTCTTCTTGAATCAAAACACCACCTATTCTTTTCGCAGCCTGATACAAATCATAATTATACTCATTCATGAGATCAGCTGCCGGAAGATTCGCAATTAAACCAGCATCCACGTTTATTGAATGCTTCTCCAGTATCTTGAGCTCTGACGTATCATTCCTGAAATTATAAAATAAATAGGGCATCTCTTCTATCATATGCACTGCTTTGCACAATGATTGATGTTTTGAAAACAATGATATCAAACTATCCCCGGTCGCATCTCCATTCGTCGCAATTCGTACAGGCATGTCCAAACCTGTCACGAGAGAACCGGAACGTAGGATATCATTAATTACCTG
>Ga0272443_10007394_pt1 | contig 10506 bp, 19 predicted proteins | sample SSMAcet12_FD_193581 | JGI IMG/M metagenome (GOLD analysis project Ga0272443, IMG submission 193581) | Marine sediment archaeal communities from Little Sippewissett salt marsh, Falmouth, MA, United States - SSM-Acet-12 | ecosystem: Environmental > Aquatic > Marine > Wetlands > Sediment ... | reverse complement strand
GGCATCCGCGTTGCCCTGCCAGGAAGGACCCGCGGACCTGGCGGCAGCATTGGCCCGGCCGGTCCGGTTTGTTGGTAGCGCGTGCCCACGTTGCGCCCTCCGTTTGCTTGTGAAGTCAGGACCGCCGGCCCTCGAGGCTGCCGATCCGCTTTGCGTGATCGTCCAGCTGTCGCTGCTGCTGCTCGGTCCGCTTGTCCAATTGATCCAGCTCGAGGCCATGCACAGCGCAGCGGCTCACCCGCTCCAGCTCCGCCTTGCATAGCTCGCCCACCTTGCAGTCCAAGGCCGTCAGCCGCGCACTCATAACCGAGATCTTGATAAACACCGCGGCGGCGGCCGGGGCGATCACCACGCCAGCGGCCATCATCACGCCCACCAGCTGGATCCATTCCGAATTGCTCACCGTCACCTCCTGCTCTGCTGTTGCTCGGGTAGCCGTCCGTGCCGCTCCAGGTCACGATAGGCCCAGCTCATCGCCTCGGCCAAACAGGCCGCAGCGTTCGCATCCTCGTAAAAGCGCAGGCCAGGGATCGGATCCACCCGCCCTGGCCCGCGGATCACCCAGCAGCCCCCCACGTCCTGCTCGGCTCGATATGGGGCCGCCATGCCCGTCAGCCCTCCGCCGCTTGTGCCTCCTGCTTCTGCGGCCACCGCAGCCGCAGCGTGCCATCCACCACCACCGGCGGCAGCTTGTCCCGCCCCAGCAGCTTCTGTAGCAGCCCCTCCAGCAGCTCGGCGTCCTCAAATGCCAGGGTTGTGTGGATCTCCGCCACCAGCTCCCCGGCCTTTTCGGTGCGTTGCAGGGCCAGGCGGACCACCTCGGCGGCCGCCTGCAATTCCCGCAGCAGCTCGTCCGCGGTTACCTTGTCCGGCAGGTTACCGGCCAGCACCGAGGCCACCCGCGCGCCGATCTGCGCGCCCACGTTTGTTCCCACTCGTCCCATTATCCGGTCCTCCGCCTCGCCTCGGGGTGATCGCACAGGCCCCGCAGGTATCGATCCCGCAGCCAGGCCTGGCTGTTGGGATCCACCGCCACGCCCGGCGGCGGGTCCAAAACAATCGCCATTACCTCGCAAAGGTTGTCCGGCCGCAGAAACTCGCAGCGGCCGACAAACTCGAAAGGCCGCTTTTTCCAGGGGATCCATTGCCGCAGGCTGCATCGCAGCGGCTCGGCGGCCACACAGCACCGCCCGCAGCGGGTGCAACTCTCCAGCGCGGTTCGCTCGTGGATCGCCGCGGCCGCTTCCATGCTCCGGTCCTCAATTCTGCGGCGCGGGCAGATCGAGCAGCCCGGCCAGGTTGGCCGATCGCAGCGCCCAGCCGCCATAGCTGCGGATCCCGCGATCCACCCGGGCCAGGCTGTCCCGGCCGAATCCGTAGCTCATCGATCCGCCGGCCACGCCCCACTGGCCCCAGCTGTTGACGTAGACCAGGGCAAACGATCCATCGGGCAGGCGAACCACCGCCAGGTAGCACAGCGCGTGCCCGTCGCGGCCGGTCACCACCGGATGCCCCAGCAGTACCGCGGTGACCAGGCCCCGCGCCCCGCCGATGTCGAACCACTCCAGGCCCTTGAATAGCCCGGCCGTTTCCCGCCAGCCGTCCGGCAGGCTGGCCCGCCAGTCCAGCCGCGGGAAGGTGTGGGCGAATCGCGCCTTGTTCTCCGCGGTATCCGCCGGCAGCGCGCCATCGGTGGCGATCTGCTCCAGCGCATCGTCAATCGAGGATCCGGCGTCCCGGCCGCCGTTGATCATCTTGTAAATGGAGGCCTGGCTGAGGGGGATCTGCTGCTTGGCCTGCCGGTTGCAGATCGTTTCGATCCCCTGCGCGGTGGCGTTGGCCGTGCAGCTGTTGGTGGACTTCTGGTTGAGGACTTCCCAAACCAGCCATTCCATCGATCGCTGCTGCTCGATCAGCTCGGGCCAGTCGGCCTCGGGGATCTCGGTTAGCTGGTCCTCGAGGATCGGCCATCGGTCGCCCAGCTTCGTGTTTCGCGGCAGGCAGCCGGTCCCGCAGCCCGGCGGCACCGCGCGCACGTCTAAGGGTATTTCCGCCATCGATCAGCCCCCTTTTGATTTCAGCAGGGCCAGCAGGTCGTCTGCAGTACCTGGCAGGGGCTGCTTGGCCAGGACCGTGCCCGCCTCATCGACGATAAAAACGCAAGGCAGGTCGAGATCGCCCGCCGCTTCCAGGTACGGGGCAAGTGCCGGCTGGGCAGGCTGATCCCTGTCCAGGATCGCCACCTGGTGCCCCTTCCCGTCCAGGTACGTCGCCAGGCCCCCGCCCTGTTGCGGAATCCGCAGGCTGTTGATCACCTGCGCCTGCTGCGTCGTCCGCTGCTGGCTTTCCTCGATCACGATCAGCCAGCGCCGCCCCGGTTGCGGCGCCGGCTCCGGCTGAGGGTTTGGCGGGATTACCTCCTCGCCGCTGCGGACCGTCAGCTTGGCGCCGGCCGCGTCGATCGAACCATCGGCGGAGGCCACCACCACCAGGAAATACTCGCCGGGCGGTGGAGCATTCAACAAGGCCGCCAGCCGGATAATCGGCTGCTTCTTGGCGTCCAGCCCCTCGAAGATCGGCAGCCGGATCAGGTAGCCGGCCGCCTCGGTAGGGAAAACCACAAAGGTCACCTCCCCCACCGATCCCTCGGTATTGACGAATGCCACGCCCCCCTCGGGGATCACGTTCGGCACGGTTACCACCGCTTTCGGTTCCGCGGTGGCCGTGGCCGCCATCAGGACCGCGGCCAGCATCGCCGCCGCGGCAATGGAATACTTGCCTCGCATCGCTTCGCACCTCGCTTGTAGGATTGCTGGTTTGTCCCGGCCGGCCGCCGGGCGCGTCGATTCCTTGGCCTGCCGCCGCCGGATCAGATCACCGCAAAGATCTGCAGCAGCTGAAGCACGATCGGCAGCACCGCCTCGATAAAAGCGATCAGCTGGGTAAAAAAGTCCTCCCAGCCGTCCCCCGCCTCGGCCTTCAGCTTGGCCGCCAGCTGCTGGTCATCCAGCAGCCGGCCCGCGATCTCCGCGGCCAGCAGGTGCCGATCGTAATCCCTGCTCCACGTTCCGGCGGTCTGCTTTTCCTCGATCAGCTCGCGCGTCGCCCGCACGATCCGCGGCACGGTCACGCCCGCGCGAACAAAGGCCGCCCACCGCCTCATCCGCCGATCCCCGAGGCCCAGGGCCGCGTCGGTTTCACTTTCCGCCATCGTTTCGTCCTCCACGTTTTCCCGCGGTGCGGGGTGCTGTTGGCGATCAGCGCCGCCCCGAGGCGGACCAGGCTGGCAGGTGCTGCCCGCGGCCGAGGTTCCGGCGGCCGCGTGCCGGTCCGCCTGCGGTGGCGGTTGGCCAGGCCCACGCTGGCCCGGTCGCTGATCGGTAAAGGTTCGCTTGTATGGTGCTCAGGGTTTCCACGCCGCTACCTCCGCGTGATCGCTGGGGTAGAGGGTGCCCACATAGCCGAAGAAACTCGATCGGGCCAGGTCCGCCGGCTCGGTGCAGCAGTCGGCCAGCCAGGGCACCGGATCCACCCCGCCGGCCCGGGTGGCGTTGGCGATCGCCTCGCTGCACACCGGCGGCCAGCGGCTCTCCAGCAGATCGTCCGCCGAGGTGCGGACCAGCAGCCGCAGCAGCGGCGCCCGGCGGACCGCCGCGGCAAAAATCGATCGCCAGCCGTAGCGGCGCCCCAGGAAGCCCTGCATTTGGTACAGCGCGCGCTGGGGTTGGTATTCCGGCCAGCGGCCTCCGCTGTTGGCCTTGTACCAGTCGATCCGCCCGGGGTTGGCGGCCACCAGCTGCTCCAGGCAGACCGCCCGGCCGCCGCCGCGGCTGGTCATGCCCAGGGAGAAGATCCGGCAATTCCACCAGCCGGCCAGCTCACAGTGGCAATAATCGGATCGGCCCGCGGCGGAGATCATCCAGCCGATCGGACCGTGGCGGCGGAACAAAAAAAGATCCCCGTTGCGGATTCGCGGGCTGGCCACGCCCAGGGGCATCGCCAGCCGCTTTCCGCGGGTGGCGGGCAGCTCGCCGCGGGTGGCGCATAGCGTGGCCCCGGTGGCACCAGGATTACCTGAGGCGCCGCCGGGGCCTTTCGTTGGGTATCGGTGGTGTTTGTTGGCGGATCGGGCCAATACTGCTCAGCCGCTCCGCTGGTCCTCCCCCGCGCTTGCGGATTCTCGCACCTCTGCCGGCTGATCGTCAAGTCCAAACAGCCCCAGCTGCCGCGGTGGCCTCGCGCAGCGCGTCGTTCATCGTCCATTCCTCGCTGTAGGAAACCGGCCAGGCGGGATTGCGGGGGGAACCAGCCTAGAGGCCGGCGCCCGCCTGGCCGGCGGTCGCTTGGTTTGCTACCGCGGCTTATCCGGCCCGCCGCCGGAGATCTCCACCTGCATTGCGGCGGGATCTGCCGCCTCGCAGCAGTTGCAATCGCCCGGCGCCGCCAGTTCCCGCCGTTGGTGCTCCGCCAGGGCCTGCTGCAGCTCGTCCACCCGCTGCTCCAGCCGGTAGATCCGATCGTCCGCCTGGCGGATCCTTTGGCCCAGCTGCGCCGCCCGCCGCTCGGTCCGCCGCGCGGGGCTGTCCGGCCAGCTGCGGCCCAGGTCCCGCAGCACCCCGCGGAGGTTACCCACCGTGATCGGATCAAAATCCTCCGGCCGCGCCTCGGTCCCCTCGCGGTTGTAGCGGGCCACCAGCTCCGCCTGGCTCGGCTTGTGCTCCAGCACCCAGGCCCAGCTCCGCTGCACCCAGCCGGCCAGGTGGATCCGCTCCCGGCCCTTCAGCACGCGCTTCTTGATCGGCCGCGCCGCGGTCGTGTTCATCCCTTGGCCCTCCGTTGCGTTCGCACCGCTTTACAAGCATTTAGCATTCGCACCACCCCGTCCATGTGCTTTTTAAATCCGTCTGGCGTTTTATGTTTTGTCTCTGTCTTTAGCTTCCTAATAATTGCGTATGTTTCGCTGTCCCATTCGGGAGACTTAGGTTGAAACACAATTTTCGGAGGGCCATAGGTTACAAGAGAATCAAACCACGCCATCGATTGTCCGTTTGCTCGGTAGTGATATATCGATCTGCATTTCACGTAACGCATTCCAATTTTTACCACTTCTCGCTCGGTGCATCCGCATCGCCTCAGCATGTAAGCATAAAGGTCAAGCAAGATTGCAAATAATATCTTAGCCCTATCCTTTCCATTATTTCCGAGGCAGCATTTCCGAATTTGCGGATTCATCGATTGCAGATAATTCCAGAGATCTTCGCGCAGCTGGTTCGATTGGCCATCACGCCCGCGCAGCATGTTTACGCAGAGAACACTATGTCCTCCCACGTTCTGAGAAATAATCATTGAATGCAACAGTCTCCAGAGATTGGTTGAAATCCCGCCGCAGAAGTCCGCCATGACAATATCAATCTGTTCTTGTTGCCAAGCCAGAATTGCGTCCGCGATGTCGCAGCAGACTCCGATCCCTCCAGCCTTGCGTACCCGTGCGATGTTTTCCTTCTCCACGTCGATAGCGATCAGGTTTTCATTCCGGAACCCTTTGGCGATCGCCACCTGCCGGTCCAAATCTTCCGGCCCAACCAGATAGATCGCCGTTTTGTTTGCCAGCACCCGGCGGATATTTGCCGGGGTTCTCCGCCTTCGGTCGCGCAGTTCCGGCTGCAGCTCGATCGCCCGGTTCCAGGCCCAGTTGCGCCACGTTTCTTTTGTGTTGTTGCGATAATCGGCAAGGCCTTGCATCGCTTATACCTCCTCGCTGGTAAACGTGGTCCCGCGTTTGGCCCGCTTGACCAGGAAAAACCGCGCGGGGAATTGGTCCGCGGCCATCTTCAGCCGCAGCAGGCCCTCCGCCCCTTCGTGCCCCTTCACCTCGTGAAACTCCAGCACCTGGTCCCGCGCCGGCAGCACCGCAAAGTCCGGCGTGTAGCGGATCCCCGGCCGGCCCTCGGCCGTGGTGTCGGTCAGCCGCAGCGTCACCGCCTCGTAGGCCCACCAAAGCACCTCCCCGGCGGCCCGCAGCAGCTCCAGCTGGCGTGCATAGGCCGCCTCCGTCTTGTTCATCTGGCCGCGCTCTTTCCGCTGGCCGCGCAGATAGGTAGACCAGTGCCGCGCCGGCTTCCCGCCCGTCGCCCTGCTCATGGGATCACCAGGCCTTCCTGCTCGAGGTAGTGGGCCGCGCATCGGCGGACCAGCTCCGCGTCGGTGCGGTCGAAGGCCAGGCCCGGCTGGTCTGCCCACAGGCGGACCAGCAGGCAGAGGTCCCAGGCCCCGCGCCACAGCAGCGTCCACGTTTCACCGTGGGCCAAATAGGTCCAGCAATAGCGGCCGCCGGGCAGCCGTGGGGATAACTGCAGGGCCACCTGGCGGCAGTCGGGCAGTTGAAACCGGCACACCACCCGCGGGCCGGCTTGCAGGGCCAGCTCCCGGCGGATCGCCGCGGCGATTTCCGCGCGGGCATCTTTGGATAGCTCGCCGGCCAGGTCCGCCGGCCGCACCAGGTGGGCAAAGAATCTTTCCCAGTCCAGGCCCGCCGGCCTCCGCTGCCGGTGCCGATCGATCAGCCAGCGGCGGATCCCGCTTGCGATCGCGGCCAGCAGCCCCAGCGCCACCAGGGCCAGGACCACCGCGCCCCAGCAGAGCAGCCCCAGGCCGATCACCTTGGCCAGCCAGACGATCAGATCAATCATCGCAGGTTGCCTCCGCGTTTCGTTTGCCCAGTCCCTCGATAAACTCCGCGGTTTCCTCGAGGTCCGCCGCGGAGATCGGAAGCAGCTGGCGGATCGCCGCGGCGATCACCCGCAGCCGGTCCGCGTGGCGCCATGCCTCGGCGGCCGCCTCGGTCCGTTCACTGGCCGCTGTCGCTGCCGTTGCCATTGTCTCCCCCGCTTTCGATCAGCTCGGTCCTCGCAATACGGATCTCCTGCGGGGCCTCGATCCCCAGCCGCACCTCGCCGCCGCGGATCCGCAGCACCCGCACCCGCACCCCGGGCAGAATGTCCACCGCCTCGTCCCGTCGCCTGGTGATCACCAGCATCGCCTCGCCCTCCCTGGTAAAGGTCACCGCCGCGCAAGCCCCCGCCGGGTTAGTCGGCGGCGCCGCGGCGGTTTGAAGTCTCCGGACGCCACCGCCTGGCACAGGGCCACCACGTCCGCCGTATCAAACCGCATGTTGAACCGTTTGGAGAAATCGAAACCGCGGGCCAGCGTAAAAATCGGATTGGAAACCTTCAGCAGCCGCAGCCGGCGGCCAGGGCCGATGTTTTCCAGCCGCTCGCCGGCAAGGATCTCCCCGTCAAAACCGAATGCCGAAATGTTCCAGTCCGTTTCCTCGAGGATTTCCGCGGCGGTGGTGCAGCTGGACGCAAACACCTGGGCCAGGCCGAACCAGGCGGGCACCTCGGCGGCCAGGGCCGCGTGGCGGCGGAAGGGTCGCGGCTTTCGCTCGGCAAACCGTGCAAACCCGCCTTGCAGCTCGGCCAGCTTGGCCCCGAGGTAAAACAGGTCCCGTTCGGCCGGCTCGGTTCCCATCAAAACATCGCGGACCGCGCCGCCGATCAGCACCACCGGCCCGGGGTGGATCGCCTGCGCCCACCCGATCACCTCGCGGAAAATCTCCGCCGGATCTGATTTGCTCATTCGCACCCCTCATTGCATCGCAGCCGCCACTTCCCGCGCCGCTGGGTGAAGTTCTCCGCGTTGGCCAGGCAGACCGCGGCCACCGCCTGCGCCGTGGTCCCCACGTCCGCGGCGATCACCTCCGCCCGGCTCGGCCCGGCCACCGCCAGGTAACGGTGGATACGGTCCCGCAAAGGCAGGTTGCCAGGCCCCACGATCCGGCCGCCGGCCGCGGCTGGCGGCAGCCGGCGCCCGTCCTCCGCGTCGGCCGCCTGGCGTTTCTTCCGTGGCGGCTCGGGCGGATCTTCCACCAGCCGCCAGAATCCGCCGCTGTTTTCAAACCGCCAGCCATTGGCCTCGAGGATTGCCACCGCCTGCCGCCGCTCGAGGTTGCAGGCGGCCACTAGCTCCATTGTGGAAGCCTTCCCGCCGGCCGCCTGGATGGCGTCGGCCAGCCGGTCGATCGCCACCCGCAGCCGTCCGGCCTCGATCTGCTGTTGTTTGCTGAGGTACAGCCCGCCGCCGGCCCGTCCGTCGCCGGTGCCGTAGCGTGCCAGTTCGAAACCCCCGAGGGTCAGCCCGCAGCGTTGCGGCCGGTCTGCGGGGATCTGCCGCGGTGTTTCGATCGCGGCAATCGTTTTCCGCAGCTCCGCCGCCAGGGCCTCCGCCTCGGCCAGCTGCTGCCGCAGGTCCTCGATCTGCCCGGCCATTGGTCAGTCCCTCCCGGCGGCTCGGCATTGTTCGATCGTGCGGATCGGCGGCGGGTTGTGGAATTGCCGCCACCCCTCATCGGTCAGCACCTCCAGGCGATCGCCCGGCTGCATCCGCCCGCGGGCCTTGCGGTAGCTTTCCGCCGGCAGCTCCACGCCCAGGGCCGTGACTACTCGGTAAATCCTCACGATCGCACCTCCAGTCCTACCTGGTGAGGTCCAAAGGCATCAGCAGCCCATCGCCGCCGGAGAATCGAAACCGCAGCGGCAGCAGCTCCGCCGGCCCGGCGCCGCTGGCCGGCTGCCAGCGCAGATCCGGCAGCTTTCTCAAAATCAGGTCATACCGCCCGCTGATCGCCGCCGGCCCCACCTGCTGGACCGTTGGCCGGCCGGCCGCGTGGCCGCTTCCGTCGCAATAGGGGCATTTATGGCCAGCGTAGCCGGATCCGCGGCAGATTTCGCAGGGCAGCTCCGCTCCGCCTTCCCAGCCGCAGCCACCCCAACCATTGCAGCGTGGGCAATCCTTCCGCGGCCGCAGGTATCCGGTCCCCTCGCAGATTGGGCACCAGTCGCACCTCGGGTGCTCGATCCACCGCCGCGGAGGCCAATTGCGCCACCTGCCCGACTCAAGTTGCCAGTATGGCAAGGCGCCAACTTCCGGCAGGTGTGCGATTGCGCGCTGGCCTTGCTCCTGGTCCGCGCTGATGCGAATCGCCACGCTACCGTCCGTGGCATAGGTCCAGCCGCTTTGGAGAAACGGCGCGCGGAAGTCTAGCTTCTTGCTTCCACGGTGATAAACGCAATCCGCGCAGAAGTCCGCCAGCTCGATCGGCGGCGGCTTGCGTTCCGGTTGCCCGCTCAGCAGCCGCAGGCTGGGGACCAGCAAACAGGATCCCAGCCAGCCGATCGCCTCCCGCCGGTTGATCTTTGCCATAGCTTGCTTTCCCATTTTTAGCGCTGCGTTGTCCGCCGGCTGGTCTGCCGCCTGGTCTGCCGCCTGGTGATCGGCCGCAGCTCGCGCAGCTTGCTGTCCAGCCAGTCCGCCGAGGCCTGCGGATCGCCGCCGCAGCGGTCGCACGATCGGGCCAGCAGCCAGAAGAGGTAGGCCCGAGGGTTGCGGCTTGCGTGGCGGCCCACCTTGGCCGCCGCGTCCAGCAGCCAGTCCTCCCCGAGGCCGGAGATCTGCACCGCCAGGATCGCCGCGGCCAGCACCAGCTCCCGCTGGTCGGTGGCCAATCGCCGCGGGCCGAAGGCAGACCGCGCGGCGCGGTTGGCCAGGGCCACGATCGCCGGCCAGGCTGCGCGGATCCGCTCTACGTCCATTCCATCGCCGGTCGATCCCGGCGCGGGATCCATCGCCTGGCGATCCTCCGCCGGTCGATCGGCGGCAATGGGGATCTCAGCGGCCGGCCGCTGCGGCGGTTCGGCTGTTTCCTGCTTGCGGACCATGGCGCTCAGCTCTGGCCAAACAATCCGGTAGGTATTCGTCCACCGCCCCGAGGCCGTGGCGATCACGCACAGCCGCAGCAGGGCCTGCAAAGCGCGCTGGATCGTTCTACGCGAGCAGCCTACCTCCGCGGCCAGCGTGTCCTGGCTGGCCCAGCAGGGCCGCCCCGGGGCCGCGTGATCGTCAATCGCCCGCAGCGTGGCCTTCAGCGTGGCGGATGCCACCGCGCCGCCGCCGGCGGTGGTGGCGGGCAGCTGTACCCGCCGCAACAGCCCCAGCTGCTCCGCCCGGTCGAAATCCAGCGCCAGCTGCCGGTCCGCTTCCGTCTGCTTTCGCATTGCCGCCCTCGCTGGCGAACAAGGCCCAGGCCGGCGCCTCGTGCGCTGGCCTGGCCAAAGATCCTGTTATCGCGTCCGATCCCTTCGGCCGCTCCCTTGCCGCTGGCTCCGCCCGCGGCCCTCCTCGCATCAGCGTACAATCTCCACATCTGCCGGCAGCTTCAGGCCCTCGGGCAGCGTGCACCCGCGGAGGTCCAGCCAGCCGCCGATTTGCTCGGGCAGCTTCAGGCCCTCGGGCAGCGTGCACCCGCTGAGGTCCAGCCAGCCGCCGATTTGCTCGGGCAGCTTCAGGCCCTCGGGCAGCGTGCACCCGCGGAGGTCCAGCCCGCCGCCGATTTGCTCGGGCAGCTTCAGGCCCTCGGGCAGCGTGCACCCGCGGAGGTCCAGCCAGCCG
>Ga0272443_10007392_pt1 | contig 10510 bp, 11 predicted proteins | sample SSMAcet12_FD_193581 | JGI IMG/M metagenome (GOLD analysis project Ga0272443, IMG submission 193581) | Marine sediment archaeal communities from Little Sippewissett salt marsh, Falmouth, MA, United States - SSM-Acet-12 | ecosystem: Environmental > Aquatic > Marine > Wetlands > Sediment ... | reverse complement strand
GCATGGAGCGGCCGTCGGTCGCCTGATACACTCTGATCCGAACGCCAAGAGGAGGGACGATGCAACAATCACGCCTGGATTTCCTGAAACGCTTCATGGAGACGATCTGTCCGACCGGATTCGAGGAGGCGGCATCGCGTGTCTGGCGCGAGGAGGCCGACGCGTTCGCCGACCGGACGTGGGTCGACCAACACGGCAACTCGTTCGCGGTGGTCAACGAGTCCGGCTCGCCGCGGATCATGCTCGCCGGTCATGCCGATGAGATCGGCTTGATGGTGACCCACATCGACAAGGATGGATACCTCTCCTTCATCGGACTCGGAGGCTGGGACGTACAGGTTCTTCCTGGCCAGCGCGTCCGGATCCTGACCGAGGACGGCATCGTCCTCGGGGTCATCGGCCGCAAGCCGATCCACCTGATCGACGCCGACGAGCGCAAGAAGGTCGTCAAGATGGAGGAGCTGTGGATCGACATCGGCGCGAAGGATCGTGAGGACGCCGCGAGCGTCATCGCCATCGGCGACCCCGGGGTCCTTGACTACGATGTCGCCGAGCTGCGAAACGGCCTGTTCGCCGCACGGGGCTTCGATGACCGAATCGGCGCGTTCGTCGTGCTCGAAGCGGCGCGCCTGGCCGCGGAGCAGAACCCGAAGGCGGCCATCTACGCCGTCGCCACCGTGCAGGAGGAGATCGGAACCCGCGGGGCGATCACGAGCGCGTTCGGCATCGACCCACAGGTCGGCATCGCCGTCGACGTCGGCCACGCGACCGACATGCCCGGCATGGGGAAGCAGAAGAAGATCGCCGGCGACATCAAGATGGGCGCCGGTCCGATCGTCACGCGCGGCCCCAACATCAATACGCCGTTGTTCCGGCGGATCGTCGCGACGGCCGAGCAAAAGACGATTCCCTACCAGCTTCACGCATGGCCAAGGCCGACGGGAACCGACGCGCGGTCGATCCAGATTACGCGCGCCGGCGTCGCGACGGGCCTGATCTCGATCCCGAATCGATACATGCACTCGCCCGGCGAACTCGTTCATCTCGACGACGTCGAGAACGCCGCCCGACTGATCGCCGAGACGATCGTCGGAATCGACGAGAGCACCAGCTTCTTGCCCTCCTAGGGCATCGACCGCGGGGAAGCCTCGATCGTTCGCGCATCGATCCGATGATGCGAGAGGGTGTCGGCCTCGGCCGGCACCCTCTCTGTTTGCCCTCCGGCCTCCCATCGCACCCTGTCTCCGGTTGCTTCGATCCGATGGCTGAGGTAGAGTTGCGGCGTTCGGGGAGCCCAAGCGATTGGGCTGAGAGGAGGAGGCACCTCGACCCGTAGAACCTGAACTGGGTAATGCCAGCGTAGGGAATCATGAACGAACGACCTCGCAACACCGAAAGCGATCGACCGCCATCCCGCCGCGGCCATTCCTGTCTGCCTCCTCCGGAAGGAGCGATGCCAGCATGGCCGACGAGACCATCCTGATCCTCGCCAACGGCGCCTGGGAGGGGACGACCCGTCTCGACGCGCTCGTCGATCGGGCCGATCGCATCGTCGCCACCGATGGGGCGTGGGCCAAGGCCGTGGCCGCCGGTGTCCGCGTCGATCGCGTCGTCGGCGACCTCGATTCGCTGACGCCGACGCAACGGGCGGCGCTTTGCGCATCGGCGATCGACGTCGAGAGCCACGACCCCGACAAGGACCTGACCGACCTCGAGCTCGCCGTTGACGGCGAGCTAATGCGCAGCCCCCGAACGCTGATCGTCTTCGGCGCGTTCGGCGGACGGATCGACCACACCTTCGCCAACGTGCTGATGCTGGAGAAGGCGATCCTCCATGGCGCCCAGGTCGAGTTGATCGCCGGACAGGAGACGGCGTGGCTCGTCCGCAACGAGATCGAGATTCCCGGCGGTCGCCCCGGCGATCCCGTCTCGCTGATCCCGCTCACCGAGAACGCCGTCGTGCGGACCGCCGGTCTGCGCTACCGGCTCGTGGACGAAACGCTCGTCCGTGCAAGCGCGCACGGCATCTCGAACGTCATCGAGGCCCCGCCAGCCCACGTCGCCGTTCGCTCGGGAACCCTCCTCGTCGTCCACGGGGTGCCGGAGGAGGCGCCCCGATGAGTGCGCAGCCGCTTCGGCCCGCCTCGATCTGGCGACGCCCGGCGACCCGCTGGGCCTTGAGCCTGTTGCTGTTCGTCGCACTGTGGCAGATCGTCGTCCAGTGGTTCGACGTTCCGACCTACCTCCTGCCGTCCCCGGCGGAGACGCTTGGCGCGATTGCGGACGACGCACCGCTGCTCGGACGGCACACGCTCGCCACGCTCGTCGAGACGCTGGCCGGCCTCGGCATCGCGCTCGTCCTCGGCATCGCCGTCGCACTGGCCATGCACCGATCGACCGTGATCCGCGATCTCCTGTACCCGCACCTGGTCCTATCGCAAGCGGTGCCGCTGATTGCGATCGCGCCGATGATCCTGATCTGGTTCGGCCTCGGCTCGCTGTCCAAGATCCTCGTCGTCGCGTTCGTCTGCTTCTTCCCGCTGACGGTGAATACGTACGAAGGATTCCGGACGGTCGATCCCGCATACGCCGAACTGCTCGACACCTTCGGCGCGTCGTCCTTCGATCGGTATCGACACCTGTACGTACCGGCGACGCTTCCGGGCATCCTCGCCGGCGGGAAGATCGCCGCGACGTACTCCGTCCTCGGAGCGATTGTTGGCGAGTGGCTCGGCGGTTCGTTGGGACTCGGCGTCTACATGACGCGAGCGCAACAGTCGTTCCGTACCGATCGGCTGTTCGGGGCGATCGTGATCGTGATGCTGCTGAGCTTCGCGCTGTTCAAGATCGTCGACGGGATCGGCCTCGTACTGACCCCGTGGCTGCAAAGGAGGCCCCATGCGTAGGCTGTTCGTTCCTTGGGGAGTCGTTCTCGTGCTCTGTCTCGCCGTCGCGTCGGCCGCGGCGGAGGTCGAGACGGTGCGCATCGCCCTCGATTGGACGCCGAATACGAACCACACCGGCCTATTCGTCGCCGAAGCGCTCGGGTACTTCGCCGAGGAAGGCCTCGATGTCGACGTGCTCGAGCCGACCGAGACGGCGTCGATCCCGTTGGTCGCCGCCGGACGCGCGGAGTTCGGCGTATCGATGCAGGAGTACGTGACGATGGCCCGAGCTCAAGACGTCCCGGTCGTCTCGATCGCGACGCTGTTCGCACACAATACGTCCGGCTTCGCCGCGCCGGTCGACCGAGGCATCGTCGGACCGGCCGATTTCGAAGGCTGTCGTTACGCTGGCTGGGGCAGCGACCTCGAGTCGGTGATGATCCGGACGGTGATGGAGGCCGTCGGCGCCGACTTCGGCACGGTCAGGATGATCAACATCGGCATGATCGACTTCACGACCGCCGTTCGACGGGATCTGGCCGATTTCTACTGGGTCTTCTACGGGTGGCAGGGGATTCATGCGGAACTCGAAGGGATCGCCTTCGACTACCTGCCGCTTCGCGAGCTCTCCGACGTCCTCGACTACTACACCCCGCTGATCATCGCCCGACAGCGGTTGATCGACGACCGACCGGACATCGTCCGTCGTTTCCTGCGAGCCCTGGCACGTGGCTACGTCTTCGCAGCGTCACATCCGGACGACGCGGCACGGATCCTGATCGACGTCGCCCCGGAGCTCGACCGCGACCTCGTGTTCGCGTCCCAAGCGTGGATCTCCGAGCAGACGGTCGTCGAGCTCGACCGGTGGGGCGTTCAAGAGGAGGCCGTCTGGGTCCGTTTCGCCGACTGGGCCCACGAGAACGGCCTGATCGAACGGCCGATCGACCCGTACGCGGCGTTCACGAACGCGTTCCTCCCCGCCGAGGATCATGCGGAACCGAAGGAGACGACCGATTGACGATCCGCCTCGCCGCGCACGCCGTGAGCAAACGTTTCGGCGACATCGACGTCCTCCGGGATGTGTCGCTCGTACTCCGCGATCGGGAGACCGTCGCCCTGCTCGGGCCGTCCGGATGCGGAAAGACGACGCTGCTTCGGATTCTGCTGCGGCTGGAGACGGCCGACGCCGGACGGGTCGAGGGCACGTTGAATCGTGCCGGCTACCTGCCACAGGGCGGGCTGCTGTTTCCGTGGAAGACGGTCCTCGACAACGCGGCGCTCCCGTTGCAGCTTCGCGGCGCCAGCCGAGCCGTCCGGTACGCCGCCGTCGCCGACCGCCTCCCTGCGTTCGGCCTCTCCGGGTTCGAGACGGCCTACCCGCATGAGCTGTCCGGAGGGATGCGACAGCGTGTCGCCCTCCTTCGCGCGCTGCTGACCGGAAGTCCGGTGCTGGTCCTCGACGAGCCGTTTGGCGCCCTCGATGTCCTGACCCGCCATCGGATGCAGGACTGGCTTCTGGAACTGATCGAGCGGGTCGATCGAACGCTGCTGTTCGTGACGCATGATCTCGAGGAGGCGACCGTCCTCGCGGAACGGGTGATCGTCCTGACGGAGCGGCCGGCATCGATCCTCGGGGAGCGGAACGTCGCGCTTTCGCTCGAGCAGCGAAGCGACCGGCTCGGCGTGCCGTTCCTCGCCGCGCGAGACCGCCTGCTCACGCTGATCCATCGAAAGGAGTCCGATGACTGAAGCCAACCCGTTCGAGACGCACTACACCGAGTACGATGCCTGGTACGACCGAAATGCGGTCGCCTACGAGTCCGAAGTGCTCGCCGTGCGCGAGCTCCTCCCGCCGCCGGGCGACTGGGTCGAGATCGGCGTCGGCAGCGGCCGCTTCGCATCGAGGCTCGGCATCCCCGTCGGCGTCGAGCCGGCCGAGGGGGTCGCGACGCTGGCGCGAGCCCGCGGGGTGCGCGTCGTGAAGGGCGCCGCCGAGTCGCTTCCGCTCGAGGATGCCTCCGTCGATGCGGTGTTCATGATCACGTCCCTCTGCTTCGTCGACGACATGCCCCGCACGTTCGCCGAAGCCACCCGCGTCCTCCGATCGGGGGGGCGCGCGATCGTCGCGTTCCTCCCGCGCGACAGCCGGTTCGGAGCGCTGTACTGCACCTGTGGAACGGAGGATCGCTTCTTCCGGCGAGCGACGCTGTACACGACGCGGCAGGTGCTCGACGCGATCGATGCGGCCGGTCTGTTCGTCGAGCGAACGGTCCAGACGCTCACCGGGGATCCGGCACGGGCGAACGAACGCGTCGAGCCGCCGAGCGAAGGCCACGGACAGGGGTCGTTCGTCGTCGTCTCGGCGCTGAAGCCGTGACCGCACCGTCCGCCCGCACGAGCCGCGCTTGACTTCGCTCCGGCAGGTTTCGTAGGATCCTGGCATGAGTGGCGGGGGCGGGGCGGAGTTCTTTCTGATTGTCAATCTGATCGCCGGGCACGGGCGGTGCAAGGCGTTGTTCCCGAAGGTCAAGGAAGAACTCGACCGGCGCGGCATCGCGTACGAGCTCCACTACACGAACGAACCACAGGAGGCGACCGACGTCGCCAAGTGGGGTATCGATGCGGGATGTCGCCGCATCGTCGCGATGGGCGGCGACGGAACGGTCAACGAGGTGACGAACGGTCTGATCGGGCGGGACGCCGTCCTGGCGGTCATCCCCGCCGGAACCGGGAACGACTTCATCCGGATGCTCGGCATCCCGGCGGACCCGTTCGACGCACTGAGCGTCTTGACCGAGGGCGTCGAGCGCACGATGGATCTCGGCCGCGTCGACGACGAGCGGTGCTTCGTGAACGGAATGGGGATCGGACTCGATGCGCAGGTCGCGCGGGACGTCCTTCAGATGGAGCGTCTTCGCGGCGCGGCGGCGTACGTCACTGCCGCGGTTCGGCAGGTCTTCCGCTTCGACGCCTTCCCGGTCACGATCGAGTCATCGGACTGGCAAGTGGAGCTGTCCTGTCTCTCCATCGGCGTGTCGAACGGGAAGTACGCCGGCGGCGGATTCAAACTGGCACCGAAAGCGAGCGTCGACGACGGAAGGATCGACATCTCCGCGATCGAGGACTACTCCGTGATCGAACGGCTCGTCCGTCTGCCGCGCGTTCGAGCCGGAGCGCACCTCGGTTGGCAAAAGGTTCATTACCGCCAGCTCGCGTCGGCGACGATCTCCTCGCCGAAGAAGCTGATCGCACACATGGACGGTGAGCCGTATCGACTGCCGAGCGGGGAGTTCACCGTCTCCGTCGTGCCGGACGCGCTTCGCGTCCTCGTCCCGGCCTAGCGTCGCTGGAATCGACGATCCAGCTCCTCTCGATCGATTCGGAACACAATCGGCCGGCCGTGCGGACAGAAGTTCGGATTCTCCAGCGTCATCAGACGCTCGACGAGCGCCTGACCTTCAGCCAACGGGATCGTATCGCCCGCCTTGATCGCCGCTTTGCAGCTCATCTCGCTGAGCAATCGATCGAACAGCGACTCCTCGGCATCCCCTCCGGAGGCAAGGAGCTCGATCAGCCCTTCCATCACGCTCTGAAATCCTCGCTTGGTCTGCTCGTCCGCCAGCGCCCGCGGATACTCACGGATCAGGTACGTCCCGCCGCCGAACTCATCGACAATGATGCCGATCCGCTCCAGCTGGTCGCGGTGCCCGTCGAGCACGGAGGCAGCCTCGAACGGCAGCTCGACGCGCGCCGGGATCAGGAACATCTGCCGGACGATGCCCTCCGCTCCCCACTCGGCCCGAAGCCCCTCGTACAGGATGCGCTCATGCGCGATGTGTTGATCGACGATCTCCAGCCCCTCTGACGATTCCACCAGCAGATAGGTCGACTGCAGCTGGCCGATGACGCGACGGTTGCCGCGAACCCTCACTTTTTCCGCCTCCCTCGCCTGCGCGGAGAGGCGCATCTCGTGCGGCAGATCGAACGACAGCGCCTCGGTTCTCTCCCCGTAGCGCGGGCGCGGTTCGGCCGCCGCATGGCCCGATGCGCCCGCGGGAGGCGGGGCCTGCGTGAACGGAGCAACCCCCTGGCGGCTTGCCAGTCCCCGTTGCAGCGCCGAGGCCAACGTATCCTGCACCTGCCGCGCGTCGGCGAACCGGACCTCCTCCTTGCGGGGATGCACGTTGACGTCCACCCGATCGGCCGGCAGGTCGATGAACACCGCGGCGATCGGGTAACTGCCCGGCCGTAGGATCCCGCGGTAGGCACTGGCGAGCACAAACGACAGCCCGCGATCGCTGACGAACCGCCCGTTGACGACGAAGCTCTGGTCCCGCCGGTTGCCCCGCTTCAGATCGGGCCGACTGATGAATCCCCGGATGCGGATCCCGCGCCGTTCCGCGTCGATCGGAATCAGTCCGTTGGCGACATCGACCCCGTAGATCTGTGTCAGCCGATCGAGCAGCGACCCGACCGCCGGAGCGGAAAACGCCTCACGATCGCCGTGCGTTACCGACCATCCGATCGACGGCGACAACAGTGCCAACCGCTGGACGATCCGATTGACGTGCATGAATTCCGTCCGCGGCGCCCCGAGAAACCGAGCCCGCGCCGGCACGTTGTAGAAGAGGTCCGCGACATCGACGGTCGTACCCGGCGGTCGGGCGGCGGGCAGGACCTCTCCGATTCGGCCGCCTTCGACCTCCAGCACATGCCCCGTCCCTCCGCTCCTCGGGCAGGACGTGATTCGTGCCCGAGACACGGCGGCAATGCTCGCCAGCGCCTCCCCGCGGAAGCCGAGCGTATCGATCGCGTAGAGGTCCTCCTCGGTGGAGATCTTGCTCGTCGCGTACCGTTCGAATGCCAGGCGGAGATCCTCTTCCGCCATCCCCTCTCCGTCGTCGCGAACGACGATCTGGGACCGGCCGCCATCGCGAAGGACCACATCGATCCTCTCACTTCCGGCGTCGATTGCGTTCTCGATAAGCTCCTTCACCACGGATGCGGGGCGATCCACCACTTCCCCGGCAGCGATCTTCAGCGTGACAGGCTCCGAGAGACGATGGATGCGCATGGTCCCCTAGGCTATCCGATCGGTCGCACGGCCTGCAATCGAATCGGCCTTGCCTGTCACAGAGCCGGTACGGTATCGTCTGCGCCGGGGACTATGCACTCGATCAACAGCCTGCGACAGACGCTCGGCCTCACCAGCGCGAACCAGGTTCGCAACCGCATCGATGCGATCAAAGACCTGCTTCTCGCACACATTCGCCGTGGCCCGAACAATCAGATCCTGCTGACCGACGAGGGGGCGGCCCTGCTGCAACAGCTCCAAGAATTGCATGATAGCGGACTAACCATGACCGAAGCGAGTGAAATCGTGCGTTCAAAGGCATATAAAGAGAGCTATAAGGCAAGTGCGGTTTCATCACCTTCAGTACCAAACGCGACGAAACCCGATGAAACCGCCGTACTGATCCGCGCGCTGCGCGACGAGATCGTGCGCCTCCGTCGCCACGTCACCGCGCTCGAGCAACGACTCGACATCCCCCCCGAAACCGACCGCGATGGCGCATCCTGGTGGCGCGCCCTACGAGAGGAGATCGATGCCCCTTAACGTCCCGTGTCTGCAGAACGAGCGGCTCCAAGAGGTCGTGAAACGGATCGACGCATGCCAGGAACTGGATGCGCTGTGGACCGGTTCGAACATCACCGCGATCGACCGTATGGGAATCAACGACCACGGTCCGGTTCACATCCGCATCATGACCAACATCGGGCTGAAGCTGTTGCGGCTGTTGGTGCGGGGCGGCGTGACGCCGAGCGTTGTCGAGAATCACGGTCTCACCTCCGACGATGCCGAAGTCATCGTCGTCCTCGCCTGCGCGCTGCATGACATCGGACACGTGATTCATCGCAAGAACCACGAACTGCTGTCGCTCGTCCTCGCGCCGCCGTTGATCGACCGGTTTCTCCAGCCAAGCTACGACACGCGCACCGTCGCACTGCTGAAGGGAGAGATCCTCCACGCGATCTACGCGCATCAGAGGGAGATCGAAACGCTCACGCTCGAGGCCGGCGTCGTCAAGGTCGCCGATGCGCTCGACATGGAGTCGGGACGAGCGCGCATCCCGTTCGAGATCGGCGGACCGACGATCCACTCCGTCTCCGCGATGGCAATCAACAAGGTTCACCTCGATGCCGGCGACGACCGCCCGATTCGGATCACGATCGAGATGTCGAACTCGGCCGGGATCTTCCAGCTCGACAACCTCCTTCGCGGGAAGTTGAAGCACTCCACGCTCGCTCCGTACGTCGAAGTCGAAGCAAACGTCGTAGGGGACGAGAAAAAGATCGTCCAGAGATACTCGATCGACTGAGAGGCCCCGTAAATCGCCTCCGCGGGGTCGTTCGTCCTCCAACACGCCCTCGAGCGACGGCCGGTCCGCCGCACGCGGATCTCAACTTCGGCGCCACGATCGCTCTAATGCCCTTCTGTAGAGCGTTTTCGCTATCCGTTCCCGGTTCTCGCAACAAAAGTACCCTTTTGTTGCGAAACCTGTCCTCTCCCCAGCGGTGCGTCCCGACTACCCTGATCGGCGACGTTCGGCATCGAGCTTGCCGACGAAGGAGACGACATGCCGCTCGAAGTGACCCACGAAGATTTCCTGACACCTGGCCAAGTTCAAGCGCTGAAGACCTACCTCCAGCGAAATGTGAACGCGCCGTCTACCGATGGTCGAACCGACCCGCAACGCGACTGGGCGATTCTCCACGTCGCACTCGACTCCGGGCTTCGCGTCTCGGAGATCTGCGCGTTGCAGCTGCGCGATGTCATCCTCGATACGGCGCACGCCTCGTTGATCGTCCGTGACGGAAAGGGAGGAAAGAAGCGGGGCGTCCGGATCGGGTCCGCGCTTCGCGACCATCTTGTCGAGTTCATCGACTGGAAGGAATCGGTCGATCAGTCCACCGCAGGGCGGGCGCCGCTGTTCGTCTCGTCCCGCGGCGGGCCGCTGACGCGCAGCGCCGTCTACCGAATCTTCCGCAAGCATGCCGACGCCGTCAGTATCCCGAAGCGCTTCTCGATCCACTCGTGCCGACATACCTACGCATCGCTTCTGTATCGCGCGTCCGACTTCAATCTCCGGCTCGTCCAGAAGCAACTCGGGCATCGGTCGATCCAGACGACCCAGATCTATGCCGACGTCCTCAGCGAAGACGCCGCCCTCGCCGTCGAGAAACTGCCCCAGTAGCCTTCCGCCGGCACGGAGTGCTAGAGCCCCACCACCCCGTGCCGGCGGCGCGCCGTTTCGCACCGCAGAAGTGAGACCACACCGTGTCCGGCCCGCCGGGGCAGTGTCCGGCCCGCCGGGCGGTGTCCGAAGGACTCCATCTCACGTCGCATCCCGTGCCAACGCGCCGTTTCGCACCGCAAGTCGGACGAAACGGCGCCCCCGCCGGGCGGCGTCCGAAGGCTCCATCTGACTTCGCGTCTAGTGCCAACGCGCCGTTTTGCACCGCAAGTCGGTCGAAACGGCGCCCCCGCCGGGCGGTGTCCGAAGGACTCCGCCCGGCGGGACGTCTCCTCAATATCTTTACATCGCGTCGATACACTCGCTCGG
>Ga0272443_10007391_pt1 | contig 10511 bp, 6 predicted proteins | sample SSMAcet12_FD_193581 | JGI IMG/M metagenome (GOLD analysis project Ga0272443, IMG submission 193581) | Marine sediment archaeal communities from Little Sippewissett salt marsh, Falmouth, MA, United States - SSM-Acet-12 | ecosystem: Environmental > Aquatic > Marine > Wetlands > Sediment ... | reverse complement strand
GGGTTTTCGACCACCTTAATGCCTGCGGCTTCCATTGCCTTGATCTTCTCTTCGGCGGTGCCTTTGCCTCCGGAGACGATGGCACCTGCGTGGCCCATTCGGCGTCCGGGAGGGGCGGTACGGCCTGCGATGAAGCCGACGACCGGTTTCTTGAAATATTTCTTGATGTACTCGGCGGCCTCTTCTTCAGCGCTGCCACCAATTTCACCGATCATAATGAGACCTTCGGTGTCGTCATCCTTGGCAAACATCTTGACCGCATCGATGAAGCGGGTGCCGATGATCGGGTCACCGCCGATACCAATGCAGGTGGACTGGCCGAGACCTACCTCGGTAAGCTGATGCACGGCTTCGTAGGTCAGGGTGCCACTGCGCGACACGACGCCGATGGAGCCTTTCTTGTGGATGAAGCCCGGCATGATGCCGACTTTGGCTTCGCCGGGGGTGATAACGCCGGGGCAGTTCGGGCCAACCAGCACTGCGCCCTTTTCCTGCACGAAGCTGTAGGCTTTCATCATGTCGTTAACCGGAATGCCTTCGGTGATGCAGATGATCACCTTAAGGCCAGCGTCGGCAGCCTCCATGATTGCGTCTGCAGCAAACGCGGCAGGCACGAAGATGACCGTGGCGTTGGCTTCGGCCTTCTCGACAGCTTCACGGACGGTGTCGAACACCGGAACCGGGCGGCAGAATTGGTCTTTCTCGTTGCCGTTATAGAGAATACCGCCCTTGCCTGGGGTAACGCCTGCCACAACATTGGTGCCGTATTCAAGAATCTGGGAGGTGTGGAAGGTACCCTCGCCGCCGGTAATTCCCTGCACGACCAGACGGGTATCTTTATTGACCAGTACGCTCATAAGCTCATAATCGTTTGTGGTGTTATAAAATAGCCGTCAGTTCGACGGAGCTGTCTGGCAGAGTGCCTGGAGATTGCGCGCAATCCCGAGCATCTTGCCCTCTTCGAAAAAGTTGCAGATCAGGTGAACGCCCACCGGCAAACCGAGGCTGTCGAAGCCGACCGGCACGCTGACCGCCGGCATTCCGACGATGCTTGCCGGAACGGTAAAGACGTCGGCCAGGTACATTTCAAGCGGGTTATCCATCTTGTCGCCAATGCCGAACGGCGGGAACGGCGAGGTCGGTCCGGCAATGACATCGACCTTCTCGAACGCCTCGCGGTACTTGTCTTGGAAGACCCGGCGCACCTGCTGCGCTTTTTTGTAGTAGGTATCGTAATAACCCGCTGACAGCACGTAAGTGCCGAGCATGATGCGGCGCTTGACCTCCGCGCCGAACCCTTCGGTGCGCGAGTTGACGTACATGCTTGACAGATCGGGCGAGTCCGGCGAACGGTAGCCGTAACGCGCGCCGTCGAACCGGGCGAGGTTCGAGGAGGCCTCGGCAGTCACGAGAATGTAGTAGGCCGCAATAGCGTAATCGCTTTCGGGAAGCTCGATCTCGACCAGCTCAGCACCGGCATCCTCGAGCTTCTTCAGCCCTGCCTTGACCACTCCGGCCACATCGGCGTTGAGGTTCTCCGGGAAAAAGGCCGAGGGCACACCGACGCGCAGGCCTTCGAGGGAGACGTGATCCATCGTGGACTCGTAATCGGGCACCTCGTGGTGCGACGAGGTTGCGTCGCGATCGTCCTGCCCGGCAATGACGCCGAGCACGAGCGCCGCATCGTCGCAGTTGGCGGCAAGCACGCCGATCTGATCGAACGACGAAGCAAAGGCCACAAGCCCGTAACGCGAAATGCGGCCATAGGTCGGCTTGAGCCCCACGACGTTGCAGAAACCACCCGGCTGGCGAACCGAACCGCCGGTATCCGAACCGAGCGCCACCATGCAGAGATCGTTGGCAACCGCTGCCGCAGAACCACCGGAGCTGCCGCCGGGTACGCGGGTCTTGTCGTACGGATTAGGCACCGGGCCGATGGCGGAGTTCTCGTTGGAACTGCCCATCGCGAACTCGTCCATGTTAGTACGGCCAACGAAAATAGCATCCTCGGCGACCATTCTTTCGATAGCGGTTGCATCGTAGACGCTCTCGTAACCGTCGAGAATCTTCGAAGCACAGCTCAGAGACGCGCCCTTCATGGAGATGTTGTCCTTGATGGCAATCGGCATGCCGAACAGCACGCCGGGCGTCTCTGCCCGTTGAAGCTTTGCATCAAGCTCACGCGCACGTTCGAGCGCCGCTTCATGAAACACCGCGGTAAAAATATTATCGTCCTTTTTGGAATCGATACGCTGTAAATATTCAGAAATAACCTGCTCGCAGGTCAGCTCACGGGAGAGCAGCTTGGACCTGAGGTCCTCATATCGGCGAAACTGCACGTCTATTCAGGCTGGATTAGATTGAAGATCGTTCATCTGCATGATACGGCGGGACTAACAACCCCTGCGTCAACGAAGGCGCTGCAGGCCGGAAGAGCACGGAGCTCTGCCGCCATGAAGTTTGTATAATAATAAATTACTGTCTATAATTCAATTTCATGGATATTGCGGGTACAGTCACCTATGAACGGTCCAGATTGGAAAGCTCAACTTCCGAACAAAAGCGTTAACCTCTCGTTTTTCATCTAGTTACATGCCCCAGTGGTTCAAATCAACAATCGATCCTGAAGACGCCTTGCTGCAGGATGAGTTAAAATCTACATGCGTATTTCCACGGCACATCGGGATCATCATGGATGGAAACGGCCGGTGGGCCAAACAGAAAGGCAAGTCGCGCATCGAAGGGCATATTGCAGGCGTTGATTCAGTGCAGGATATCGTCGAGGCATGCTCCCAGCTGGGCATCAGCGCCTTGACGCTCTTTACCTTTTCCATCGAAAACTGGAAAAGGCCGAAACCTGAAATTTCAGCCCTGATGAGGCTGCTAATCAAGGTGCTCAAAAAAGAAACCCCTCAGCTTTGCGAAAATAATATCAGGCTTAAGGTCATTGGCGATTTGAGTCTGGTCAGCAGCGCAGTCCAGGAAACGCTCGAAAAGACCATGGAGCAGACCAGAAACAACCATGAACTGACCCTAACCATCGCCTTGAGCTACAGCGGCAAGTGGGACATCACCAACGCCTGCCGCACCATTGCCGAACAGGTGGAGAACGGAACGCTCACCCCCGAGCAGATCGACGAAAATTTTTTTGCATCGAACTTGTCAACGGCTTCGCTTCCGGATCCGGAGCTTCTGATACGAACCAGCGGAGAGTTCCGCATCAGCAATTTCATGCTCTGGCAAATCGCCTATTCTGAATTTTTTTTCACGGACACGTACTGGCCCGATTTCCGGCGCAACAAGCTGTACGACGCTCTCCGAGAGTATCAGAACCGGGAAAGGCGCTTTGGTCAGACAAGCGAGCAACTCAAAGCCGAAACCTTGAGAAAACAGGCCTAACTCACCGAATCATTCAGGTTTTTCATGAATACAACACCCTTCTCGCCAGACAAGCTCTCAGCACTTCTGATCGGCCTGGCACTGCTTAACGGTCCGATATCGACCGCTTATGCAAAAACAGCGGCAACAAACGCTTCCACGGCCTCCGAAGCGGTTGCTGGCACTCCAGCCTCGTCGCAATCCACAAAACTCCGTACGGTGACCGTCCGTCAGATTTCGTTCAGCGGGCTGCAAACCATCAAGGAGTCGGAACTGCTCAAAAGCCTGCCCATCAAGGCCGGAGAACAGATCACCATTCCAGGGCAGCAGATTCCGGGCTTGCTGCAGTACCTCTGGAATCTCCAGTATTTCAGCAACATCGAAATCGGGCAAACCGAGCTTGGCGGCAACAACATCGAGCTGACCTTCAGAGTCACCGAGTTTCCGATTCTGGAAAGCGTCGAGTTCCATGGCAATGACAAATACAAGGACAAGGAGCTGCTCAAAACCACGGGCCTTGTCACTGGCCGCAGAATAAGCCAGCAGGAGCTACTCAACGCGTCCAACAAGATTGAAAAGCAGTACGCGGCCAAAGGCTACCTGACCGCCGGTGTGGAGTACCGCATGGAAAACACCGGAGACAACCGGGCCAAGGCAATCTTTACCGTTCACGAAGGCTCGAAGGTGGTGATCGAAAAAATACGGTTCCACGGCAACAAAGCCTTCAAGGAGGGAAAACTCCGCGATGTGCTCAAGGAGACCTCACAAAACTCCTGGTGGAGAAAAATCTTCGGTCAGCCCAAGCTCGACAAAGACAAGTTTGAAGAAGACAAGAACCTGCTGGTCGATTTCTATCGTGACAACGGCTACCGCGATGCGCGCATCGTCAAGGACACCCTCACCTACACCAAGGACAATAAAGGGGTCAACATCGATATTTATGTCGACGAGGGGCCGAAGTATCAGATCGGCAGCATCACCTGGATCGGCAACACCAAGGATTTTGCAACAACCGGCATCCTTGACGAGACATTCGGCATTAAGCAGGGTGACCTGTACAGCGCCAAAAAAATCAACGAGCGCCTGAACTTCTCCCAGGATCATTCGGATATCGCCTCGCTCTACCTGGACAGAGGCTATCTCTCGTTCAGAGCCCGGCTTGAAGAACAGGTCGTGCAACCAAATACGGTCAATCTGGTCATCACGCTGACCGAGGGCGATCCGTTCACCCTGAACCTCATCAATGTCAAGGGCAATACCAAAACGAAGGATCACGTCATCCGTCGCGAGCTTTACACGGTACCTGGCGATACCTTCAGCCGAAAGAAAGTGGTGAGAAGCATCAGGGAGCTTTCGATGCTGAACTACTTCGACCCCGAAACCCTGACGCCGGACATCGCCCCTAATCAGCGCGATAACACGGTCGATGTGACCTACAACATCACCGAACGCCAGACCGATACCTTCAATGCGGCCGTCGGTTACAGCGCGTCGAGCGGTGGCACTGGCTCTCTCGGCTTGACGTTTAACAACTTCTCGCTCGGCGACCTCTTTAACCCTTCGGCATACCGGCCGCTGCCTCACGGCGATGGCCAGAAGCTTTCGATGCAATGGCAGTTTGGCACCAACAATTACCGGACGCTCTCCCTTTCGGTCAGCGATCCCTGGGCCTTCGGCACCCATACCTCTGTAGGGCTCAGCGCATTCAAAACCAAGCAGACCTATGACCTGAACAGCAGCAACGAAGTCACCGATAACAAAACCATCAAGCAGTATGGTGCAAACCTCTCCATCGGGCGCAGACTGACCTGGCCGGATGACTATTTCACCATCAGCTGGCGTATCGGCTACCTGCACACGGAAGGCGGCTTCGTGAGCTTCCTGAACGAAACCAACGTGCCCGAAACGGCCGAGGAGTATTCGATCACCCAAACCATCACCCGCAACAGCGTCGATAACCCGATCTATCCCAGGCACGGCAGTAAGAATACCTTCACTGCCCAGTTAGCCGGTGGGTTCCTGCCCGGCACGATCGACTTCTACAAACTGATCGGAACAACAAGCTGGTACCTGCCGGTATCGAAGGATCTGGTTCTGAATCTTTCGGCGCAACAAGGCTATCTGGACACCTTCAGCGACAAGGACTATATTCCTTACACCAGCTATTTCTACATGGGTGGAAGCGGCATGTCCTCCCTGCCGACAGTACCTCTTCGGGGCTACCCCGACCAGTCCCTCGGTGGGCTCTTTTCGGGTGAAGACAACCTGTACGGTGGTAAGGTCTATACCAAAATCACCACTGAGCTGCGCTATCCGCTCACCCTGAGCCCATCGGCAAGCATCTATGGCCTGGTCTTCTTTGAAGCCGGCAATCTGTGGGCCGACTCCGGTTCGGTGGATCTGACCGATCTGAAAAAATCGGCCGGTATCGGACTGCGGCTGTACCTGCCGATTATCGGCCAGGTCGGTATTGATTACGGCTATGGATTCGACTCCGCGCCTTCCGAGCCCGACAAAAATTCGCAGGGCTGGAACTTCACCTTCACCTTCGGACAACCGAACAACTGAGTTTTCGACCATCCGAAACAACAAAGGGTGACCATTTGGTCACCCTTTTCATTTTCTCACCGATCATCGATTATCACTCCTCTTCATCACCCGGCTCTTTCAGGCGCGACAACTCGTCGCGGATACGGGCAGCCTCCTCGTAATCTTCGCGATCGATAGCCTCTTCGAGCTTTTTCTGCAAATCAGCCTCTGGCGAAGCTGCGGTCTGCAACTCCTCCTCAGCGGGCTTGTCGGAAACTTCTTCTGACACAGCAGCCTCTTCCCCCTCCTTCGGCTGCTCCTCAACGATTCCGGCCTCGTTCATGATCTCTTCGGAAACATAGATTGGCGCATTGAAACGCACAGCAATGGCAATGGCGTCACTCGGACGAGCATCGATTTCATGCACGACCCCACCCATTTCGCAGATGACCTTCGCGTAAAAAGTCTCGTTGTGCAACTCATCGATAAACACCTCATTGACATGAAGATCGAAAGCGTCGGCGACATGCTTGAACAGATCATGCGTGAAGGGACGAGGCGGCTTGATATTCTCAAGCTTGAGCGCTATGGCCTGCGCCTCAAACCCGCCAATGATGATCGGCAACTTGCGTTTGCCTTCAACTTCATAGAGAATAAGGGCATAGGCACCGTTGGTATGGGGACTGGTCGAAAGACCGAGAATATCAACCTGAAGTTTGTGCATGATTCGGGAACAATTTTCGTTTTGGGGGGCACATTATTGCCCTGCCAGTACTTAACAGTAAAGTACCGTTAAACATTTCTTGTTCAAAGGTGATGCGTACAATCCTCAATCCGGGAATGGCGCGGAGTGAGCGATACGGTTCGCGAGCGGCAACAAAAAAGCCGCTTGATGCGGCTTTTTGTCTGCGTGAATGTGCCCGAGAGGAGATTCGAACTCCTACACCTCGCGGCGCTACCCCCTCAAGATAGTGTGTCTACCAATTCCACCACTCGGGCATTCATTGCTATGTAAGGAAACAGTTACTGCTCCCAGTGAGAATAGAAGGACTCGAACCTTCGACCCACTGCTTAAAAGGCAGTTGCTCTACCAACTGAGCTATATTCTCAACCAAGATCCAGCCACGATACGGGCTTACTTGTTCTGGTAACGCAAACGCTTCTTGTGCCTGTTCTTACGGCGCATCTTCTTGCGTTTGTGTACGGCCATTTTATGGCGTTTTCTTTTTTTTCCGCAGGGCATGAATATTTCTATCTACTCTCTGTTTTAGAAGGCAAGTAATATAGGGGTCTGACTGATTTCTTCCAAACAAAAAATACCTTGAGGCTGTTTTTGAATGACAGAAACTAACTCCCCTTAACAGTAAGCGCCAGGAACAAGCAAGTTTTAAGCTGTAACCGTCGTGAGCGGTTCGGGTGCAAGGCGGCTGGAGCACAGAACCCGGAGCGTACTGAAGTACGTGAGGATTTCGAGCACCACCCAACGCAGTAATCGAATTGCGCAACAGGTTACAGCTTAAACTTTATGCGTTCATGTACTTGAAAAACTCCTTGTTGTCCTTGGTCTCGACGATCTTTTCGCGCATGAACTCCATGCACTCGATCGGATTCTTGTCGGCCAGGTACTTTCTGAGCAGCCAGGTGCGTGAAAGCTCTTGCTGGCTGAACAGCAGCTCCTCCTTGCGAGTACCCGAGCGGAGAATATCGATCGCTGGAAAGACCCTGCGTTCCGACAAGCGCCTGTCGAGCACAAGCTCCATATTGCCGGTACCTTTGAACTCTTCGAAGATGACGTCATCCATGCGCGAGCCGGTATCGACAAGCGCCGTGGCGATGATGGTAAGGCTCCCCCCTTCCTCGATGTTTCGAGCCGCTCCGAAGAAGCGCTTCGGCTTGGTGAGCGCGTTGGCGTCGATACCGCCTGAGAGAATCTTGCCGGAGTGAGGAATGATGGTGTTGTGCGCACGCGCAAGCCTGGTGATCGAGTCGAGCAGAATCACCACATCGCGCCCGACCTCGACCATTCTCTTCGCCTTTTCGAGTACCATGTCGGCCACCTGCACGTGGCGCTCCGGATCCTCGTCGAAGGTCGAGCTGACCACCTCGGCCGGCACGCTGCGGGCCATATCGGTTACCTCTTCAGGCCGCTCATCGATGAGCAACACGATCAGAAAAACCTCGGGATGGTTCTTGATGATGGCGTTGGCAACCATCTGTAACAGAATCGTCTTACCGGTCTTCGGCTGCGCCACGATCAATCCGCGCTGCCCCTTGCCGATCGGGGTAAAAATATCCATGATCCGCCCGCAGTACTCGTTCTGACGGGTTTCAAGCTTGAGTCGCTCGTTCGGGAACAGCGGCGTCAGATTCTCAAAGTATGGACGCTCCCTTGTGACCTCCGGATCCTTGCCGTTGATAGTGTTGATTTTGAGCAGCGCAAAGAAGCGCTCACCCTCTTTCGGTGCCCTGACCTGCCCCGACACCGTATCGCCGGTGCGCATGTTGAAGCGCTTGATCTGGGAAGGCGAAACGTAAATATCGTCAGGAGAGGAGAGGTAGTTGTAGTTCGAGGAGCGCAGAAAACCGTAGCCTTCGGGAATGACCTGCAAAACACCGGTATTGACCATCACCTGTCCGTTCTCGGAATCAGCATTCCTCTGGGACTGCGCCTCGATGATCTTGTAAATCAGCTCCTCTTTGCGGAAACCGGCGGTAGTAACACCGAGCTCTTTGGCAATAGCATTCAGTTCGTAAACCTTTTTCTTCTGGAGTGCATTGATGTCCAGGCCTTTTGATACCGAATTGTTCGACATTATAGATTTAATCAACACTTAATGGTTAAGTATGCAGTAAGAGCACTGCGTCATGCGTAATCGCTGTGGAGAAGAAACGGGATCGTTGTCGATAACCGCCTGCAGTGGTGAGTAGCACCGTGGATTCTAAAGAGACCGACATGGAAAACGGGAAAGAAGCCGTATGGGGAAGATGGTCTGTGATGAAAAGGGTATTTCCCAGGCGAACTGCCAGCGTCAGGTTGCGCCCTGAACAACGAATTGGAGAGTTCTGAAAGCAAAACCAATATACGATTTTTTAAAAAAACTCACTATTCATGCTGAACCGCTCTTGCCCGAACGAAAAATGAAACGCTCCATTTCAGCCACCTCACCGGCAAGATAGAATGAACCGGTCACGAGGATCAGATCGTCACCGTCGGCATGGCTGAAAAGCAGATCAATTCCTTCGGCAGCACCTCCACACTCCTCGACCCGTCCGATGCCGGCAACCCGGCACACTTCGGCAAGTTCGGCCTCCGGAAAGCTCCGTGTAGAGGGCAGCGGCACGGCAACCACCTCATCGGCGATGGAAGCAAGCTGCCGCGCGATCCCGGCTGCATCCTTGTCAGCAGCGATACCCAGCAGCACCCGCAACGAGCGGAACGAACCACGCACCTCACGGAGCGCCTCGACGGTTCGAGCCATGCCGTCAGGATTGTGTGACACATCGAGCATCACCTTGGGCGAACCCGGAAGCAGTTCAAGCCGCGCCCGGTATCCGGTGCTGCGCAAATCGGCAAGCCCCGTTTCAATATGATTCCAGCCAATGCTTGCCGAACGGGCGGCCATCACGGCAAGCGTAACGTTCGAGGCGTGGAAAGAGCCGGTAAGCTGCGCCGAGATGCGATGCGTCTCATCCCCGGCAAGCGTGATCTCCAGATCGAGCCTGCCGGGCTGAACAGCAACCGTTTCGCACCGCGCCTCCGAGACATGATGCAACTCAGCACCCTTTCGAGCGGCTGACTGGCGGATCGGGGCAAGCGCCTCCTCGTCCACAACGGCGGTGAAAACCCGCGAACCCGGCTTGATGATCGCGGCCTTCTCGGCGGCGATCGCACCAAGACTATCGCCAAGCCATTCGGTGTGCTCCAAGCCGATGCTCGGGATGATGACGATGTCCGCCGTAACGACGTTGGTCGCGTCGAGCCGTCCGCCCATGCCGGTTTCGATCACCGAAGCGTCGACCCCCTCGTCGGCGAAGTACGCAAACGCCATCGCGGTGGTCACCTCGAAAAAGGTCGCGCCCAGCTCGACGATAGCCGACTCAAGCTTCGTGCAGTATTCGGCTACACGCGCTTGCGAAATCGGCACGCCATCGATGCGAATCCGCTCGGTGAAGTCGATCAGGTGCGGCGAGGTGAACAGCCCGGCCTTGCGGCCCGACGCCCTGAAAATCGACGCCATGCACGAAGCAACCGTGCCCTTGCCGTTGGTTCCAGCCAGATGTACGACCGTGCCAAGCCTCCGTTCGGGATGGCCGAGCACATCGAGCAGTGCCTCGATACGTTCGAGACCGGGCTTGATGCCGAATCGATGAAGGGGAAAGAGAAAATCGAGCGTTTGCCGGTAGTCCACGATGTCCTCAGAGATTATTGTGCATAGCCGCAAGCGATGTTCTGACGAGCTCTTCGACCGAGAGCCCGGGAGTCGTCTCGAGAACTTTGGAGACCGCTTTCTGCGCGGAAGCTTTCGGGAAACCGAGCGTGGTGAGCGCAGCCACGGCGTCGTCGATCAACTGTGTCGCAGAAAGCACAGCGCTTGGAGCGCCTG
>Ga0272443_10007390_pt1 | contig 10512 bp, 10 predicted proteins | sample SSMAcet12_FD_193581 | JGI IMG/M metagenome (GOLD analysis project Ga0272443, IMG submission 193581) | Marine sediment archaeal communities from Little Sippewissett salt marsh, Falmouth, MA, United States - SSM-Acet-12 | ecosystem: Environmental > Aquatic > Marine > Wetlands > Sediment ... | reverse complement strand
GAACAAAGTCAGGACAAAAAAACTTGCGCCAAAGCTCAAACCAGCAACAAAATTTTCAAGAGAAGGATTCAGAGGCAGGATTGACAGGATTCCACCATGGAGAGCCAAGAATCCAAGATATATTATGAGTTTTTTTTGAGAGGGAAGACTAAACAGTTTGGAATAGCGCTTTACAGCTTTGTCAATATATTTGTCTGTTGAATCGTTGGTCAACCTGATGCCTCTCTACCAATATTCTTCTTCTAGGAAACCCTCAAAAATATTAATGTTATACTTCTGCCATCCTACTCCACTTAAATCCTCCGCGAAAAAAGGAAAACACAACCGTTTTTACATAATTAGGATTATATCAGGAAAATTCTATTGACACTTTTGTGAATAAACATGGATAAACTGGACACCAACGTCAGAGGCAACAGCAAAAAAGTATGTTTGAAATCATAATTTTGGGGCGTAAAAGCTTTTATGCTGAATTTAACGTAAATTGAAGGGCTATGTCAAAGGCCGGATCCCCTCCGCCCTCAGTATTTCAGATTCTTGAGAAGCATGTTGGGCGAAAAATGGTAGCAATTTTAGATCCTTCTTACGGGTTTGAAGGAACCTTAGCAGCTGTAACTAGGGAGCCTCCGGGCATCTGGCTTTCTGACGCTGAAGTTGTGACGTTGCGGTCTACTATAGCTCAGCCTGTGCCGCAGATTGTAAGCAGAGAAGACAGAAGCGAAGTTTTTGTTAACTTAAGTTCTGTTCAGCGCATCGAAGTTCTGCACGAAGAATAAAACATTGTTAGAAGAAGGCTGATCCTATAATGCTGAGTACTATAAGGGATACGGCTAAGATGACAGTGATTTCAGGCTTAACCTTGATGCCTCTAGTGTCCTCTTCGAAGAATCTTAGAAGCCCAGCGCCTTGAGCGGGCATCCGTGCTCCATCTTTCTGTTTTTTTCTTCGAACACTCATCGCAATTCAGTTCATACAATTTGATTGGGGTGTTAATTAAAGTTGTGTATCCGATTTCAGAAGATGTTTGCCTGTTTGTAAAGGGGTTGGCTGTTTTGTTCAGGTCTTTTGATTGTTTTGGTCTCTTTGTTGGGTTTTAACAAATGCAAAGGCACATTTTTGTGCTCAGAAGCTTTAAATATGACTTTATAGTCTATCAGTGTTCCTTAGGAGAGATGCGTCATGAGGGATAATGTTTGGCATACCCAAATCAAAACCAATGAACACTAAATTCACTCGCCAATTGAAGATTAAGAAACTCTCCTTTGAAAAGCCGCCTCTTGAAATCTTCTCAAAACTCTACAACAACTACGAAAATACTTACATTCTTGAATCCATTGAAGGACCAAAGAAGCTGTCACAATACTCCTTTATAGGATTCGACCCAACTCTAACAATCACAATCAAAAGCGGAGAAGCAGTTATCTGCAACAACAGAAGCGGTGAAGAAGAGAGAAAAAAAGTTAACGAACCGCTGGCTGTAATCCAAGAAACTCTCAGAAACCTGCCAAGATTCAAGGAGCAGAGATTCATCGGTGGAGCCGTAGGATACATTTCCTATGATGCTGTTCGATGCTGGGAAAATCTGCCCGAAAACTCAGTTGATGACCAGAATTTCCCGGACGTTAAGGTTGGGGTTTTCGATGATGGCATAGTATATGACCACAGAAACAGGCAGGCAATATACTATCACTTAAACGAAAATCGTCTACCTGAAATTGATGAACTACTAAAAGAGCCAACAGATAACGAAGCAGTAGCACACAAGCAACTGAAAGTCAACATATCTAAGGAGCGGTTTGAGAATGCTGTGGAGAAAGCTAAAGAATACGTGACTGCGGGCGACGTCTTTCAAGTTGTTCTCTCCAAACGTTATGACTTCCAGATCAAAGGCGACCTTGTTGGCTTCTACCGCAACCTCAGAGAGATAAACCCATCACCATACATGTACTTCCTAAAGTCTGGCAAACATCAGATAGTTGGATCAAGCCCTGAAATGCTTGTGAGAGTCGAAAACAGGACTGTTGAAACTTTTCCCATAGCAGGCACAAGACCCCACGTAAAGAACCCAACAGAAAATAGGCAATTAACCAAAGAGCTACTTGCAGATCCCAAAGAACGGGCGGAGCATGTGATGCTTGTGGATTTGGGCAGAAACGACATCGGAAAAGTATCCAAGTTTGGCAGCGTTCACCTCCTAGAATTTATGCAAGTACACCAATACAGCCACGTACAACACATTGTTTCGCGGGTTGTCGGCAACCTCAGAGACGACTGCGACTGCTACGACGCCCTGAGGGCAGTTTTTCCAGCAGGCACCGTTTCTGGAGCCCCCAAGGTCAGGGCAATGGAGATAATCGAGGAGTTGGAGCCGACAAGAAGGGGCCCATACGCTGGGGCTGTAGGTTACTTCTCCTACAATGGCAACGCAGACTTTGCCATCACCATCAGAACCCTCATTGCCAACGGAGACAAAGCCCACATTCAGGTTGGGGCAGGTATCGTAGCAGATTCTGATCCAGAAAGAGAATGGTATGAAACTGAGCACAAGGCTCAGGCATTAATTAAAGCGTTAGAAGTTTCAGGAAGTGAAAAAGAATGAAAGTTTTGGTTATCGACAATTATGACTCCTTCGTCTACAATCTTGTCCAATATATTGGAGAACTTGGAGGAGAGCCCATCGTTTATAGAAACGACCAAATCGACCTCGAACAGGCTATGCGCCTTGATCCTCAACGAATCGTTATCTCTCCAGGTCCAGGCACTCCCGAGGACCCTCACTATTTCGGAGTTTGTTCAGCAATTTTGCAGAAGATGAGCTGCAAGATACCCACTTTGGGAGTTTGTCTTGGAAGCCAAGGGATAGTTTCTGTTTTTGGCGGAAAAATTGTCAGGGCAAACCGCTTGATGCATGGAAAAACGAGCATAATTAAGCATGATGGGAAAGGGGTTTTTGAGGGTGTTAAGAACCCTTTCACGGGAACCCGTTATCATTCTCTTGTTGGAGAAAAAAGCTCCATTCCATCATGTATCGAAGTAAGCGCCGAATCCTCTGATGATGGCGAAGTTATGGGAGTTCGCCACAGAACATACCCAATTACAGGACTGCAATTTCATCCTGAATCCATACTGTGTGAGGACGGAAAAAAGATAATCAAAAACTTTCTTGACGGACGGAGTGAACGGTGATCAAAGAGAACATAAAAAAACTGGTTAACGGCGCCGACTTAACCCACGAAGAGTCAGCAGCAAGTATGAAAGAAATAATGTCTGGCGAAGCAACAAACACCCAAATAGGTGCATTATTAACAGCCTTAAGAATGAAAGGCGAAACATCCGACGAAATAACCGCCTTCACATCAGTCATGAAACAGTATTGTAACCAAATTAGCCCCAAAGTAAAGGGGCGGCTAGTTGACACTTGCGGAACTGGAGGAGACAAAATCAAAACATTCAACATAAGCACCACCGCAGCCTTTGTTGTTGCTGGAGCAGATGTTGCAGTAGCTAAGCACGGAAACAGGTCAGTAACCAGTAAATGTGGCAGCGCCGATGTTTTGGAGATGCTGGGGCTTAACCTCAGTATAGTTCCTGAGGATGTTGAACGGGCTATCGAGGAGGTGGGAGTGGGTTTCATGTTTGCTCCTGCCTTTCATCCAGCTATGAAGTATGCTATTGGTCCAAGAAGGGAAGTGGGCATCAGAACCGTATTCAATGTTCTTGGTCCCTTGACGAATCCTGCGGACGCCAACGCCCAGCTACTGGGAGTGTATGATCCCAGATTAACTGAACCTTTAGCATATTCTCTGAGGAGTCTTGGTTCCGAAGAAGCGATGGTTGTCCATGGTTTGGATGGTTTAGATGAGATATCCACCATAGGAAAGACACAGGTTTCGTGGTTAAAAGAAGGCAACGTTACAACAAGGGAGATGGCGCCAGAAGATTTCGGCATCAAAACAGCCAAACTAGAGGAAATCAGAGGAACCACGCCAGAAGAAAGCGCAGAAATCGTCTTCAAAATCTTGAATGGATGCCTTGACGCTGCTGATCCAAAGCGGGAAATTGTGCATGTTAACGTGGCAGCAGCCATAATCGTAGCAGGCAAGGCTGAAGATTTCGGTTACGGAATGGAAGTAGCCAAAGAATCAATTGAAAGCGGTGCAGCATACTGGAAACTCAAGGAATTAATCAAATTCTCGCACGGAGACCTTTCAAAGCTTGAACGGTTGGAGACAGAGCGTGCCTGATTTTCTCGACAAACTGGCAGTTGACGCCAAAAAAACCATCAACCAAGGCTACTATAAGGTTACAGCTCAGGGCACGTTCTCTCAGGTTAGGCTTAAGATGGCGATTATCGAAAACAAACAGAACGCGGTAATCACAGAACTAAAGGCTGCCTCGCCCTCCAGAGGAACAATAAGAAAAAGTTTTGACCCCCAAGAAGTTGCAACAGCCATGGAAAGAGGGGGAGCAACAGGAATATCGGTTCTGACAGAGCCCAAACATTTCAGTGGCTCTCTCAGTTACCTGACACAGGTCAGAGAAGCGATAGAGCTTCCAATTCTCATGAAAGACATAATTATTGACCTGACCCAGCTTGAGGCAGCTTCAAGAATCGGAGCCAATGTTGTTCTCTTGATAGAAGCCCTATTTGAACGAACATATTGCGAACACAGTATTGAAGAGATGATTGCAGAAGCGCACGAAAGAAATCTTGAGGTGCTCCTGGAAACCCACAACGAAAACGAGTTTGAAGCTGCCGTAGAAACCGATGCTGACCTTGTTGGAATCAACAATCGGGACCTTAGAACGCTGAAAGTTGACATTGGTATAACTGAGAGAATACTGAAAAAAGTCGATAGCCAGGGCAAGGTTGTTGTTAGTGAAAGCGGAATTATGGCGCCTGCAGACATTAGTTTTCTTCGTGGATGTGGCGCTCAAGCTTTTTTAATTGGGTCAGCAATCATGATGGCTGGCAACATCGAAAAAAAGGTTAAGGAGTTTGTTACCGTCCATTGAGAAGAGTTAGAGTCAAGATTTGTGGGATAACCCGAGAAGAAGACGTGGATGCTGCTGTGTCTGCAGGAGCGGATGCTGTCGGATTCCTTGTTGGGGTTCCCTCGTCGCCAAGAAATCTGACCCTGGAAAGGGCTAAAACGTTGCTGAAACAAGTGCCAGTCTTCGTTGACAGCGTGGTGGTTACTGCACCCGAGAGTATCAAGGGGCTTGCTGAAATCTGTGAAACCTTGAAGCTGTCAGCCATCCAACTTCACGGAAAAAAGGAATTTGAGGCTTCAGAAGTTCGTGAGAAAACAAGGGACACGCGCCTGATAAAAACTGTCTACGTGACAAAAGACGCCCTGAAAGAAACAGCAATAGAAGAACTGAAAAGGTTTGATGCGGTGCTTTTGGATTCCTTCATCAAAGGTCAATACGGCGGAACAGGCAGAATCCATGACTGGAACTTAAGCAAACAAATCAAAGAAGTGGTTGCCCCTCTTCCTCTGATTCTTGCAGGAGGATTGAAGCCAGAAAATGTCCAAGAGGCAGTCAGGACGGTTCAGCCCTATGCTGTGGATGTTGCTAGCGGCGTTGAACTTCGACCCGGAATCAAAGATCATGAGAAAGTTCAGGCTTTTGTTGAAAATGCAAAGGAAATCAAGTTAGAGGACAATTGAGCAGGTGAATCAGATTGAAGAAGAAAGGAAAATTTGGAGATTACGGCGGACAGTACGTGAATGAAGTGTTGATGCCTATTCTCATCGAGCTGGAAGCAGCCTTCGAGAAACATTATCCAACAGCAGAATTCCAAGCCAAACTCAACGAGCTGTTGAGAGATTATGCTGGAAGACCAACCTCACTCTACTACGCACGGAACTTCAGCGAACTCGTCGGCTGCAAAGTCTACCTCAAAAGAGAAGACTTGGTGTGTGGAGGCTCACATAAACTCAACAACACGTTAGGTCAGGCGCTTTTAACCAAGGAAATGGGCAAAACACGGTTAATCACAGAAACCGCGGCAGGACAACACGGCCTTGCAACAGCCATGGCAGGCAACGTGTGCCAACTAGAGACAGAAGTTTTCATGGGCGTGAAGGACATCAAACGTCAGGCAAGCAACGTAAAACGGATAAAACTGTTGGGAGCCAAAGTAACGCCTGTTGACATCGGCATGGGCGTTCTGAAAGATGCTGTTTCTGACACTCTAAGAAAATGGACCGCCTGCTCAATGACCACTCACTATCTTATGGGCTCAACAGTGGGACCCCATCCGTTTCCTGAGATTGTTGCAACATTCCAGAGCGTAATTGGAAAAGAAATCAAAAAACAGATACTTGAAAAAGAAGGCAGACTGCCAGACACGATAGTAGCTTGCGGCAGCGGAGGAAGCAATGCGCTGGGAGCCTTCAGACCATTCATAAAAGAAAAAGACATCAGACTGATTTTCGTTGAGGGGGGAGGCGAAAGCCTAGAATCCGACAACAACGCCGCCGCCTTCCAGATAGGCAAACCCGGAATACTTCACGGCGCCCTAATGCAAGTACTACAAGACGAAAATGGTCAGATTAAGCCGTCAAGGACAAGAGCGGCTGGGCTCAATTATCCTGGAAGAGGACCTGAAATCTCGTTTTTAGGTAATAGTGGAAGGATGAAAACGGGTTACGCCTTTGACAGGCAGGTGTTTGAGGCAGTGAAAATCATGAGCAAAGCTGAGGGTTTGATACCTGCCCTTGAAACAGCCCATGCCATAGCTTACATGGTGAATCACAAGGAAGAGTTTGACAAGGACGAACTTGTGGTTCTGAACTTTTCTGGAAGAGGCGACAAGGACCTAGAAACCATAATGAGGTATTTACATGAATCTTGAAAAAACGTTCGAAGAACTAAAAAACAAAAGAGAGGGCGCCCATATGCCCCACGTTTACTTCGGAGACCCCCACGAAGAGTTTTCCCTCAAGCTGATTCAAACATTGGCTGAAAACGACGCGGACATCCTTGAGTTCGGAATCCCATTCTCTGACCCAACAGCGGATGGACCAACCTTTCAGGCAGTATGCGAGAGGGCACTAGAGAACGGTGTAACACCCAGCAAGTGTATTCAGGGCATAAAGAATCTGCGGGATAGTGGCGTAGAGAATCCGATTGTTGTAACGACCTACTATAACATCCCCTATGTCATGGGCGTAGGAACCTTCATGAACAGAATAAGGGAGGTTGGCGCTCAAGCCGTAATTATTCCTAATGTTCCAGTTGAAGAAGCGGATGTTCTGTTGACTGAAGGAAAACGCAGCAGCATTCACGTAATATTTCAGATAGCCCCAACAACAACCGAGGACAGGCTAAAGAAAATCACAGACATTGCATCAGGCTTCCTTTATATCATAAACGTTGAAGGCGTCACAGGGGCACGCGAGAGCCTAGATGACTCCACACTGAAACTGGTACAAAGAGTTAGACGCCACACAGACATGCCTCTGATGGCAGGCTTCGGCATCTCAAACAAGCAGCAAGCCTCGAATGTTGTTGCGGCAGGGGCTGACGGCGCAATAGCTGGAAGCTGTTACGCTAAGGTTTATGAGAAGAACCTAGAAAATCCTGAGGAGACATTGCCCCAAATCGCTCAACTGGTTGGTCAAATTAAGCAGGGATGCATCGAAGGCTATGGACTAAGATAAAGAATTAAGCATCATTTTAATTAGCCGATATCTACGAATTTGTTGTGAGGAAGCCTAAGATGCAAATCGACGAATTTCAAAACATGATGAAGCAACTATATCTTCACAGAGACTCTGAACGAGGAACAGATGGAACATTAAAGTGGCTTATGGATGAAGTGGAGGAGCTTAAAGAAGCCCTAAAAGAAGACGACACAAAAGCCATAGAAAACGAGTTTGCTGACGTTTTAGCATGGTTAGCATCTCTGGCAAACATCGTCAACATAGACCTGGAAAAGGCAGCGCTCTCAAAATATGCCAACAAATGCCCTAAGTGTGGACTATCGCCCTGCGACTGCCCCTTTTAGCGATGTTCCCAAGTTTTTGCTGTCCCACCCCAGTCAATTGCCAAAGATAAGTTCGCCTGCCTTTGTGGCTCAGAATGTTTTCTGCTTCAAGAAGGTGAAGGTGATAAAGAACAGTTTTGTAGCTAAGCTCTGTTTCTCTGGAAACTGTTTTAGCATCACATACTCTCTGTTCAAGGACAGAAAGTATCTGTGTCCTAGCCAACAAGCCTGGCTGAATATTCCTTTTCAGGGTCAGGAAAGCTTTGGGGTGATGGGTTGTCTTGAACATGTACCCTCAACCTATGTTCGTTATTGAAACAAAAAAGCTTTCTAAGGCTCATTTGAGAAGGCTGTGAGACAAATTTGTCGAGGTTTCTTGCCCTCAAACAAGATTAAGATTTCTTCTGCCACTATGGAAAGTCTTTGAGCATAATATTCCGAGAGACCATACTTCTTAACAAGCTTCTGGGCCTCAGGCAAATACTTCTCGATACCCCCACGATAGACCGTAAGAGTTAATTCGCCTCCACATGCTGAGCATTTTCCTAGAAGAGGCAACCTTCTGAACTTTTTGTTACAGGCTTTGCAACGAAACTTTTGAGTTGTGAAGGCTCTCAGGTTGCCAGCTATGTCCCGGACAAAATGTGTGGTCAAGACCTTTTTAGCCACTACATCAGCATCGACAGCTTCAATTTTTTCCGCCAAAACGAGCTGGCTGTGGAGTTTGTCTGTCATTTTTCCCAATTTTTTGTATATGCTTTCAGGATTGCCCATGTTAACGTCTGAAACAGGAACGGTGTATTTGTAGCCCTCAAACTGAGCTGCAGTATTCAAACGATGCTCAACAATATCTATTGACTCTATTAGCTGTCTAGTTTCTGCTTTCTCCCAAGTTTTTTCATAAAACAGGGCAGGATACTGTCCTGCAATATCCACTTCATGAGCCTGCCGCTGCACTTCCACTGGATTCACCACAGGAATAATGAGGATAGGAGCATCCATTATTCCTCCAATATGGGAAGGCAGAAAGACTTTAGAGAAGTTCAGGATGGTATCCAAAGCCAGCATCAAAGCATCTTCGTCGCCGTCGCAGTCTCTGCGCTTCGCTGAATGCCATAGGGGATGAGCGTAACAGACATTCAGGGGAGTGAAACCGATAATTCTTCCAACTATGCCGACTGATGTGTGTGGTGCCAAACCTATTATGAGGCGACCAATAAGGTCAGAAGAGTTTTTGATGTTATAGTAGGGAGGAAGCTCGTATACTTTCTCGAGGAGTTCGTCAAGGAAGTTGGCAACATGAACAAAATAGTCTGCGCACTTCCTAGGAACAACTACATCCTGAAGCTTAAGTTCACAAATCTGCTCAGGGTCTATTAAGGGGTTACCGTCATGATCATGGAGGTAGCCATTCTTTCTGAGTTGCTGAATGGAGACGCCGACCTCCTTCGGAGTAAAATGACTGAGAGGTGCGTTTGTGACATCGAAACGTATTGTTCCATCCTTGAAAACAGACAAACCATGCCTAGCTCGCAGAACCCCCTTTTCTAGAATCTCTGGCGTCTTCGTTTCGTTTGTCATGCCCTTCACGCCCTTAACCAGACTTAACATAGGAAGACCCAGTTTCCTGCAGGCTGAAAGCATCAAAGCCCGTATGTTGATTTGCTGTTTGGCGTAACTTCTTGTTGAAACCTTGCAGACAGGACAAACATCATCTCTAAAGCTTCTTCCGCATTGAGGACAAATCTTCTCTAAGACAGTTTCTGAACCACAGTTCGGACATTTGACCAAAAAAGTTGTTTCATTACAGCCTAAACAGCGACGCACAGCAAGATCAACCTCAATCGAAGCCTTAGTCGCAGCTTCAGAAAGGTTACGTCGAGAACCACCAGCAAGCCCAACAGGAAACAGCGCGTGAACAAGGGGCTTCATTTCTCTTTGTTTAGCCTTCTCTGGGCGTCCCATTCTGGCGCCCACAAAACTGGGAGCCTTTTCCCTAACTTTAATGCCAGTTAACTTCTGTATAACCTCGAAAACACTTTCCGAAGAGTCTACCTGACGGTCAGGCATGTTTAGTCCAAGACAAAAAGCAAGGATATGTGCCACGTCATCAACCATTTTTATTTTGTTTGCGACCACTTTGTGGGGGATGCAGAGCTTCTCGAGGGCACCTTTTACGGTCTTGTCTTTGATGCCAACAATCTCGTGAACTGTATCATTCTCTTTTTTTGTTTCAGAAGCCAGCAACCAACTTCTTAAGGCTCCAAACTCTTCAACGGTGATGATTTCCCAGAAAAAGGTGAAAAATGGATGAAGAGGAACCCCCAAAACCGAGGAGAGGGCAACGGCTTCTTTGGCGTTCGGCTTATTTTTGTAGGGATTAGCCAACCATTCTTTAAGAACTGAAACAGAAACGCCTATAGCTCCAGCAGCAACCTTCAAGTCGGTGCCAAACTTCTTGTCAAGAGCCGCCTCAAGCTCTTCTTGCCACCATTCTTCATTGTAGCCTGACG
>Ga0272443_10007389_pt1 | contig 10512 bp, 10 predicted proteins | sample SSMAcet12_FD_193581 | JGI IMG/M metagenome (GOLD analysis project Ga0272443, IMG submission 193581) | Marine sediment archaeal communities from Little Sippewissett salt marsh, Falmouth, MA, United States - SSM-Acet-12 | ecosystem: Environmental > Aquatic > Marine > Wetlands > Sediment ... | reverse complement strand
TCTACAGGACAAAGGACTCTGGGCTTCCAGAGGTCTCCGAGATTCAGGTACTGCGCCACTATATGCATCTTAGCCAGATGAACTACGGTGTGAACAGTGGTAAAATCTACCCGCTTGGTAGCTGTACAATGAAGTACAACCCCATCATTAACGAGATATTGGCGGGGCACCCCAAGATAACCGGCATACATCCACTTCAGACGCCCGAATCAACACAAGGCGTCCTGAAGATGCTCTACAACCTCAAACAATACTTCTTAGAGGTAACTGGCATGCATGATGCAACATTGCAGCCTTCAGCGGGAGCAGCTGGAGAGTGGACCGGCATGATGACTATGCGTGCCTATCATAAGGATAATGGTGAACTCGATAAACGAACCGAGGTTATAATCCCTGATAGCGCCCACGGTACGAACCCAGCTAGCGCAGTTATGGCTGGCTTCAAGACAGTCGAGATACCGAGTAACAAACACGGAATGGTAGACCTAGAAGCATTGAACGCGGCAGTAGGGCCAAACACAGCCGGATTGATGCTAACTAACCCAAATACCATCGGGGTATTCGAGTCTGAGATCAAGGAGATCAGCAAGGTCATCCACGACGCAGGCGGCCTGATGTACTATGACGGTGCGAACCTGAACGCCATCATGGGGTGGTGCAGACCCGGAGACATGGGATTCGACATCATACACAGCAACCTACACAAGACCTTCAGTACACCCCACGGCGGCGGTGGACCCGGTGCAGGACCAGTAGGAGTCAAGGACTTTTTGGCTCCTTTCTTGCCTGTTCCCGATATCGTTGAGAATGAAGGAAAGTATACGCTTGACTGGGATAAGCCCAAATCCATCGGTAAGGTGCATGGATTCCACGGTAACGTGGGAGTCAGTCTCAAGGCTTACACATACATGATCACCATGGGCGGTTCTGGTCTCAAGGAAAGCAGCGAGCTAGCAGTATTGAATGCTAACTACGTTGGACGGATACTGGAGAAGGAGAAAGGCTACGCATTAACCTATGACCCTGAGAAACCCCGTAAACACGAGGTGGTGCTCAGCGCTGGACCAATGCTTGAGGATACTGGTGTAAGCGCACTCTATGTGAGCAAGAAGCTTCTAGACTATGGCTTACACGCGCCTACTACCTACTTCCCGTTGATTGTACCTGAGGCTTTGATGATCGAGCCTACAGAGAGTGAGCCAATTGAAGCTCTTGACGATTTCATCGAGGCTATGAAGGAGATCAATGACCTCGCCTACAGTGAACCAGAGGAAGTGCTTAGTGCGCCTCATAATACGGCTGTAGGTAAGCTTGATGAGGCGAGGGCAGCTCACCCCAGAACCATCTGTTTGAGCTGGCGGAAATACTGCCAGCTTAACCTCGGCGATTAGATATCCTTTTTATATCAACCACTCTTTTATTCGGTGCAAGGGTACACCATGATGTTCACACAGGTATTACTCGACTTAACAATGTACAAGCAACCACCATACGCAACGATAGCTATTATGAGCATTAGCCTTGTTTTAGGATTTATTACCAGCTTTATTGGTGTACGAAGCATGGACCTTGATCAATATAAACGGTTGATGATTGAGAGTTCAAGGGCTAGGAAAGAATTAATGGACGCCACCCGTAGTGGCAACCAGAGAAGAATAGACAAGGCTCAGAAGAAGCAGAACGAGCTCATGCAGCAACAGAGCAAGATTAGCATGGACCGTATGAGAAGCAGTATGTTATTCACGGTACCCATGTTATTGGTTTGGCCTACATTGAACAGGTTCTTCGGGGATACAGTTGTAGCAAATTTCCCATTTGATTTTCCGTATATTCCAAGAGAACTCAAGTTTATCCAATGGTATCTAATCTGCAGCTTCAGCATGAACGTGATACTGAATCGTTTATTCGGATTAACATTTGAGATTGACCCAGAGGACTAGACTGTGCCACGCTCCAAGTGTGAACTAGTAATTACCGTCGCCGGACACCATGGATCAGGAAGAAGCACTAATGCAAGATTATTAGCAAAAGCCTTTGACCTGAAATATATCAGCACCGGGATGTTATTCAGAGAACGAGCAGAAGAACTCGGCGTAAGCCTTGAAGAGATGAACCAGATAGCCGCTGAGGACCCTGATTTTGATAACTGGCTAGATAACCGCACCAAGGAAGAAAGCCGAAAACGATGCGTGGTGATTGACGCAAACCTCAGCGCATGGATGGCGGAAGACCCTGATCTACGTATCTATGTAAGATGCCCATTCGAGGAGCGGGTTAAGCGGATAGCGGACCGTGAGGAGCGAGATTACAGGGATGTGGAACAGGAGACCAGATCACGTGAGGAGTCTGAGCAGAAGCGTTACTTAGATTATTACGGTGTGGATATCAGTGATCTCAGCATCTACGATGTAATATTGAACACAGGGCTCTTTGATATCGAGGCAACCGCGCATATTCTTAAATGCATTGTAGACCAATACATTTCTGGTGCGTAGTTTTGCCAGCAGTTGATATTGGAAGAGTGTGTTTAAAGACCCAAGGACGCGAGAAAGGCAACAAATGTGTCATCATAGACGTGATTGACAGGAACTTTGTGGTGGTCACTGGACCCGAGGTAAGGAGACGTAGAGCTAACATGGATCACTTGATGCTTCTTGACGAGACCGTTGAAATCCAGCGGAACGCTAGCGACGAAGAAGTCACAAGCATACTCAAGTAAAACGATATTTTCCACTACGATTTTTTCTTATTCCCCGTGTTTTATGTACATATTTTACGGTTAATGGATCACATTTTTGTACCTAATTGGATCAAAAATAGCCTGTTTTAGGGCTGTTTTTCTGCTTGAAGCCCCCATTACGGCTGGGATGCTGGTACCCCCTCCCCCCCTTATTCGTAGCGTAATGCTTCAACGGGGTGAAGATTCGCCGCCTGCCAACTAGGATAGAAACCAGCGGCAATGCTTGTAATCATAGCGAAAGCGACTACAAGTAACCCGAGGCTGGGAGTAACGGATACTGGGAGCCCAATCCAGTCTCCAACGAATAATCCTGCTGCAAAACCTACAATGGCTCCTAATACTCCACCAGTGATACCTGTGATTGTGGCTTCTGTGATGAAAATCAACAGTATTTCTTGGCTTTTGCCTCCTATGGCTTTGAGTATGCCTATCTCGCGGGTTCGCTCCATGACGCTGATGGTCATGGTGTTGATGATACTAACGCCAGCCACAATGAGGCTGATCGCAGCTATGCCACCTAATACAGCTTCTATGGTGCCTAGTACTTGGTCTACTTGTTCCTGTATCTGCTCGTAGCTCATAGCCATGACCTTGTCATCGAACTTTTCCTTGATCTCCTCGACTACAGGGTCAACGTTATCCATCTCGTTCACTTGCAGTGAAACATAATCGATCTTGCTACCTGTCTCGAATGTGCTCTGAGCGTCTCTTAGATTCATAACGACACTTCGGTCATCCTCTGAGCCAAATGTGCCTCCTACTTTGTCAAGTATACCAACTATACGGAAGGTAGAGCTGCGCTCTTCACCGCCGACATAGAAAGTGAACTTTATCCTATCACCCACCTCATACAGGGGGTCACCATCATCATCGGGGTCAGCTACAAGATACCCTATTACTATGGCACCTGAGTCACTTTGAAGTAATGATCTTCCGTCGGTTACTTTGAAGCTGCTGAATATCTCAAAATACTCTGGAGTCGAGCCATACATCAACGCAACATATGTCTCGCCACGCACAGTATAACTCGCATAACCCGCAGAAACTATTGGAGCGATATGTTTCACGTGGGGGACGTCTTCCATTATCTGGACATCACGCCAGTTGAAGCTTTCACCGACAAATCCTCGTCCCCTTCTAATCTCATATGGAATAACCATCACGTTTGTAGGTCCAAACATCTCAAGCTGACTACTAACCTCTACGGTCAAACCTTGTGTTATGCTAATGAGACCAGTGACGGCTGCGCAGCCAATTAATATACCTAATACGTTTAGTGCGAGCCTGAATTTTCTCTCGCTTATACCTTGAAAGGCTGTTAATACGGTATCTTCGAGTTTCAACTCGCATAATTTGATGTAGAGTCGAATATAAACAAGGCGAAATAAGAGCTTCTTATGAATCGATTCATTAATCCAACAACATCGTTGGTGAATCAAACACCAAAAATAACGCCCCATCTATCTGGTACAGGATTAATTAACAAACTAGCTTGTTTATCTAATAAGCCACACAGTTCTCAAGGGTAAAAACAGAATTGTAGGTCTCACTAGATGTTAGAACAACGGTTTTTATGCCCCTCTTCCAATGAAAAAATATGCAAATTACACTACGAGACGCAATCAAGAAAGCAATTGAGATAGAGAAAGAGGTAACCGAGTTCTACCAAGAAAAAATGGTGAAAGCAGAATATCCAGGATCAAAAAAGCTTCTAGAATACCTTGTAGAGCAAAAGGAAGGACACGTGAAATTCTATGAAGAATATCTGCAGAGATCAGAGGAGCTTGGTGGATATTGTAGTATGCCACTGGATTTCATGGACTACCAGATAGCCGAGAACCTGATAGACCAGAAAATAAACGATAAATCAAAGATACAGGACATCTTGATATTCGCAGCCCAGCAAGAACAACGAATATACGATTACTACATGAAATTGAGTAAAGAATACGCTGACACTGAGATAGGATTCGTTTGGGAATGTTTCGCCAGAGAGTCTCTAATCCATAAAGAACGTTTCGAACGGGAATACGACCAAAACATCCTAAAAGAGATGTAAGTAAAACAACCCCAACCCAATTACAACAGGAGAAAAATGCTCCATCTGCTGCGCCAAGCTCAAGCTAGCTTAAGCGTCACTATTCTCCTCCATTTTCCCCCCTATTTCTCTAGAAGGTTTTTTGCCAGTATCTGGCTTGAGATAAGAACCAAGGGCAGACCTATTCCCGGATGAGTATAGTGTCCATTGTAGTATAGGTTTTTTAGTTTCTTACTCCGATGGCTGGGTCTGAAGATGGCGCTCTGGTTTAGGGTATGCACCAACCCGAGGCTGGTTCCTTTGTATGCATTATAATCTTGTATGAAGTCTTCTGGTCCAAATATTCTCTTTACCTTCTCGTAGCCCAGCAGTTTTTCACCTGATACATTCTCTATATGAGTCATTATCTGGTGGTACAGTTTTTCACGCGTATCAGGAGTATCCTCGAAATCATCTGGAACAGGCACAAGTATAAACACAGTCTCGCCATTCTCTGGAGCCACCGAGGGGTCTGTTTTACTCGTTAGATTCACGTAATATGATATGTTGGCTGGCCACTCCGGGTCATTCACATCATATAATGTATCAAAGCTCATGCCCCAATCACCTGCCAAGTAGAGGTTATGATGTTCAAGACCTTCCAGCTTCCTATCAAGTCCAACGTATATCACTAAAGCGGATGGAGCAAACAACCTGTTTTCCCAGTACTTTTCGTTATATGACCTGTCTTTCTCCTCAACTAGCTCTAACTCAGAGTGTGGGTAGTCAGCGGTTACAATTATTGATTCAGCTTCATGGCTGCCTTTGGTTGTTTTCACACCAATTGCCTTGTTTTTCTCTGTGAGTATCTTGGTGACTTCTTCTTCAAAACAGAACTCGACGCCGTGTTCAATGCAATATTCGTAGAGTTTCTCAATCACTACTCCGATACCACCCATGGGATACCAGACACCCATGTTCAGGTCAACATGATTCATGATATAATAGATAGAAGGAGTATTCATCGGGCTACCACCAACGAAGCCAATGCTATACTCAAGCACCCGTCTAGCTTCCTCGCTCTTGAAAATCCTTGATATATAATCGTCAATATTGCCAAAAAGAGGGAGCTTTAGTCCTTCTTTGATTAATCTTCCATCTATTATGTTTCTAAGCTTATCATAGTCTCTCATCAACAACTCGTCAACAGCAATCCGATAATCACGAGCAGCCCTTCCCAGATACTCACCGAGCTTCTTTCCACCATCTGGCTCAAAACTATCAAACAAATCCATGTTTTTCTCAAGATCAGCTGAGACTAGAATGGGGTCTGATTCCTTGAAGAAAATCCTGTAACTAGGGTTAAGTCTAACAAGTTCATAGAGGTCTTTTCGTTTTATGCCTAGATCATTGAAGTATTTGTCAAAAACGTCAGGCATTATGTACCAGCTTGGACCCATATCAAAGACAAAGCCATCCTTCCGGTAAACCCTTGCTCTGCCCCCGGGCTGAGTATTTTTCTCAATAACCTTGACTTTTTTGCCTTCCTTCGCCAAGAGTGCAGCAAGACTTAGTCCACCTATTCCGGCGCCGATTATGAGAAACGTCATTAGAAAATATTGATCTTGATTGGTTATAGTTTTATCTTCCCCTACCTTGTGAGAACTGCTATGTACGATGCGGTGGTCATTGGCGCAGGTATTAGCGGCTCGGTTACATCAAAAATACTAGCCGAAAAGAACTACAATGTGCTGTTAGTAGACAAGGAAACACCGCCACGTAACAAGGCTTGTAGCGGCGTACAACTAGGTTATATGGAGAAACTCATAGGAACGAAAATACCCGATAGGGTTCTCTGTGGTAACAAGCTTAACCGAATTCATCTAACCACGCCATCAGGAAGATCGATTGAGGGCGGCATCTCTTTACTAAATTACTGGAGAAGAGACTTTGATCACTGGCTTAACCAGTTGGCTATAGATGTGGGCGTAGATACCCGTTGGGATGCCGAATTAACAAGTATAAAACAGGATTCTACAGGGGTTACAGCCACTATTGATGGGGAGGATATTCAGACCCAGTACCTCATCGGCGCAGACGGGTTATCCCCAGCAGCCTTCACAAGAAGACACATCTCACCAGAAAACTACAGTAAACAGGTAACAGGTGCATCACTAAACTATTATTATCGTGGAGATTCAACGATAAAACCAGACACACTATATCTCTATTATAGGAAAAACATCTCAGACCTGATGTATAGCTGGCTATACCATAAAGACGACACCATTGTAGTCGGCACCAGTAGCACACAAAACCTAAACCAATACGCACAGGAGTTCCTAGAAACTGTCAAAAACCAGTATAGTCTAGAAGGTGAAGAAATTGGCAGAGAAGGCTTCTCCACACATTTCAAAGGAGGAGTGAATTTAGGGAGAGAAAAGGTTCTATTAGTTGGAGACGCCGCGGGTTTGCTTGATCTTTATCGTGGAGTGGGGATGGACTCTGCAGCATTGAGTGGTAGATTATGTGCATTATCGATAATTGATGCACTTGAAAACGGGAAAAATGCAATAGAAGCATACAGCCGTAAAATGAAAAACCTCGTACAAATGATAGAGTCCAATGCGGTAAAACAAGAAAAACGCTACGAATCTGATGATGCTATCGAGAAAACACTCGCCCCAACCAATATTGCCATCGCTCAGACCCAGATTCTGCTAACACAAATATGGAATAGGTTCTGCAAACCTGAAGAAATGAGATTATTACCGCCTTAATGTCACATGGTGAAGTGTCCATCAGAAAGTAACGGTGTAGATAATTCAGTGACTCGACATATGCCCCTAAAACTACTCCAGTTATTGATTTTCTAATCAAAATATATTACTGATAAAATCTAAACCATGCCCATAGTTGTATAATCTAGGATGAGCATAACAATCAGAGACCATATAAAACCCGGTGACTTAGGCGCCATCACACGGCTACATGGGATAATATACGCCGAGGAATATGATCTTGATTGGTCCTTTGAGGCATATGTGGCTGAGCCTTTGTCCGAGCTTGTTAAATCAGGAGATTTTACAGATCAGAGACTCTGGATAGTAGAACAAGATAACAAAGTATTGGGCAGTATCGCCATCGTAAAGAACTCCCCCGAAGAGGCTCAACTACGCTGGTTCATCCTCCATCCTAATCTCCGTGGAAAAGGCATAGGTAAGATGTTAACCTCAAAGGCACTAGAGTTCTGTAGAGAGAAGAGTTACAAACGCGTTATTCTTTGGACCTTTGATGAGCTTGATGCAGCCATTGGAATATACAAGAAGAATGGTTTTCTCAAGGTTGAGGAAATCACTCATGTTCACTGGGGCAGGACAGTTACCGAGGAAAAATATGTCCTAGAATTATCAAAATAAAACTACTTTCGTTTGCCCTTGTACTTTTCGGGAAGCTCTACTCTTCTCCGCTCTTTTACAGCTCGTTTCTTGGCTTTTTCCTGTGCCTGATGTTTCTTAACCCCTTCTTTCTTAGCAGTCTTACCCTTGTGTTTAGTCATAACAATACAGAAAGACTGTAAACCGCTGCATGGTTAAATTTATTTCCTAAAACCGAGCGGATCAATGAATTCATTAGATATTTACTTGATTTCTAAAAGATAAAAAGGAAAAAAGAAAAGTGGGAAATTTTGTTACTTAAACTTATTCAGCGCGTTCATTGTTTCCATTGCGTATTCCTCTTTCAGTTTATTGAGGAATTGTTCCGCAAGGAACTGTTTGAACTCGGATTCATCATACGGGATACTGTATATCCGGTGGTGCCCCCCCTTCCCGGTGGTTTCCGTATATTCCAGCACGCTGTCGTCAACTAGGGCATTAAGGAAATTAATTATGCTCGCTCGACTAATCTCCATCTTGCTACTAACGTGGACATAGACTTCTCTGCTGTTAGCCCCTTCTGGGCGAATCGATATTAGATATTTTAGTGCTACTACCTGCCATGGTTTGAAAAACATCTCAAATCCTTTGGCGGACAGATCCATGCTTAGTGGCATACTATTACACATCGTTAGAGTTTAATAAAATTTCATCTATTTTCGACTATTTAGGGGTTTTAATCAGAGAAAAAACGAGTGAAAATTTGTCCACCCAACGAATGGCACCATAAACATCTCAAAGGACTAAAACTTAATTATCTAACTAACCCAGAAAACCCCATGAAGACACAGGGATGGTTCGAGACCCTATTCAAGAAAAAAAAGCCAATAATCGCAATGGCACACTTACCAGCATTACCTGGAACCCCAAGATATGACACCGAGAAGGGGGTTCAACACTTAGTTGACTGGGTACGTAGAGATGTTGATGTTCTCGTAGAAGGGGGAGTTGACGCGGTGATGTTCTGTAACGAGGATGACCGCCCCTATGTATTTGAAGCAGGGATAGAGCAGATAGCAGCCATGACGAGGTTGATAACAGAGGCTAAGCCTGAAACCATCCCCTTTGGCGTGGACTTCCTCTGGGACCCCAAGGCAGCTATCGCCATGGCAAAAGCCACTGGAGCAAGTTTTATCCGGGAGGTTTTGACGGGGGTCTATGAGTCTGATATGGGGGTTTGGGCTCCTGATGCAGGTGGATTTGCACGGTATAGGTCAATGATTGACGCTGATGATGTCAGAGTCTTCTATAATGTGGTTCCTGAGTTTGCCTCTCCTATTGGATCTCGTAGTGAGGTTGAACGTGCGCATAGTGCTGTTGTCTCGAGTCTCGCTGATGTTATACTTGTTTCAGGTAAGATGGCTGGAGCAGAAGCCGACTTATCGGTAATCAAGGATATAAAGCAACATGTGGATGTCCCTGTATTAGTGAACACCGGCGTCAAGCCACATAATGTGAAAGATTATTTATCTGTGGCTGATGGCGCAATCATTGGTTCAAGCCTCAAAGTAGATGGATATACATGGAACCCGGTTGATCCAGAGAACGTCAGAAAGCTTATGGAGAAGGTTGAGGAATTACGCTAGTCTTGAAGGCTATCAAGGTCTATAGCTTTCTTGATTCCTTTTACTCGTTTTCGTATTGTCAACGTGGAGACACCTGAAGCCATGGATAGGCTGGTCTGGGTGCATGGCTCACGGAGCGTTCGACACGCGATATAGAGGGCTGCTGCCGCTAAACCTTCTGGGCTCTTGCCGATGTGATGCCCTACGTCCATAGTGGCTAGCAGTATTTTTGTTGCTAGTGTCTCGACTCTGTGTGATGCTTCCACTTCGCTCGTTAATCTCGGAATGTGTTTTATGGGTGTATCGCGTTCAACTGATACCCCTAGCTCGGTTACGAGTATCCTGTACATGCGTGCAATAGATTTTACATCCTCCGAACTATACTCCGAGACCTCACGAAGAGTTCTAGGGATTCCACTCATTCGACACGCCGTGTATACAGATGCCGCCGAGAACCCAACAATAGTTCCCCTTATAATCAGGTTAGCTTTCTGGGCTCTTCTATAGATATTCTCTGCGGTTTGTTCGATGTATTCTGGGAGATGCATTGCCTGTACGAGACGTTTGATCTCTGTTACCGCTAGTCTGAGTACATAGATATCTTCCTCATCAACCCTAATGCGTTTGTCGATGGTCATTAGGCGCTTCATCTTGCGACTGGTATCGATATTCTCTGATGAACCCGGTTCCTCTTCCTTTACGTAGCTCTGGTTTACCCGGTTATCACGTGACACTACCAAGCCGCAGCCGAGA
>Ga0272443_10007387_pt1 | contig 10514 bp, 8 predicted proteins | sample SSMAcet12_FD_193581 | JGI IMG/M metagenome (GOLD analysis project Ga0272443, IMG submission 193581) | Marine sediment archaeal communities from Little Sippewissett salt marsh, Falmouth, MA, United States - SSM-Acet-12 | ecosystem: Environmental > Aquatic > Marine > Wetlands > Sediment ... | reverse complement strand
AAAATACAAGTGCATTAATATGTGCCGATCCATTAAAAGGAATTTGATCGACCGTACCTTTATTATTAAATACCACCGGAATAATACCAAGTCTGTCGGCTTTTTTTCGTTTCGTTGAGAAATTGAGTCTGGCCTGAATTCTTAATGATTCATAATTTGCACCCAACAACTTATACAATGTAGGCTTAGCAATAAGTTCAAACTGAACCAAAGACGAGACCGGATTACCAGAGAGACCAAAACAATAATTATTTCCTTTTTTTGAAAAGGTCATCGGATTTCCCGGCTTAATTCCGGTTCTGTCCCAGAAAATACTAAATCCCTGATCTTCCAGAATTTTTGGTACCCAGTCGAAATCTCCTACCGAAGCACCACCTGTAAAAAAAACAATATCGTGTGTTTCAAACGCATTTTTAAAAACCCGGGTAAGTATCTTATAATCATCCTCTACTATTCCAAAATTGGTAACCGAAAGATTCAATTTACGTAACTGCGAGATTAGTTGACTGGCATTTGAGTTTCTTATTTTTCCTCCTTCAGGTTTTTCATGAGGTTGAACCAGCTCAGTACCAGTATTGATTAATGCAACCCGGGGTAACTTCGAAACCTGTACGACGCTGTAACCTGCACCAGCCAAAACAGCCATTTGCGAAACACCAACTATTGTTCCTTTAGGCATTAAAACTGTTCCTGTTTTATAATCTTCTCCCTGGTAACAAATATTTTTTGCCGTTTTTGGATTGGTACAGATGACTTTATTCTTACCAACAATTTCTGAATCTTCTACCTTAAAAACACAATCAGCTCCACGGGGTACAACAGCACCTGTCATTATTTTGGAACATTGATTTTTTCCAATCACTTTTGTAGGAATCTTTCCGGCATGAACCACCTCCAAAATCTCCAATTCGCTTTCAATATCAGCATATTTACATGCATAACCGTCCATTGCTGATTTATCAAATGGAGGCATATCTGTATCTGCTAAAATATTCTCTTGCAGAATACGGTTCAAAGCCTTATCCAAAGAAACTTCCTCCGTTGTAAAACAAGGTTCTAACTCTACAATTTCCTCCTGTATCAGATCAAACTTATTCATTATTGTTTTATTGAAAAGCGATTATTATCATATATGATATTCTGAATATTAAAATTAAAACATTCACCATCATTCTCAACTATTACCGGTGAAAATTGCATTTGGTTATCTTTTACAATTTCATCTCCGGAACTTTTAACAAACAAAAACAATCCCGGATTAACAAGTTCTGCTAATCCGCCTGATTCACAAACAATTGCCCCACTTAATAAATTTTTATTCAGCCATAAAAATGCTTTTCTCAGGTTTTTCTGCGATGCCATTAAAAAATATACATTAACCGCACCAGCCTGAAGCATAAGAGAGCTATCTTTTTCTGAAATCTCATTCTCTTCAACAATCGTAAACTCATTTGTCTCACAAAGAACATTTTTCTTTTCAACGGGATGGAAATGAGATGAGATTTTTACTCCAATTACTTCGGAAGATTTGGAAATTTGTTTAATAATTTCACAGACCAAAAAAGTTTTACCAACATTCCTCCCGTTTCCTGCAATTAATAATAAATTGGGTTTCTCAATCCTTTCTGCTTTGTAATCAAGCGGCATATTCTCAATATCAAAGATTTAAAACTGAACAGAAAATATTTTGAAAGCTGATTGAATACTTTATTTCTAGCAGTATTGAATCCATACCAACTTTAATATATACAGATGTGCTGAGTATTCTAAAGGAGGAAGTCAGAACCAAAAATAAAAAATCCATCAACTTCATTTATCGTTCACAAACAAAGAAGACAGATATACAAAAGAATTTGAAATAAATCAATTCAGATTGTCTGTCTCCTTTCCAAGTCATCCCAACACTGTCGGGATTCGGGAGGATAACCTGTTTCCGGGTTATCCCATCGGCTTTTTTACCACACATTTTATCAGGTAAAAAAGCTCGGAGACCAATTTAGGCAGGCAAATGTAATAAATTATAACCCAATTGTATAAAAAGGTGAATGAAATTCTTACGCAACAACTTAGTTCAGTTCATCCATCAACATTGGATTACCATAGGTAATATTATGCCCTTCTTCAAAATCATACAGTGTAAGCTCCCGAAGTCGGAAATAAGCCACCCAATAATTTCTGATAGAACCGATATAATCCCGTTTTGCTTTTTCCCTTTCCTGTAATGCAATATTTAGGTCAGTAATACTTAATTCGCCGTTCTGGAATTTTCTTAACGCAATAAGGTATCCGTTTTCAGCCACTTTGTCGGCTTCATCTGCTGTTTTTAGCTGATCTTTAAGAAGTCTAAACTGTTCTACATGTACTATTACACTTCGATCAAAATCTTCAATATCTTTCTGCACATCAAAAATAGTAATCTCTCGTTCCGATTCTGCCAATTTTACCGTGGAAGCAGAACGCCCCCAATCCAGTATTGGTACACTCACAGAAATCCTCAACATACGGTCTTTCTCAGGTTTTTCATAAATACCAAGAAATTCATCGGAACTGTTTGAAAGCCCAAAACTACCGCGCAAAGTTGCACTTAAACCGGTACTGCTCTTCGCCTGAGCCAGTTCACGATCGGCATTTATCAGGCGTCGTTGATAATATGTTGTCTCTTTCCGGTTTTCCTTTGCTTTTGCCAATGCCAATTGCGGATCTATTTCAAACAGTGTAATATTTAGTGGAATACTTAACTCTATTTGTCTGTCTTGATCTAAACCAATATATTTCTTCAGTTGGAAATCTGCATTTTTAAGGTCCATACGGGCCTGGTTCAACGCTTTTTGAGCATTCAACACAGAAAGTTCGATCCGGGAATGATCATTATCAGAAATCTGCCCCAGTGCTTTTTTAGTATTTGAGATTCGAAGATTATCCTGGCTATTTTTCAAGTTGTTTTCAGCAAGATTATAATTGGTTTGAATCGTTAAATAGTTAAAATAATGTTGAGTTGCAGTTGTAGCTATCTCCTCAACCTGCTCGACAAAACGCTTTTGAGCTTCATCGTAAATCATTGGTTCGGTTTTCCGGTACCATTTCATCCAGTTGTATGAGAACAGTGGCTGAGTAAAACCAATGGAGTAAGGACTACCTGAAAAGCTGGTTTCATCATTCTTTAAGTTTCGAATACCTTGTGCTGATGTTCCTGCCCAAACGTGGGTTCCCGTCTGTGGAATATATTGACTTAATGCCAGATCTGATGATAGTGATAAATTTGATACCTGTTTGAATTCAATACTACCATCGGGTTGAGTAATCGGACTGGTTGTATGTGAATAATTTGGCAAATTGCCGGTTAAAACCAGTTGTGGTCTGAAACGTGTTTTAAAATTTCGGTAACGCCAATAATAGTTTACATTCTGGTTTTGAACATATTTAATTGCAGATGACTGCATTACAGCCATATCAATTACATCTGCAAGATTCAGTTTATATTTAATTGTATCGATTTGTGCAACTGCCGGATTTAGATCAATTAAAAATCCCAACAAAACAACTATTAATGCCTTTCTCATTCCTTCCCTATTTTTGTATCTCTATCTCCTTTAAATTGCGATAAGCATTTATTCCTTCAATAATTACTTCTGCACCTTCATCCAAGCCTGAAACAATTTCACACATTTCATTCCCTCTTAAGCCCAGAGTAATTTCCTTCCTTACAGCCATATTTCCTTCAATCACAAAGACACTGTGATTATTACCATTTTCGAATGCTTCACAACTTTTTATTGTTAATACGCTGTCTCTCCTATTGTTTACCACTTGTATTACAACATTCTGGTTTGCGATTAATTTAGGGTGACTCTTTTCTTTCAAATGAACATTAAACTGTACTTTTTTATTCTCAACCATTGGTGTAATAATACCAACACGTCCCTCAAGCTGTTCGTTGTCAATCGTTACGTAAACCCTGTTTCCTGTTTTAATTTGTTTAGCGTACTGTTCATCAATTGAACCATTAACTTTGAAAGATGAAAGATCTGACATTCTAACCAGCATTTTATCTACAGTGGCTCTTTGTCCCTCAGTATCAGAGATAGCCAGAATAATTCCTGCTGATGGTGCAATTATTTTCAGGCTTTTTAATATTTCTTTCTTTTCCTCCAATACCTTTTCCTGCATTCTGATTTGCAGCAACAGACCTTTTTCATCAGCCACCAGCTGTTTCAAGCGAATTGAATTTTTTTCTGTTAAGGTTTGCAGATCTTTCTCCGCAAGGGTAATCTCTTGTTTGGTTTTTTCGATACGGGCAGGTGAAATACCACCCACTTCCAAAAGTTGTTGCTGATCGGCTAATTCCGATTTAAGAGAAGTTATTTTAAGTTTTTTTACTTCTTCGTTATACTCAAGATCCAGGCGCGAACTTTGAGCATTCAGACGTGTTTTTTCAAGGTTATTTCTTTTCATTTCCAACTGATCGGAAATATTCTCGATTTCATTCATAATTCTTTCATTATCTAATTCAAGAATTATCTCTCCTTGCTCGATCCAACTACCTGGTTCTTTATATATTTTCTTTATCAGACTGCTTGCCGGACTTAGAATAAGAACTTCATTTTCCGATTCCACAACTCCTGATGCAGTAAAACCTGAAACTACGCTCCCCCGTTTAATTATTTCAGTTTTGAAACTACCTGCCTGCAATGCATTTGGAACGAATAAACCGGAAAAGTATGCGACACCTGCTATTGCTGCAATGAGAACTACAATGATTACAACAATAGATATATTTTTCTTTACTGCCATGAAGAAAGTTGATTTAGATCTAATGCAAAATTAAAAAAAAACCAAAACGGGGAATCAATTGGGATTAATTTCGTAATAATTTAGACTTTATAAAAGGGAGAATACTTTGATCGTCTATAAATCAAAGCGTAAGAGGTGTTAATTTAATCCTAATTTACCTCATCTTATCAAGGTACAATTTTCTGATTTTTTCCAGATAATCTGCATCCATTTTATTCGATCGGATACGAACAACTTCGTGAAGTTTACCTGAACCATAAAAGGATGCCTTAGCTGCATCAAATTCATGACCATCCCAATTGTATTTTACATCCATAGATACTTTTATAAAATCGTTCTCATTCAGGTATTTCGGGATCTCAACATAGGCAAAGGTCGGTTCGTCAACACTTACATAAGTACCTTCACCTACATTTTCAAGTGTAGAAAATTTAATAATTTTAACGAGTGCTTCAAGTTTGCCTTTAAGCTTTTTATTCATTAGAAAACCGATTCCCTGTTTTAAATAAGCATCCTGAATTTTTTCAACCATATCAAGCTGTGGCAAATGTCGTACTCTGATGACATTTAAAAATTCTGAACCTATCGTCATATATCCTTTACCAGCATCAAAATTCCAATCGTATTGTTTTTCTATGTTTTGAGTTGCGCGAATAACTTCTTCCAGCGGATACTGACGATCTAAAACCATGTAAATATAAATTGGTCTTGCGTTAATTGGTGTTTCATGATAATACCCTGGGAACGGATTTAAAGAATCGAAAACCAGGCTGCCTGACAATATTTTTTCATCAATAGCAACTACTACATCGTTTTTAGTCAGATTGACAAAAACTTCTATTTTTTTGTTCTCTCCCATAATTAATATCTTTGATTTTTATTTTACATATAAACATATGCCAGGCAAAGTAGTTCAATTAAAATCCATCGGAAATGTTACTTTCTTAAAAAACCGGCGTTCCAAAAATATAAAAATCAGTGTGAAACCTGATAAATCAATACTCGTATCCTTTCCGTTTTATTGCACATCCAGGGAAGCCATGGCATTTGTTCAAAGCAATAAAGACTGGATAAAGCAACAACAAGAAAGGATGGAATTGCAAAAAAACAATATTGATACTGATACTACTATTAATACCAAACTGCACAAAGTTTCTTTTTTGCTGTCGGACAGTTATGATGTAGAAACCAGAAACTCAGGAGTTCGTATAATGGTTAAAGATTTCGATTCCGAACAATCACAATACTTTATTGAAAATATTCTAACCCAAATTTACCGGTTTGAAGCAAAAAGGTTACTTCCATCAAGATTGGCCGAACTAGCTCAAAAACATGGTTTTGAGTATCAGAAAGTAACCATCAGAAACAACAAACGAAACTGGGGAAGCTGTTCTTCAAAAAACAATATTAGTTTGAATCTGCAGATGATGAAACTCCCGGATAAACTGATTGATTATATTTTACTGCACGAACTTGTACACACAAAAATCAAAAATCATAGTTCAGAATTTTGGGAAAAGCTGAATGAAATTACCGATAACCAGGCACGGGAATTGGCGAAGCAGGTAAAAAAATATTCTACCTACACCCTTTAAATAATCTCTTCAACATTTTCGGGTGGATTTGCCAACACAGCCTTATCTCCGTTTATTACAATCGGGCGATGCAATAATTTTGGATTTTCTACCAGTATTTTTATCCATTCCTTATCAGAAAACTTTTTACCCTTGAATTCTTTTTTGTAAAGGTTTTCATGTGTTCGAACAAAATCAAAAGGTTTTTTACCCGTTTTTGAAATTAATTCTGAAAGTTCTTCTTCGCTAATGCCTTCATCCAGATATTTAACAACTTCAAACTCGTAACCTTTTTCGGTAAGGTAATTTAATCCGTTACGGCTTTTTGAACAGCGTGGATTATGATAAATCTTCATTTTTTATTGAAATTGATTTAATGTAATTATAATAATCTTCCTGTGCTCTGTATTTTTCAGGACTGTGGTTTTTATTGTACTCATTGGAAAGTTTAAGATCCAGTATCCTCGACTTTGAATTATCTTTTAACTGAATCTGCAACATCTGTTTTAACTCATTTTTAATGTTTTCATCGTAAATCGGACACGCCACTTCAACCCTTCTGTTCAGGTTCCTGGTCATCCAGTCAGCAGATGAAATATACATATTCTCTTTACCATTATTACCAAACAGGAATATTCTTGAATGTTCCAGGTATTTATCAACTATACTAATGGCAGTAATGTTTTCGCTGTAATGAGGCAGGTTAATCTGCAAGCCAAAAATTCCACGAACGATCAATTGAATTTTAACTCCAGCTTGCCCCGCCTCATAAAGTTTCTTCATCATTTTAGGGTCAATAAGGCTGTTCATTTTCAAAATCATCCAGGCATTTTTCCCCTGTTTTGCCAACTCAATTTCACGATTGATATTCTGAGTAAAATGATCGCGCATATAAAACGGGCTTACCACAAGGTGTTCATACTTATGATGTTTATAGTTCTGATTAAAGAATTCAAATACCTTTTCAACTTCATCTGCCAATCGCGGATCAGCTGTTAGCAGACCATCATCAGCATAAACTCCTGCTGTACCTTCATGAAAGTTTCCGGTTCCAATGTAAGCATAGTTTCGTAACCCACCATCTTCTTTGCGTTGAACCCATGCCAGCTTGCTATGCACTTTCATTCCGGGCACTCCATTAATAACATTAGCCCCCTCTTCCTGTAATTTGTTCGACCAGAAAATATTGGCTTCCTCATCAAAACGAGCCTGAAGTTCAATAACTACAGTTACATTTTTTCCATTCCTCACCGCATTTAACAAGGCATTAACTACTTTGGAATCTGCAGCAACACGATAAATTGTCAGTCCTATTTCTTTTACCTGCGGGTCGATAGCAGCTTCACGTAAAAAGTCAATTACATGATTAAAAGATTGATACGGGAAATGAAGCATCAGATCTTTTTGCCGTATCACTTTCAATACGCTTGTGAATGGTGGCAAATCTTTGTGACGGAAAGGTGGAAGCTTACCATAATAATGTTTTTTCTTTCCGATCTCAGGAAAATTCATAAAATCTTTATGATTATGATAACGTCCTCCGGGAACCGCATCGCTACCTTCTGCCATCTTCATTTTTTTCAATAAAAAGCGCAACAGGTCTTCGGGCATTTCCCTATCGTAAATTAAACGAACCGGCTTACCTATTTTCCGCTTTTTAAGTCCGTGGCTCATTTTTTCGATAAAACTTTTTGATATATCATCATCAAGATCCAGTTCTGCATCACGGGTAATTTTTATTGTATATGCTTCATAGTTATCGTATTCAAAATAGAAAAATATATCGTTCATACAGAAACGGATAATATCATCAAGAAAAATAACGTACTTTTTACCTTCCGATTCAGGCAATACAAAAAAACGTGGTACCGACCTTCCCGGAATACGAATTAGTGAATATGCATAAACAGATGGATCATCTTTTTTTGAAAGTTTTATGGCAAGATATACTGATCTGTCGCGTAAATAAGGAAACTTAATTTTACGTAACATGATTGGAACGAGGTTAGGTAAAACCTTATCGTAAAAATAGTTTTTAATAACTTTCCCCTGTTTTTCTGAAAGTTGTTTTTCATTAATAATATGAATGTTGTTTTTATTCAGTTCCTCAAGAATGTTAATATAAATATCCTGAACCTTGTTTTGTTGTTCACTAACAATTTTCTGTATTTTATCGTGCAACTCCTCCGGTGTTAGCTTTCCAAGCAGATTCTCTTCATCTTTTCCAAGAGTAACCATTCTGCGCACCGTTGCCACCCTAACCCTGAAAAATTCATCAAGGTTATTTGAAAAAATACCGATAAACCGAATTCGTTCAAAAAGAGGTGTTTCCGGATCTTCAGCTTCCTGTAATACTCTTTCATTAAACGACAACCAGCTTATTTCTCTGTTTATGAAATTTTCTTTTGAATACATTTACACTCAGTTTAATACGATTAATCAGTATATTTTTGATTTAGCACAAGTTCTGAAAAGGCATTTTAATTTCCAAAACTGATATGAAGTTTTAGATCTTATTTGCCACCAAATTCCATCAGATATGCCTTAATAAAACCTTCCAGTTCACCATCAAGAACTGCATTCACATTTCCTGTTTCAAAATTGGTTCGTAAATCTTTTACCATTTTATATGGCTGCAACACATAAGAGCGGATTTGTGATCCCCATTCAATTTTCTTTTTCTGCGATTCAATTTTGCTGGTTTTCTCATTGCGTTTTCTTAATTCAATTTCGTACAGTTGTGACTTTAGCAGTCGCAAAGCATTTTCCTTATTACCCAGTTGCGAACGGCTTTCTGTATTTTCAATAATTATTCCTGAAGGAGCATGCCGCAAACGAACACCGGTTTCCACTTTATTTACATTTTGTCCACCTGCTCCTCCACTTCTGAAGGTATCCCAGGTAATTTCTGCAGGATTCACTTCTATCTCTATAGAATCATCGATAAGCGGAGCAACATAAACCGAGGTAAATGATGTCATTCTTTTGTTCTGAGCGTTAAACGGCGATAGACGAACCAAACGATGAACTCCGTTTTCGCTTTTAAGGTAACCATATGCAAATTCACCTTCAATTTCAATGGTGCAACTTTTTATACCCACTTCATCGCCAGGTTGCATATCTGCAACTTTTAATTTGTAGCCGTTCTTTTCAACCCAACGGGAATACATCCGAAAAAGCATTTCGGCCCAGTCGTTGCTTTCAGTTCCTCCTGCTCCTGCGTTAATTTTTAGTACAGCTCCCAGCCTGTCTTCCTCATTCCTGAGCATATTTTTTGCTTCCAGCTCTTCAACCTTTTCAATTGTATCTGCAAACGCCTGATCTATTTCCTCTTCTGTAGCTTCTTCCATTTCAAAAAACTCATATAATACCTGAAAATCCTCAACAAGTTGATTCACTTGTTCAAAACTTTTTGTCCACACCTTTATAGAACGGATTGCTTTCATTTGGGCTTCAGCTTCTTTTGGATTAGTCCAGAATTCAGGATCCTGAGTTTTAAGTTCTTCTTCCTGAAGTTGTATTAACTTTGCATCATAGTCAAAGATGCCTCCTCAACGCATCCCGGCGTTCCAGGAGGTCGGCTACCTGGTCTTTTAAAATCATTTAAATATGTTTTTTTACTGAAATGCAAATGTACTATGAAAAGTTCAGATTCTGGAAATTAGATACTGGAATCTAGATGATCGATACTGGTTTTTAGTTGCAGGTTAACTACTGCTATTTGCCTGTTGCCATTTTAATGTTGCAGGTTACAGATTACAACTTGCAGGTTAGCACATTTCGGGTTACTATCTTTATGTTCTGGTCCTGGTTGGTATTTTGCCTGCTGCTATTTGCCTGTTGCCTGTTTTCAAAGTACAAGTTCACTGTTTGTCAATTGTACAGCCTTTGAATTTAAAACCTCTGAACAAAATTACTCCAGAACCAAATTCATATAACGGTGAATGAGTTCCGGTTCAAATCCCCTGTTCTGAGTAAACCGAATAATTTGTCCCATTTTTTCAAATTTGTTTTTCTTTTTAATCGTTTTGGCTTTGTCCTTCATTGTTTTTATAAGAACGGCTTTGTATTTTTCTTTATCAATTTCATCCAAACCAATGGCAATGACTTCATCCGGTAATCCTTTTAACCGAAGATAATGTCGCATTT